>Ga0209536_100002776_pt1 | contig 28454 bp, 28 predicted proteins | sample DeeMarSeWOR28_12_FD_187461 | JGI IMG/M metagenome (GOLD analysis project Ga0209536, IMG submission 187461) | Marine sediment microbial communities from White Oak River estuary, North Carolina - WOR-2-8_12 (SPAdes) (version 2) | ecosystem: Environmental > Aquatic > Marine > Intertidal zone >... | reverse complement strand
GCTGCACCGCTCACCAAGCCGATCCAGTACATGCGGGCGAAATCCATGTAGTAGGCCCCCAGCGCGAACACGGAGAAGACCCACAAGCCAAGCATGGGCGGCATTATCCATGCCCTGTCGTCAATCCAAGTTGACAGTGCTCCCGTTCCGACAAACACTAGGTACAGGACCAGCCCAAGCCCACCCGACAGAGCCAGAAGTCCCAATGCCCTTCTCTTCTTCGATTTCCGTTCCGGACTGAACTCCACGCGACCAAGTCTCGGAGCCGTAATGAGCCTCTTGGCCAACACAAGGCCGGCCACAAGCGAGAACTGCAGGGCCAGGAGGAGAAAGTCGTTGCCCAAGAGGTCTGTGATACCAATCGACATCAACAACAGACCGATAAACACGTCCTTCACCCCGTCCTGGTGAAAGGACCTCCAGGCTCTACGCTCCAACCTTCTCAGATCAAGGTCTTGCATCCGACCTCCGGATTTATGTGCAAGTCGAGCCGCGGGCGGCAGGAAAACAGCTCCAATTGGGACAATTCTCAACGTATTGGTGATCCAGCAGCTCAGTTGGGCGCAAGAAACCGGGCTAGCCGTCGATTTCTAGCTGTATTCGCGAAAATCTGTTTCTGGTATGAGCGGATATCGACGCAAAAACAGGGCAAGCTGCACGAGCCCGACGATGAGTAGGCAAGAACCGACCCCTAAGAACGGAATCGGGTCGTCCGACAACTCGCTCGCGGTGATTGCGACTGCAAAGGCGAAGCCGATCAGATAAAGTCGCCTGGAGTCTCCCCAGTAGGCCATGACGGCGAAGACGAACCAGACACCCAATCCCAACGCAAACGAGAAAGCCGTGTGGTTTTCCCGGATCCAGCCCACTCGTCCCAGGAGAGTCATGATCAAGAGTGTCACGGTCAGCAGAAAGATGGTGCTCATTACCACTGCTGTCCTCTTTCGCTTCGCTTTCCGCTCCGGCCCGAACTTGACCAGCCCCATTCGCGGGATCGTGACCAGTCTCTTGGCGGCAAAGAAGACAGCGACAGCTGACAGCTGCAGAATGGGTCCAAGAAGGTGCCAATTGGGGGTCATGCCGCCAACGAAGCCGGCCAGTAGCAGTAGTCCCAAGTAGGCTTCAAGCAGGCCGTCCCGGTGAAAAGAGGTCCACGCCTTTCGCTCCAGCTCTTTGAGATCGATGCCTTGGTGGGACATCGACAGCCTCCATCAATACAGTGTGGTTTGCGGTACGAGGTCAGTTTGTAACGCAAACGCATTTGCTATGATAAAGGAAAGCTAGCATTTGTCAAGGCCCAACGTTTGTCAACAAAAGCGTTAAATTAGTTGTGAATATTGAACACTTCAGTTAGGATTCATGTCATAATGGACACCATTGCACCTGGGCTGGCCGGACACAGAGGTCTACGCGGCGAGATTCTCCTTGAGCTAAAGAGAGCTCAGCCTGTTACAGCAAAAGAGCTTGCTGGAGTATTCCGCGTATCGGCCAATGCGGTGCGACGGCACCTGAAAGAGCTAGAGGCAGAGGGTCTTGTGTTGTATGGTCGTGAGCAACGGGGGACCGGGGCGCCAACATTCACCTACAGGCTCAGTCCCAACGGCGAAGCACTGTTCCCAACTCAGTATGGCAAAGCCCTCACAGACGTGCTCTCGCTCATTGCTCGGAACAGCGGTCGGGACGTGGTTCGCGAGATGTTCGCCGAGCGGTTTCGTGCCCAGGCTGAGCGGCTCAGAAGCGAACTGGCCGATTCGACCCTGCAGGAGAAAGTTGAGGCGGTCGTCACAGTGCTCTCGGAGCAAGGCTTCATGGCTGCCTGGACAGTTGAATCAGGCAAACTGCGTCTAGCCGAGCACAACTGCGCCGTACGCACTGCGGCGGAGCAGTTCCCGGAAATCTGCGCGGCGGAAGCCGATTTTCTCCGTGATGTGTTGCAGAGCGAGATTCGGCGCGACTCCTACATACCCGAGGGGTGCAACTCGTGCCAGTACTCCATTGGCCAAGGAGCCGCCGAAGGGCCCTCGGATATCGAGCGGAGAGTCCCTGACGAATTGCAGGAGAAATGATGGGAAGCACTGTAGAACAACAAGTCATTCAACCGTACAAGTACGGTTGGACGACCGACGTCGAGTCGGACTCCGTTCCGGCAGGGCTCAACGAAGCTGTAATATGTCTGATTTCCGCCAAGAAGGGTGAGCCGGATTGGCTGCTGGAATGGAGACTCAAGGCCTATCGCAATTGGTTGAAGATGCGGGAGCCAAAGTGGGCCAACGTCCAGTACGATCCTGTCGACTACCAGGCGATCCGCTATTACTCGGCTCCCAAAGCGTCCCCGAGTCTCGAAAGCCTTGATCAAGTGGATCCCAAGGTCCTCGAGACCTTCGCCAAGCTGGGTATCCCGCTTGAGGAGCAGAAGCGGCTGACAGGCGTGGCCGTAGATGCGGTATTCGATAGCGTGTCTGTTGCCACCACGTTCAAAGAGACTCTGGCTAAGCACGGAGTCATCTTCCTACCATTTTCTGAGGCTGTGCGCGAGCATCCGGATTTGGTGCGACAATACGTAGGCTCCGTAGTACCGGCTACCGATAACTTCTTTGCCGCCCTCAACTCGGCAGTATTCACCGACGGGTCGTTTGTATACGTGCCTAAGGGTGTGCGCTGCCCGATGGAGCTGTCGACTTATTTCCGGATCAATGCGGCACAAACTGGGCAATTCGAACGCACCCTGATCATCGCAGAAGAGGGTGCCTACGTGAGTTACCTCGAAGGTTGCTCGGCGCCTAGGCGCGACGAGAATCAACTCCATGCCGCGGTGGTCGAATTGGTTGCTCTGGATAATGCCGAGATCAAGTACTCCACTGTGCAGAACTGGTACCCGGGAGACGAAGAAGGCCGAGGTGGCATCTACAACTTCGTCACCAAGCGAGGTGACTGTCGCGGCAAGAACGCGAAGATATCCTGGACCCAGGTTGAGACGGGCTCCGCCATTACATGGAAGTATCCGAGCTGCTTGCTGTCCGGTGAAAACAGCATCGGTGAGTTCTATTCAGTGGCCGTGACCAACAATCGCCAACAGGCAGACACCGGCACCAAGATGATCCACATCGGAAGAAACACGCGAAGTACGATTGTCTCAAAGGGGATCTCTGCAGGCAAGAGTCAGAATACGTATCGTGGTCAGGTGAAGATCATGAAGGGCGCGGCCGGTGCTCGCAACTTCTCGCAGTGTGACTCCATGTTGATCGGAGACAAGTGCGGGGCCCACACGTTCCCCTACATAGATGTGCGCAACAGCTCAGCGATCATGGAGCACGAGGCGACCACCTCCAAGATAGGCGAGGACCAGATATTCTACTGCCAACAGCGTGGCATTTCGGCAGAAGACGCCGTTTCCATGATCGTCAACGGATTCTGTAAGGAAGTCTTCAGAGAGCTGCCCATGGAGTTTGCTGTCGAGGCACAGAATCTCCTCGGGATAAGCCTCGAGGGAAGCGTCGGCTAGAGAAGAGGAGCTTGGAGAGCAAGCATGCTTGAGATAGAGAATCTGCACGCGGGGATCGACGGCAACGAGATCCTGAAGGGGATCGACCTCACCGTGAATGCTGGTGAGGTACACGCGATCATGGGACCGAATGGATCTGGAAAGAGTACGCTTGCTCAGGTGCTTGCTGGTCATCCCGCCTATGAAGTTGGCCAGGGTAGGGTGGCCTTCGAGGGAGAAGACCTCTTGGATTTGGAGCCCGAGCAGCGGTCTTGCGCCGGCATCTTCATGGCTTTCCAGTACCCGGTCGAGATTCACGGAGTAACCAATGCCTACTTCTTGCGAGCCGCGTTGAATGCTAGGCGCCGGTGCCTTGGGCTAGACGAGCTCGATCCGGTCGATTTCATGGACGTTCTCGAACAGAAAATCAGGGCAATCGGATGGGACGATAGTCTCATGAATCGCGCGGTCAACCAGGGCTTCTCTGGGGGTGAGAAGAAGCGTAACGAGATTCTGCAGATGGCTGTTTTGGAACCCAAACTCGCGGTATTGGACGAGACAGACTCTGGACTTGACATTGACGCGCTGAAGACCGTCGCTGAAGCAGTGAACAAGCTGCGCCGTCCAGACAACGCCACCATAGTTGTGACGCACTATCAGCGCCTACTCAATTTCATAGTGCCAGACCACGTACATGTGCTAGTCAAGGGCAGGATCGTGAAATCTGGTGGCAAGGAACTAGCTCTCGAGCTGGAGTCGCTGGGCTATGACTGGGTCAAAGGCCCCGTGCCCATTGCGTGAGGTCAAAGCGGCATGAATAAGCCACTGCCCGATGTCAAGGACAGCTATCTGTCGCAGTTCAAGGCGCTCTCAGGCAACGGAGCGGAGGGGATGCCTGGCTGGTTGCAGGCCATCCGTGGTGCAGCAATGGAGCAGTTTGGCGCTACGGGGTTTCCTGACTCTGGGGACGAGCGCTGGCGCTTCAGCAACATGAGGCAGCTGACAGAGGCAACTTTCAGTCTGGCCCCCGCTGATACGGAGAGGATAACCCGGGCGGACATCGACCCCCATGTCCTTGCGTCAAGTGCCGACCAGTGTCTTGTCTTTGTCAACGGTCGCTTTGCAGCAGATCTATCTTCGTTGGGGGGTCTGCCCAAGGGCGTGGTTGCTACCAGCATTGGCACTGCAACAAAGTCCGATCTCAAGTCCGCGGAGCGTCATCTGACGAAATACGCGCGGCCCGGTGACAACCCGTTCACCGCACTCAGTACCGCGTTCATTGTCGATGGTGGGTTCCTGTTCATTCCCCCCAATGTGGTCCTTGATAAGCCAATCCAGCTACTGTTCCTGTCTGTGGCTACGAGCACACCTTCGGTTTCACATCCGCGCTGTTTGATCGTGGCAGAGGGAGGCTCGGCCGCATCGGTGGTAGAAGTGTACGCTGGGCACGGTGCGGGTGACTATTGGACGAATGCTGTGACCGAAGTGGTGGTGGGCGATAACGCGCGGTTAGAGACCTATCGAATTCAACAGGAGAGCGAGCAGGCGCACCACACTGCGACGACGCAGTCGTATCAAGCGCGGGATAGTGTCTACGGACTCACGACTGTCGAGCTGGGCGCATTGCTGTCCCGGCACGACATCAACGCAGTCCTGGATGGAGAGGGTGCCGAGTGTCATCTGTATGGCTTGTCGCAGTTGCGGGGCCGTCAACATGTCGACCACCACACCACGATAGAACACGCCAAGCCCCACTGCAATAGCTGGGAATACTTCAACGGTATCTACGACGAGAGGTCACGCGGAGTATTTACGGGTAGAATAGTGGTGCAGCCTGGCGCACAGCAGACCGACTCGAAGCAAACGAACAACAACCTGTTGCTGTCGGACGCTGCACGTGCAGACAGCCAACCGCAGCTGGAGATTTACGCTGACGATGTGAAGTGCACCCACGGAGCTACCCTTGGACCAATTGATGAAGGGGCGCTCTTCTACTTCCGGAGCCGCGGGATTGATGCTGAGACGGCACGCAACCTCATCACGTACGGTTTCGGTGTCGAGATTTTGAACAAGATCGGCATAGGCGAGCTTCGCCAACGCCTTGACGATGTGCTTCACTCGAGATTGGACGAGGGTGCGGATCGCCGACGCCGACGCCGACGCATGAAACAATGACAGTTGTGTCTCAGAAGGCCTCACGCAGTAGTCCTGACTCATCGTTGGACATCCAACGTGTGCGTGAGGATTTCCCCATCCTGAACACGCTGGTTCGGGGGAAGCCTCTGGTGTACCTCGATAACGCTGCTACAAGCCAAAAACCGCGTCACGTGATCGACAGGCTGTCGCGTTTCCTACTAGAGGAGAACTCCAACATACATCGAGGTGTCTACTACCTCAGTGAGAGGGCTACAGCGGCGTACGAGTTGGCGCGGGAAAAGGTGCGCAGTTTCTTGAATGCTCCTGATCCCAGGGAGATCGTTTTTGTACGTGGGACGACGGAGGCGATCAATCTAGTGGCTTGCAGCTTCGGGCGTGGAAGACTCGGTCCCGGGGACGAGATCGTGATTTCGGCGATGGAACACCACTCCAACATTGTCCCCTGGCAGCTCCTTTGTGAGTCGAGCGGGGCTACGCTGCGAGTAGCTCCAATGGATGGCACGGGTACGTTGCTGCTAGACGAATACAAGAAGCTGCTCGGTGCCAAAACGAAATTGGTGGCGTTGGTCCATGTATCCAACTCGTTGGGTACGGTGAATCCAGTCAAGGAAATGGTGGCGCTAGCGAAGGAGTGGGAAGTCCCTGTGTTGCTGGACGGGGCACAGGCTGCACCACACCAACCGATCGACGTTCAGGATCTTGGCTGTGATTTCTATGCCCTATCCGGACACAAGATGTTCGGGCCTACTGGGATCGGTGTTCTGTACGGTCGTCTGGAGATGTTGGGGGGGATGCCACCGTATCAGGGTGGTGGCGAGATGATCAGGTCGGTCACGTTTGAACGCAGTACCTACGCGCCCCCACCGGCCAAGTTTGAAGCTGGCACTCCTGACATTGCCGGAGCAATAGGTCTTGGTGCGACGGTCGACTACTTGGAGGGCATTGGCTGGGGGTCTATTCAGAGACATGAGCAGAGGCTCTTGTCCTACGCCCTGGATCAGCTGTCGACGGTTCCTGAGATTCGGATCATAGGATCGGCAACGTCGAGAGCTAGTGTGGTGTCGTTTGTGATGGACGGGATACACGCTCATGATCTGGGCACGATTGTGGATCAAGAAGGTGTAGCAATTCGCACGGGACACCACTGCACCCAACCGGTAATGGATTTCTTTGGGGTGCCCGCTACGGCGCGTGCCTCATTTGCCTTTTACAACACGCTTGAAGAGGTTGACGTGCTAGTCAATGCATTGAAGGAAGCGCGGAGAGTCTTCGGGCTATGCTAGATGTAAGGGATCTCTACCAGCAAACCATCCTCGATCACAATAGGAGCCCTCGAAACCGTCGCGAGATCGACGATGCGGATCGTGTGGCTAGCGGGAACAACCCCCTCTGTGGAGACAAGGTGACCGTCTACCTCAAGATCAAGGACGACGTCATCACAGATGTGAGTTTTTCGGGGTCAGGTTGTGCTATCTCGCAGGCCTCAGCGTCGCTGATGACGACTTCAGTCATGGGAAAGTCCAGTGCTGAGGCAGAGCAACTGTTCGCACGATTTCACGCAATGGTAGCCGGCGAGCATCAAGGAGACTGCGAGGGCCTAGGCAAGCTCGCGGTTTTTTCAGGTGTTCGGCAGTTCCCCGCCCGCGTGAAATGCGCCAACCTTGCTTGGCACACCCTCCGCGCAGCGCTGGAAGCTGAGACTAAGCCCATTTCGACCGAGTGACGCAGGGATCTTGAGGCGACGGGACTGTGAGAATCAGGGGGACTTGGCATGAGTGATGAAGGGTTTGAGCGCGTTGCATCAGTGGACGACCTTGACGAAGGTGCTCCGATGAGCGTGGAACTGGGCAATGGTGAGCAAGTCTGCCTGATCAAGCTGGGAGCGGAGGTCTACGGAATATCGAACAACTGCCCCCACGCGGATTTCCCCATGTCCGATGGCGAAATGGTGGACGACTACATCATAGAGTGCGGTCTGCACGGGGCTCAATTCGATGTACGCGATGGGAGCGTGATCATGCTGCCTGCGGTTGACCCGGTCACCTGCTACGAGGTAAAGCTAGAGAGTGGAGACGTGTTGGTCCGGCCGGGTGGGTTGGGGGGCAAGGGATAGAAGGATCAAGTGGGCGTCTTCCTCTTGCACTGGTACGCGATGGAAGAAACCTGCTGGGAGGACAAAGGCGAAACCACTGCGCGAAGCAGTCCAAGTTCCCTCCAGATTGCCACGTTGTGGCCGTTCGCTGATTCCGTTCGCACGGCATCCTCTGTAATACTCTGACTCATTGCGCTCGTGGTGGGTAGGGTGACATAGGTCAGCGGCTGGCCGTGAATAGTGTAGGCGACCGCAGCCACGTTCGCGCCGTCAAGGGCCGCGACCCTTCCGCCAATGAGTGACGCACCTGTGATATGCGGGACTTCCACCGCGTAGCCCAGCTGACGCCGGAACCATTCTCTTACATCGTCCCCATTTGAGCTGGAGAAGGATTCAATAACGGGCAGAGCGACTAGCGCTGTGGCGAACAAGGAGTCGCGCGCCGGCAGCGTGGATCTGTGCCGAGTGCCCGGGTAGAGCATTACAACCAGCAACGCGGCAACCCCGGCAAGGGTGAGCAGCCAATGGATCGGCCTAGCTGGCAGCCTGAACGTGCTGCGCACGGGACGGCGGGACCTAGCGCGGGGGTTGCGGTCAGCGTTGAGGGCCGCCAAAATGCGCCACCGCACTTCGACTGGGGCCGGCTGCGTACCGAGGTTGTTCAGTCGCTCAGATATCTTCACGTAGCTATAGGGTCCATCTGAGAGTGATGCTCGTCGCTCTCCACTCGTGGGGAGACGTGCAGAGAGGGGCTCAAGCAATAGTCGGGCTCAGGCATCCTCGCCGAGCTTCCGGACTTGCTATACTTAACCGCCGGTCGCTTGCCAAGGTTCCTGGTCAAGCGTGGGTCCATCCGTCAGCGTGGTTGATGAAGAAGGGTTTCGAGTATGTCTGACCAATTCGCCGTGGAGCTAAAGGGGATCACCAAGCGGTACTCTGGCCATACGGCAGTGAAAGATCTGGATCTAGGAGTCCCAAAGGGTTCGGTTTACGGTCTCTTGGGGCCAAACGGGGCGGGGAAGACGACGACCATAAGAATGATCATGAATATCATTGGGCCTGACGCTGGAGAGGTGAGGGTTCTCGGCCACGACAGGAGCGGTCGCGATCTGAGTCACCGTGTCGGGTATCTGCCGGAGGAACGCGGACTCTACAAGAAGATGAAGGTGCTCGACCTGCTGGTGTTTCTGGCACAGATCAAAGGCGTCGATCATAGTCAAGCTAGAAGAGGATCTGTTGAGTGGCTGGAGCGGTTGGGGTTGAGTGATTGGGTGGAGAAGAAGATCGACGATCTGTCGAAGGGGATGCAGCAGAAGGTGCAGTTCATATCGACGATGTTGCACAATCCGGAGTTGGTGATCCTGGATGAGCCATTCGCTGGCCTGGACCCGGTAAACACTCAGGTGATGAAGGATATTGTAGTCGACTTGTCAAAGAGAGGAACGACGACGCTATTCTCGACGCACATCATGGAGCAAGCCGAGAAGCTGTGCGACTCGGTGTGCATCATTGCGCGGGGGACAAAGGTCGTGGACGGACCGCTCGCGGAGGTCAAGAAGGGACACAGAGGCCGCCACGTCATTGTTGCGGTGGAGAGTGGCATGGATTCCGTTCGCAGCCTCTTGGACGAGCGTTCACTAATCGCCAAGGCCGACGCCTACGGGCAATACGCTGAGCTGGAACTTGCTGAGGGAGCTGATCCCCAGATGCTACTGAAGAACCTGGTTCAGGCTGGGGCCAGGGTGACCCGATTCGAAATCGCAGAGCCAACCTTGAACAAGATTTTCATTGACCTTGTGGGGCCGGAAGCTGCAGCCGCGCCGGCGAAGGAGGACTTCGCCAATGCGTAAGATCTGGGTGGTTGTGCAACGAGAGTTCCTCGCAAGAGTGCGCACGAAGTGGTTTGTGGTTACGACGGTAGTGGGTCCGGTGTTGATGGCTGCCATAGTTGTGATGCCAATTGTCATGGCCTCGAATGGTGGCCGCGAACGATCGATAGCGGTAGTGGACGTGACGTTGGATGGATTCGGCGAGCGTCTGACGCTGATGCTGGGGGCACCTGGGCCCCTGAGGGCGACGCGTTTGGACGTGGGCGTTTCAGAACTGGATCAAGTTGCGGATTCCTTGGCTGGGGTCGTGGGCCGAAAGGAGTTGGACGGGTTCCTCATTGTCACCGATGAGACCCTACAAGACGGGCGTACGGAATACCGTGGCTCCAATGCTTCGGCACAGATGGACATGGACTTGCTCCGCAGAAGGTTGAGCGAGGCGCTGCTGACGGAAAGGCTGGACCGAGTGGGCGTTGACCCGACGCTGGTAGCGCAAGCCCGCATTCCGGTCGAAATGCGGACTGTCAATATCCGTGGCGGCCAGGCGACGGGCCAATCAGGCGAGTCGATGTTCTGGTTAGCGTACATCATGTGGTTCCTGCTCTACATGGCAATCCTCTTCTACGGTGTGCAGGTGATGGGTGCGGTCGTGGAGGAGAAGACCACTAGGATAGTCGAGGTCCTAGTCTCGAGCTTACGTCCCTTCGAACTGCTCGCGGGCAAGGTAATCGGCGTCGGGGCGGTGGGTCTGTTTCAGTTATCTATCTGGGCTGTCATAGCGCGCCTACTGCTGGCCCGACCGGAGTTGGTCGCCAAGTTGATCGGTTTGGATATCGGTTCGGCTCAGGGCCTTGCTCTCCCCGAGATCCCCTCAGCTACGATCGCAGTAATGCTCGTGTACTTCGTTCTCGGCTATTTCCTGTACGCTTCGATGTTTGCTGCTGTAGCTGCGATGTCGAGTACCGAGGCCGAAGCTAGACAGGCGCAGACACCGGTAACCTTGTTGTTGGTGATTCCAGCGATAATGTCGCTCATGGCCATGATCAGCGAACCTGATGGCACGATGTTCGTCGCGCTCACGCTCATTCCTCTGAGTGCGCCGATTGCGATGCCGGGACGTTGGATCGTGTCGGATGTGCCGTTACTTCAGCTTTGCGGTTCGATCGTTCTCTTGATCCTTGCCACTGTTTTCGTGACGTGGGTTGCGGGACGGATCTACCGCGTTGGCATCTTGATGCACGGGAAGCGACCGAGCCCAGCTGAGGTATGGAGGTGGGTTAGGAGCAGCTAGTCTCCCCCAACTGTTCCTGTCGCGAGTGCAGTTGCTACCCTTAAATCGCTGTGCCGCGGGATGGTGATGGTAGCCGGTTCCTAGGCAGTTGTGTCAGGTTGCCTGGGTGAGGCGCGCGTGTGCTTCCCCGTGTCAATCATCGACACCCAGCCGCTAGGGTGGTGACGCTTGCTGTGGTAGCTGCATCCCCGTGTGGTCACGCAGCTAGGCAGCCGTGTACCCATGCGACTATCTTCCCCCCTCATGTCGCCCAAATACGATGTGATTGTGATCGGTGGTGGCCATGCAGGCGCCGAAGCTGCGTGCGCTGCTTCCCGGTTTGGCCTCCGCGTCTTGTTGGTAACGTCCAATCTTGAGACCATTGGTCAAATGTCGTGCAACCCTGCTATTGGAGGGATTGCCAAGGGGACTCTCGTGCGTGAGATAGATGCGATGGGTGGTGTGATGGGTCGTGCGGCGGATCGCGCGATGATTCAATTCAGAATGCTCAACCGATCAAAAGGCCCAGCGGTCTGGGCACCACGGGCGCAGTGTGACCGAGGTCTATACCGCCGTGCTGTGAGAAGTTTGCTGGAGGAGCAGCCGACCTTGGGGTTGTATCAAGGCACTGTCGCGTCACTGTTGTTGAATGGTACTGAGGTTACAGGGGTGACGACTACAGACGGTGGCAGGATTCGGGGAAGTACCGTGGTCCTAACAGCGGGGACATTCCTGCGAGGCGAGATTCATGTGGGCACCGATACTAGAATTGCCGCGGGGCGCGCGGGTGATCCCGCTGTGGTGGATCTCGCGGAACAATTGGAGGTGATGGGACTTCGTGTCGAGCGGTTCAAGACCGGGACGCCACCGAGGATCGATGCGCGGTCTGTGGACCTGAGTAGGTTGCAGAGACAGGACGGGGAGTCCCAGCCCTATCGGTTTTCGCAATTCGTGCAGGAGGATCGTCCTGAGCAACGTCCATGCTGGGTAACGTGGGCGGGTGCCGAAGTGCGCGCAGTCATCGAACGTAACCTACACGAGTCAGCCCTGTACGGAGGCGCGATCTCTGGGCGGGGACCAAGATACTGTCCCTCAATAGAGGACAAGATTGTGCGGTTCCCGGACGCCGGACGCCACCAGGTGTTTCTCGAGCCAGAGGGACTCAATACCACTGAGCTGTACGTCAACGGGCTCTCCACTTCGCTGCCGCTCGCGGTGCAACAGGAGTATCTCCGAGCCGTGCCAGGATTGGAGCAGGTGCGGATGACTCGGCCGGGCTATGCGATTGAGTACGACTACTATCCACCTGACCAACTTAGACCGTGGCTTGAGGTGAAAACCTTGGGGGGGTTGTTCTTTGCGGGTCAGATCAATGGGACGACCGGTTATGAGGAGGCGGGGGCACAGGGCGTCGTGGCAGGCATCAACGCTGCCGCCAGAGTGAGTGGCAAAGAACCCTTTGTGCTGGGGCGGGACGAAGCCTATATGGGAGTGCTTGTTGATGACCTGGTCACCTGCGGAGTGGACGAACCATACAGAATGTTCACTTCGCGAGCGGAGTTCCGTCTCTTGCTGCGCCAAGACAATGCTCTAAGGCGTCTGGGGCCGGTTGCCCAGCAGCTGGGGATGCTCCGCGAGGCGGAGCATGAGGTCCTGGGACGGCGGTTGGAGGAAGAGCGTCTACTGCTTGCGTTGGCGCGGGAAACGGTGATCGATGCGGAAGCTGCCAACCGAGTGCTCCAGGCGGTCGGTGAGGCTCATGTCGACAATCCCGAACGAATCGCGGTGCTCACGCGCCGTCCTCGCGTGGCACTCCGCGACCTGGCGGAAGCTGCTGGCTTTGGTGTGCCGGAGTGCTCGGAGGACTCGTGGACTTCAACCGAGATCGAACTCAAGTACGTCGGCTATCTGGAGCGTGAGAGGAGAGCGGCGCGCAAGCTGGAGGAGTTGGTCGACTTCAGACTGCCACCCGATCTGCCGTATCAAGGTTTCGGCAGTCTAAGCACGGAAGCTCGTCAGAAACTGGATCGTGTGCGTCCGGAGTCGCTTGCGCAGGCCAGCCGAATCCCTGGAGTATCTCCAGCAGATCTTCAGAACCTCGTTCTTGCGGTGTTGCGCCACGAGCAGAACGTGGCGTAGGTATCACCACGTTTCACGTGAAACGACTGGAAATCCAAAGGCGCACAACTAGTTTCACGTGGAACGCTCGCCGCTCCCCCTGCTTTACCGCTTCCCAGCGCGACGGTATATTCCCGCTCGACTTGGATAACCCAAGGCGTTGGTCAGTGACATCGTCAAGTTCTTGCCACTAGAGGGTTTACACCAATGGGGAGAGTTGTTGCGGTCGCCAATCAAAAAGGTGGCGTTGGCAAAACCACCACGGCGGTCAACCTTGCCGCGTCGTTAGCCGCAGCAGAATCGTCCACTCTCCTGGTTGATGCCGATCCCCAGGCTAACGCTACCAGTGGCATTGGGTTGGACAAGAACGCTATCGAGGCATCCATGTACGACGTCCTCATGGGTGGCGAGTCGCTGACTGACATTCTCCGGACCGTCGAAAGCCTACCTGCGCTCGACGTGGCGCCATCGACTCAGGACCTCGTGGGTGCGGAGATCGAGCTAGTCAACAGACCCGGCCGTGAGTCCTTCATGCGGCGGGCGCTGGAACCGTTGCGCGACCGGTACGAGTTCGTATTGATCGACTGCCCTCCGTCTCTGGGGCTTCTCACTCTGAATATGCTCGCGACGGCGGACTCCGTCCTGATTCCGATTCAGTGTGAGTACTATGCCCTCGAGGGGCTGTCTCAGCTGCTAAACACAGTGAACCTCGTTCAACGGAATTTCAATCCAGACCTAGCAATAGAAGGTGTACTGCTGACCATGTACGACCCGCGGCTCAACCTGTCCAGGCAGGTGAGTGTCGAAGCTCGCGAGTATTTCGGCGCGAAGGTCTACCGGACCGTGATTCCGCGAAATGTGCGACTCGCCGAAGCTCCGAGTTTCGGCAAGCCGATCATCCTCTACGACGTGAGATCGATCGGTGCCAAGAGCTATTTGTCATTGGCCCAGGAGTTCGCGGCTCGAGTGAGCGATCCTGGGAGAGCCGAAAGTCGCTCAGGGTCGGCTAGGCGGGTGCCTGCATGACAGCCCAGTCAAAACGCAGTCGCCTAGGACGTGGGTTGGAAGCGTTGCTGGGGCCGGTGACGACCGAGGATGCAGAGGAATCGGGTGAGTTGCTGCAGATCCCCGTGCAAGCCATACGACCCAACCCGTTCCAACCGCGTCATGTTTTTGATGACGACGCAATCCAGGACCTCGCAAACTCACTGCGCACCGCCGGATTGCTGCAGCCGATCGTGCTGCGCCCCACGAATGGTGGGACCTACGAGCTGATTGCAGGCGAGCGGCGTTGGCGAGCAGCGCTTGCTTTGGGTTGGCAACGTATCGGCTCAGTCATACGCGATGTCGACGATCGAACGCTCCTTGCGCTGGCGTTGGTGGAGAATCTACAACGTGATGCGCTCTCACCAATTGACGAAGCCAATGGCTACCGCCGACTCGTAGAGGACTTCAACGCATCGCAGAGCGAGGTGGCCGAGCTTGTCGGCCGAGATCGGTCCACAGTGGCAAACGCGCTGCGCTTGCTCAAGCTACCCCCGAACGTGCAACAGATGGTCCACCGCGGTGATCTGGACATGGGGCACGCCAGGGCGCTGCTCCAGCTCACCGACGGTTCACGGATGGAGCGCCTTGCCCTTGCCGTGATCGAGCAAGGCTTGTCGGTGCGAGAAACCGAAGCGCAGGCGCGCGATAGCAGGGTGCCACGTCGGAGAGAAAGAAAAGGGAAAGGTGGTCGCAAGGTCTCACCGGAGGCGCGGCGCGTGGAGGATTCACTGCGGAAGTATCTCGGTACCGACGTATACGTGACCGAGCGGGCGAATGGTAGCGGTCGCTTGGCGATCAGCTTCTACTCCAACACCGACCTCGCTCGCCTCCTAGAGCTGCTGTTGGGCGAGCCCTTTGAAGGATGACAACGCCGAGACGGGCCGCAACTCTGATATTCCACAAGGATGGCGATCCGGCATCAAGGACATTCCGGATTCCTCTCTGGCAGCTGCGACTCGGCACTATCGTGGGGACTGCTGTCGGAGTCCTCGTGGTCCTGGGCGCCGTTCTCTACACACCCCTGGTACGAACTGCTGCCAGAGTCCCTGGACTGGTACACGATGTCGAGCGACTGACGGCCGAAAACCAGCAGGTCTTGGAGCTTGTCGGGCGGCTAGAGTATGTGGAGGAGCGTTACGATCAGATAAGGAGCATGCTGGGTGGCGACTTGGTACCCGAGCTGCAAAGGCCGGAGGCCGCTTTGACTACGGCACGACCCCAGTATGCTCGTGCACCTGGCGCACCAGCGTGCTATGAGTCTGGTGGGTCAGTCCCAAGGCATTGGCCGCTTGGTCAGCCCGGCGTTGTCACTCGTGGCCCGGTGGGCGCAGGTAGCTCGGAGGAGGTCCACACGGGTCTCGATATTGCTGTGGCGCAGCGGACGCCGATAAGAGCGGCGGGTGGTGGCACGGTGAGTGGTGTAGGTGACGATCCGGAGTACGGCCTCTTCGTGCAGATCGATCATCCGGAAGGGTACCAGACGATGTACGGGCACGCATCTCGGCTGCTGGTCTCGCTCGGTGACTCCGTGCAAGCCGGGCAAGTCGTGGGACTTTCTGGAACAACCGGTAGGTCGACTGCGCCGCATCTACATTTCGAGGTCCGCCGAGACGGTCAGCCGATCGACCCCGGCGCAGTGGTGAGTCTGGAGTGTACGCATGGCGATATTCTCGTCCGTGGAGGGTGACAGGATGGCGGACAGCCAAGGACGTAGCCAGGGTCGGGATGCTGCTCTGTCGATTGTTGCAGGTGATCTGACGGTTGTCGGTGAGCTTAAGACCGACGGTGTCGTCAAAGTGGACGGCATGGTCGAAGGGAATGTCAAGGCTGGACGCCAGGTGTTGGTTTCCAGAGGCGGAGTCGTAAAAGGAGATATCTTCACGAACGAAGCCATCATTGGGGGCCGCGTAGAGGGCTCCATACACGCGGACGAGCGTGCGGAGATCCAATCGACCTCGACGGTGCAAGGCGACATCGTGACCAAGAGGATATTGGTTCATGAGGGTGGGGAGGTAAACGGCAATGTGCGGATGGGAGACTCAAAGAGCCTCAGCGGTACTTCGGAACCGGCCGTGAAGCCAATCCATGCCTCGTCCAAGTAGGTTCAAGCCACCTACCGATCTCCAGCGGTGGAGATTTCCACGCCACGATGTGCATTACCTCATGGCTGAGCACCTAAACTATTGTAAGCAAGTTATTTAGGGAATGCAAAACCAAACCAGCCGCCAGGTCACCGACGCGACGTTGTTGCGACTATGTCTCGTCACTGTGTTTTATAAAAAGGTTCCTACTGCCGCCACCGGATGAAGGTCCAGCCAGCCAATGCCAGCTGATCTGAGCGAACTCACATCATATCTTGACGGATATCTGAGAGTTGCTGAAGTGGCGGATTCCACTAGGGCGCTCAACGGGCTCCAATTGGAGAATTCGGGTACCGTTTCCCGCATTGCGGTAGCCGTCGATCTATGTCAGGTGACCATCGACAGAGCTGCCGACGTCGGCGCGGACCTATTGATTGTGCACCACGGGCTCTTCTGGGGCGGTTTAGAGCCACTGACGGGGCGGCACGGGCGGCGTGTCCGCAGCATGCTTGAGAGGGGCATCGCACTCTATTCTGTGCACCTCCCGCTGGACCTCCACCCTGTGGTGGGAAACAACGCTGTCTTGGCACGGCAGCTGGGCATTGAGAATGCCGTGTGGTTTGGAGATCACAGGGGCCAGCCGTTGGGCTTGGCGGGCGATCTCGATGCTTCACTTGCCGAACTCGCTGTGTCCGTGGGGAATCTGCTGGGTGTTACTCCACACGTCATACCAGCGGGGCCTGACAAGGTTAGTCGGGTAGGTGTCGTAACTGGGCAGGGGGGTGGGTACATGAGGCAGGTCGTGCAGGCGGGCCTCGACACGTTTGTTACCGGCGAGGGGACCCACCACACGCACTTCGATGCGGAGGAGTGGGGTCTGAACGTGGTGTACGCTGGGCATTACGCTACCGAGACCGTCGGAGTCAAAGCCTTGGCCGGTCACTTGGAGGAGGTCTTCCGCCTTCCTTGGGGCTTCATCGACCATCCTACGGGTCTTTGAACCGGTCGCTCTTTCATCCGCGTTTTACCTAGTCATTTCCTGGTAAGCGGTACCACGAAACGGACTGTCAAGTTTTCTGCGGTCTGGGGTGACACTCGGCAGAAGCACTTCTCGCCGATGAGTCGTTTGACTCCCATGACCTCCGACTCATCGATGCTCGGTACCTCCTTGAACTCTATCTCGAAGGTCTGTCCAGCTATGACCCGGTATACTACAGGCCGACCGACCAGGCGGTGGTGCGTGTCAACGGCGGCCATGCCCAGTTGCAGCCGCTGCTGGATTTCGGCGAGCCGGGCCCTCAGCACCGGATCAGTTACTGCAGCTATTGATTCTGACACGGTGGCTCTCCGGCGAAGTTGGCAGCGGCAATCCGAGCGTTTCGGCTAATCCCCGCAGCACCGGTGCGCTCCAACGGTGTCCATCCATACTGCTGTGCAAACCCCAACTCGTCGATCTCGGTCAGTGACTTCAAATCGAGTAGGGCGAGCGACGGGTCCAGTTCGAGTGTCACCGAGGTGGACGGGCGTGCAAAGCTTCTGTTCCAGGGGCACACGTCTTGGCAAACGTCGCAACCAAACACCCAGCTACCCATCTTCGCGGCTTGCTCAGCCGGGACCTCCCCCGCTAGCTCAATCGTCAGATACGAGATGCAAAGGCGTGCGTCCAGCAACCGTTCCTCAGGAAACGCCATCGCGGGACAAGCGTCCAGACAGAGCCGGCAACTCCCGCATCGGTCTGCCTCGAACGGTTGATCAAGGTCCAAGTCCAAGTTGGTGAGCACAGTCGCCACGAAGCAGAAGGACCCGCGCTTGGGATCAATCAACATAGTGTTCTTCCCGATCCAGCCGAGGCCCGCCCTCTGGGCCAGCTCTCTCTCAGGCACGGGTCCGGCGTCAACGTACCATTTCGCAATTGTACCCGCGTCACCAAGCGATCTGATGAACGCGGCCAATCGCTTGAGAGGGCCTAGCAGAGACCTGTGGTAATCCCGGCCCCTGGCGTACTTGGCGACTCGCCCAAAGCCCGGCTTCGGGCTGGGATCCTGACTGAAGTAATTCACTGTGACTACGACCGCGCGGTGCGTGCCAGGCACTATCCGGGCAGGCTCCACACGGCGACCAGCTTGGCGCTGCATATACGTCATCGTTCCTGCCATTCCCTGCGCCAACCACTCGTGCAACCGCCCACCGTGCGGTACCGGGCTGAGGTCGGTCACCCCGACGCCATCGAATCCGAGCTGAAGGGCGCGTTCCTTGACCAGAGTGGCTCTCCTCTTCGGGGTCACAAGTGCATCACCTCCCGGCGCCAGCGGGCGAAGCGTAGGATGTCGACGACTGAAGGCAGCGCTTCCTCATCTCCGTACATCGTGTGCATTCGCCAACGGAAGTATTCCCGAGGGGGGATGGGCAGGAAGGGGGGAATCCGGTACCAGGCACGCGCTCGGAACGCCCATGCCAAGTGTAACAGATCCACAGCGATCCGTGGGTTTGTTAGCGCGCGCATCAACAGCTGAATTGTGAGACGCCACCAACTACCGGTGATATCGAGAGATCTCTCGGCGTTATCTTGACTCAACCGACCTCCCTCCCGATGCGCAGTGGATCTCATCACGTTCTTCACCTGCCAGTGTGCTTCTCGCCAAGTCGCGTCCCCTTGCTCCGGTGGTGTGACCGCACCGCTGCCTCAAACTCAGGCTCAGCGGTGGCGAGCCTGACTGACCAGCAAGTCATCACTTATATTGGCGTCCATGACTGAAGCTTCCTCAACGGGCGGCCATGCGTTGGCCCACTACCGAGATGAGTTCCCGATACTCAATAAGCAAATCTATCTCAATACGTGCTCTTTGGGTGCATTGTCACGACGGGCGCAAGAGCGCGTCGCCGGATTTCTTGAGACCTGGCACTCGCGAGGAGCTTCCGCGTGGTACGACGACTGGTGGGCGGCGCTCGGTGACTTACGCACGGGCTATGCCGAGGTCATCAATGCCAGAGCGGACGAGATAGCACTGCACGCCTCCATTTCGACGGCAGCCGCTGTAGTCGCAAGCTCGTTGGACTACGTGTCACGTCCCAAGGTAGTCACTACAGCCTTGGATTTTCCGACAGTTGCATATCAGTGGCTAGCCAAGCAGCAGGAAGGTGTTGAGGTGGTGGTAGTGGAAAGTCCGGATGGCATCTCCGTCCCCGTAGATGCCATAGCGGCAGCGGTGGATGAGAGAACTGCGCTCGTGGCCACATCCCACGTGTTCTTCACAACGGGTGCAATACAAGACATCAGGGCTGTGGCGGATGTTGCACACAGCAAGGGGGCACTGTGCTTCATCGACGCGTATCAGAGCGTGGGACAGGTTCCTGTGGACGTGCGGCTCACCGGCATCGACTTTCTTTGCGCTGGTGGCTTGAAGTGGCTACTTGGGGGTCCGGGGATAGTGTTCCTGTACGTGCGTGCCGACCTAGTCAAAGAACTCCAACCCCGTGTGACCGGGTGGTTTGCCCACGGCGATCAGTTCGCCTTCGATCCTCGCCGCATCGCCTGGCATAACGACGCTCGACGGTTTGAACTAGGTACACCTTCACTTGCCGCGGTGTTCGCGCAGCTTGGTGGCTTGGAGATCATACGTGAAATCGGAGTGTCAACCATCAGGCCGGTGGTGGCTGAGCTGACAGAAGACCTCGTGCAGCGTGCACGAGACGCTGGACTGCGGCCCAAGGTTGCTGATATTCCGGAAGATCGTGCCGCAATTGTCATGATCCCAAGTGACGATCCTCACAAGCAAGTTGCCCGACTCGCGGCTGGCGGCATCGTAGCCGATGCTCGGCCCGGGCACGTCCGCATCTCCCCGTTCTTCTACAACCTGAAGGAAGACAATGTCGCCGCAATCCAGACACTCCGATCCTGAGTCTCGAATACCAACAATCGAACCCCGGACCGCAGACGAACGACTCTTCCAACCTCCAAGCATCGCTGAGCGCCGTGCCTTCGTCGATACAGATCCATGGCGGGCGCTAAGAATCCTGGGCGAGTTCGTCGAGGGGTTTGATGAACTGGCAGACGTTCGTGCCGCCGTCACTTTCTTTGGATCGGCACGCATGCCACCTGGGGATCCCATGTACAAGTTGACCATGGAGACAGCGCGGAGATTGGGCGAACGCAACTTTGCCATCATCACGGGTGCCGGGGGTGGCATGATGGAAGCAGCCAACCGAGGTGCTCAGGAAGCGGGGGCCTTGTCAATTGGCCTAAACATCGAATTGCCAGAGGAGCAATCCGTGAATTCGTACGTTGACCGAACCGTTAACTTCAGATACATGTTCGCTCGCAAGACCATGCTTGTTAAGTATTCGTCCGCCTTCATATTTCCACCGGGGGGATACGGTACACTTGATGAACTCTGCGAGGTGTTGACGCTACGGCAAACGATGAAGATCGGTGATATCCCGATCGTACTAATGGGACACAAATACTGGTCCGGTTTCATCAATTGGCTGCAAGAGACTGTCAAGGTCGAAGGGAAGATAAGCCCAGAGGATCTGCATCTTTTCGAGGTGACTGATAGTCCGGAGCGGGTCGTCGAGATCGTGCTGCAAAGCTGGCGCAAACGCGTAGCTACATCAGAGTCCAGTATCTGACCGATGACAGGAAGACTAGATGACTGATGCGAAGACCCGCTTGCTTGGCGGGCAAAGGATCGAGCCGAAGCCGATCACAGGCAAGGAGAGTGCCGCCGAGTTGATAGACAGCTCTTTCCATGCTTACAATGCGGGTCGCCTCAGGGAGGCATGTCAGCTCTTTGTCCAGCACATGCTGACCGACGATACGACGGTTGGGATGAGTCTTTCGGGGGCGTTGACGCCTGCCGGTCTTGGAATGTCAACAATAATCCCCCTAATCGAGTCCGGCTTCGTTGATTGGATAGTATCGACAGGCGCCAATCTCTATCACGATGCCCACTTCGCACTAGGTTTCTCCATGCATCGGGGATCGCCTTTCATGGATGACGTAGTGCTACGTGATGCGGGTGTGGTTCGGATCTACGATATCCTATTCGACTACGCCGTCCTGCTGCAAACCGACCGATTCATTCGGGAGGTTTCAAATCACGATGAGTTTCAGCGTGCGATGAGCACGGCGGAGTACCATTACCTACTCGGTGGGTACTTGAAGGAACGTGAACGCGCCCTCGGCTTGACCCACAGGTCCCTTCTCTCGGTAGCGCACGAATGTGGCGTTCCCATCTACACATCATCTCCGGGGGACTCCTCAATAGGGATGAATGTCGCGGAGCTGGCGCTGGAGAACCGCGCTCTGCGTTTTGATGTTTCAGCTGATGTGAACGAGACAGCGGCGCTAGTCCTTGCAGCGAAACAAGGTGGTGGGAGGAGCGGCGTATTCATCATAGGTGGCGGCAGTCCCAAGAACTTCGTTCTTCAGACCGAGCCTCAACTGCAGGAAGTGCTCGGAATCCAAGAGTATGGACACGACTACTACCTCCAGATTACCGATGCTCGTGCAGACACGGGGGGACTCTCGGGAGCGACGCCGAGTGAAGCTGTGAGCTGGGGCAAGGTGAACCCGGATGAGCTGCCGCACGCCGTTGTTTGCTACGTCGATAGCACGGTGGGTCTACCGTTGCTCACGGCGTATGCTTTGGCCCGGCGCAAACCGCGCAAACTGAAACGCCTTCATGATGTACGAACAACGAACGTGGAACGGCTACGGCAGGAATACCACGCAGCGCGAGCCTTCAGGGAAGCCCGTTTGACTGAAGAGAGGCTGCCGGGAGTTGATGCCTAGAGAGAGGGCGGCGCAGACATCTCCTCCATGTCGCGCTGAAAGGCCGAGTTGAACTCGGCCTCAACGAGGTAGGCTGCGATCTCGGCCTCTTTCCGCTCCGGACCCCACCCCATTTCGGCTGCGGCCAAGTCTGCGATCGTGGCGATGTGCTCGATTCCGTGTCCTGAAACTTCATGAAACACATGTGTGCGGCGGATAAGCAAATCTCCCAGCGTAATCGCCATTTCTCGACGCATAGCGTGGACCAGTTCCGCGAGTATCGCAGGATGGCCTGGGAAGACAGGTTCGGCCAGCGCCGGTTCAGAAATTGCCAAGCGTGTCACTGCCGGTGACTCGCTCCCGTAGGATCTCACGATGTGTTCAGCCACTTCACGGGAAAATCCTTCTCGCTCAGCGTCCTCTACCAGCACTTGGAGGTCGTGTGCTTCTCCACCCGGGAGCGGCTCATGTTCGGTGCCTGCTTTGAGCGAGACGTGCCTACCATCCAGTTCGTGGAGCTGAGCGGCGACACGGTTCACGGCCTGCGCTGCAATAGCTCGGTAGGTTGTGAGCCTGCCACCAACGACCGAAATGAGACCGCTTGGGCCGTCCAGGATTCGGTGCTCACGGCAGACAGAGCTCGGGGGAAGCTGATCCGTTGGAGCTACGAGCGGCCGTACTCCGGTCCATGTGGAAACAATGTCGGCGGGGCCAAGCCGTGCGTCGGGGAAGAGAGCATTTGCTGACCGCAGTAGGTAGGTGACGTCCGCTGAGTCAGCGTAGATCTCATCCGGCGAGAAATCACAGTCCGTGTCGGTGGTTCCGATATACGACAGTCTCCCTTGGGGGATGATGAACATCACGCGTCCGTCAATGGGCGAGAGAAAGGTCACTGCTTCCTTGTTGCCAATTCTCTGGCGACGAACGCATATGTGTACACCTTTGGTGGGTCGAAGCACAGGTGCAGTGCTGTCTTGGGCTTGTAGTGTATCCGACCAAGGCCCCGTAGCATTGACAACCGTGAGAGCGCGAATGGTGTGCTGCTTTCCGGTCGTGAGATCCGTCACCAAAGCCCCTCGCACTCGTCCGTCAGCGTTGTCCAGTCGGTCCACTTGCACGTAGTTCGCTGCCAGCGCACCGTGTCGGTGTGCACTGCGGACTGTTGCTAAGGTCAATCGAGCGTCGTCACACTGAGCGTCGTAGTAGCGCGCTCCGCCGATCAGATCCCGGTCCTTCATTCTGGGTTCAGCAGCGCGAATGGCTCTTCTGCTGAGGAGTCGGTGGTGTCCCACGTTGCGGAAAGCTGCTAGCAGATCGTGGAGCCAGAGCCCCGCAGCAAGCCTCCAAATGGATAGCCGCCCGCCTCTGTGTAGCGGGACGAGGAACGACCGTGGCCAGACAAGATGCGGCGCGATCTTCAACAGGATGTGGCGCTCTCGAATGGACGCAAGCACCAACTTGAAATGACCCTCTTCCAGATATCGTAGCCCCCCGTGCACCAAGCGGGAGGAACGGCTGCTCGTACCCGCTCCGAAATCCCCTTGGTCGATCACAGCAGTGCGGAGACCCCGCATCGCCGCATCTCGAGCGATACCGGCACCGGTAATGCCGGCTCCAATCACCAGGAGTTCCACCGGTTCCGAAACTAGTGCAGCAATGTTGCCTGAGCGCGTGTGATGTGAGAACTCTAGTTCCACTGGACTGTCCATGGTGACAGGGGACCTGGCAAACCAGTGAAATTGAACTGCGCGTTCTGGATGCTCATGGTCCGATCCGGATGACGGCACCTCGTATGATGGGTCTTAGGGTCGACCTGCCACAAGTAGTGTTCAGTCTCGCTTCATCTAGGTAGCTTTTCCTCGATGGTTGTAGCAGGAGCCAGCCGCCGAGTTGCGATCGTAGCGGGGTGCCGCACCCCGTTCTGTAAGTCCGGCACTGAACTCAAGAATGTGTCGGCGGTCGATCTTGCCCGACAGACTGTAGTCGAGTTGGTGCACCGAGCCAACCTAGATGGAAATATCGTGGACGAGATGTATTTCGGGCAGGTGGTGGCCAGCCCTCTGGTGCCCAACTTGGCCCGGGAGGTCAGTCTGCTCCCCCAATTCCCCAAGCATGTTGCCGCAGCTACGATAAACCGGGCGTGCGCTTCCTCGAATCAGGCAATTGTGCTAGGTCACGACCAAATCATGCTTGGCCATGCTGATGTTGTAATAGCGGGTGGCGCCGAAAGTCTGTCTGATATTCCGATCCTTCACTCACGGCGGCTCTCGCAGGTCCTGGTCCGGCTGAACCGAGTCAGGGGCATGGGAGAGCGAGCGCGGCTTGTGATGTCTCTACGACCGAGAGACCTGGTGCCTGTTGCGCCAGCGATAGCTGAGCCATCCACCGGCGAATCGATGGGCAAGTCAGCGGAGAAGCTGGCCAAGCTGAACGGGATCACTCGCGAAGCTCAGGACCAATTCGCATTGAGGAGTCACCGACTCGCCGCGGCTGGCACGCAGGATGGCCGACTCACGGCTGAGGTTCTCCCAGTATTTGGTGCGAGTGCCCTTGGCGTGACTGCCAGCGACAACTGTATTAGGCCAGACTCGACGTTGGAACAGATGGCCAAGCTCGAACCAGTATTTGACAGGCGCTACGGAACGGTAACGGCAGCGAACTCGTCCCCGTTAACGGACGGAGCTTCCGCCGTCCTGATCATGAGCCAGGAGGCAGCACGCGCGCTGGGCTATGAGCCCACTGCTCTGATTCGGTCATACGCGGTTGCAGCATTGGATCCGGGGGATCAACTCCTCATGGGGCCGGCCTTCGCTATTCCAAAGGCACTCGCGCGGGCTGGTCTCAATTGGGACGACATCGGGCTGATTGAGATGCACGAAGCGTTCGCGGCACAAGTCCTGTCGAACATCCAAGCGATCGAATCCAAAACGTGGGCTGAAGAGAAACTTGGGTGTCAGACGGCGATCGGAGAGGTCAACTGGGAAACGCTCAACGTGATGGGTGGTTCGCTAGCGATCGGTCACCCATTTGGTGCTACCGGTGCACGGATCACACTGACACTTGCCAACGAGATGAGACGCCGCGATATCCAGTTTGGCCTGATTTCAGTATGTGCACAAGGCGGGATGGGGTTCGCCATGGTTCTTGAGCGAACCTGAATGGCTGCCTTTGCACGAGAGGTCGTGGACGGCATAGCCCGGCTCGAAATCGATGTGCCGGGCGAGTCGGTCAACATCATTTCCCGCGCAGTAAGGGATGAACTGGCATCCCTACTCGATTGGCTGCAGGCGGAGAAAGAGGTACGTGCTGCCATCTTGATCTCAGGCAAGCCTGCCAGCTTCATAGCCGGTGCAGACATCGACGAGTTAGTTGCACTGCGATCACGTGACGAAGCGTTCTCGCTCGTTCGAAGTGGCCAGGTATTGGGGAACCGGATTGAAGAGCTCGGTAAGCCGGTAGTTGCCGCTATCCATGGCGCTTGCGTAGGTGGTGGACTGGAAGCCGCCCTTGCCTGCGCATACCGCATAGCCACCGAGCATCCCAGGACAGTGCTCGGGCAACCTGAAATACAGCTCGGTCTGATTCCGGCTGCCGGGGGCTGCCAGCGCCTGCCACGTCTCGTCGGAGTCAGGGCAGCGCTGGACATGATCCTAGCCGGGAAGACCCTGCCTGCTAAGCAGGCCTTTAGACGCGGCATCGTTGACGAGTTGGTTCACCCTGCCGTACTGGACGCCGTGGCAATGCGTGCGGCTCAGCAGCTAGCTTCGGGATGGCGGCCCCGGCGGCGTGGCGGCGGCTCGGTCGGCTTGCTGCTGGACAGGAATCCGGCGGGCCGGTGGCTAGTGTTTTCTCGGGCCCGTGCAGAGGTTCTCAAGAAGACGAGAGGACTCTACCCGGCTCCACTCGCTGCCCTGGAGGCTGTCCAGCATGGGCTCGAATACGGGGTCCAAGCAGGACTCGACAGCGAAGCAGCACACTTCGCAGAGCTGGCCGTCGGGGTAGTATCGAGGAATCTCGTTCAGGTCTTCTTTGCCACTACGGAACTCAAAAAGGATCCGGGTGTGGAGGGCGAGGCCCCCCCGCCGAAGAGAATCCGGAATGTCGCAATCGTTGGAGCCGGATTCATGGGTTCCGCCATTGCTGGAGTGGCTGCTTCCCGTGCGAAAACAGACGTTCGGCTACGTGACACCGGCCTTGAGGTGGTCGCAAAGGGTCTCGCTAATACACGCGAGATCCTACGCGGCCGCCTGATGAGGGGGCGAATCGACAAGTATGAACACAGAGAGCTAGTAAGCCTCCTGTCGGGTGGTACTGATTGGGCGGGCTTCGGCCGAGCCGACCTTGTGGTCGAAGCGGTCTTCGAGGATCTGCGTGTCAAGCATGAAGTCTTCCGTACGATAGAGGAACAGGTTCGCGAGAGCTGCGTCATTGCGTCGAACACGAGCACGATCCCAATTGCGCGTATTGCAGAGGCCGTTCGTCACCCGGAGCGGATTATCGGCATGCACTTCTTCTCGCCGGTCGAGAAGATGCCTTTGCTCGAGGTGATAATCACCGAGATGACAGCTCCCGAAGTCATTGTATCGGCGGTAGGCTTTGGTCGTGCCATGGGCAAGACGGTGATCGTTGTCAACGATGGGCCCGGTTTCTGGGTCAACAGGATTCTCGCCCCTTATCTAAACGAGGCCGGACGCATGCTGAAGGAGGGGGTCGCCGTCGAGACCATTGACCAGGTAATGACACAGTTCGGCTTTCCTGTCGGGCCCGTCACCTTGCTCGACGAAGTAGGTTTGGATGTTGTCTTGAAGGCTTCAGTCGTCTTGCATGATGCGTTTGGCGACCGGATGAAGCCGATGGACGGGATCGGAATGCTAGTAAAGGAAGGTCGTTTGGGCCGAAAGAGCGGAGTCGGTTTCTACCGTTATGGCCGGAAGAAGAAGGTAGACGCAACGTACCGGCGAATCATCGGTGTGGGAGCTGAGGTGTCTGTCCCGGAGCAAGAAATAGGGCGGCGTTTGGTCTACTCGATGCTGAATGAGGCGGTACATGCGCTGGACGAAGGCGTAGTGCGCTCACCACGAGATGGCGACATCGGTGCTGTCTTCGGTATCGGATTTCCTCCCTGTCACGGCGGTCCCCTGCGGTACCTTGATACCATCGGGCCGGCTAGAGCAGTTGACATGCTGGAAATGCTGAGCGCGAGCTACGGAGACAGGTTTGAGCCGGCACCGAGGCTGCGGCAGATGGCTGGGAGCGACCAGCATTTCTTCTAACTCTTAACTGGAACAACAATATTCATATGCTTCGAAGTGCATTTCTTTGGCTCAGTGACCAACGTCGGATCTTCGAGTTTGTGAAACAGAACGGGTTGGCTCGCAAGGCTGCGTCGCGCTTTGTGGCCGGAGAGGTTACGGAGACAGCAATTGAAGCCGCGCGTGTGCTGAACGAGAGAGGCATCACAGTGAGTCTCGATCTCCTAGGTGAGAGCGTGAGCGTACCCGATGAGGCGTACGCAGCCCGGGATGAGGTGCTTAGCACAATAGACGAGATCGATCGCGCCGGTATTGATGGTAATGTGTCGGTGAAGTTGACGCAGATGGGGCTTGATATCGATATCGGGCTTTGTCTGGAAAACATGGGTGCAATCATGTCGCGCGCAAACCGACACGGCATGTTCGTCCGCATCGACATGGAGAGCTCAGCGCACACCGAACGCACTCTCCAGGTGTTTGCCGAGCTCCAGCCGGAATATGGCGACCTAACTGGAGTAGTGATACAGAGCTACCTCCGACGCTCTGCCAAGGACATTGAGGATCTTGTTGCGCGAGGAGCTCGCGTTAGGCTATGCAAGGGAGCGTACTCTGAACCAGCCACTGTCGCATTCCAGCAGAAGAGCGAGATCGACGCATCTTACATACGACTCGCTGAGCGGCTTCTCGACCACGGCAACTATCCTGCGCTGGCTACTCACGACGAGGACATGATCCAACGCGCCATAGCGTATGTTGACAGGAAGGGGATTCCTCTGGAGCGCTTCGAATTCCAGATGCTCTATGGAGTCCGGCGGGACTTGCAGCACTCGCTACGGGAGAAGGGCTACAACATGCGTGTCTATGTGCCCTTTGGGAGCAACTGGTATCCGTATCTCATGCGTCGTCTCGCGGAAAAGCCAGGCAACCTCGGCTTCATGTTAGCCAGTGTGGTGAAAGAGACATTCTCTCGTCGCTGATGGAAGACTCGACATTCGGAGGCTATCTGGATATCCACCATCGCCCGCCAGCATTTGAGGGATCCGATGGGAGGATGTACTCGGCCGAGATATACGTTGATGATCAGCCGTGTGCGGACGGTACATATGGCGCAGCGGTTCTCTTCGTGCGGTGGGCTCCAGATGGGGTGAGTCCGGACGGTCACCTAGAGACCGAGTATGTAGTGTATGGCCAGACTCCACACGACGCGCGCAACGCTCTACGACGCCTGACGCTCCATCAGGTCAAGAGCAAACTCGATCGGATAGTCGAGATCAAGAGGGAGCTGTCATCCTGGTAGGAAATCGACGCGGTGTCGTCCTATCCAAGACGGGCGGTTGTTATCGTGTTCGCGTGG
>Ga0209536_100002775_pt1 | contig 28473 bp, 27 predicted proteins | sample DeeMarSeWOR28_12_FD_187461 | JGI IMG/M metagenome (GOLD analysis project Ga0209536, IMG submission 187461) | Marine sediment microbial communities from White Oak River estuary, North Carolina - WOR-2-8_12 (SPAdes) (version 2) | ecosystem: Environmental > Aquatic > Marine > Intertidal zone >... | reverse complement strand
ACCTATGTCTGCAGAATTCTGCAAATTCATGGTTTTATATCTTCCTTCAAGCATAGATAATTCAAATAAAAAGTGTATCATCAAGGAAATGTATGAAATTATAAGAATAAAATTCTCTTTAGTCGCTGCAAATTAGCTAGATTATCATAAAAGAGTGTAATCTGAGTCTAACAGCTGATGATTTTTTATAGTTTTTGAGCAGAGAGATTTTTTCATTCTCGAACTATTACCATTGTAAGCGTGGATCTCACTCCTTTGGCCTGGCGTATTTGATTTATTACCATATCTTTTAGAATCTTCATGGAATCTGCTGATACTTTTGCTACCAGATCATATACTCCATATACTACATATGCCTCATCAACTTTGATTTCTTCTTTTAAAAAACGTAATACTTCTTCCTCTTCTCCAATTTCTGCATTCACCATTACAAAAGCTGTTGGCCGACTCATCTGTTATTCACATACCTTATATCTAATTTTTTATGGGATATTTAAGTTTCTATCACAATTTTCTCGATACAGACCAAATGTCATTCTTTCTATTAAAAGTTCTTTGTGAGTGGTAACAAAGGGCATTTTCTCTTAATTTGAGTATGAAGCATCTAATATGATGGATAAATTAGAAAAATGAAAAAATTTTAATTGATTCAACTTATTTAATGTGAATACTACTAAATTTAGATTTTCTTCTCAGTAGATCTTTTCCAATTCGTTTATTTTGTAATCATACTATATATATATAAATAAATTAAGAACCCATCTTCTCCATACATATTTTGGAGTATTTCTACATGAATTAGTGTAGAATCTGTCTAATCATATTTTTCCTTCTTAAGCACTTTGGAGGCCCGAATATGGATCCTATAAGAGAGAAATTGAAGATCCCTGAAAAGAATGTTCAAGAAATAAATAAATTCTTATTAAATGAAAATAATCCTCTAATTAATGACCTTCTAAATGTTATTGATAAATATGGAGGAATTAATGAAATTAATCACAGAGCTAAAGAAGCAAGTCAGCTTGAAAATCTGATCAGTAGATTAGATAAAAAGCAACCTGATTATGTTCAAGATTTAAATTGGCTAATAAAACAACGTGACCGGGAGGCTTTCATAAGCATAAATAAATACCGTAAAAAGGTTTTAGGAGATAAATATGCCTCAACTTCATTTGATGACTCATTCGCTGTTACCTTGGAGCTATCATCTTGTCAATATTTCCCGTTTTTAATAATGGGAGCTAAAAAGTCCATTGAAAAAGAAGAGTTAATGCCTGGACGGATCATTCGGGTTCGTAGAATGAAAGAACAGGAAGAAGATGGAGATCTCCTTGCAATGGCAGCAGCAATGCAAATAATTGGAGCATCTTATGTCGAAACGCTTGATACAAAAGGGACTGCTCTTGGACCAGATGGTTTCCCTGTTAATGTTCATCTAGGTGGCCCAGAAACGATTACAGGATACTTCGGAGGGGTAGGCCAGCCAAATAATTTTGCATTACAATGGATAGAAGAATTTTTGTATTATTACACTAATTATGGAGTAAAGCAAGTTCTGAATATTAACCCAGGGACAGTCCTTCTAGGATATATGCTGTACAAACTTGGTATTGATAATGAGTTTAAAATCTCGGTTTTTATGGGGAATGATAATCCTTATAGCTGCTTATGGACCTTAATGACTGCAAAATTATTCGCACGGGAAGATGGTAGATCTCCATTAATAGGCTTTAATCTTTCAAATGCAGTAAACAATACAACAATAGAACTTAGTGCTTATATCCGTAAAGAATTTGGACTTGAAAATATTGTTCGACTCGAACATCATATTGTGGAAACCATCAAGTCAATTGTTCGTCAGCCATATGATCGAACAGAGGAACTAGTAGAACTGGCAAAACATGTAAAAAACATTTCAGCTAAGCATGAAGGTGGGCCTGTAGAGATCGATAGTTCACGTGAATATCCAACAGATATTCTTGATTATTTTAGAGCAAAAGATGAAATCATCAAAGCAGGTCATTGGGATTATTTAAAGATTAATTATCTTGATCGACATGCAGCAGTAAACGCAACTGCAAACAAATTAACTGAGAATGGCATCAGTATAATTGCTGCTCAGCACTTACACCATCGATAACTATTAAGTGAGTATAATGATTAATTATAAAGTCTTAGATGAGACAGGTGCGGGGATCTTTAAAGTTTTAGCTAAAGCTAAAGATCTTGAACGAGAAGGAAAAAAAATTCTGCATTTTGAAATAGGCCAACCTGATCAAAACACTCCTGAACATATTAAGCAAGCTGCAAAAGATGCTCTTGATGCCAACTTCACTGGATATGTACAATCAAGTGGAATTCAAGAACTAAAGGAGGCGATCCAAGATGAAGTTCAAAATACTCATGGATTCAAACCCTCTCTTAAACAAGTTTTAATCCTCCCTGGTGCCAATTCTGGAGTTTATTATGCCTTAAGAGCAGTAATAGATAATATAACTCAAGAAATTATCTATCCTAATCCTGGATTTCCAACATATGGATCTGTTGTAAGTTATCTTAATGCAGTGGATAAAGCAGTACACATCAAGGAAGAAAATGAGTTTCGGTTAAATCCAATCGACTTAGAAGACAATATTTCCCCAAAAACGAAGATAATTATTCTTAATAGTCCACAAAATCCCACTGGATCAGTAATGAAGAAACATGAAATTCAGCGGATCGCAGAGCTTGCTGAGGAACATAATTTCTATATTTTATCGGATGAAATATACTCTAAAATGACATATGATGAAGAATTTTATTCCTGTTCTATTCGAGATGAATGTAAAGAAAGAACTTTACTTCTCGATGGCGTTTCAAAATCTTATTCAATGACTGGATGGCGACTTGGTTGGATAATCGCACCTGAAAAGATTGTCTATCGAATAAATCTTCTTATTTCTATCGGTGTATCTTGTACTTCCTCATTTGTCCAAAAAGCAGGCATAGCTGCTTTAAAAGGCCCACAAGATTCAATCCATGAGAACATGATAGAATATAGAACACGTCGTGATATAATTGTGAAAGGATTGAAAGAAGTGAAAGGTTTCTCCTGTTTGAACCCTCAAGGAGCATTTTATGTGTTTCCAAATATCATCAAGACTGGAATGACCTCTCAAGAATGTGCTGATCATCTATTAAATCACGGAATAGCCTGTTTACCTGGAACAGTGTTTGGATCATATGGCGAAGGATATTTACGTTTTTCGTATGCAACATCAATCGAAACAATAAAAAAGGGAATTGAATTGATAAAAACTGCTTTTGAATAATTTAAATAGAAGGATTAACTATGAAAGATTTAACACGGATTTGTTTCATCGGATGGGGAGTGGTTGGCCAAGGACTAGCTGAAATTTTGCTTGAACAAGAAAGTGAACTTGGACAAAAATATGGTTTTCACTTCAAAGTAGTAGCTATAGCAGACAAGATTAAGGGTTCTGTTTATGATGAAAACGGATTAGATCTTGCTAAACTTCTTGAATTAGTTAAAAAAACTGGAAAAATTGATGATTACCCAAGAGGAATAAAAGGCTGGGATAGTATTAAAACTATAACGGATTCCAATGCTAATTTAGTAGTAGAAGCAAGTTGGACAGATATAAATACAGGAGAACCTGCTATAAGCCATGTTAAAAGTGCAATAAAGTGTTACAAGCATGTAGTTATGACAAATAAGGGCCCTATTGCTTTAGCTGCAAGAGATTTGTTAGAAATGGCAAAGAAAAATGGTGTACAGCTTAAGTTTGAAGGAACTGTATTAAGTGGAACCCCTGCAATCAACCTTGGTTTAAACAATTTAGCAGGTTCAAAGATTACAAAGATTAAAGGGATAGTGAATGGAACAACCAATTACATACTCACTGAGATGGAAAAAGGATTAGAATATGAAACCGCACTTAGACAAGCCCAAATACTTGGTTACGCTGAAGCTGATCCAACTGCAGATGTTGAAGGTTATGATGCACTTGGAAAAGTTGTGATATTAACCAATGTTATACTTGGGGCGAATATAACGAAGGATCAAGTTCCTTGTCAAGGTATTACGAAGATAACTTCAAAAAATATCGAAGAAGCAAAAGAAGAAGGAATGAGATGGAAATTAATCGCTGGAGCTGAACTTAAAGAAGATGGTTCAGTAGAAGCTTCCGTTAAACCTCAAAAAATTCCACTTAATCATCCTCTGGCATCAGTTGGGGGTCCAATCAATGCATTAACATACACAACAAAATATCTAGGTGATATTACGATTATTGGTCCTGGCGCTGGGAGAGAAGCAACTGGGTATGCCCTCTTGACTGATATCCTCGATATACACCGAAATTTAACGAAGTAACATTTACTAAAAAACTAAATGGTGAAATGACATTATGGGTTATATGGGGAAGTATTTAGAGGTAGATTTGTCCCTTGAAAAATTAAATCAGTTTTCCACGGATTCTAAATTAATAGAAAGTTTTATTGGAGGAAAGGGTTTAGGCGCGAAAATCCTATATGATTCTCTTGGAGCTAATATTGATCCACTGAGCTCAGAGAATATTATCCTCTATATGACTGGTCCATTAACTGGTACATCGGTTCAAACCTCTGGTAGGTGGTGTATCGTGACCAAATCACCTCACACAGGAATCTTTTTGGATACTCAGATAGGGGGTAAGTTTGGACATCGATTAAAACAAGCAGGTTATGATTATATCCTTGTTCATGGTAAATCAAATGAACCAGTTTATCTTGAAGTATCTTCTGAGGGAGTTGAGATCCATTCAGCTCTTAAACTATGGGGAAAAGGCACCTATAAAACAGAAGAAATTCTGAAGAAAACTCATCCAGGGATGGAAGTTGTCTCAATTGGACCAGCTGGAGAAAATTTAGTAACTTATGCAAGTATAATGACTGATAAAACCCATATGGCTGGCCGAGGGGGTGCAGGAGCAGTGATGGGATTCAAGAATCTTAAAGCTATCGTTACTGGTGGTACAAATACGATAGAAGCAAATGATCCAACTAAGTTCAAAGAGTCAACCCGAGAATTTGCTAAAAAAGTCCGTGAAAATTCTGGAGTGATACGAAGGCATGAAATCGGAACTGTAATGTGGGTGAAAATGGCAAATGATGCTGGATTTCTTCCAACACATAATTTCCAATCTGGAGTTTTCAAGGAAGCAGAAAACATTTCTGGAGAATATATGCGAGACAAATTTGTTGTGGGACATACTGCCTGCTACCGCTGTGCCATTGCTTGCGGTAAAACAACACGATTTAAAGAAGGAAAATATGCTGGATTAGAAGTTGATGGACCAGAATATGAAACTTCAGCTCTCTTAGGTGCTAGCTGCGGTATTGGTGATTTAGGTGCTATTGCTAAAAGCAATGAACTCTGTGATGATCTAGGAATTGATACAATTACAGCTGGTAGTACGATTGCATTTGCAATGGAATGTATGGACAAAAAGATCTTGGAACAACAAGAAATACCAAATCTTTATTTTGGAAATGCTGATGCTCAACACAAGCTTTTACATCAAATAGCATATCGAAAGGGAATTGGGGATTTATTTGCAAAGGGATCTTTAATTGCAGCTAAATCCTTAGGAATGAATACCTCTGACTTTGCAGTACAAGTAAAAGGTCTTGAACTCGCGGGAGTTGAACCCCGTGGGTCTTTTGGAATGGCTTTAGCTTATAGTACCTCCGATCGAGGTGGTTGTCATCAAAGATGTTGGACTCCAGGAGCAGAGCTTTCTGGTTCGCTTACACGATTTTCTTTCAATGGGGTCGCGAAATTTGTCAAGGAATCTCAAGATGAACGAGCAGTCTGTTTCTCACTTGTTTTATGTGATTTTCTTCCATTTGAAGTCCCTGAAATGGTTGAGATGCTTAATATGGCAACAGGGTTTACTTATACTCCCCAATCGTATCTTCAGATAGGTGAACGAATTTGGAATCTGACAAGAATGTTTAATGTCCGTGAGGGAATAACAGCAAAGGATGATATATTGCCAAAGCGATTCTATACTGAGAAGGCCCCTGAAGGAGACCCTAAGGGGCAAGTGATCGACAAAATAGCATTTGAAAAAGTAAAACAAGAGTATTATTCACTTAGAAATTGGGATTCACAAGGAATACCTTCATCAAAGAAATTAGAAGAATTATCCCTTTAAATTAGATCTAATTGATTAACTTTTAAACTTCCATATTGTCCCTTCTGGTTTATCTTCCAGTTGTATTCCGATATCTAAAAGCTTTGACCGAATTTCATCTGCAAGTTGAAATTGTTTGATATTTCTAAGGTCATTTCGCAATTCAACAATCAAATTAATTAGTGAAGGAAGAGAAATAGCTCCCTGTACATCAGTTGGTTGTAAATTTATCCCTAAAATCCCCATTAATGTAACAATTAGATCATTTGCTTCTACAAGGAGATCCTTTTTATTATCAAACGAATTGTTTACTGTTTTAATGAATTGCATAATAACTTGAATAGCTCCGACTGTGTTAATATCATCATCCATTGCTTGGATAAAGTCTGTAGTAACCTGTGTGATATTTTCACGAAGAGTTTCTTTTTTTCCTCCTTTCGCTTGTTTTAACGCTGCTAAAGAGGTTCGAATACGATCTAAAAGGACTTGATTCTGACTAATTGCATCCTTATTGAAATCTACACTTTTTCTATAATGAGAATTAACAAGAAATAACCGAATAACCATGGGATCAAATTCATTAAAGAGATCTCGAACCAAAATAAAATTTCCCTTGGATTTTCCCATTCTTTCACCATTTACAGTCAAGAAAGCAGCGTGAATCCAATAATTAACGAATTTTTGTCCAGTTCGAGCTTCACTCTGGGCAATTTCATTGGGATGATGAAGATGTAGATGGTCAATTCCTCCGGCATGTATATCCAAAGTGGTTCCCAAGTATTTTTGACTCATTACCGAGCATTCAAGGTGCCAACCTGGATAACCCATCCCCCATGGAGAAGGCCACTTCATCAAATGCCCCTCTGGAGCTTTTATCCATAAGGCGAAATCACGTGGGTCTTTTTTTTCAGGATTAACTGCTATTCGTGCTCCTACTGTCTCTTCAGAATAGGTTGTTGGGCTAAGTTCTCCATAATATGCAAATTTAGTAACATCAAAGTAGATAGTTCCATTCACTTCATAGGCATATTTTTTAGCTAAAAGATCCTTTACGAATTCAATCATCTCTGGTATTTCCCCCGTTGCACGGGGGTAAATATCTGCTCGGTTTATGTTTAGTTTATCCATATCTTCATAGAATTTACGGATTTGTTTTTCTACTAGAACCATTGGTTGAATATCTTTAGCTAATGCGGTTTTAATTATTTTGTCTTCTCCTGCATCAGCATCATCAGTTAAATGACCCACATCAGTAAAGTTTTGAATCCAAAACACATCGTATCCTCGCCACCGAAGATATCTAACTAAAACATCCCAATAAGAGTATGTTCTGGCGTTCCCAATGTGAGCATCTTCATAAACTGTTTGACCACAAGAATAAAAACGTACTTTCTTCTCTTCTATCGGTATAAATTCCTCTTTTTTCCGTGTAAGTGAATTATAAAGTTGCATAGTTCATAAGACTTCCGTTAAGAGTCAGCTATTTGATTCATTCATCATTTTTTGAATTTCTACAATGCCTCTAATAATGTTTTCAATCGAGGTAAGTGACTTTCACTCCAAAAGAAATCAAATAGAATATGCTATATTGCACAATATTATGTGTTAAAGTTACTGTTGATGTGTTGTATTCCAATAGAAACCATTCGCGGATTCTCTAAGATCAAAATTTATCTTTATATCAAGAAAGCAAAGTTGACTACTGTTTCCTAAATGATCAAAAATTGATTAATTCATTCAGTTTCTTGAGAACCAGATTGAAAGAACTTATTTTGTATATCTTGAAGTGCTAAAATTAAATCATTAAGGTCTTTTGGACCTATTTGTGCAGACATAGCACTCCCAAATTTTGTGTTGTATTGCCTTCCATTAATAAGAGAGAGATCAAAATTTTTATATTGGCCTTTCTGGGTTACAGAAACAACGACTTTACTATCAAACCGTCCATTAATCCATTTTTTGAATAAAGAATTTGATTTCTCAGCCATAAATTACACCGAAATAGTCTATTTCATTTGATGGAGACGATATAATCAGCTTTTTATATTTTTAGCGTTTCATTGATGAAAAATTTTTACTCGATCCATAAAAAATTCTCATAAAAAAAAAGGTAATTATTTTAAATTCTCGTGGATAGAAATATAAAGAAGACTTGTACACATACAAGGAAAAATTATCCTTATTTTCAATGTCAATTCTATAATTCTTCAAATCTTTAGAAAGGGGTTAAGGTTATGTCAAGCTTAAATTTGTGGATAAAAATGCTATTGATAGGCGATGGGGGAGTAGGAAAAAGTGCTTTTCGTCGAGCTTGGCTAGGAGAGAGCTTTCGATCACAGTATTTAATGACTTTAGGGGCGGATTTTGCCTCAAAGCAGGTTGTACTGAATTATGAACCTACAGAGACAATCTATAATATCAGATTTCAAATCTGGGATCTAGCAGGTCAACCACGTTTCAAAGATGTTGTAGATCTTTTTTATCGTGGAGCTGCAGGAGCATTATGCTTTTTCGACATCACAAATCAAGGTTCATTTAATGGGCTTCATAATTGGATAGATTCATTCTGGACATTAAATAGTCAAGGAAAACGACCGATTATTATTGTAGGTGCAAAGTGCGACCTAAGAAATGACCCAGAATTCAAAAGTCAAGTAACTCCTGAACAAGGTATAGAGTATGCGAAGGACTTAACGCAGAACATAAAAGAAGAAGCAGATTTTACCGTTCATTATATCGAGACTTCCGCTAAAGAAGATATTAATGTAGAAAAAACCTTTCATTTACTTGCTACAGAAATAATTGCTAGTGTCCATCTAAAAGAGCAAATGAAACTCTCAGCATTAAGAAGACTAGACGAAAATAAATAAATTCCGAAAAGAAATCCATTTATGCAATAAGTACTTTCAACATGGTTAATATTAGGCATTTAATCTGTATACTCATTTACAATTGCTTCAATAATTTTGATTGTCTGCCAAACCTCATTATAGGTATTGTAAAGAGCTATTGGTGCTATCCGTATAATATTAGGCTTACGAAAATCTGTGATTACGTTTCTTTTCATAAGTTCCTTAGTAATTTCAGCTGCTTTTTCATGTTCTAATGCAACATGACCAGATCTGTGTTGAGGAACTCGGGGGGTTCCAACAGAAAATCCTTTCGGACCTAAAATTTCATCAGCTAAATAAATTAAATAATCAGTTAATTTCATTGATTTGTCTCGAATTTTCTCTATTCCCACCTCATGAAACATTTTCAAAGAGCCTTCTAAGCTAGCAGAGCAAAGTATATTCGAACTAGAAATCTGCCAACCACCAGCATGTTTTGCATGTTCAAAATTCAATAACATGTCAAATTGTTTGTTTTTAATATAACCAAACCAACCCGTTAAACCAGGTTGCATATCGAAGTGTTTTTCATGAATATAGAGAAAAGCTGTTCCACCAGGACCACTGTTTAAATATTTATAACTGCACCAGATGGCAAAGTCAACTTCCCATTCATGTAATTTGTGAGGAATAACCCCTACCGAATGAGAACAATCAAATCCAATTGGAATTCCTCTTGTATGAGCTGCTTGAGTTAATCTTTCAATATCTAATAACTGACCACTTCGATACAGTACAGATGGTAATACCACCAGAGCAATATCAGGATTCATATAATCGATGATTTGTTGTTCATCCAGCATTCTTCCATCAGGACTAGGTACGAGAATAAGATGTGCATCTGGAGAAAGTCCTTTTAATTTAATTTGACTTTCTAAAGCATAAATATCAGTAGGAAAATTTAATTCGTCAGCTAGGATTTTATTTTTGATTTTATTAGGTTTATAAAATGCGCTGACCAATGTATGAAGGTTTAGAGTTGTTGTTCCAGTAGCTACTACTTCATTTGCTTTTGCTCCTACTAAAGGAGCCATTAATTCCCCGAAATATTCCCCATAATGCCACCAGTCTGGATTACCTTCAAACCAACCATTTATACCGAGATTCTTCCATTCAGAGATTGTTTTTTGTAAGGAATCTTCAGCAGGTTTAGATAATAAACCTAATGAATTACCATCTAAATAGATAGTATCCTTTGGAATGTAGAATAACTTCCGATAATTTTTAAGGGGATCTGATCCATCTAATTTTAGGGCTGTCTCACGATTAAGTGTATAGGTATCCATGCTTGAAGTTACTCCTCTAAGCGATTTGGAAAAAAATAATATAAAAAATACTCTACTTCTCATTTTAAAATGGATTTTCTTTCTATCCATCTTGTTTTAATCTTGTTTTTATAGAACCATCACGAATCCATTTATGAGCACGGAACACTTCTTTCCCATATTTATCTGCAAGTCTATCAAGTGAAGTAGTAAAATCTTTTAAATCCATGGATTCTATCATTTCAAATGGACCTAATGGATTATGATAATGGAGTTTCATACCTATATTAATATCATGAATAGAGGCAATTTTCTCCTCAAAAACCTTTACAGCTTCATTAACTTGAACTTCCATTAAAAGCATCAGATCAAAGTCAGCTGGATTGGCTAAATCAATTTTTGGCCTTTTCCCATCCAAACCCCATTTATATATCCCCTCTCCAGTCTTTCTACCTAATTTCCTTTCCTGAACCAACTTTTTTAATCTAGGAACTAGGTAATAGTCTTTAGAGAGATGTTGTGCTAAATAATATGAGCTATCAGATATAATATCAAGTCCAAGATAGTCCATCAGTTCATATGGACCCATAATCATCCCGCTGTTTATAGCTAAAGCATCGATTTGTGGAGCTGAATACTCATCATGTTCAAAAATTAATTGCATTAACAACATAGAGGGAGCCATAATTCGATTACAAATGAACCCAGGGCTATCCATTGAGATAATATAAACCTTTTTTGATTTCTTCACAAAATCGATGGCAAAATTCATCGTTTTTTCAGAAGTTTTATCGCCTCTCACTATTTCAATAACTTTTGCGAGTGCAGGCGGAGTTGGAAAATGCATTCCTATTACTTTATCGGGACGTTTTGTAGCTTCGCCAATCTTAGTAATACTCATGGTTGATGTATTTGACGCAAGGATTGTATCTTCTGGACAAAATCTATCTAGTTTTTTAAAAATTTCTTTTTTAAGATCTAATCTTTCGGGAACTGCTTCAATACAAAGTTCAGTCGCTTTGGCTGCAGTTTCAAAATTAGTTGTCAGCGTGAGGTTATTTATAAACGTCAGATATTCATTTTCACTTATATGAGACTTTTCCAGAAATTTTTTTAGGGACCAATCAATTAAAGATTCAGCTTCCTCCAGTATTTCCTTTTTAAGATCATGGAGGTAGACAGAATATCCAGATAGAAGTGCTACTTCTGCTATTCCATGGCCCATATGGCCTGCTCCTATAACTGCAATTTTCTTTTTATTTTGTTCTTTCAAATAGAATTCAACCTTTTTTATGATCAATAAATATTATTTTCAACTAGTGTAAGGAAATTTAGGATGAATTATTATTCAAAATAAATCTACCTCAAGTTTTCACTAGGAGATTATACCTTTGCTTTAATTTTTTTGAGATGAATTTAGAAATGAATATATGAACGTTTTGATATTGTTCATATGAACGTTATATTTTTTGGGTGAGAAATCAATATGTCTAATTCAGGCCACGAGTGGTATTCATGGAAATCAGATCGTAGAAAAGCCGAAATTGTCAAACGGCGTTTATCAAAACATTCTTTCGCCCAAATTGCTCAGGACCTTTTAGGTGATGAGAAAAAAAAGCCAACCATCTGGTCATGGGCTAAACGTAATCTTACCGAATCTGAAATGTATCCTACTATGAGGTCTCTCCCTCAGGATCCATATAAAAATTTTTCTGAGGTTGAACAATGGGTTATGTATGACATTCTCTCTTCTATGTTCCCTCGTCTAGACGCTATCTCCCAACACATTATATTCGAGGTACAGAGAATTTTAGCTGAACAACAGAAAAGCTTTTCTCTGACTGCTGGATTTCTTGATGAATTAGAACAACGTGTAATTGAAGCAATTCGCCGAAACACTGCAGTTCTTACTTCTAGAGTATCTACCCCTATGTCTTCAGTACCACCTGCTCCACCTTCGGCTATTCCTAGAGTTCCTTCAGCTGGAGCTGTTCCTCCACCACCACCCCCCCCTGGTTCATTACCTAGTCAAACTGTCGTTTCTCCTGGTACGATGAGTGAATTACGTACTGATTTTGAAGAAATGTCTTTAGAAGAGATTAATGCTCTTCCTCCTGACTTCCTTGAAGCTTTATCTCCTCCAGATAGAAACCGACTTCAGAATCGTGTCAAAGAAATCCGTATGATTGAAAAAATGTCCCCAGAGGAACGCGAGGCTTTTCTTCTAAAGAAAAGAGAAGAAAAAGAACGCACTGAAGCCCAAGAAGGCCTTGGTTCTTCATTATCTGCGATGTTAGATGATTCTGATTCTCTGTTTGCACGAATGCGTCGTGCTGCTGACGATTCACAGGTTGCAGGTACGGGAACTTTCGGTAAATTCACTACAGAGTATATTTATTTCTATTGTTTTTCCTGTGGTAAGATGAACAGATCTGAAGAAAAATTTATTGATGGTTGTGAATATTGTGGGGCTGATGCTGAACTTCTTGTACTAGATGATGAAAAATCTAACTATACTTACTGGGAATGTCTATCAGCGAAAGTCAATGAGCCTGTGGATCATGCTTATACTCGTGGAAAGCAAATTGCTATTCGTTCCCGCTGGAAAACTCCTATTGGAAAAGCAAATGATCTACATGGATGTGATAAAATCCATATCAGAGATATTACTAGTTCCGTTGAGATAAAAGCTGATCCTGACAAACAATTCTCTCATTATTTAACACTTTTAAGACTTTATACTCAGTTACCACTTCAAGGGGATCTAAAAACCTATCTATATGATCTAAATAACGATATCCAAAAAATGGCTGATATTAACTCAAAAGAGATGGGGATAATCCAGACTTTAGCCATTCTTGAACACCTTCGTTTTTTAATTGATTGGATAAAATCACGAGATTTTTTGGATAATCACCCTGCTCGTGATGATATCATTAAGCAGTTTGAAAATCTATTGAAAGATGTAGATCAAATGGTAAATCCTGAATCTCCCCAAGATCTTCATAAATCAAGTGATGTTGGTCAAATTAGTAGTAAAACTGATCAAATCCTCAATAGATTTACCTCTATACTCGCATTCCTTGAATCCGAACTTCTTCTTTCAACTAAATGGAAGTGTAGTGAATGTAATACTGTTTTTGATGTTAGAGATCGTTTTAATATTCCTGAACGATGTGGTTCCTGTGGAAAAATAATTGCTCGTTTAGATCAAGTTAAATAACTCTAGGAAGACCTATTATTCGAGCATATTTGAACCAGTTTTTTTACCTAAGTTCAGGATATAAAGATTGCATTATTTTTGAATATTTTAGTAGATACTTCCAAATTGAACTCCAGAAAAATGCTAAATATAGAAGAAGTAAAATAGCTCCTAACACAAGGTGTACAGTGCTTATTGCTTCTAATCCTATCAATGAACCTAACCAGATTAAGACAGTTATACGAATAATATTCAGGAAAATAACACCTATACAACCAATTAGTCCTAGTGTTAAAACAGGAAATGCTTCTAAATCCCATGTTTGTGTTGTTATTAAGGTGAATATAAGGAAACAGACTATAAAAATTGTTAAACTCTGAACTCCAGAACAAGATTCTATTATTTCAAAATTAATAATTTTATTATTAAATTCTATTACTAATACTCCATTACTTAACCTATTTAGAGAAAAAGTAAATATTAATCTAAACAATATTGTCAAACTAAGCATTCCAGAAGTTATACCATATATTATAGGTAGACTTTTGGTAAAGGATTGATCTGAAATTTTTGATATAATAATCCCAAGACTCAAAACTAATCCTATAGATGCAATTTCTTTTCCATATCTGTAGATTAATACAGTACCATTTACAGAAATATTAATCATTAGAGCAGTAAACCAATCATCCTGAATAATGATTAAAAAATGGGTTATTAATAGTAATAACACTCCAATTATTGATATAGTTTGTGATACTTGTTTTTCTTTGGTTTTTAATAGTATATTCCAAGTATAAAGCTCTAGTATGAAAATAATAATCCTAATTGGCGTCTCTTGCGTTTCAAAAAGAAGAAGGAATCCAACCATTAGAATTAGGGGAAAAGATTTCTTCATTGTGAATTCTTCTAGATTTATTCTTTAGAAAATGTACCAGCGAAAGTCATTTCTATAATAATTATTAAAAATTTTTTTAAGATAGTATTTTCTTAATTCTTTAAATGAAACTTTTAATTCAACAGATTATCTAGTAAGTTTTTATATGTTTGATGCAATTTCTAAAATTAGAGTCTTTCAAGGGAATATATGAATTTATCCTATCATCTTTCTTGTAATTAAGGAATATAGTGAACAGGTGCACTAAATGGTTCATTATTCGTGCAAAATTGTCATGCTTGGAGAAGGTAGTGTAGGAAAGACTTCTTTGATTCGTCGATATGTTGAACATACCTTTTCACACGAATATATCACAACTATCGGATCGAATTTTTTATTAAAGCGCCTTGAACTTGAAGAAGGAGCCAGAATGACAATGCAATTATGGGATCTGTCAGGACAAGATTCCTTCCGCAATATTCGGACTCAATATTATCTTCATTCCCGTGGGGGGATTTTAGTATTTGATTTAACTCGTAAAGATACTATGCTAGAGATTGACAAGTGGTATGGTGATTTTACGAAAAAAGCGGGGAAAGTACCTCTAATGCTCATTGGTAACAAACTAGATCTTGAACATGAACGTCAAGTTTCAGTTGAGGAAGCAAAAGAATTGGCAGAGCGGATTTCAGCAACCTATACTGAAACATCAGCATTAGATGGAACAGGTGTTGAAGAAGCATTCCTAGATCTAGCTTGGCGTATAGTGAATCACATTGATGAAAAACGTAAGACTATTTAATAAGTTTTTTAATACTCAGATAGATAGAGATTCCTTCTTTTTATATTCCATGTGTTAAGATATCATTTAAATCAGTAAGTATAAATAGCTCTACCACAATGATCAATTATAGATTTGTAAATTCGTATTATTTAGAAATTTATCCACCCTTGAATTTATAAATTAAATTTAGGTGATTTTGATATGTCAGAAAAAGAAGACCCTATCCTTATTTTTACAACCAAAGTCTCTCGCTGTGCAAATGGGTACCATTTGAAGATTCGTAAAAAAGATGTTGAATTACTCAATCTAGTTGGGGAAATGGTAAAAATTACAGTTCATCGTGTCGACCAAGATATGAATGAAGAATCCAAAGATCCTTATGAAAAATTACTTGATTAATTAGGGCAATAAATGTCATTTCCATTTTAACAAATCATTTATCTTATTATTTTTTTTAACACTACAATCTTTCAAGTTGTCAAATTAAATTACTTAAATATAATTGGAAATAATATTCTTGATGAAAAACATTAACTGGCATCTTATTTCCTATACTAAAGATAGTCCTGCAATGAATATGGCTATTGACGAAGCCATATTTCGTTTATATTCAGACAATCACAGAGATACCATTCGATTTTACGGATGGGTTCCAAGCGCAGTTTCTATTGGTCGCCATCAAAGTGTTCAAACGGAAATTAGTTGTGATAATCTTAATAAATTCGGATTTCATTTAGTTAGAAGAATCTCTGGTGGAGGAGCAGTTTTTCATGATCAATATGGAGAATTAACTTATAGCATAATTACCGATCAAAATAATATAACTAACAAATCTTTAGAAAGTAGTTATTATGAACTTGCTCAAATGATTCTAGATCCTCTAGTTAAACTAGGATTAAGAATAGATTTTGCTCAGATTCATTGTCCCTCAGTCTTCAGTGGTGGGAAAAAGATTTCAGGTAACGCCCAAGCACGTGATAAAAATACCATACTTCAGCATGGAACTATCTTGGTTAATTATGATCCAGAAATTATGTATTCTGTGTTAAAAGCACGTCCAGGAATCCCTCAAGAAAAAATGATTCAATCTGTATATCAACATGTTACAACCCTCTCTGAGCTATTATCCCTAGATCTTACACCTGAGAGTGTTGCGGATATTATCCAGAAGAGCTTATTATCATCAGTTAATGTAGTAAATTCCTCGTTGACAGAAAATGAGATCAAGTTAGCAGATGATCTCTTTTCAAATAAATATTCTCAAGACTCTTGGAATTATTCCAAATAAGAAATTTCTTTGGAAGAATTTTTGATACTATTTTTATGATTGCGTATTTATTCATATCTGACATTAGAGCTATCTTTTCTTCGGTTGTGTACTTTATTTTTCATCAAAAGCAGATATTACCTCAATTATAGTACTACAAGAATCGTTTTCTGTAAGAAAGTCATTTATCATTTACTAATTCAGTCAGATATTCATTGACTAAATCACGACTAAATGTGATCATATCCCTTTGATTATCAATATCACTATTTGGATCAAAAACCTCGATTTGTAGCGTCTCAGATTGATCTGCTAAAAAGAAATGAATCCATTCTTTTGTCTTTTTTATCAATTTAATTCCAATGAATGTATCAATTGCATAATATTGATCAGGTGGGTTATTTAATATAGTTCTAAAGAATTTTAACATATTCTTAGCTGGAAAAGTAACCTCTGCTCGTCTTTGAGCAAAAATTTGATGTTTTCGGTAAAGTTCTGTTGAATCTGCTTGTTCTTTCGCTAGCTGTTCTAATACTGTCAAAGCGGCCACGAATCCATCTGACCCAGGTGAAAATACTGGTAAAACATACAATCCTGTATCATTGAAGCCATAAATTGCTCTATGCTGCAGAGCTGCTCTAGCAATACCTCCTGGTTCTCCATGGTCAACAAAAACTATATTTTTATCTAAACCTTGGTAGACAGAAGGATGGACTGTACTTCCTACAACAACAGATGCATTGGGGTTTGGATCATATCTCGAATGAAGATTAACTGAAGCAGTTTCCTCTGAACTACGAATTCGTCCTTGACTATCTATTATAATAGCATGTCGTCCTTCAGCATCTAATGCTATACCTAAAGATGAGCCTGTCGCTTTCACTGTTTCTCCTAGTCGTGATAATGATTCAGGATTAGGTAGAAATGCTGGATTTCGTGGTCTATGGGCATTTAATGTTATTACTTCACAACCGAGTTCATTTAATAAATCGGGCATAATTAATGAGGCTGGTCCACATGCACAATCAACTACAACGCGCAATTTTGCCTGAGATATGACATATTGACTAGAAGCAAAGAATCCAGCTAAAGAACGATCATAAACAGTCATAGCATCCGCAACACTAATCCATCCTACTTCTTGGGAACTTACACGCCGAATTTCTTTAGAATCAGCTAGTTGTACTACTTTATTGGTTTTCTCTCTTTCAAATTCTATTCCAGTTGAATCAAATAATTTAATTGAGACCATTCCCGCCAAATTATGGCTTCTGGTGAACATTACACCAGCATCAGCTCCAAACCGCCTGATAGAAAACTGTAAAATACTTGTAGGAACTGCATGAAGATCTATGACTTCAATTCCTGATGCCATTAAACCACCAGTAAAGGATCGTTTTAATGCCCTTGAATCTCGTCTATAATCTCTTCCTACCATTACAACAGATTTTGTATTTAATGTAGTCCCCATAGCTCCTCCAAGTAGTGCTGCTAGCTCAGCTGTAAGAGTTACATTGGAAAATGCCATTATTCTCCCCCAACGGGAATAATTTTCATCTAATTCTACCATATCTAAATTCCTCTTAATCTAGTAACATTTATTCAATTTCACTTGCTTTAGTGATTATTTGTCCTCTGTTCGTTTTTATAGCGGTTTTGAAATGACAATTAGGTCCAATTACTGTCCCAGCTGCTAATTCTGAATCAGCAGGAATCGTTACATCATTACATATTATCGTTTCTTCCATAATTGTTTTTTCTTCAATAGATATATCCTCCCAGAGAATTGAGGATTGGATAATACATTTTTCCCCAATGTTCACATTATCTCCGATCGCAGAATTTCCACCTAATTTTGTTTCTGAACCAATATTGACATTTCTACCAATAACAAGTGGTGGTTTGAAATCAATTCCAGATCCTATCAAACCTCTTGGATCTGTCCACCAGATACCCTTATCTTCATAAGAGCATTTGGGAAGATATGGAAAAGCCCATCGTCTTAATACATCCCAATTGGTATAGAGATACGTTAATGGATTCCCAGCATCCATCCAATAGTAATCACGTCTTGCATATCCAAAAATACCATATTCACGAGTTAAATAAGGGAACACATGTTTACCAAAATCCATTAAATCATCAATTGATTCCAGAATATCTAGAACACCATGATTAAACGCATAAATTCCAGTATTTACCAGATTAGATTGTAATCGGATTGTTTCTTTCTTACTAAATGTTAAAGTGGCTAAAAGAAGTTCTTGGGGGAGAGGTTTTTCAAGAAATAGAAGAATTCGTGATTCTTGATTTAACATAATAACTCCAAACGACCTTGGATGAGGAACATCTTTCAAAGTAATACTGGCTATACCTCCCTTTTCTTTATGAAAACTCATAAAATCATGAAGAGGGAGATTTGTTACAATGTCCGCCATCGAGACAATAAAATGATCTGTATCTATATAATCTGCTGCTTTTCGGACTGCGTCAGCTGTATCTAATGGATCAATATCAGGTAATACAATGTTTAAATCCTTAAAATGCTGATTTTTTTCAAAATATTCTAAGATTCTTTCTTTTTTGTATTTAGCAATAATCGCTATTTTCCCCGAAACGCCAGCGTTACGTAGTAATTCAAGATTATAATCAATCATTGGCTTATTGGCAACAGGAACGATCGGTTTCGGAATATTCAATGTCAATGGTCGTAATCTTGATCCAACTCCTCCTGCTAAGACAATGGCACTCCATTCAGGCATAAAATTAAAAGCTCCTTGACATCTGAATCAGCCAGATTATATTTTTATGAGGTTCGTATCAACAATTCCTTCCCCTTTTCTATAGTTTTCTTTGATTAAAAATTCTATGCTAAAATTCTAAATTGAATCATTGGATATTTCCACTGAAGTTTAATTAAAAATAGATTTAAAGTATTCATTATATTTTGATATCATATTTTTCATGAGGGTTCTCTCTAATGAATGATGAGGAATTCGAGAATACTGAAAGTTTAGAAACAAAAATAATTACCTTAGAAGCAAAGATTGAAACATTACAGAAAAGATTAAAAGAGAGGGAAGAATATTTTCAACATCAACTTGCTAAAAAAGAATCAGAGCTTTCTAAAAAAACGTTTACAATTGAAACACTAGAATCAGATCTGGAACAGAAATCAACACTATATGATGAACTTAAAAAGCAACTTGAAGTTTTTAAAAGCGGAGAGCAGGATCGAATTACCATTCTTGAGAATCAGATAAATGAACTAAGATATTCATTGACTAATGCCGAATTAAAACGAGAAGGGCTTGAAAGAAAATCAATCAGTCTCAATGCAACCATAGAATCGCAAACAAAGCTTATTGAAAATTTGAAATCTGAGAATAAAAACCTCTTTGGCCAGATTAGCAAATTACAAGAACTCATTCAAAATACTGAAAATGAGATTGAAATAATTGAATCAGAACATATTGAGAAGCAAACTCTTCTTGAACAAGAACTTAAACGTCAAGCTGAAAGAGAGAGCCAAATTGATCTGACTTTAAGTCGGGAGAAAGCAGGGGCTCTTGCAAGAGACAAACACCTTCGAACTGTTCTCAATGAAAGTGAGCTGGGTAAAATCACGTTATACATTGTTGATTATTTTACAAATACCAAAAAGAAAGTCTTGGCCTTTGAAACCCTCTGTATGGAATTAGACATAGCACCTGTCATTGCTCGTTCACACTTAAGGAATTTACACGGATTGGGTGTATGTGAATTTGATGAGATTGCTAGGGAAATTAGACTAATGAAATAGGGTTATGGATTCAATCGAATTGTAAAAACACCTTTATTTCCTGCAATCAAAGGGTTAGACTTCCCCTTAGTTTTTTCATCTAAGAGCTGTGAGACATTAATCTCATAAACGCCTATTCCTTTTTCGTGAATGGTTAAAAAGTCCATTTCTTCAGAGGATATGGAATTTGATTGGTTTATCTCTGATGAGGTTTGTTGTTTTGGTTGAATTTTAATACGAAATAGTCTATGTCCGCACTTACAACCCTTTAAGATCTCTTCAGCTTCTTCAGGAACTCTAGAACATTGTGCACATTGATACCGATCCAATTTAATTCCATCGGTATTTAATGGAAACAAATCAATCTCCTTTAAACAAGTGCCACCGAGAGCGATTCATAATTTTGAGGGGCAATCACGGTCATTCTTATATCTTTTCGTGAGAATAATCCAGGAGTTCTAACAGGAGAAGGAGTGATAATTTTGTAACCTAAGAATGAAGAGTGATCGATTTGTAACATGGCTTCCTCAATTAAGATTGCTTCCTCTTCAGGTCTTAAACCACCTTCAAATACTACTACTCGTTTGTTTTTAAGCTTAGAAATGATAAATTCGCACTTTTCAATTGAATTCATGCGTTTTGTGGTATTTTCTGTTACAAAGTCAATATATAAATCCATTTCCAAGACCTCCTAAGAATTTGCAATTGCCAGAATGCATCCATATAATTCATTCATACCAGTGCCTTTTTTTGCTGAAATTGGGATAATTTCGCTTTGAAACGTCTCTTGAACCAATTTTGGATCTGCTTCAGGAAGATCAGTCTTATTAGCAGCAACAATAAGAGGAATATTTCTTGCTTCTAAATTCCCCATCACGGTCCAATTTACTTGATCAAAAGGAGCTCTTGCAGCATCAACTACAACAATTGCTGCATCTAATCGATCTAACGATTGAATAGCTTTAACAACACCTCTTGTTGCCTCTTTTGCTCTCGTAATACTTTCTTCCCGTGATAAACCATGATGTTGAAACTCTCTATAATCAACAGAAGTAGCAATACCAGGAGTATCAACTATAGTTAGATCGAGGGATCCATGTTGATCAGTGATCATACAATGCTCCATTGCGAAACATTCTCTTGTTTCATGTGGAATTGGACTAACTATTCCTAGATGCTTTCCATTTCCACATTCAACTGAAATTCTGTTTGCTAATGTGGTTTTACCTGCATTTGGAGCCCCTAAAATTCCTATTGTCAATGAATGCTTTCTTGACTTGGCAAATATTCGTGCTAATATACCCAAATGTACACATGCCTCCAATAGAATTGAGTCATTTGTTTATGGACTTCTTGACTTGAAGGAATTATTATATCGTCATAATATGGTAATATTACCTTATAGAGAGAATGTAAAAGTCCTAAGATTCTGAAGGTAGTAGTTTTTCTAACTCGAAATCAAGTGGATTTTTATAAATAAACCTATGTAGCAAAGCAGATATCAATCTTAGGCTTGCAATAAGCATTAACATACTGAAAAGTATAATATTAAAGTCAGGACTAGAGTAATCAATTCTAGCAATATTTAACCATAAATCCATCACAAAGCCAGCAAATAATGATCCGAGAAAGGCACTAAAACCTTCCCCTGTTAGTAAAATCGAAAAATATCGCGCTTTTGTATCAGATGTAGAGCAATCTAAAGAGTAGGAAGCAATACTTGTTTCTTCAGCGCCAAAGGCTAATCCTCCTGGGATATTTACTAGAATTAACCACCAAATATTTCCCGTAACTAAACCTAACGCATAGCCGAACGGGACAACTACATATCCGAGACGTGAAACAATCAGGACTATCTTTTTGTTTATACGATCTGCAATTTGTCCTCCTAAGTTTTGACCTATCCCTCTTGGTAGATTAAAAACAATCCACATAATAGCAACCATCGTCCATGAATCTGCAACTCTTAAAGTAACAAATGGAAAAATAGGCCAAGCAGTACTCATTGTAAACTTAAAAAACATATCAATAGGCAATAACCTTTTAAAAGGAGGATTTCGGTCAATTAAAGCTCTCCAATTATGACGTAGTTCTTCCTTAATCATTACTCGCTTATGTGAATCATATTTCTCTACTAAGAAAAGTGATAGAAATAAAGCACTGGCAAAAATTATAGACCCAGAAATGAAAGGAATAAAAAAAGCTGAACGACTTAAGAAATAATCAGTAGTTTCACGAGGAAAAGGAAAAGGAGTCAAATCCATTACCCATCCCATAACTAGGATGAAAAATATAGAGGAGATTGTTCCTATTGAATTAATTCGACCAATAAATGTTGCTCGTAGCTTTTCAGAGGCATAATCTCCTAAGAATGCATTCCAAGCTGGAATAAAGCTAAAACCGATAGTTGTCATAATAATTGAAATGAGGACTAGCTCAAAAGGATTGCTAGTAAATGGAGCTAGGAAAGTACTAATTGTCAATGTACCAAGTCCAATGAAAATAACCAATTTCCTTCCTTTAAGATCAGCTAGCCACCCCCAGATTGATTGAAACATATTAGAACCTAAGTTCCGTACTGAGGTAAGAATAGACTGTTCAAATGGCGAAGCTCCTAAAACTACTCCAAAATAGGATAGGAAGGTGAAAACCGATGAACGACCTCCAGAATAACCTATTGAAACTCCATAAATAGAAATCTTTTCATGACGTTTGATTTTTTCCCGAGTGGTCGTTTTTTCCCTCTGAGACTCCGAATCTTCTTCTATCAAGCTTCTTCTACCTTTCAATGGAAGTAAATATGCATGAATATGCAGTGACATAAGAAGCTATCGAAACAGAATACTTGGTAGACGAATAAAGAAAACGAAATGAAAAAAAGATGAGAAAAATACAGATCAGAAGAAAAAATAATTGAGGTTTCTCCTCATGAATAATAAAATAACACCGATTTGGGAAGGATTACTGGAGATACAAAAAATATCATGGGAGCATAATCCTCACAAATTTATATCTATTAACCCAGAGACTTTTCCAAAAATCAAAATAAATTGGATGAATCAGAAAAAGAAATATCCCAACCTCTATGATGGTACAATTTTACTGTTAAATGATTTAATATTTGGTGAGCAGAGTTATTTTCTTCATTTAAAAACAAGTCCTATAAATTTCTCAATATTGAACTATTTTGTTCAGAATGAAATGGTTTTACCTGAAACTTATGGATCTTTAGGATTTCAAGTAATAATTAAGAGCTTAGAGAACACACACCTTCTTGTAGGAAAAAGAAGCCAACTTTCTGAATATAAACCTCTATTTTGGACGGTTCCGGGGGGGATGTTAGAGGAAAAGGACATTAAACAGCCTTTTATTAAAGCTGTAATTCGTGAACTGTCAGAAGAAATTAATTTGTCTATTAACAGCGATTCTTTCAAGCTAATTGCCATTCTTCCTGAAATAAGCGGGAATGGTATAGTTTTATTACTTAAAATAATTATTAATAACGATATCGATCTAAAAAAACCTATCTCTGGAAATGAAGAGTGGGAAGATCGAATTTTACATTGGATCCCAAATAATGAATTAAAAAATCTTGATCCAGAAAGAATTATGGAAGGACTGTTATACTTAATTCAAATTGACTCATTAAAGTAATGATCTAGAATTTTTAATTCAGCACGACGTAACCTTTCTTGAAAAGCTACTCGCTTTATACCTAATTTAGGAGCAAGTTCAGTGATTATAACTTTTCTAGGGACCTCATAATATCCTGATTGATATGCTAATTTCATGGCTTCTAATTGTTTGGGTGTTAAGACCTTTGAAGAGTTTTCAAAGAGTTTTGTGCTTACCATAATCATTTTAACATGTGAAAATCGTTTTTTTAGTGTTTTGAGTAAGTTTTGAAGAGCTAAACGATTAGGACAGATGATATTATGTCGTTGTATTCCATTTTTTATGATAATCGGTAAAATTGTCATACAGCTTGATTCTAAAACTGTTTCATATATCGAGGGGTAATCTAGCTTATGTATTGTACGTGTCCAATAGAATAAGGGAGATGAAAAGGTAACATCAAGCTCTTGAACACTAGGTGATTTTTTTAATTCTGCAATATAATCTTTAATTGGATCCTCTACATTTGTAAGTGATTCAATATATCCATACCCTTCTGGCAACTGGATCGCGATTATAGTCACCTTTACGGGATATTTTAATGTTAAAACACATGAATAATAATCTTTAGAAGAAATATGTAATTTGAGTTGAATTATCTTAAATACATCCGTTATATGCTGGATAAATACTAATGTTTTTCTACACTAAATAACTTTTTGACAAAGTCTTCTATTGAATATAACATTTTTTTAGTTAATATGGGTGATTATTCATGTCTTCTTCGTTTTCAAAGGATTATATTCTTGCTTTTTTCACTGCTTTTATTGTTACAATACTTTGGAGTAGTTCTTGGGTTATCATTAAGTTTGGATTGAAAGAAATTTCTCCTCTTATTTTTGCAGCTTTTCGTTACTCTATTGCATCAATTATTCTCTTAGTGCTGATATTTACTAATAAATCACATCGTAAATCGTTGTATCAGAAATCTAAAAAGTGGTATGTTATGATGCTCGTTTATGGATTAATTTTTATTACATCCACTCAGGGAGGACAATTTATAGCCTTATCTCTCCTTCCTGCAATCACTGTTTCTTTTATCCTTAACTTAACACCGTATATCGTTATTTTTTACTCGATTCCATTTTTAAAAGAAATTCCCTCTCGCAAGGATTTCATTTTTTTCTCTTTTGCGTTCATAGGTGTTCTTATCTATTTCATACCTTCAGGTCTCACCATTCTAACTTTCAATGGAATTCTCATTGGATTCTTTCTCTTAAATACGAATGCACTTTCATCAATCCTTGGTAGAATAATCAACCGAGAGGGGTCATCCTCACCTCTTTTGATTACTGGAATTAGTATGAGTTCGGGGACATTAATCCTTGTTTTAATTGCCATAATTTGGGAAGGCATTCCAAGCTTTTCTCCTCTTGTTATTTTGATGATTCTTTGGTTAGCTATTATCAATACGGCATTAGCTTTCACATTATGGAATAAAGCTATGCAAAAACTCCGTGCTATGGATATCACAATGATTAATGGAACAATGCTACCCCAAATAGTCCTTCTATCAATAATTTTTCTTAATGAATTTCCCCAAACTCATGAATGGATTGGTTTAATAATTTTAATATTTGCTACCTTTGCGATTCAATTCATACAAGCCAAAAAAAATAGTAATTAATCGTAATTAGATAATTAGCGTTTTTCAAGAAGAACTTTTTGATCTAAAAAGTTTGTGGGATCAATCTCCCGTCGTAATATGAATAAAGCAAAAATTATCGCAACCAATCCAATGACTTTAAAATAAGATGATAAAACTAATATTCCTTCGACTGGGACTACTAATTCCTCAAAAAAAACAAAATAGGCTCCAATGAATGAAAAGGTTACTGATAAGGAGTTCGTGATTGGTGAAACTATACTTAATCTTCCTCTCTCAAAAGCTAGCTGTTGAGCAATAATTGCAAATGCATAAGTAAGAAGCAACATAAATAACGAGTATAAGAATAATAAGACAAAATTATTCCCTAGATTTAAATTATTCAAAGAGATAAGTAAACTTTTTGTAAAGAATGTTCCCATCCCATAAAAAGATCCAGCAAAGAGTGGAAATGTGAATTCAGCATAGCCATATTTAACAATAAACATAATAAAAACCATAGCAACGAGCATAATGAGAACGATTGGAAAAAATATTACCAATAAAGGAACATTCATTGATGTCCCCGAACTTTCAGAATTTGGAGAAAAGGCGATAATAAGTAGACCCAGAATTAGAATTAGGATACCAAACCATTCTTGCTTTGCCAGTTTTTCTTGAAAGAAAATATAAGCAAGGATAAAGGTAAATAAAAGATTTGTATTAACTAATGGTTTCACTAAAGAAACGTCATAGAGATTTAGTGCTATTGTATAAATTAGAAACCCAAGGATTGCTGCCATTCCCCCAATAAACCAAATTCGATTTTTTATTAGTTTCCATGCTGCTGGAAGTATATCACGAAAAAAATTATCAATATTAATACCTCCCGCTCTAAAAATACCTATCTTCAGTATTATCGCTGAGCCTCCACTGACTACTCCGTAAATTAACATTATTAGTAAAACAGTAAAATTTCCAAGAAGCAATATTATATTCTCTCTCCAGATCATTCTTCTTCAATATTGAATCTTTTTTTCAACATAACTCCATTTTTAATTATTTCTTCCCGCTTGAAAAGATACTCAGCTTCCTCTTGCGATATTCCTGATTCTTCCTCATCCTGAATCTCTTCAGATGATAGGATGATATTTCCTTCCTCATTATCGATCTCTCTTGGATCCTCGTTAATAGGCTCAGATCGAAGCATATTATGCTTTTCAGAGAGATCTTCTAATGCCTCTTCAAATATCGTCTCATTTATACTCATTTTTTCAGATAATACGGGAGATTTTTGATCCGGTTCACTGAATTCATTTATTTGTTCTTCTTCAATTGCAGGGGGTTCCTGAAGATGATCTTCTTCATTCTTTAGCTCAATTTCTGATTCTTCAGGGTGTTCTTCATCAGTTGGCTTTCTTTCGGGAGGTGAATAGGGGAGATATCTAATTGATACTTGATGTTTTTCCGAATAATCAGCTTCGCCACTTGATTCTTCAATCAGAATGCGGAGTTGCCCTGGTTTAGAAAGTCTGATTAATGGAATATGTAACTCGATATACTCTCGGTTTGATCCACCCATATATTGACTACGAATTTTTCCAAAATCATCGATTAGGCTAATTCGATACCTTTTCATACCTTCTTCCATTTTCACACGAATATAGAAAGGAATTGGAATTGAAATCTCTGAAATTTCGTTACCAGAATCATCAGCAATCTCAATTTTTGACATTTTTCTTCACTCTTATTGCATACATAACCTTAATTTCCCCATTTTATTTCTTTTTGCGGAATAACTAATTTCTTTGAAGAGGTAAACAAATATCGATTGATGCCAATCTGTGGTAATTATGATTCATTCAGATGAAAATGATGAGAAATTCACTTGGTCAAATAAATTCATAACTGTATCACTCGAAAAGAGATCTAAGAATATTTCTATTTGGTCTAATAATACTAAACAGAATCTGAATGGTATAAGACCAGCAATTAACTTCTTTAATAAAGATACCATAATTCCGATTTACCCAATGGAGAATAATGATGGTTTTGTTAAATCTTATGAAATAGCTGATGAAGTAGGCACTGGAAAACGATTTGATATCTCTTTAGAGTTTGGTAATTATCCTGAATTACTGAATAGCTCATTTTCCATGATTTTGACTATCAAATTATATGAGACTGAGAATTTTTGTACTTTTCAATTAAAATTAAATTCCACAGTTAATCCCCCTAGTATACCTCTTCATTCCATCTCACCTCTTCAAATTACTTCTGGTAATATTGTATTAGATCAGAATGAACTAGTTCAACCTTCCAATTTTACTTTTTTCGAACATGGGTTTCAAAGTTGGAGTTACTCAAAACTCAAGGGGAATAATGAAGGATATGAATCAATCATTATTGATGTTATTGCTAGGATGCATCAAAATCATGATAACATCCTATTTGGACATTTTATGTCTGAATCTGTCACAGCAGTCTCAGATCGAAATTCAAAAGGATCACTATGCCTAGGTTTCATTACACATTATCATTGTTTTTCTCGAATTGTAATGAACCGTTTAGAGAGACCTTCGGAAATAGAATGGCTATCAGCTTATTCACAATTTGATAATATGCCATTTAATTCTATTAAAATGAACCCAATTAGTTCAGAGGAACTTTTTATTAGTTTTCATCCTTTTCAGGGTTATTATAGTCTTCTAAAATATGCAGAAATTACGGGTAAACGGATGCATGTTAAGATCCGCCCCCCAAAGGTTGGATGGTGTTCCTGGTACTATTATTACATTGATATCACCAATGACGAATTATTAAAGAATGTTCAATTTTTTCAAAATAATCCTGATATACCTGTTGAAATGATACAGCTCGATGACGGATATTTTACAGCTGTAGGAGATTTTACATCATTTAATTCTAAATTTCCAAATGGTCTTTTAAAATTCGTTGAAGAAACAC
>Ga0209536_100002773_pt1 | contig 28492 bp, 16 predicted proteins | sample DeeMarSeWOR28_12_FD_187461 | JGI IMG/M metagenome (GOLD analysis project Ga0209536, IMG submission 187461) | Marine sediment microbial communities from White Oak River estuary, North Carolina - WOR-2-8_12 (SPAdes) (version 2) | ecosystem: Environmental > Aquatic > Marine > Intertidal zone >... | reverse complement strand
TTACTAACAGCCTCGTTAATCGCATCGGCCAGATTTTTACAGACACCATTCAGGTACTCTATGTCGGCGGCGGTTTTACCGCTGCTATCCGGAAAGCCGTAGCAGTCGGGGCCACTGTGGTTGTGAGTAGCAGCGATAATAATATTCTCGGGCTTGATCTGTGGTACTTGCCGGCGGACCTTGTTGCAAAGCACACCGGGAAAGCCGAGAAAATCCGTGCTGCAAATCGCAACCTGTGTGCCGTCATTCTCAAACACGAGTGCTCGAACCGTCAATTCTCCGAACTTTTTGCTCGTAGGTCTGGATGGGCCTACTCCCCCTGAAACCGGCAGCAGGGGATCGGGAGTCACATTACGCACAGCGATAGCGGCACGAAATTCTGCCAGGCAAATAGTGCCATGCACCAAACAGATGATAGCAATTATGATGAGCGATGACAAAATTAGATTGTGCTGTTTATCATTCATGTACACGTTCTCCATTTAAGAAAATAGTTCAGTTTATCTTTCAGCTATTATATTTGAGACTTTTTCCCAGGTCAAATGCCATCGAGCTGCAGTTTTTAGATAATAAAAAGACAAAGAATTTTTTGTTCTTTGCTCTATTTATTATAATTTAAAAGGATGGTTTACAGCTATGAATCGGTCTGAGTTAATTATTATGCTGGCAGACCCTGCTGTGGGTGTGTGTTATTATTTTGATTTTGATTGGCTGATTATGTGAACGCAGGCGAGGCTATGTTTTTGTTTTCGGACCTGCATCGGTGGTGAGGGACAATCGAAATGCGCGAAATTACTAATCGAACAAAACGTCTGGTGGCTGAGATAACGGTGCTTGTCTGTATCGTTTGTGTCTGGGTTGTAAAATCGGAGACAGTTGGTATAGATTATGTTAAAGCCGGTGTTCTCGAGCAAGTTGTCAAAGCGGACTCCGACAATGTTGATGCCTACCGTTTTCTTGCCGACTATTACATGGATGCAGGTTCCTATGAAAAGGCGGTCAAGCCCCTAATAGAAGTTGTGAAGATAGATCCAAACGACGCTTATGCACACAGTAAGCTTGGCGATGCATACTGGAATTGCGGTCGTTATGAAGAAGCAATTACGGCATACAAGCAATCTACGAAACTCCACGTGGATGATCCGCATATCCGTTACCAGATTGCTCTGGCTTATCTGAAGATTGGTGATAAGGATTCGGCTAAGGAGGAGTACGAAATTCTGAAGGGCAAGGACGAAGATTTAGCTAATGAACTGCTTGGTCATATCAATAAGTAGTTTGTGGGATATTCTTACGAAGAGGCATGCTCTAAAGAAAAGCACGAGCCGGGCCGGTTCATATCGGTTTTATGAGTAGTTCCTCTTTAATTGTTCTGACATAAACAGGGCCTATGCCGGATTTATTGGTATAGGCCCCGAACTTATCAAAACCTGATATCGTTTCCGTCGGAGCAGCTTCCTATTCAACAGCCTCCCTCGAACGGTATAATCTGATGTCATCGAAGAACATCTTACCCGAACCGCCCGGTTCAGTCATGTTACCTCGTGTGCCAAGGCCAATTGCGATTCTGTCGACATCGGTCAGGTTGATATCCTGATCGGCAAAAGCCTGAAGCGGAATTACCCACTCAGTCCAGGTGTCAATCGTTGCCGCGTCAGGCTCATCATGCACCACTACAGCGGCAGGGCCGGCGGCATTTGAAACTGCCACATACAACGGTTCGGCGTCATTGCTAAGAATACCGATATCCTGGTTTGTCCACTGTGGTCCAACCGTACCGGTTATCCTGACATTCGAGAATTTAGCTTCGCACGCGGCACTGTTGTTGTGAGAAGTCAGTACCAGTCCAATGTAAACGCTCGAAATCATCGAGATGTACTGTGGGTTCCATGCCATTGGTTGCCAGTTGGTTCCGTTGCTCGAATAGTAGCCTCTGAAGTTGCCTGAAATATCTCTCTCCAGCTTCACCCAGTAGGGTGCTGTGATGGCCATCTGTTCCGTCGTTGCAACACCGGTATCACTTACCGCGTCAACGGCTGCATTTATGCGCGCCTGGAATCTGCAACCGTTGCCGGGAGTGATATAAACAGCAGCGAATTTCGAGCCTGCATCAAGGGTTTCCCGGATCATTACGCCGGCCTTTGCCCAGGGATCCGTATCGTCTACACTGAGTACCTGTGCTTCAATCGAACCGACTCCGGAGAGCATTTTGAAGGCGTAATGGAACTCATCCGCGTCGTTCCAGATATCCGCACCTGTCGCGGTCATTGTGTAAGTGCCTGCCGGAGCCTCGACGAAGCTGCCGGTAGATGCCGGGTAGCCTCTGAACCACAGCGATAATTCCGCGACATCTTGCTGTGTCCAGTCACGCCGGTCAGTCAAAGTAAGCTCTGTCTCCGAATACTTGGCGTAGCCCTGCTTATTGTTGTCGTAGAACATAGGCATCGACTGATTGCCGCCGTGAACGATGGTTTCCTCGGTGTAAGAGGCAGTGTTTTCGTTGCCTACGGCTGAACCTGTGCCGTTACCGGAATAGTAATCCGGTGTTCCCGGCGTGCCATAGCCAAGCCCGTCATGCCAGGCGGGCCATAGCTGGTTATCGCCCGCATTGTAATCTTCAAAGTCCTCTATAAGAATGAAATCAGCCACGGTGAAGCTCCAGAGCTTGCCTTTGCTGGTTGTACCGTCGGTATTATTCTCATCGATTCGCCAGTAGTAAGGCCCGCTGCCCCATTCTAAAGCTTCCGGCGGACTATAGCTGGTTGCCGCCTGACGTCCGCGATAGATGTCCGCCGTCGTTGTATCGGCATCTTCCACAGCATCTTTGTCTGTACCGAAGTAAACATCGTGCTCAGCAGCATTCTCACCCGGTGACCAGCTAAGCGATTCCGCACTGTATATGTCCGGTGTTGACCTGTGGGCCGGACTGGGATCCCATGCAAGCGTCGTGTCACCTCGTATGGCTTGTTGAACCTCTTCCTGTGTCAGAACTTTGTTGTATATGCGAACATCGTCAATCATACCGAGAAATTCGCGGTTGGCGTCCCTTGCATTCCCGATTCGTACAGTAGCGGTGTCTGTTGCTCCGGGCAGGACAATTCCTGATCCGCCTGTCCCTGCATCTTCACCATTAATGTAATATTGATGTGCACCACCTGTGACCATAGCACAAACGTGAACCCATTCATTGAGCGGTATTGTAGTACTACTTAGAGTTCCTACTCCAGCAGTACTAAAGTGAAGAGCTCCACTGACTTGAGTGTAAAGGCTATATGACCGCGGATTTCCCTTTGCCATGATTCCCTGCCAATCATCACCTGTGGGACCGATATATCTTCCGGTATTTATCCATGCCATAACGGTCACTTCGTTGTCCACCGTTAAAGTAGCATCATGTTGCACTTCCACCCAGTCATTAACGCCGTCGAATTCCAATGCGTCACCGTCGACACCGATTGTCCACTGCGGATTACCTGTAAAGGTGCCGTGATTGCCGTGCCCGGAACTGTCAAGAACATTAACGCCGGAACCTTCGTCTAACTTCCACCAACCAACAAGATTGGGGTCTGTAATTGGTATATACGGCAGTGTTGTAAAGGTCCAAACATCGCCCTTGTGTGTGGTAGTGCCGTCAAACTCATCTACGCGCCAGAAGTAGGTCTTATCTGGTTCAAGAGCGCCGGTATCGTAGGATACTTGTGCCTGAGGTGCTCCGCCGCTGGCGTTGGCGACGGTGTCAAAATCATCACCGAAGTACACATAATTTAGTATTGTACCAAAACCTGCCGTCCAACGGAAAGTTAGTGACTCCGCATCCAGGAAGTCGTATCCGTCGGCCGGTTCGGGATTATAGGCCTTTTTGGATGGAACTGTAAAGCTCCAGACATCTCCCTTCCATGGGCTGTTCGGGTCGGCATCATTGACTTCATCGATCCGCCAGTAGTAAGTTGTGCCGGGAACAAGTCCATCAGGATATGGATATCCAAAAAAGCCGGCGATAAAAAACTCTGTACCTACTGGTAGATTACCTCGGTAAGTATCGCCCAGCCCTTCGTTGACATCGTCGAAATTTTCACCAAGGTACAAGTCATGCGTGACGGCAAAATCTCCAGCGCTCCAGGTTAGCGTTACCCATGTATCTTCGTGCATGGCGCCATCCTTAGGATCTGGACCGAGAGCATACGGCTGGCCCTGCCCTTTCATAGCGAGCTGGACTTCCTCCTGTGTAAGTCCCCGGCGATAAACGCGAACATCATCAATCATCCCGAGGAAGTGATTGGTTTCCTGGGTCCGGCCTATCCTGAAAGTGGCTGTGTCGGCCGTGCCCGGTAGCGTAGATCCACTTCCACCGGTACCGGCATCTTCACCATTGATGTAGTATTGATGATGACCGTCAACGACCATCGCACAAACGTGCACCCACTCATTAAGCGGAACCTGGCCTGCGCTATTAGAACCGACATAACCACCTCCGGGGCCTACACTGAAATGAAGGGTGCCGTTTGTATAAGTGTAAAAGTTATAGGATCGAGGATTGTTGGATTTGCCAAGAATCCCCTGCCAATCTCCACCGCCTGAATTATGCCTTGACGTGTTTATCCATGCCATCACAGTAACTTCATTGTCTACTGTCAGGCTTGTGTCATGCGGTACTTCCACAAAATCATCGACACCGTCGAATTGCAGTGCCTGGCTAAGTCTGCCCAGTACCCATTGAGGATTGCCCTGGAGAGTGCCGTTGTTGCCCTGATCGCTTGAGTCGGCAGCTCTGGTTCCCGTGCCTTCGTCTAATTCCCACCAGCCGACAAGGTCCGGATCTGCGGCGTTGGCAACGCTTGTTAAAACGATGCCTATCACGAGGACATATAAAATCAAATGAATTGCTTTTCTATACATAATTATTCTCCTGTTAAAAGAGTTAATAAAGTAAAAACGACTGATAACATTTATCATCTTCGGCAGATTTATTTCCGCCCTGAATATTAATTACGATTTGCACTTGCCTCCTTCCTTCAAATTTTCAATGTGGGCGGTTAATTTCAGTGAAAATCTTTAAAATAAACGCCGGAAAATACATCGGTTGATATACTAAACATACATAAATACTGATCAATATACATATACCAGATTAACGGTCTTTTCGTCAAGAAAAATCTCTCAACTATAGTTTTGATATAGAGTTACATTAGTATATCAAGTTACTATTGAGTGGAAATTTGCACTAATATGTTACTGACTATTATTGATGACTTTTAACTTCGAGTTTTTTCGAATAAAGCCGCCGCTGATTCTCGTTCCTGGAATGTGTGGGAATAAAAAATGCCGAAGGAGGGAGTCGAACCCTCACCCTGTTGCCAGGACGGGATTTTGAATCCCGCGCGTCTGCCAGTTCCGCCACTTCGGCTATTGGGGAAGTATTATTGCCGGCCCAAAAAACTTTGTCAACCAAAAATTCCGTCCCCGAATGTTACATTAAAGATAAATACCTGCAGAAAAGCGGTCTGAGATTCAGGCAGCATTGAATCACCGACCGTCAGAACATCAGAAATGATTTGACCGGGCGGACTATTTCGACTATATGGTCATTTTATTTGAAAGGAGAGAAAAGATGCTTAGAGCACTGATTATTCTTTTCAATAATAATATGAAATCAATTACATGCAGGATATTTGTAATCCTTCTGGCATCTTCTTTAGTGTTGTTGGCTAAGAGCCCGGGAATCATAGACGAAGAACCGGCTAAGATCAATCCACCCGAACAAAATTGGTTCCCAAGCGCCCCTGCATTGCCGCAAGCATCGGGGCTGACCATTGTTGTCTCGGATGTTAAAGAGTTGATCCGGGCAATAAACCAGGCTGAGCCCGGTCAAACCATACTTATCGAGGACGGTCATTATCTGATGCCCCAATATGTCCAGATTAGTGCCGACAACGTCACGTTACGTAGTGCATCGGGTCACCGGGAGCGAGTGATTATCGACGGGGCGGAGAGCCGTCACAGAGAATTATTGGGCATCAGTGCCTGCTCCGATGTCACTATCGCGGATCTGACCATCCAAAATATCCAGTGCAACGGCTTTAAGATTAATTCCGAGACAAACGTCCAACATCTTACAATCTACAACTGTATCATTCACAATATCTGGCAGCGCGGCGTAAAAGGCGTAAAAGTTCCAAAAGAAAACCGTGAAGAGATTCGCCCGAAGAACTGCCGGATACAGTATTGCCTGTTCTACAACGACAGACCGAAACGTCTTAGCGATGATCCTGCTGACATCGCAAAGGGCAACTACGTCGCCGGCATAGACGTTATGTTCGCCAAAGACTGGATTATCAGCGACAATGTATTCATCGGGATTCAGGGCAGAACGTTCGAGGGGCGGGGAGCCATTTTCGTCTGGCATGATTCACAGGACTGCGTGATTGAACGGAACATAATTGTCGATTGCGACGTCGGTTTGCAGCTCGGCAATCCACACCGGCCGAGCGAAATTGAATATCATTGTGTGCGCTTCATAGCAAGGAACAATTTCATCACCAGAGCGCCGGAGGCCGGCATCGTTATGGTTTATACCAAAGACTGCAAGCTTCTCAATAATACGATTCACGATCCGGAAAGTAAGTTGCAGCGGCTGCTTCGAACAGTTTTTACAAACGATGGTTTGCTTATCGCCAATAATCTGTTAAGCGGGCCGGGGATGCGGAACGAATCCGAAAGCAAAATCACATTTCTGAACAATATAATCCAAGATGTTTCGAATGGTTTTATCGATCCGGCACAGGGAAACCTGCATTTGAAGAGCACTGCAATCGGGGCCATCGACAAGGCTTTGGTACTGCCGGAAGTCGTTGAGGATTTCGACAGGCAGCCGCGCGAAGCTAAACCTGATATCGGCGCCGATGAAATTATAAATTAAACAGGTCACGGAAAGTAGGAACAGGATATATTTAAGATCCCGCCGGCTAAATCTGAAAAGTACATCTTGACGCTATGATTAATGGGAAATATCATATTCAGAGTGGAAATATGAATATTTAGGTGAGCAGTATTTGAGGAGTAGAAAAATGGCGTCGCTCTTCATAATATCCGGAGACCAGAAAGGTAGTTATTATCCGCTTGGTCATCGAACAAGTGTGATTGGCAGGAATGAAGCTCTCCCAATTCAAGTCCTGGACGACCTGGTATCACGCAGGCATCTTCAGATTCGCTATGACATGCAGCAGAACACATATTACGCCCTCGACATGAAAAGCAGACATGGTGTATTCATTAATGACAAAAAGATTGCTCAAGAAACAGCTTTGGTGGACGGCGATGAAATCCTCATCGGCAAGACCACTCTCATGTTTACTGAGAAGGACTTTGACGACTGGGAAAGCGCGCTGTCACACTTTAAAAAAGTCGGCGAGCGGATGCGCCCGACGCACAATGAATGAGTTATTAATATGAAAAAAACTTTACAAAGAATTGGATGTTTAATCTTTTTAGGATTGATGATTACAAGCTGTGAAAGTCGAACAGGACAGCCACAAATACCGGAACAGGTTTCGGCTTCGAACGATTCAAAATTAATCGTCTCCGGCCCTCTTGGCAAGGCGCTTACGGATTTTAATCGTGGTGCAGCTCTTCTCGAGCAGTACCAGTATATCGAAGCAGCCAAAGCATTTGAGTCGGTTTTGGAGACGGCTCCGGACTGGACCGCGGCACGCTTTAATCTCGGGCTGGCCTATTTCAATATGCAGGAAAAATCCGGAGCGGAAAACTATCTCGAAATGGCCAAAGAAGCATTTGAAGCCATATTGGAATCTAATCCCGGCCATTTGCATGCGCGTTTTTGTCTCGGCCTGTATCATCAGCACCTCGGAGAAAATGAAAAGGCGCTCGAATGTATGCGGAAAGTGTATGAAGCCGACAGCAAAGATCCCTACGTGATGTATAAATACGCCGAGGTTCTTATTAATCTCGGCTCTGTGGAAGAAGGCACGGCAATGCTTGAAAAGGTCGTAGCCCTTGATCCGGGTTTTATTTCCGCTGTTTATCGGCTTGCCATCCAATACCAGCGCACGCGCCAACGCGATAAGGCAAAGTCCCTTTTTGAGCGTTTTAAAGAACTCAAAGACACAGAACTAACCGGCGGAACCTTTACTGTCCTCAAAGCGTATGGAACGGTAGGAAAATATTATATAGCACTCGGAGCGGACAATCTGCCTTTGCCGTCTAAAGTGGAATTTCCAAAGAAACGGATTCTCTTTTCTCCAGAGCTAAAGTCCTTGGCCGACGTCACTTCAGCTTGGAAATCCCCCGCCGGGAGTGTAGAGCTTCCGGGAATTGCCGCCGGCGATATAGATGAGGACGGGGACATCGATGTATGTATAACGGCGTTTGGTGACGATGGAAGCGTATGTTTATGGCGTAACGATGGTGCCGGCCGATTTTCTCGTGACGTAACTTTGGCACAGCAGGGAATAAGTCCATGCTTCGGCGATGTGGATAACGATGGTGATCTTGATCTTTTGCTTGGCCGGGCTGGCCTGGACATGTACTTTGAAAATGATGGTAAAGCTAATTTCCAATCGAACCTGAACGAAACAATTTCCGGCGGGCAATCCATTACTCATTTTGCGAGGATTCTTGATGCCGACAGCGACGGCGATTTGGATTTTCTGGCATTTCGTAATACAACTGGAAGTCTATATAACAATAACAGAGACGGCTCTTTTGTTGACATTGCCGAGAAGCTTGGTCTTAAGCTTGAGAACAATCCCGTTATCACCGCGGTCTATGATGATTTCGATAACGACCGCGATCTGGATTTAGTTATATTCTCTCGGGCAGGAACTATTGGCTGGGCGAACGATCGAGCGATGAAATATCACATACTTGTTGCCGAAGCGACTGGGCTAAAGGTTCAGGGTGTCCTCAGCGCTACTTCCGGGGATCCTGATAAAGACGGCGACCGCGACCTTCTGATTTTTACCAGTGAGGGCGTGCTTCTTTTCATAAACCAGGGCGGATTTGCTTTTAAGCGTCATGAGGATTTTTTCAATAGTTGCGGCCGGCTCGGCGGAACCGGCGGCCAATTCGCAGATATGGACAATGACGGCGATTTGGATATTGTTATAGCCGATGCTTTTAGACGCGACGGCAAGCGGGGCCCGGCACTGCTTATTAACAACTGGCCTGAAAATCGTTTCATCAACGCCCGGGAGATTGATCCCGGAAATATGCTCTCAGCCATTAATTTTCCCGGCAATGCCAGTTGTGTGGCAGCAGATTTTACCGGTAACGGGAATTGCGATGTTTTTCTGGCTCCAATAGGTCAAAAGCCATTCCTCGTAGAAAATGTAACGCCAGGCGGCCATTGGATTGAAATTGACCTTCGCGGTATAAGAGAGCAGGACAAAAAAACCCGCTCGAATAACTCGGCAATCGGCGCCCGCGTGGAGATTAAGACCGGTTCTGTTTTCCAGCAGTATGTGGTAGGGACGTCCTCAGGACAGGTGGCTGTGCCTCCATACCGGATTCATGCCGGTTTGGGGCAATACTCCAAGGTTGACTGGCTGCGGATAATGTGGCCCGATGCCGTTCTACAGGCGGAGCTGGAAGTACCTGCTGATCAGGTGATAACGATAACCGAGTTACAGCGTAAGACTTCTTCCTGCCCGCATCTGTTTGTGTGGGACGGCACGCATTTCGAGTTCGTATCCGATTTCGGAGGTATGGGGGGCATTGGTTATCTCGCAGCACCGGGCCAATACGCTAAACCCGATCCAACAGAGTATTTACTAATTCCGAATATCGAGCCGCGTAACGGCGAATACATCTTCCAGGTGCTGGAGCCCATTGAAGAAGCTGTATATTTCGACCAGGCCAAACTAATCGCGGTTGACCATCCGGTGGGAACACAAGTCTACCCTCATGAGATGATGGCGATTAGCATCCCACCTGCACCCTTTGAACTTTTCTGCTTCGACAATCCGATTGAACCGATACGTGCAGTAGATCATAGTGGTGCCGATGTAACTGAAAAGATACGTCTGGTTGACCGACTTTATGCCGGAGCGACTGAACCTGATCGGCGCTTCATAGGACTTGCAAAAGACCATTTCGTAGAGCTTGACTTCGGCGGCAGGCTCCAGGTAATATCGCCTCAATCGCGGCTGGTGCTGTTTCTTCACGGATGGGTCGAATACCCTTATTCATCGACGAACTATGCTGCAAGCCAGGCAGGCCTTCGCTGTAAGGCTCCGAGCATCCATGTCCTTCGCGATGGTAAGTGGATAGATTTGTTTAACGAAGTAGGGTATCCAGCCGGTATCCGACACATGATGACTCTCGATGTCACTGGAAAGCTGCTGCTTAGCGACCGGCGAATTCGTATCTCGAGTAATATGGAAATTTACTGGGATCAGATATTCATTGCTCCTATCCTTGAGAACGCAGGGCTCAGAACGCAGGAATTGCCGGTGAAAAGTGCGGACCTTCATTTCCTGGGTTATCCACAGGAGTATACTCCCGATGGTCGACATCCGACTCTTTACGATTACGATAGCATCAGCGGTGCAGTTGCCTGGAAAATTATGGAGGGCGACTATACCCGTTACGGCGAGGTGACGGAGCTTCTGGATGAGGCGGACGATTGTTACGTCATAATGGGGCGTGGAGAAGAGCTGACACTTCGCTTTTCGGCAAGTGATTTTAATACCGTACCGGATGGATTCCGCCGGTCGTTCATCCTTAAAACCGACAGCTTTTGCAAAGACATGGACCTTTATTCGGCATATCCCGACACCGTTGAACCGCTCCCATTCCATTCTATGAGCACGTATCCATACGGGGCAGATGAAAAGTATCCCGATGATGAAAAGCGGCGGGAATATCGCAGGCGGTTCAATACCCGGCGGGTAGGCGTACCAGGCGACTAAATGTATCCGTACCGAATCCGCCCAGTTGGACCGGGAAAGTTGTCGGATATATTCCTATTGACAAAAGCAGGATTATTACTTATCATTATTTATACTTTATTGACAGTTAAATACATCCTGCTCCGGGGGAGTACAAGTGAGAGAAAATACAAATCCCTATACTACGGATGGATATGAAAGAACCATTTATCGAGGCACATCGCCCATGCATCTATGCCATCTGCGTTTGACCATGCTGATACTGCCGTTTGCCTGCTTGATGTCTGCCGTAGGGCTTGAAGCAAAAAACGTTGAATCTGTGCTGTCACTCAGCTACCATCAGGCGGATCTCGACATGGACACCACAATAGACTTCAACGATTTAACGATTCTTGCTGCCGAGTGGCTGCAGAACGGTGATAATTTACTCGCGGATATATATCCTGCTGGAGGTGATGGATCAGTTAATCTAAAGGATTTGGCCGAATTTGCTAAAGCCTGGAACGAAAATCACACACCGATACCAGGCGGTATGGTCTTAATCCCCGGCGGCTCGTTCATGATGGGTGACCATTATAGCGACGATTATAAACACGGAAAGCCGATTCATCCCGTCAGAATAGGTTCATTCTACATGTGTAAATACGAGCTAACCAATCAGCGATACTGTGAATATCTCAACTCGGCTATGGCACAGGGCCTGATTGAGCTGCGCAACGGCATAGTTTACGCTTTCGGAGGTACAGAACCCTATTCTAACACTTATAATTACAGTCCTTACAGTCAGATTCAATATGAAAACGGTGTTTTCGGGGTCAGAACTCGTGACGGTTACAGCATGGCAGAACATCCCATGGTTGAAGTGAGTTGGTATGGAGCGGCGGCATACTGCAATTGGCGCAGCCGGCAGGAGGGTTACGAGCAATGTTATGATCCCCTGGGCTGGAATTGCGATTTTGACAAAAAAGGCTATCGTCTGCCGACCGAGGCGGAATGGGAATATGCCGCTCGGGGCGGCTGTTACGGGCCCTACTACTTCGAATATCCCTGGTGTGACAACAGCATAGATTGCAGCAAAGCAAACCTGAGACAGACTGTCGAGTACTATTGTAATCCCCTGGATTTATCTTCATATCCCTACACATCACCGGTAGGTTATTACCAACCCAATCGTTTCGGTCTATTCGACATGGCCGGTGGGGTTTGGGAGCTATGTAATGACTGGTATAGTTTCACTTATTATAGTATAAGTCCTATCGACAATCCGAAAGGACCGGATGGCAGCACAACTCGTGTCCATCGTGGTGGAGGCTGGCACTGCACTCCGCACGGTTGTCGTGTTGCCCACCGTGATCACTGCAGCCTGATTTTGAGGGACAAAAACGGTGGTTTCCGTGTCGTTCTGGATCTTCTTTAAGTCTATGTGTCTTCCTGTTGTCGTCTAATTTTAGAGCACTTGTGAAAAGTATCCCGATGAAGATATGGGTGAAAATATCTAAGGCGATTTAATACTCGGTATATTGGTAATCCAAATGTAGAATAGGATTTGTAGAACTTCGATATTGGTCCGAGAATATCTGCGGTTGGAGGCATCTTGCATTAGGATCGCTTATCCCTTATGATTGGAAGAGAACAAGTCGATATAGAGCATTATTTACTGTATCAATACTTAGATTGAGGCTATTCGTATGGGTATGCGAGCAATGACCGGGGGGTGGGAAACACATGCTTCAAAAAGAATTCTGTGGATATTAATGGCAGTACTCACCGTGTGTGTTTTTAATTGCAAATTTTTCCAGACGGCAGCCTTTTCGCAGACTGATGAGAAGCAGCAAACAACATCGACAGCTTCAAACTCAAAAGAGCGAGTAAAATCCGAGCTTACTCCGGAACAAAAAATCGCTGCATTGAAAAAGGAGGAATTGGAACTTGCCGAAAAGCTCATGAAGGATTTTCCCAACAGCACAAATCCAATCATGCTGATGGGTAATTTGTGGGAACGGCACGGTGACGCCACCAGGGCGCTGGAATACTTCAATAAAGTATTAGAAAAGGACCCGCGGCGGCCCGATGTCTATAAAAGCATCGGGTGGTTTTACATGAACAAGGGGCAATACGAGCAGGCAATCGAATATTGGCAAAAGGCACTTGAGATTGATCCCAACATCCCTGATGTGCATCATGATATCGCCCTGGCTTTGATGGGGCAGAACAAGCAAAGCCATGCAATCGTGGAATTGGAGAAGGATATTCGAATTTCTCCTCGTCCCAGTTCCAGTTATTTTCTGCTCGGACAGTTATATCTACGGCAGAATGAATATGAGAAGGCCAGAAAAAACTACGAAAAGGCAATAGAGATTAAGCCCGATTATCCAAACGCTTACTACGGTCTTTTTACCCTGTCCGCTCGATTAAAGCAGCAGGAAAAGGCTGCTGAGTATATGGCTGTATTCAAAAAACTCAAGGCTGAGGCAATGGAGGCTCTAAAGGACGAAAACGAGGCCGTTGACGACCTTATTGACATGCAAAAAGGCGCGGCCGAGACATATTTACTTGCCGGGCAGATGTACCAAAGTAGCGGGAAAATTCAAAAAGCTGAAGAACTATATCAGAAAGCGGCAGCACTTAATCCTGAAGATATTCAGTGCCTCGGAAAACTTGCTTCTTTATATATCGCGACAAAACGAATCGATGATGCGATTTCACTGTACGGAAGAATAAGTGAAATTGATCCTAACGATCCAGTCTGCCACTTGAATATCGGAATCCTTTCGGTGCAGATAAAACAGTTGGGCAACGCGGAAAAGGCCTTTCGAAAAGTTACCGAGGTGGCGCCTGATAACTCCAGTGGTTACCGCGAGCTTGCTCAGCTGTATTTAAGAGCAGGCACAGGATATCCGCAAGCTAGAGCGCTTGCGGAAAAAGCCGTAGCGCTGGAGCCGACGGCCCTCAATTACTTTGTGCTGAGCTGGGCCTGTGACATGAACGGTGACTCGAATTATGCTATCAAGGCAATAGAAAAGGCCATACAACTGGAGCCGGCTAATATGAAGTATAGGAACGTGTATGAGCATATTAAGAGCAAGAATTAATATGATGCAATACCTGAGGAAGAATCTCAGATATTATTTCGTGGCTGTGTTCCTGTTATTGCATTCATCTATTGATGTATTCGCTGAAAGTCCCATACTGCTGCGAGACGTCACAAGCAGGACCGGTATAACTTTCGTTCATACAGACGGCGGCTCCGGCCTGCACTACGTAATGGAGACAGTTAGTGCGGGATTGGCGCTTTTTGACTACGATTGCGACGGGTACATCGACATCTATTTTCTGAACGGCGCGCCGCTCAAAGGGACGGAAGTTGACGTCGCCCCAAAAAATGCGCTATATCGTAATGACGGCAATTGGAAGTTTACAGATGTGACGGAGAAAGCGGGCGTCGGGGACACTGGTTATGGCCTGGGTGTCACTATCGGTGATTACGATAATGACGGCGACCCGGATATTTATCTCAATAATTATGGCCCGAATGTTCTGTACAGCAACAACGGCGACGGTACCTTTACTGACGTGACGGAAAAAGCAGGTGTGGACAACGGGCATCGAGTCGGGGCAGGGGCCTGCTTTCTCGATATGGATAAGGACGGTGATTTGGACCTTTACGTATCGGTCTATCTTGAATTTTCCTATGAAAAAAATGTCACGCTTACGACCAGGGGATTTGCCGTGTATGCAAATCCCCGCTACTATCCTCCTGTGCCCGATTTTCTATACCGCAACAACGGTGACGGTACGTTTACCGATGTCAGCAAGTCGTCCGGCGTGGGAAATCATGCCGGATGGGGGATGGGGATTGTGTGCGGCGATTACGATAACGACGGTGATACGGACGTATTCATTGGGAACGATGTGGCGGAGAATTTTCTTTTCCAGAATGACGGCACGGGCAAATTCGAAGAAGTCGGGCTCATGACCGCGACCGCTTACGACCTCCACGGCGACGAGCAGGGGAGTATGGGAGTCGACTGCGGCGACTACGACAACGATGGATTTCTTGACTTCTATGTGACTTCTTACCAGGGGCAGCTCGCCACGCTCTACAGGAATCTGGGCACCGGTATGTTCGAGGACGTAACGCTTATTACGGGATCGGGAGCAGGAACACTCCCCCATGTGACATGGGGCAACAGCTTCGTCGATTTTGATAACAATGGATTTAGAGACATTTTCGTTGCGTGCGGCCATCTGCAGGACAACGTTGAAAAATTTGACGACACCACAACGTATACAGCACGAAACATACTCCTGATGAACACCGGCGATGGAAAGTTTATAGACGTATCCGATCAAAGCGGCGACGGCATGAAGGTAAAACTAAGCAGCCGGGGTGCAGGTTTCGATGATTTGGACAACGACGGCGACGTTGATGTTGTCATATTAAATTCACGCCGGGAACCAACTATTTTGAGAAACGACTCGCCATCAAAAGGACATTGGCTGCAAGTTCGTTTGCAGGGCGTGAAAACCAATCGTGAAGGAATAGGCGCACGCGTAAAAGTCATCGCCGGTGATTTAACTCTTATAGACGAAGTTCACAGCGGGCGCGGGTACCAAAGCCATTACGGCACCCGGCTTCACTTCGGACTGGGCAACCGTGAAAAAGTCGATCGTATAGAGGTCCGCTGGATAGGGGGCAAGGTCGACGTTTTCAAGAATATCGCTGTGGACAAGATTGTAACTCTTATTGAAGGCCAGGGGAGTGGATAGTTTGCCATGAACATGGACAAAAAAACTGGTCGGCACAAAACAAGAATTTCCGGAAGCTCACAGCCGGCTTTCTTGTCAACTCGAAAAAGTACCGTCCTGGCATTAGTCATTTTGGTAATCATATGTACCGCCGTGGCCAGTGTTTTTTCTGTAAGATTAATACCCTGTACAAACGGACAACCACTAAGAATAGAAGAATCTTCAGATCATAGAGAAGACCTGGTGCAGCTACCTGTCATTAAGCCGCTTAGCACGAAGCAAGAGGTTATTGATCTGAAAAATGAGGAAGTGGAACTTGCTGAACAATTAATGAGAGATTTTCCAGGCAGTGAAGAATCGCTGGTAGTGATTGGCAATTTATGCTACAGGCACGGCGATGTTATTAAGGCGATGGAATATTGGAATAGGGCTCTTCAGATTAATCCGGAGCAGCCCAACGTATACAAAAGCATGGCCTTGTCGTACATGAAAAAGGGGCAGTTTGACGATGCTGTTGCACAATTCAAAAAGGCCCTGGAGATACAACCAGAGCTTGCCGATGTGTACGTTAATATTGGTCACTCGCTCATGATGTCAGGCCGGCCGAAAGAAGCAGTCGAAGCGCTTCAGAAAGAAATTAAAATTTCACCAAATGCCGACTTCGCGTACTTTCTTCTTGGTCAGGCGCATCTGCAGCAGAAAGAATACCAAAAGGCGCAGGAATACTATGAGGCGGCAATTAAGATAAATCCGAGATATTCGAACGCTTACTATGGTCTTGCTTCCGCCTGTGCCAAGCTCGGTGACCGTGATAAAGCGAAGGAATACTCGGAAAGCTTCAAAAAACTCAAAGCCGAAGAGCGTAAACATCTTAAGGGCCGTAAGATCGAATACGATGATTTCGTAGAGACGCAAAAAAGTGCTGCTATAACATATATAAATGTTGGCCGGATGTACCGGGAAAATGGGAAGTTGGCCAATGCCGAAGAACTGCTGAAACAAGCTGCTGGGTATGATCCGGGAAATGTTGTTTGTTTTCTGGAACTGGCAACCCTATATCAGATAAGCAAACAGCCGGCAAAAGCCCTTCAGATGTACAAAAAAATCAGTGAAATCCAGCCGGAATATCCTGTTTCCTATCTTGTGATTGGTATTTTATCGGCCTATTTAAATCGGTACGACGATTCAGAGGAAGCTTTCCGGAAATTGATTACGCTGGCGCCACGGAAGTCCGATGGGTATCGAGAGCTTGCCCGGCTATATTTAAAAACAGGGCAAAATTTACCGGAAGCCCAATCTCTTGCAGAAAAAGCCGTGGCATTGGAGCCGGTCGCCGCGAACTACTTTGTATTAGGCTGGGCTTGTTACACAAATGGAGATAATGCTAAAGCGCTACCGGCTATTAAACGGGCCATTCAGTTAGATCCCGACAATAAACAATATCCGCTTTTGTATAAACAAATAATACGAAGGAAATAACGTAATGATCAATAAAGGCAGCCGAGTCTTTGGTTGTAGTATCGGACGGCTTATTATTGTCGTGCCGGTGTTGTTGTGCATCTCTGCTTGCACACATGCCGATGAGGCCATCGTGTTCAGCGATGTCACCAAAGAAACGGGGATAACCTTCATACACACCGACGGTAGCAGTGGTCAAAGATACATCGTCGAATCCGTAAGCTCCGGATTAGCTCTTTTTGATTACGACCGAGACGGCGATATCGATATCTATTTTCTCAATGGCGCCTCCCTTAAGGGAACAAAATATGACAAAGCGCCCAAAAATGAGCTTTATCGCAACGAAGGTGGCTGGAGATTTACCAATGTTACAGACCGGGCCGGCGTGGGAGATACCGGATTCGGGCTCGGTGTGGCCGTCGGTGATTATGACAATGACGGCGACCTCGATGTCTATGTGAATAACTATGGCCCGAATGTACTTTACCGTAATAACGGCGATGGAACGTTTATCGATGTGACATCACAGGCGGGTGTAGCAAACGGTCACAAAGTAGGGGCGGCTGCACACTTTATGGATATGGACAAGGACGGCGATCTCGACTTGTTCGTTGCCAACTATCTGGATTTTACATACGAGAATCATATGATTCGAACCTCAAAGGGAATCCCGAAATACGCAGGGCCGATGGATTTTCCTCCGATGCCAAATGACCTGTACCGCAATAACGGGGACGGAACATTTACGGATGTCAGCGTCGAGTCCGGCATAGCTGAGCATAAAGGGTGGGGGATGGGCGGAGTCTGCGCCGATTATGATGACGACGGCGACACGGATATATATATCGCCAATGATGTTTATGCAAACTTCCTGTTCGAGAATGACGGGACCGGCAAGTTTGATGAAATAGGTCTTATCGCCGGCCTCGCCTATGACCTGCACGGTGACGACCAGGGAAGCATGGGTGTAGATTGCGGCGACTATGACAATGACGGCCGGCTCGATTTCTACCAAACATCCTACGCCGAAGAACTGACCGCGCTCTACAGGAATTTGGGCAACAGTATGTTCGAAGACATGACGATGGTCACTGGTGCCGGCACGGGAACCATGGAATATGTCACATGGGGTAACAGCCTGGTTGACTTCGATAACGATGGCGATCGGGATATCTTCGTCGCCTGCGGTCACCTTCAGGACAATATTGAACTTTATAATAATACCACCACTACTAATTCACCGAACATACTTTTAATGAATACAGGAGATGGGAAATTTATCGATGTATCGGACCAGGGCGGTGACGGCATGAAGGTAAAATTGCGCAGCAGGGCAGCGGGCTTTGACGATTTGGATAATGACGGCGATGTGGACGTGGTTATATTAAATTCACGCTGGGGACCGACAATTTTGAGAAACGATTCACCAGCTAAAAATCATTGGCTGCAGGTTCGTTTGAAAGGCGTAAAAACCAACCGGGATGGGATTGGTGCGCGTGTCAAGGTGGTATCGGGTGATTTGACTCTTATTGACGAGGTTCACAGCGGGCGCGGGTATCAAAGCCATTACGGCATGCGTCTTCACTTCGGGCTTGGCGACCGTGATAAGGTTGACCGAATCGAAATCCGCTGGATCGGCGGCGGAATTGACATCATTGAAAATATCCGCTCCAATCAGCTTGTGACCATAACCGAATCGGGTAACAGTTAATCAATACGTACTGAAACAAAAATTGCAATGACTAAGCACAGAGCTTCAAAAAAATCGGGAAAAAAGAAGCCGATTTCTCGTCACAAACCTCATGCTAAGCCGGCTCGAAAGGTGAACTTCCTACTGCTCGGGATGATTGTTTGCGTAGCGGTTATTGCTGTTGTTATCACTATATTGGTTTTGGGGACCGACAATAAGTCACAAAGCAGCAAACAATTCCCACAAACGAATGCAGCTTCTGTCACCCAGGAAAAATCCGATCAGTCGCTCGCTCCGGTCGAACCGGATCTTTCTGTGGAGGAGCAGGACCGGGCCTTGCGAGAAGAGCAGCTCGATGTCGCGTGCACTCTTTTGGCGGCCTTTCCTGATGATGCGAATGCAGCTTTCTTAATCGGGATGGTGTATTTTGAACAGGGCAACGTGGTCGAAGCGGAGAAGTATCTGGAAAAATCTTTGAAACTCCAGCCCCAACGTGCTGATGCCTGTGACCATTTAGGCCGGATTGCTTTGCTACAAGGAAGATATGACAAGGCACTTATACTGTTCCGCAGGGCGATAGAAATCGATCCCGGGACGCCTGGAATCCACTTTCGAATAGCCAAAGCCCAGGTATTTTTGGGGAAGTTAAAAGATGCTGTTTCGGAACTGCAGAAAGATATCGAATTATTTCCGGAGGCTGGCCAGAGCTATAGTCTGCTCGGAGAAACATATCTGCAGTTGAAGGAGTACCAAAAAGCTAAAGAGAATTTCGAAGCTGCAATTCGAATTAAACCGGACTACACGAAAGCATACTATGGTCTTGCTACTGCGTGTGCAAGGCTTGGGCTAAAGGACGAAAGCAAAGAGGCACAGCAGAAATTCAAGCAGTTCGAGGCCGAAGATCAAAAGGCCGGCAGGCATTGGAGACAGGTGCTGGAGCCGCTGATGGTGACTCGCAGAAGCGTGGCACATACTCATACGGATATTGGCCGAGTCTATCTTGAACGTGGATATCCGGACAAAGCAACGCAGCTTTGGCAAAAAGCGGCCATCCTCGATCCAAACAATATCGATTGCAGGTTTCATTTGTCGGCGCTATATTTGCAGAACAACAAACCACTGGATGCACTTAGACTGTATGAGCAAATTACGCAGATCGATCCTGAAAATGCGGTCAGTTATTTCTTCATAGGAAATATTAATGCCCAGTTGAATCGGTTCGAGGAATCTGAGAAAGCCTACAAGAAAGTCATTAAAGTTGCTCCCAAGCGATCTGAGGGATATCATGCTCTTGCCCGGCTATATTTACAGCTCAATCGCAACCTGCCTGAGGCAGAGAAACTCGCCGCCAGAGCCGTAGAGATGGATCCGAATAATATGCAGTACCGGAGAACTCAACAACTGATTCAGGAGAGGAAATGATATGATAATTTCTGCTCCTGATTTCAAGAGCAAACGTTTTTTGCGAAACTCTGCTGTTGCCGGATTCGTATGCTTGTGTTTTTTGCTCACAGACCTTGTCTTGGCCTCGATCCAGCTTCGGGATGTGACGAAACAGACGGGCATTTCTTTTGTTCACACTGACGGCAGTTCCGGCAAGCGCTACATCGTTGAAACAGTCAGTGCCGGTTTGGCGCTCTTCGACTACGATGAGGATGGCGATATTGACATTTATTTCCTGAACGGTGCGCCGCTTCGCGGAACTACTGTAAAAATACCCCCAAAAAACGCTCTTTATCGAAACGATGGCGGCTGGAAATTCACAGATGTTACAGAAACAGCCGGTGTGGGCGATCCTGGGTACGGTTTAGGTGTTGCTGTCGGTGATTATGATAACGATGGGGATCCGGATATTTACCTGAATAATTACGGCCCAAATGTTTTGTACAGCAACAACGGTGACGGAACATTTAGCGACCTAACGGAAAAAGCGGGCGTGTCTAACGGCCATCAGGTAGGAGCTGGAGCATGTTTTCTGGACATTGATAAAGATGGCGATCTCGACCTTTACGTCGCCAATTACGTCAACTTTACTTATGAAAACCATCAGATAGTCCGTTTCAATGGCTATCCTGCATACGTTGGGCCTATGAACTACTACCCAACGTCTGATACTTTGTATAGGAACAATAGTGACGGCACATTTACCGATATCAGTGAAGAATCTGGAATCGCAGCACATAAAGGGACCGGCATGGGAATGGTCTGTGCTGATTACGACAACGATGGCGACACCGATATCTGCGTTGGCAATGATGTCGCCGGAAACTTCATTTTTGAAAACGACGGTAGCGGCAAGTTCGAGGAAGTTGGTCTTTTTACCGGTTTGGCATACGATCTTAGTGGAACCGCTCAGGGTACGATGGGCGTCGATTGCGGCGATTATAATAACGACGGCATGCTGGATTTTCATGTAACTTCTTATCAGAGGGACCTCGCTACACTCTACAGGAATCAGGGGGACGGCTTGTTCGAAGATGTCACACGGATTACCGGAGCAGGAGAAGGCACGCTTCCGCACGTTACCTGGGGCAACGGCCTTGTCGATTTCGATAACGATGGAGATCGCGATATATTTATTGCCTGCGGTCACTTGCATGACAATGTCGAGCTTTTCGACAACGTCACATCCTACCATGTGCAAAATATTCTCCTTGAGAATCTTGGCCAGGAAAAGTTCGTTAACGTCTCGGACAGGTGTGGTGACGGTCTGACGGTAAAGCTCAGCAGCCGTGGGGCCGGCTTTGACGATTTGGATAACGATGGTGATATCGATGCGGTAATTCTGAATTCCAGGCAGGAACCGACAATCCTGCGGAATGATTCGTCCGGCAATAATCACTGGCTTCAAATTCGCCTCAAAGGTGTTAAAAGCAACCGGGATGGGGTAGGGGCGCATGTCAAAGTTGAAGCAGGAGATTTGATACTATTAGATGAGGTCCACAGCGGCCGTGGGTACCAAAGCCATTACGGCATGCGGCTTCACTTCGGACTGGGCAACCGGAAAAAAGTTGATCGTATCGAAGTCCGCTGGATCGGCGGCGGAATTGATACTTTCGAGAATATCGAAGTCGATAAACTCCTGACGATTAACGAAGGAAGTACAACAGCCCAGATATACCAAGGAGGTACAGGGCAATGAAAAGACACAACTCCCGTCAAGAGCGAGCGAGAAAAAGAACAGAATCCTATAGAACAAAAGTCTGTATTCCGTCGAGCCGAACAATAAGGATGTTGCTGTTAGTAATCATATTTGGCATCGCGATTATGGCAACAGTTATCACCTTACGATTTTATCCAAATACAGAGCATAAATCACCGACATTAGAGCAGCCTGAAACAACCTTGGCGACGGTTGAGGCCTTAAAGAAACAGGAGCTTGAGCTTTCCAATCAGTTAGTAGAGGATTTCCCCAGAGACCAGGGGTCGATCAATCTGCTTGCAAATGTTCACAACAATCATGGCAACCGCGCAGAAGCCCAGAAGTATTGGGAACAAATTGTGCTGTTGAATCCAAACAATGCTGCGGCATACGATTCGTTGGCTAGGATAGCATTATTAAAGGAAGAACATGCCAAAGCTATACAGTTGTGGAAAAAAACGCTGCAAATCGATCCCGACATGTTTGGAGTCCACTTCCGGCTGGCGCGTGCCTTGATGGCTACGGGCCAGTCGCAGCAGGCAATTGTAGCGCTTAAAAAAGACCTGGAAATCTCTCCGAAAACAAGCGCGAGCTATTATCTGCTTGGCCAACTATACCTGCAATTGAAGGATTATAAACAGGCAAAACAAAACTTCAAGGCGGCAATTCAAATCCAACATAACAATACCGAGGCGTACTATGGGCTTGCCACCGTGTGTATGCGGCTGGAGCAAACCGATGAAGCACGGAAGTTTATGGAAGAGTTCAAGAAGTTAAAGACTCAGGATGTCAGGGCTGACAAAGACCGAAGAGGTGCTTATGATGATCTGAAAGCGATTAAATCGCAGGTTGCGCAAACCTGCACCGAAGCCGGTAATATATATCACAAACACAGTAACACACAAAAAGCGGAGCAATTCTGGCGAAAAGCAGCGGCGCTCGATACCGGAAACATAGCTTGCCGGACGAACCTTGCCGCACTATATCAGTGGAATAACAATGTTGAGCAGGCATTGGAAATTTCCGAACAGCTTCGGATGCTTGAACCCGACAATCCCGTCCGCCACTTCAATGTTGGCGTATTGAATGCCCGCTTGAATAAATTCGAAGCTGCCGAAAAAGCCTTTCAGATGAGCCGCGAACTTGCGCCGCAGCAATCGGACAGCTACCGCATGCTCGCACAGATGTACATGGAGACGAATCGAGCCACTGCCGAAGCGTTGGCACTTGCCCGCAAAGCTGTCCAGCTTGAACCGAAAGCAGAGAACTATTTCGTGCTTGGCGCGGTCCTTGTGAAAAATAATAACCGCACTGAGGCCCTCGCTGCACTAAAGCGGGCAATCGAGCTGGATCCAGGCAATCCGAAATACCGGCGCATCTACGAACTATTTCAAAAAAGGATTCAAAAGGAGAATTGACCTGTGACTTCCATGGTTACTAATCGATATCACCTGGGAATTTGGCAAAACGCTGTAGCGGTCTTGATATCGTGTTGGGTTCTTTGTCCGACAAGCAGTCATGCCCGGATCGAACTTCGTGATGTGACCGAAGAAACAGGGATTTCCTTCAGGCACACAGACGGCAGTTCCGGTAAACACTTTATTATCGAGTACATTAGCGCAGGATTGGCTTTATTTGACTACGATGGAGATGGAGACATTGACATATATTTCCTCAATGGCGCGCCGCTTCGTGGAACACTCGCAGAGGTGACACCGAAAAACGCACTCTATCGCAACGACGGCGGCTGGAAATTCACAGATGTAACGGATGAGGCCGGTGTGGGCGACGTGGGGCACGGACTGGGAGTTGCCGTCGGAGATTACGACAGTGATGGCGACTTGGATCTCTATGTGAATAACTATGGCCCGAATGTCTTGTACCGAAACAATGGCAACGGAACATTTACCAACGTGACTCAGGCCGCGTACGTAGGCAACGGCCACAAGGTTGGCGCCGGTGTCAATTTTCTGGACATGGACAAGGATGGCGATCTGGATTTGTTCGTTTCAAACTATATCAAGTTTTCCTATGACAAACATGTCACCAGAACTAAAATGGGCTTTCCCGTTTACCCCAGCCCCAGGGACTACCGGCCCGATCCTGACGTGCTCTACCGCAATAACGGTGACGGCACCTTTACTGACGTCACTGCTGCTGCCGGGATTGAGATGTACGCGGGCCCCGGAATGGGAACCATCTGCGCAGACTATGACAACGATGGTGATACTGACATCTTTATCGGCAATGATGTGGAAGCCAACTTCCTCTTCCAAAATAATGGTGAGGGCATGTTCAAGGAAGTGGCGATTATGGCTGGCGTAGCTTACGATTTTAGCGGAATGGAGCATGGAAGCATGGGTGCAGAATGTGGAGATTACGACAACGACGGCCTGCTGGATTTCCACGTAACCTCCTACCGACAGGAACTGGCCACCCTATATAAGAACATGGGTAATGGCCTCTTTGAAGACGTTACTATAGAAACCGGGGCGGGAATCGGAACCAGGCGCCACGTAACATGGGGAAGCGGTCTGGTGGACTTTGACAACGACGGGGATCGCGATCTTTTCATCGCCTGTGGCGATCTTGACGACAACGTGGAACGTTTTGAGGACATCTTTATGTACAACTCTCCTAACAACCTGCTGCTGAATACCGGTGATGGAAAGTTTGTTAACGTTTCGGACAAGTGTGGTGACGGATTAGCGGTTAAACTCAGCAGTCGAGGGGCCGGCTTCGATGATCTGGATAACGATGGGGATATCGATGTAGTAATTCTGAATTCCCGGAGGGAACCCACGATCCTCCGCAATGATTCGGCCAATAATAATCACTGGATTCAAATTTATCTCAAAGGTGTAAAAACAAACCGTGATGGGATTGGGGCACATGTCAAAGTAATAGCTGGTGATTTGGTTTTATTAGACGAAGTCCACAGCGGTCGCGGGTATCAAAGCCATTACGGCATGCGGCTTCACTTCGGACTGGGCAATCGTGACAAAGTAGACCGCATCGAGGTCCGTTGGATAGGTGGCGGTATTGACGTCTTTGAGAACATTGCTGTGGATCGACTGATAACACTAACTGAGGGTGGCTCACAAACCGGGGCGAAGTGAAGTAGAAGCATTCTTTTGTGAAAGCATACGCACCTGTCCGTTTTTCACTGTCCCAAGATGGACTTCTCGCGAATTGCTCCCCAGCGGATCCCACTTTATCTCTCCTGTAATCCCTCGCCAGGGAGAAAGCGACCTCACGGCATCGTGTATGCGTGCTCTATTCAGGCCGGCTTTACTTATCGCAGCAATAAGAAGGTTAACAGCATCATATGTATGTACGGCAAGATAATCCGGCTGTTTTCCGAAGCGGGCAGCGAATTTTTCAACGAAACCGTTCGATTCTTTACCATGTGTGTATAGCAATGGGAAGACTATGCCCTCAGCCGCATTGCCTGCCTGTTCAAGAAAACTTCGCTTTCCCATACATGGTCCGCCGAAGATTATGCCCTTGAATCCTCTCTGCCGGACAGCAGAGATAATTTGAGCGCTCTGTTGGGCATCGGCAATTACAACCAGTGCAGGTGCATTGGCATGTAAAATCTTCTCCACAAGCCCATCGATATTTTTTTGCCCGGGCTTAAACTCAAAATGGTAAGACGGCGTCAATTTATGCTGGGCAAGAGCCTTAGTAAGCTCGACAGAGAAAAGATGGGAATCGTGATCCACAGCCGATACAATAAGGAAGGATCCTTTCCCGACTTCTGACGCGATAGCACGTGCTAAAACCGGCGCTTGCAAATGATCGGCAGGCAGGCATGAAAACATCCACGGCACATTAGCAAGGTTTACCGTTTTATCCGTGCTTGCCGGACTGAGCAAGGTCAATCGGGCCTTTGCGACGACTTGCTCAGCCAAATGTGTCGATGGCCCATCGATTCCGCCGATGATGGCCCAGACTTTGTGCACGTAAGCCATGCGGGCCACTTCTGTGACGCCTGAGCCCCAGGGATTGTCCGACCAGCCCGCCACCAATCGAAACGGCAGGCCATTATAACCACCCGCTCGGTTTGCTTGTTCGATGGCTAAACATGCCGCATTCCACATATCACCTCCTCGCGGATCAGAAGGCTTGCTGGGGCCGAAATATCCGATCAGCACTTCTTTGACATCGGTAGGGGGTCTCTGATTGCGTCCGGGCCCAGCGTAGTTCGTCTGGCGTGTTCTCAAGTTGGAAAAAACTACACGCGACGGCTGCTTTTTGGAGTGAGTATTCCCTGCCCATATCATCGAAGAAAGGGCAAAAAATATGAAACACGTATGGATAATCCTGGACATTTGTGTCCTTTATCCTTTCGGAGACTCAGGATTAACGTGCAGTCGCCAGAGGCCGATTGACTCTATCACGTAGAGGAATATATCCTCGTGGGATTTTAAGGTCTTCCCGGCTGTAGTAATTCCATTTGCCGTTTTCCCGTTTGGCTAAGTACACGTTACCTAAGTCATCGAGACAGGCGCTCAGCATGATATCCCCTGTTACACCTTCCCATGGTTTTGTTCTGTACGCCAGCAAGTCGCGGATTTTTGCGCGATTAAGACCTGCCACCTGCACAGCCCAAATAAGCATGTTCATTCCATCATAGGAATGAGCAGCAAAGGTTTCGGGCTCTTCACCAAAACGTTTCTCGAATGTCTCACAAAATTGAGCATACCTCTGGCTCTTACTTTCAGGATTCCAGGGAGATGTACAGATGACTCCTTCGGCATTTTCACCGGCAATATCGGCAAATTCATCCAACAGGCACCGGTCGCAGGCGAAATACGGGTGCTCCATCCCCATTGCTCGCATCTGATTAAGAATCTGTGCACCCTCAGGAGCATCGCCCCAATGGACAATCGCATCAAGGTTTGCTTCCTTTAGACGTTCCAGTTGTAAAGAATAATCGTCGATTCCGAGATTATAGGCCATTTCCAGAATAACCGGATAGCCGAGGCGCCGACTTCCATCGCTGATTTCACGAACACCAAAGCGACCATAACGGTTACTTGCACGAATGATTCCAACTCTTTTATGACCGAGTTTTCTGTATATGTAATCAACAAGCAAATAACTTTGCTGACGGTCGTCACTGATACAGCGGAAGACCCAGGGGATGTTCGTCTCGATAAAAGTTGGGTCGGTGTCGCCGGAGTTCATCATTACAACTTCCGCTTTAAGCGCGACCCTGATGGCGATGTGACTATTGGCCCCGTCGATTGTGCCCAGGATGGCCCAGACCTCGTCTTTATAAGCCTGTTTGACGATTTCGTTCCCGGAAGCGCCCCAGAGCCCGTTATCGTTGCTGATGACCAGTTCGAAGGGAATATTACGCTTGAGGTATCCTCCTTTAGCATTTGCTTGTTCGATAGCAAGCCGTGAGCCCTGAAGCATCTTAATACCCATCGGTTCTTCATGACTTTTTCCGCCGGTAGCGACCGAGACGGTGGACATAATCGGGCCAATGAATCCAATTTTAACAGTCTCTATATCCTCCGGCTCAGGTTTGGCCCGGCCGGGACCGGTATATTCCATTTGCAGTAGAAAGTGTTCTTTGAAGGGTTTTACATGCCGGAATGGCTCGACATCCTGTGCAGTATTTGCATAAATTGTATCCTCTCGTAGCCCCAAATCAGGGACTTCATAGGCACTGACAGAGTTGATTTTTCGAAGTACTTCAATTGTATCAGGGTCAATTTCGAGAGCAGATGACGTTGTTTCTGTTTTTATCTCTTTCTGCCCGGCACAGGATAGAGTACCTGTTATTAAAGTAGCGATAAGAAGAATTATATAGCGTTTCATATTTTGGCCTCCTCACAATAACAACCATATAAATTTGGAAAATGAATTAATTGTCATTCTACCATATTTTCGTCTTATTTTCAGCTATTTAATCAGATTTTTCCGGCTTGTGCAGGATTCTTTCCCTTAATCCTTTGTAATATCCGGTACCGATTGCCCATCCGAGCCCCTTCGAGGTACCCACCCAGACATCATTGCCGTCGAATTCCGTCCAAAGAGCGTAATTATGGGGAATGCTTTTCGGCATATCAGCGACTTCGAGAATTTTCTTATTTCGGCTGACAACCGCTTTGCCTCTGTGTGTATTGGGATCCATCGTGTACGTAATCCACGTATCAGATGGAAAATCGGCACACACACCGAGTCCCTTGTCCGTAGCGAACCAGCCTTCATTAGCATTTCGTGCTTTTACTGCATTACCGAAGTCACTGGGGAGACCTGTTTCATGAGCATAGAATCCACGCCAGTGACGCCCGTCATAGCGGCACATACCGAAATAGGTCGATACCCACAGGGTGCCGTCAACCGCACTGTTTCCGGTCGTAATCACGTGTACAATACCGTCGTCCCGATACAGGTCGATTTCCATCTCACCATCCGGGTCGAGATAATCTTTCCATGTTTCGGTAGCAATATCGAATTCCAGCACGCCGCTGCCCCAGACGCTCAAGTAGACCTTTTCCTTGGTACATGAGACGCCATAGTTCCAAATCT
>Ga0209536_100002772_pt1 | contig 28496 bp, 33 predicted proteins | sample DeeMarSeWOR28_12_FD_187461 | JGI IMG/M metagenome (GOLD analysis project Ga0209536, IMG submission 187461) | Marine sediment microbial communities from White Oak River estuary, North Carolina - WOR-2-8_12 (SPAdes) (version 2) | ecosystem: Environmental > Aquatic > Marine > Intertidal zone >... | reverse complement strand
CATGGATACCTTCACCTTCCAGTGCCTGCTGCCCGACGGCGATCATGCCTTCAGCTACACCGTGCCGAACCTGCTGGTGGAACACGCCATGCGCAACCCGCCGGTGCCGCCCGGCTTCTGGCGGGGGGTGAACGTCAACCAGAACACCATCTACATGGAGTGCTTCATGGACGAGCTGGCCCACGCCGCCGGCAGGGACCCGCTTGAATTCCGCCGCAAGCTGATGGCGAAGCATCCGAAGGCGCTGGCGGTGCTCAATGCCGTCGCCGAGAAGGCCGGCTGGGGCAAGCCGGCAGCTAAAGGCGTGCACCGCGGACTGGCGGTATGCAAGGCCTTCGCCAGCCACGTCGCGGCGTGTGCCGAGGTGTCGGTGGACGCAAAGGGCCGGTTGAAGATCCATCGCATTGTCGCCGCCACCGACCCCGGCTATGCCGTCAACCCGCAGCAGATCGAGGCCCAGGTGGAAGGCTCGTTCGTGTACGGGTTGTCGGCCCTGCTGTACGGCGAATGCACCGTCAGCGAAGGCGCGGTGGAGCAGGCGAACTTCGACGACTACCCGTCCATGCTGATCGATGAAATGCCCGAGGTGGAGACGATCATCATGCCGTCGGGCGGCTTCTGGGGCGGCATCGGCGAACCGACCATCGCGGTGGCGGCACCTGCCGTGCTCAACGCCATCTACGCCGCCACCGGCAAGCGCGTGCGTCGTTTCCCGCTGAGGAATGTCGATCTGGGCAGCGCTTGAATAAGCGGGGTCAGAGCCCGACTGTTATGGGGAAAGGGGCGTCAGAGCAGCTGACGGCTTGTCGCTAGTAAGGTATTTGCTCTGCCCCCTTTTGCGTTCATGAGCTGCGCCCCGACGCTGATGGATACCACACATTCTCCCGGAGTTTGTGACAGCACTCCTGCGATACACTGCGCAGAGTTTTAATGTTGTGGCAGAGAACCCTGATGCAGATTCCCTTTGATAATCGCTATGTCACCCTCGGTGAGGACTTTTTTGCCAGGTCCCGTCCAGCTCCGGTCAAGAAACCTGAATTGATTAAATTCAATGACGCCCTGGCCAGGGTGCTGGGCATATCGACCGGTCACGCCGGTGCGTCGGCCGCGGACATTTTCTCCGGCAACACGCTACCCGAGGGTGCAGAGCCGCTGGCGATGGCCTACGCGGGGCATCAGTTCGGGCATTTCAATCCGCAACTGGGCGATGGCCGTGCACTGTTGCTGGGGGAAATTTATGGATCCGATGGCGCGCGTTACGATATCCACCTGAAGGGTTCCGGGCCTACCCGTTTCTCGCGCAACGGTGACGGCCGTTCTGCCCTCGGCCCGGTGTTGCGTGAATACCTGGTGAGCGAGGCCATGCAGAAGCTCAATGTGCCGACAACGCGTGCGCTGGCGGCGGTGACGACCGGCGAGCCGGTTGCGCGTGACCGTTTGCTGCCGGGCGGGGTCATTACCCGCGTTGCATCGAGCTTTGTGCGCGTCGGCACCTTTGAATATTTCGCGGCGCGCGATGAGTACGCGGCGGTGAAACAGCTCGCGGATTATGTGATTGAAAAGAGTTACCCGCAGGCTGGCGATTGTGAAAATCCTTATGTTGGCTTCCTCAAAGCGGTGGTTGAGCGGCAGGCGGCGCTGATTGCGCAGTGGATGCAGCTGGGTTTTATCCATGGTGTGATGAACACGGATAACATGTCGATCACCGGCGAGACCATCGACTATGGCCCCTGTGCATTCATGGATGCCTATGATCATGACCGGGTATTCAGTTCCATCGATCGTCACGGGCGTTATGCCTACAGCAACCAGCCTTCCATTGGCTTGTGGAATCTGTCGCGCCTGGCAGAGGCCTTGTTGCCGCTGCTTGATGAAGATCCGCAAACGGCTGTGAACATCGCGCAGGATGTGCTGGGGGCTTATGCAGGTCGTTACGAATCGGACTGGCTGGCAGGCATGCGGGCAAAATGCGGTTTAACCGCCTGCAGTGGTGCTGGCAGCGAGGCAGATAAAGCCCTGATTGAAGATCTGCTGGATGTGATGGCGGATAATCGTGCGGACTTTACCCTGACGTTTTATCACCTCTCGCGGCTGGCGGGTCAGCCATCAGACAAGGATGGCGGGCTGCGAGACCTGTTTGATCATCCCGCGCCGATCGATGCCTGGCTGGAGCGGTGGCGCAAGCGCCTGGGGCTGGAGACGCTGGGTGATGCGGCGCGACAGGAAGCCATGCAGGCCGTCAATCCGGTCTATATACCCCGAAACCACCGGATTGAAGCCGCTATCCGCGCGGCGGAAGATGAGGGTGATTTCTCCGTGTTTCACGAACTGCATGGCGTGCTGCAGAATCCGTATGAACAACAGGAAGGCAAGGAAAGCTACATGCTGGCACCTGAACCTGAGGAAGTGGTGCAGTACACGTTTTGCGGGACGTAGTAGAAAAAAGGGTGTCAGCGCGCAATTATCCCCGGGATTAAGCAGTAGATGTGCGCTGGCACCCTTTTCCGGAATCAGGCGCGGCTGCGCTTGATCTGCTCGTAGGCCGCCTTGATCTCCTGGGTTTTTTCCGTGGCCAGTTCCTTCATTTCCTCGGGCAGGCCTTTCGAGGCCAGCTTGTCCGGATGGTGCTGGTTCATCAGTCGCCGGTAGGCCTTCTTGACCTCTGCATCACTGGCATCCCGGCTGACACCGAGGACTTCGTAGGCATCGGCCAGGGATGACTTGCCGCTGTCCACTGCGGCGCCGGACTCGATAAAACTGAACAGGTGCTCGATGGCGGCACGGTCAAAGCCGAGCTGTTCGCCGATACTGAACAGAATCCTCTTTTCGCTGGCGTGTAAATGGCCGTCCGCCATGGCGGTCGAGATCTGTATCTCAAGGAACATCTGCACCAGGTTGCGGCGCCGATGACATTCCTGGCGAAACTGGGCGAGCACCGCGTGCAGCTGAAAGTCTTCCTGCTTGCCGGCGCTGAACAGCTTGATGGCGGCCTTGCGCTGCTGTGCGTCCAGCTGCATGCGACGCATGATGGCTTCGGCGGCCGCGATTTCATCCGGCGTTACCTTGCCGTCTGCCTTCGCAATGTGACCCATCACCGAGAAGGTTGTCGTGAAGAAGGCGGCCTGGACGCGTTCCTGCTGGCCGGTTGCGTATGCCCCGGTCCTGGCGGAAGCCTTCAGTCCGTGGTCGAAATTGCGTCCCACTGCCGCACCGAGCAGTGCGCCCAGCGGCCCGCCGAACATGAAGCCGAGTGTTCCGCCCAGCAGCGTGCCCCACCATGCCATGTCTGTCGTTGCCTCGTGTTGATCAGCCCGGCGGGTAGTTTACACGCTATCGTGGCATGACACCGGCGGCCACGTAACCGGTGTATGGAAACGCATGGTGTGCCGGTGCGGCTGCCGGTTTACGCCCTTCGGGCTAACCCGACCTGCTTTAGCCGCGATGGGGATTTGATCAATCGCGAATGAATTCGCTCCTACGGGTTGAAGCGTTCGGGTAATCGCGAATGAATTCGCTCCTACGGGTTGAAGCGTTCGGGTAATCGCGAATGAATTCGCTCCTACAGCCCCGATGGGGTGTCGGCCAATCGCGAATGAATTCGCTCCTACGGGTTGCAACGTTCGGGTAATCGCGAATGAACTCGCTCCTGCCTCTTTTGTCAGGCGGTCTGGTCCTGCAGCAGTGAGTATTCGAAGTCGATGAAGCCGCCGCGGTTGTTGTCCAGCCAGTCGAGAAGTTCGGCCCAGGTTTCGCGGTCTTTCTGTGCGTCCCGTTCTTTCAGCTCATGGATTCCGACGCCCTGTTCGGCGGCGCTGACGTAATGCTGGGTATCGCGAATGCGGGCAATAACGGGAATGTCGAGTTTGTTGAGAAAGCGTTCCAGCTTTTCAACAGCCCTGGTACGGATGCGGGTGCGGTTTGTGATAATGGCCAGGCGGGTGTTGTGGGTTCGTGCCTTGCCAATCAGCAACAGGTCCCTGATGAAGTTGGCCGTCGAATGAATATCGATCGAGGAGGGCAGGACCGGGATCAGTATGACGTCGGCTTCCGCAACACGGTCTTCGATATCCACCTGGATGTAACCGGCCGGCGTGTCGGTAATCACATACCGGGTATCCGGCGGGACCTTCATCTGCCAGGCCCGTGTGATGCCGGCGCGTGGCGGCTCGAATGCGGCTACGCCGTGAATCGGTGGCCGGTTGGACGGGCGCTCTTTCAGCCAGCGCGTGCTGGAGGCCTGCTTGTCATAGTCGAACAGTGCCGTGGCGTAACCGCGGGAGGCGCAATAGCTTGCCAGGTTGGTGGCAATGGTCGTTTTGCCGCAACCGCCCTTGGTGTTCATGACACTGATTTTCAGCACTTGGTGTGAGCCTTCCTGTCCCGGGTACGTTTCCCTGAAAAACACGTGGGAATTTTAGCAGGATTGCCGGCGACGTCCAGTGGGTAGCGTCGGCTTGCGCCCGGGCTGCGGAAGTCCGGGGCGATGATGCCGCCCGGGAGGCGTCGGACACTGACTCTGGTCATTGCCTGACAGTGTTGAGCAAGGGAGACAGATTTATCAGGGGGTTATGCGTCAACCACAGTGCGCATGGACAGGTAAATCTGCCTTTTTGCGTTCAGATTCAACAGCCTCTTGCCCCGGCCCGGCACCGGAAGAAGGCGGTTTATCCTTCCTGTGCTCGCGGGTAACCGGTCAAGGCAGGGGCGGGAACCGGCTCAATCGGCGAAGTCATTCGGCTGGTGCAGGATGACTTCTTCCAGTTCGAGTATGTGGCGCCTGGCCGCTGCCTCGCGCTCAAGCCGTGCGTGCTCCATGGCCGCGATATGGGCCGTGGCAATTAACTCCTCTTCGAGTTGTCTGTCGTACTCATTCATGACCGATTCTCCCATCGGCGTCGCTGTAATAAGAATATATTTAGATACTGATATTCCTGAGAGGGCAACGTATTGATGCCGGTCAACTAAGCCTGCGATTTATCCGCCATCACCGCTGTCCAGGATAACCGGAAGCAACAGCACTATTCATAGCGCAAGGCCTCGATCGGCCGCAGCTGCGATGCCTTGCGTGCCGGGTGCAGGCCGAAGAACACCCCCACCAGTCCCGCGAACAGGAAGGCGACGAGTACCGAGACGGGCGTGACGGTGACCGGCAGTGCAGAGAAGCGCGCTACCGCCAGGGCGCCGCCCAGGCCGAGGAAGACGCCCAGCACGCCGCCGGCGGTGCTCAGCACCAGCGCCTCCAGCAGGAACTGCCACAGGATGTCGCGCTGGCGTGCGCCCAGGGCCATGCGGATGCCGATCTCGCGGGTGCGTTCGGTGACCGAGACCAGCATGATGTTCATGATGCCGATGCCGCCCACCAGCAGCGACACGGAGGCGATGCTGCCCAGCAGCCAGGTGAAGACCCGGGCGCTTTCCTCCGATGTCTGGGCCAGTTCCGCGCGATTGTACATGCGGAAGTCGTCGGGCTGGTCCTCGCCCAGGCGGTGGCGCTGGCGCAGCAGGGTCTTGATCTCCTTGAGCAGTCGAAACGATGCCTCGCGGTCGCTGGCGACCAGCTCGATGCGCTCGATGTGGGTGATGCCCTCCAGCTTGCGCTGCACGGTGGTGATGGGGACGAAGACGGCGTCGTCCTGGTCCGAGCCCCAGGCGGTGGCACCCTTCTCGGTGAGCACGCCGATCACCGTACAGGCGAGGCCCTTGATGACGATGGACTCCTCCAGCGGGCTGCGCAGCCCGAACAGTTCGCGAGCCACCGTCTGCCCCAGCACGCACACGTGGCTGGCGGCCCGCACGTGGCGCCGGCTGATGAACTCGCCCTCGGCCAGCGGCCAGCTGCGCACCGTGATGTAGTCGGGGGTGACGCCCTCGATGGCGGTGCCCCAGTTGGTGCCGCGATAGCGTACCTGGTCGGTCGTGCGCACGCTGGGCGCGACCGCCACCACGTCCGGCAGCTCGGCGATGGCGTCGGCATCCGCGCGCGTCAGTGAGGTAATGCCGCCGGCACCGGTGCGCACGCCACCGCGGGTCACGGAACCGGGACGTATCACCAGGCTGTTGGTGCCCATGCTCGCCAGCTGGTCGGCGATACGCTGCTGGGCACCACTGCCGATGCCCAGCATGGCGATCACCGAGCCCACGCCAATCACCACCCCCAGTGTTGTCAGCATGGCGCGGGTCTTGTTGCGCCACAGGGCGCGCAGCGACAGTTGCAGCGCGGTGATCCAGTTCATGCCAGCGCCTCCAGTCGGCCGTCGCGCAGCGACAGCCGGCGCCCGGCTCGCGCCGCCACTTCCGGCTCGTGGGTGATCAGGACGATGGTCAGGCCATCCTCGCGGTTCAGCCCTTCGAGCAGGGTCATGATCTCGATGCTGGTGGCGGAGTCGACGTTACCGGTGGGTTCGTCGGCCAGCAGCAGCGATGGCCGTGTCACCAGGGCGCGGGCGATGGCGACGCGCTGTGCCTGGCCGCCGGACAGCTGGTTGGGCAGGTGGAACAGGCGCTCGCCCAGTCCCATGCGTTCCAGTTGCGCGCGCGCCTGTTGCCGGCGCCCGGTCCTGCCGACGCCGGCATAGATCAACGGTGTCTCGACGTTTTCCAGTGCGCTGGTGCGCGGCAGCAGGTTGAAGTTCTGGAACACGAAACCGATCTCGCGGTTGCGCAGTGCGGCCAGCTGGTTGCCATCCAGCTGTGTTATGTCCCGGCCCTGCAGCCGGTAGCTGCCGGCGTCCGGTACGTCCAGGCAGCCGAGGATATGCATCAGGGTGGACTTGCCCGAGCCCGAGGGTCCCATGATGGCGACGAACTCGCCGTGCTCAACCTCCAGATCGATGCCGCGCAGGGCCTGTATGGTCACCCCGTCCAGCACATAGGCCTTGTGCAGGTCTCTGATCTGCAGCAGGGGCGCGGTCATTGAATTCAGAACAGGCTCAGGCCGAAGCGTCGCTTGCGCTTTGCATCCTCGCGCTTGAGCGGCACGGCGATGGTCACGCCTTCGGCAAGCCCCGGGCCGCTGACCTCGGTGACCTTCTCGCCGATGATGCCGGTAGTGACGGTGAGCGGTTTGAGCGTGTCGCCGTCCAGCTGCCAGAGGATGGCCTCGCCGGACCCGAGCCCCTCGCGCAGCTGTTCCAGTTCCTCCTGCGGCCAGCTCGGCACGTAGCGCAGCGCCGCGTGGGGAACCGTGAGTACGTTGTCCCGTTGCGCCACCTCGATGCTGACCGTGGCGGTCATGCCGGGCTTCAGCGCCAGGTCGGCGTTGTCCACGTGGATGATGCAGTTGTACTTGACCACGCCGGCCTCCACGGTGGGCTGCAGGCGCACCTGCGCGACGCTGCCGCTGAACTGGCGTTGCGGGTAGGCAAACACGGTGAAGCTGACTGTCTGTCCCTCGCGTACCTGGCCGATGAAGGCCTCGTCGACGTCGGCCTCCACCTGCATTCGGGACAGGTCGTTGGCGATGGTGAACAGGGTAGGGGCCTGCAGGCTGGCGGCCACGGTCTGGCCGACATCCACGTCGCGGGAGATGATCACGCCGTCGATGGGTGCGTGGATGCTGGTGTAGTCCAGGTTGACCTGCTCGCGTTCCAGTGCCGCGCTGGCCTGGGCAACGCTGGCGACCTGCAGCTTGTGCTCCATCCTGGCAGCCTGGGTGGCGAAACGCGCCGCGTCCGCCACGCTCTCGGCCACCAGCTTCCTTTGCTGCAGGTCGTTCTGGCGTTCGAATTCACGTTCGGTGTCCAGCACGTCGATCCAGGCCTTGTCGCGCGCGGCCTCGGCGTTTTTCAGATTGGCCTGGGCCTCGGCCAGCTTGGCATTGAAAATGGCCGGATCGATCTGTGCGATGAGCTGGCCCTGTTTGACCTGATCATTGAAGTCGGCGAACAGGTGCTGGATGGTGCCCGACACCTGGCTGCCCACCAGTACGGTGTTGATGGGGCTCAGGGTGCCCGTGGCCGAGACCACGTCTGTGATATCACCCAGGCGAACCTGTGCCCGGCTGTAAGCCGGTGCCTCCTCGGTGTCGGGTTCGCGCAGCAGGTACCAGCCGCCGGCGATAAGGGCGACAAGCAACAGGATGCCGGTTAACAGTTTTATCATTGAGAAGCTCATCCCCGTTTCAGGAACTTCATGCGTTATTATGACGCGTAGGTCGATAAAAAGGGATAGAAGAAAAGGGGCCGGGTACACGATTCAGGTAACAGTGTTATGTTTCGCGCCGGGCCTTTTCTCTCAACAGCGACAGTCATGCAGAAATCAGGAGGGTGGTGAGCATGCTCGAGAAAAACCAGGCTGCACCGGCATTCAGTGCACCAAACCAGCATAACGAGACGATCAGCCTGTCGGATTACAAGGGCAGCAGCAACGTCATTCTGTATTTTTACCCGAAAGACGACACGCCGGGTTGCACCATCGAGGCGAACCAGTTCACGGAACTGGCCAGTGAGTTTGCCAGGGTCGATACCGTGGTGCTGGGTGTGAGCAAGGACACGTGTGAAAGTCACCGGGCCTTTATCGATAAATTCGGTCTCGAGGTGGACCTGCTGGCCGACACCACGGGGGAGCTCTGCGAGGCCTACGGGGTATGGCAGGAGAAGGAAAAAAACGGCGTGAAGAAACCGGGTATCGTCAGGTCGACCTTTCTCATCAATAAAGACGGCGAGCTGGTCGAGGCACTGTATGGCGTTACCGCGGAGGGCCATGCACGGGAAATGCTGGAGAAGGCCAGGGCACTTTGAGGCCGGGACAGTCACAGGGATGCATCGCTGCGCTCCTGCGGCTGATGGTTTTTGTTATGCGGGGCAGTAACCGGGCCGGCAGGATCGGTTGCCGCGTTCGCTGGTTTTACGGAGACAGATATGCTGGACACGTTGGCAAGAATCGGCAAAAGCGGTTTCTACTGGCTGGCACTGGCCCTGGCCGGAATCGCGGCCGAAGCGGTTGCACTGTTTTATCAGCATGTGCTTGATGAGATGCCCTGCGTGCTGTGCATCCAGGTGCGTCTCTGGGTGATGGCCCTGATCCTTGTCGCGCTGATTGTGCTGTTGCTGCGCCGGCTGCGATTCGCGCCTTTCGCGGGGCACCTGCTGACGGTGGTGATCGCCGCAGGGCTGCTGGAGCGTGCCTACCAGTTGCTGGGCACGGAACGCCGCTTCCTGACGGGGGAGTGCGGTTTTGATCTTGGCCTGCCGGCCTGGTTCACTCCCGACCAGTGGTTCCCGGCCATGTTCCGGGTGGAAACCACCTGTGGCTACACGCCGGAGCTGTTGTTCGGCATCACCATGGCGGAAGCCCTGATCGTTGCGTCTGGCGTTTTTGTGCTGCTCAGTGTCGCCATGACAGTGGCGGCCATTGCACGGCGGCGTTAAATGCGATCTGACGCCATTTGATTTGTTCGGGCGTTATGGATTTGATGCGTACCAATGAGCAGTACCGGGCGGAAGGCGCAGGTTTGTCCGGCTGGTTCTGGTGCGTGCCGTCAACTGCGGGGCAAAACCGCTGAAACAGGCCGCCATATTGCCAACAGCCGGCCCCGCATCATGCCCGCGCTGTTATTAGACGAGACGTTGACCGCCCGGCGCCGTTTCAGTGCAGGGTGTGACCGCCCGCGCCGCAGCAGTGTTTGTACTTTTCGCCACTGCCGCAGGGGCAGGGTTCATTGCGGCCGACCCCGGGCTTGCTGCGGACGACGGGCTCGCGGGGCGTGGCCCCGGGCGGTGGTTGCTGGCGCCGTTCGAGCCAGTAGTCATGCAGCAGTACCAGGGCGGGTTCCACCGCGTTCATCCACAGCTCGGCATCGCCTTCCTGGTCGGTGATGGCCAGGCCCTCGCTCGTGCCAAGTCGCATAAAGGGTTCGAACCAGTCGGGGTGTTCCACCATCAGCGGGCTCCAGGCCTCCCCGGTCAGGCTGGTGCCGAGCAGAAAGCCCTCGCACCATTCCGCCGCACCCCATGCCGCCGAGCGCCAGTAGACCGGCTCGAATCCCTGCGGGTTGTTCGCAAACTGCTGCAGCGCCTGGTTGTAGAAGCGCATCACCAGCTGAATGATGCGCTCCGCCTCGTCCGGGTCCTCGAACTGCGCCCCGGCCTCGCCCTCGTAAAGGTCCCACACCCAGGGCACCCAGTCTGACGGCATCACCATCTCCGGGCCGATGGCCAGGGCGACCAGAAAACCCTCCAGTGTGGCGACATCCATACTGGTGTCTTCCCGTACGGCGGCGGCGAGGAAGTCGTCCAGCGCCTCCAGTTCCTTGTCGCTGAGCGGGGTCAGTAGCTGTTTCATGGATGGCTGAGTATATCGGTAACGGGAGGCACGGTGTCAGGAAAAGCCCGGTCAGACAGCAATCGTATCCAAAGAGGACAGGTTTATTTGTTCGTCAGGGGCGACACTGCCGCTGGTGCCGCTTTGCGGTCGCGTAGCGCAATCCCGCATTCAGCCCGATGCCAGCCGGTGGGCGTGCCGCGTGGTCTCGGGCAGGCGGTAGCGGGTCGTGCAGCGCAGGGTGTAGTCGATGGCCGTCGCCAGGCTCACGCGATGGCCGGTCGAGACATACACCGGGCTGACCCGGGACCGGGTGCGCAGCACGGCGCCGATCGTTTCATCCTTGTCCCGCAGCGGGACCCACTGGCCCTTGCCGGGCGGCAGCTCGTCGTGAGTGCCGACCAGCCGCGACTTGGCGACCCCGATACAGGGGATGTCGGTCAGTACACCCAGGTGGCAGGCCAGGCCGAAGCGGCGTGGATGAGCGAGGCCCTGACCGTCGCACAGGATAAGGTCCGGCATCGCGGCGAGTTTTTCCAGCGCCGCCAGCACCGCGGGCAGTTCGCGAAACGACAGGTAACCGGGGACGTAGGGAAAGCGTGTCGGGCTGCGGCTGATGGTCTGCGCGACCGGTTGCAGGCCGGGGAAGTCGAGCACGGCGACGGCGGCACGGCTGGTGCGGCCCTGGTCCTCGAAGCCGACATCGACACCGGCCACGGTACGGACCGCGCCGAGGCGGTCCTCGCGGATGACCTGAGAGCGCAGGGCCTCCTGGATGGCGCGGGCCGAGGCGACATCCGCCGGCCACTCGATCGCGTTGCTTGCGGGGAAAACCTTCTCAGAGCACATTGGCACCCAATATAAGCGACAATCGTGTTCTGCTACCAGTTAGCGGCAGGCGCGATTAAGGTCGCTCCTGCAGAAAAAGGTCATATTAAAGGGAAACGCCAGAGGGGCATGTGAACATGCAGGACATCACGCTGGGCACGCTCGACCTTGCGATCGTTGCCGTCTACTTCCTGCTGGTGTTTGCCATCGGCTTTCGCATGGCGCGGCGCACCCACAGCGCCGATGACCTGTTCCTGGCCGGGCGGCGGCTGGGCTGGCTGCCGATCGGCCTGTCGCTGTTTGCCTCGAACATCTCCAGCACCACCATGATCGGCCTGGCCGGAGCGGCCTATACCTGGGGTATCGCCGTGGCCAACTACGAATGGATGGCGGCGCCGATCCTGGTGGTGTTTGCGCTGTTCCTGGTGCCGCTTTACCTGAATGCACGTATCGGTACGGTCCCGGAGTTCCTCGAATACCGTTATGACCGGCACGTGCGCCGTTATTTTTCCCTGCTGACCATTGTCGCGAATATCGTGGTGGACACCGCGGGCACGCTGTTTGCCGGCGCGATCGTGCTCACCGTGTTCCTGCCGGGCCTGGATCTGTTCAGCGCCGCGCTGCTGCTGGCGGCCATCGCCGGGCTCTACACGGCGGCCGGCGGGCTGGCGGCGGTGGTCTATACCGATGTGCTGCAGGCGGTGATCCTGCTGGCCGGTTCCGCTGTAGTCAGCGTGCTCGCGTTCGCACAACTGGACTTTTCCTGGGCGCAGCTGGTGGCGCAGACCCCGCCCGAACACCTGTCACTGATGCTGCCGCTCGCGGACGAGAACCTGCCGTGGCTGGGTACGCTGGTGGGCGTGCCGATACTGGGGTTTTATTTCTGGTGCACCAACCAGTTCATCGTGCAGCGGGTGCTGGGCGCGCGCAGCATCGCCGATGCCCGTCGCGGTGCCTTGCTCGCCGGTTTGCTGAAGCTGCCGGTACTGTTCCTGATGGTGCTGCCCGGGGTGATGGCCAGCGTGTTCCTGCCCGGCCTGGAGCAGGGCGATCAGGTGTTTCCCGCGCTGATCGGCACGCTGCTGCCGGCGGGCCTGGCCGGGCTGGTGCTCGCGGCACTGGTGGCGGCACTGATGTCCAGCATCGACTCGACGCTGAACTCGGCCGCCGCCCTGGTGACGCTGGATTTCGTCAAGCCGCTGTGGCCGCAGCTCACGCCGCGCCGTACGGCCTGGATCGGCCGCGCGGCCATCGTGGTGTTCATGCTGCTGTCGGCGCTGGTCGCGCCGGCCATTGGTGGTTTCGAGGGCCTGTTTCACTACCTGCAGACGGCGCTGGCGTTCCTGGTGCCGCCGGTGGTGGTGATCTTTCTGTTCGGCCTGTTCTGGCCGCGGGCAGGGGCCGGGGCAGCGCTGGCAACCCTGCTCGGGGGGCATGCCGTCTCCACGGCGTGCTTTGTCGCCACGCTGGCGGGCTGGCTGGAGCTGCACTTCACCCTGATCGCCGGCTTGATCTTTGCGGTGAGCAGCGTGATTTTCTGGCTGACCGGGCGCCTGACGGCGCCGCCATCAGCGCAGCAGGTGGCTCGCTTCACCTACCGCCCGGAGATCCTGGCGCGCACCGTGGCGGGTCCCTGGTGGCAGGATTATCGTGTCCAGGCCGTGGTGCTGCTGTTGCTGACCCTGTGGCTGGTGGTGGCGTTCTGGTGATCACCAGGGTACCCGTTACCATGTGTCGACGCATGTGAAGAGTAAACCGCTAATCGCCATTGGCTGGGATGTGCGTGGCTGGCGCGGCTGTGACCAGGCCGTGGCAATGCTGTCATTTGCGGCGGGAAGTTCAACACCGAAGTGGCTGGCTGTATCCGGCCGGTTTCAGTTCGGGCCCGGCGAGCAGTTCGGTTTGCGCTCGCTGCTGGCGCCGTTGCCCGGTGAACGGCTGCCCGATCCTGATCAGGCCGGTGTGACAGTCGTGGTTGGCATCGACGCGCCGCTGGCCTTCCCGGCGCGGTTCGTCTCGCTGATGAAATCTGAAAATCAATCCGGTTATTGCCCGCCAGAGCGGGAGATCGATAACGTCTTTGCCTACCGGGATTGCGAGCGATGGATCTTCGGGCAGCATGCCAGGAAGCCGCTGTCCGCCACGTTCGACCGGCTGGGTAATAATGCGACACTGGCGATGTGCATGGCGCAGGCCCTCGGTGCCGAGGGCTTCCAGCGGGTTCCGCAGGATGCGGGGGGCTCCGATCGTGCCGTGATCGAGGTCTATCCGGGCATCGCCAAGCGCGGGAAAAAGAAAAGCGACCGGGCCATCGCGCCCGTCGAACGCCACCTGCCCGACAGCGTCGTGCCGGGCACGGATGAGTACGATGCCGCTATCTGCGCCATCCTGGCGGCCGTCTTCGCGGGCAAAGGCAACGCCCTTGAACTGCCCGATCTCGTGGCACCGCGGGCCGGATACAATCCGGCGGAAGGCTGGATCTACGGTCTGCCGGCGGAGTACGTGCGGGCCTGGTCCTGACCGCTTGATTATGGCCAGCCGGTTCCTGATCCTGTTTGCCTGTCTCGTGCTATGGTCCGGTGTCACGCCCGCCGGGCAGGTGGCGGGCGATGGGGCGCTGGAGCGCAGTGTCTGCGGGCTGCAGGAGCCCGTGATGTTCTGGCTGTGGAGCGGCATGGCCGGCAGTCCGGATGCCGACCGGCTGGCGGGCCTGTCCAATGTCGAGGACATCGCGCATGAGACAGGGGATGGCCGGCAGTTGCGGGGCTACCGGCTGAGGGCGAGCAGCGGTGACGGGCAGTTGAGTGCGCCGAAGGGTTACCTGCTGGTCATGCAGGGCAATGCCATGCTGGCGGACCGGATCATTGGCGAGTTTGCGCCTTTTGCAGCGGCCGGACTCGATGTCTATGTCTATGACTTTCGCGGCTATGGCCGTTCGGGGGGCAAGCGCCGGCTCCGGGCCATTGTCAGCGACTACGCGGAAATCATCGCCGCACTCAACGCCTCGGGTTATGCGCGGCACTATGTTTATGCCATGTCGTTCGGCGGCATTGCCTTGCTGGACGGCTTCGCCGCGCACGGCCGCCTGGACCGTGTCGTTATCGATTCCACGCCGGGCCGTTTGTCGGATTATGGCTGTCCGCCGGAATACGATCCCGTGAACCACCTGCCGGAGGACAGCAGCGGTTTTCTGATTATTGTCGGGGGGAAAGACCGGGTGGTTACGCCGGCCATGTCGCAGGTGCTGGTGGAAACCGCGCAAGCGCGGGGTGCCGAGGTATTCAGGGATGCAGCATTTGCACACCCCTTCATGGACCGTGACCGGTCGGTGCACCGGCGGCGTATGAAGCTCGTCGAGGAGTATCTGCTCAGGTGAGTGCAATGGCCCGTCGACGGTCATGTGGGTGACATATTGCGATCAAAACATCGTCACGCATGCGAGTCTCCCCGGGGCGCGCACTGGCCGAGGGGGCGGTTGATTCACTGTGCGGGCGGCGGTATCGCCGCGATTGATGACAGCGAGTGCGTTATACTGCCGGGCACGCAGTCATTCGGGCAGGGCAGATAACAAGGAAAACTGCGGGGCAGGCAATGTCCCGGGCAAGCGGGGGCAACCGATGCATGCACAGCACACGCCGGCAGTGCCGGCTTCGCGATCCGGCAGGTCTCAGGCGGAGCGCTACCTGGACGTGCGCCGCTGCACCGGGGCCCTGTGCGAACCGCTGGAGACGGAGGACTATGTCATCCAGGCCATGCCCTCGGCCAGCCCGGCGAAATGGCATCTCGCCCACACCAGCTGGTTCTTCGAGACCTTCCTGCTGGAACCTTTTTTAACCACGCACCGGCCGTTTCATCCCGACTATCGCTGCCTGTTCAATTCCTATTACGAGCAGCTGGGCGAGATGCACCCGCGGACTCAGCGCGGCCTGCTCTCGCGGCCGACGGTGGCCGAGGTGTGCCGCTACCGTGCCCGGGTAGATCAACAGCTGCTGGAGTTGCTCGCGACTGCGCCCGCGGAGCATTGCAGCGAGATCGGGCGGCGCCTGGAGATCGGGCTGCAGCACGAGCAGCAGCACCAGGAACTGCTGCTCACCGACCTGCAGTACAACCTTTCGGTTAATCCCCTGCGCCCGGCCTACCGGGTGGATCTGCCGTTGCCGCCGGACTGTGCAGCCGAGCCACTTGCCTGGGTCGAGTTCGCCGGCGGCATTACCGAGCTCGGCCATGCCGGCGAGGGTTTCGCGTGGGACAACGAGCAGCCGCGCCACCGGGTGTTGCTGCAGCCCTTTCGGCTGGCCTCGCGCCTGGTGACTGCCGCTGAATACCAGGAATTCATGGCCGACGGCGGCTACCGTCGCCCGGAACTCTGGCTGTCTGACGGCTGGGCCTGTCTCCGCGAGGCTGGCTGGCAGGCGCCGCTGTACTGGGAGCAGCGCGATGACGGCTGGTGGCGCTTCACCCTCATGGGCATGCAGCCGGTGCACCCGGCATTGCCGGTCAGCCATATCAGCTACTACGAGGCGGATGCCTATGCACGCTGGGCAGGCAGACGCCTGCCGGTGGAGGCCGAGTGGGAACATGCGGCCGGCGACCTGCCCGTCAACGGCAATCTGGCGGACAGCGGCCATCTGCAGCCGCTACCCGCGTCCCGGGGTGCCGGCCTGCAACAGATGTTCGGTGACCTGTGGGAGTGGACCGCCTCGCCCTATGGCGCCTACCCGGGTTTCTGCCCGCCGACGGGTGCACTGGGTGAGTACAACGGCAAGTTCATGTGCAACCAGATGGTGCTGCGCGGCGGTTCCTGTGCTACCCCGGCCGGCCACATCCGGGCCAGCTACCGCAATTTTTTCTATCCGCACGATCGCTGGCAATTCCAGGGGCTGCGGCTGGCTGACAACGCCTGAACGCACACGCCAAGGCTGTCACAGGAGGCCCGATGCAGTACGCGTTTCATGATTACCACCCCGATGCAGAAGACCTGCTGGGTGAGGTGTTGCATGGTCTGGCATGCCAGCCGAAGCGCCTGCCCCCGAAATTCTTCTACGACCAGCGTGGTTCGCAGCTGTTCGACGCCATCACCCGCCTGCCCGAGTACTACCCGACCCGCACCGAGATCGGCATTCTGCGCGAGCAGGGCGAAGCCATCGCCGCACACCTCGGGCACGACTCCGTGCTGATCGAGCTGGGCAGTGGCAGTCCGCTGAAGATCCGGGTGTTACTCGACTCGCTGCGCCCGGCGGTGTACATGCCGGTGGATATCTCTGGCGAACACCTGCGTGACTCGGCCAGCCATATCGCCCGGGATTACCCGCAGATGCAGGTCGAGGCTGTGTGCGCCGACTATTCGGCGGGCCTGCAACTGCCCGAGTTGCCGCTGGATGCCGAGCGGGCCGCGTTCTTCCCCGGCTCAAGCATCGGCAACTTCGAACCGCCGGCGGCCGTGGACCTGCTGCGCGATGTCGGCGAGGAGCTCGGGCCGGGCGGTGCCTTGCTGATCGGCGTGGATCTGAAAAAGGACCGGCAGCAACTCGATGCCGCCTACAACGACAGCAGGCAAATCACCGCAGCCTTCAACCTGAACCTGCTTACCCGCATCAACCGGGAGGCCAATGCCGACTTCGATACCGACCGGTTCGATCACCGGGCCTTCTACAACGCGGCGCAAGGCCGCATCGAGATGCACCTCGTGAGTACCTGCAGTCAGCAGGTCCGCGTCAACGAACAGCACTTCGCGTTCGTGCCCGGCGAGAGCATCCATACCGAGAATTCCTACAAGTACAGCGTCGAGGAGTTCCATGCGCTGGGCGCGAAGGCCGGCTACGAGGCGGAACAGGTCTGGACCGATGCGGATGAGCTGTTCAGTGTTCACTGCCTGCGTGTCGCCGCCTGAGCCGCTAGTTAATGTTTTATTCGTGTTGCCGTGGCGGGAGCGAATACATCCGCGATTGCGGCCTGACGATTGCAAGTAATCGTGAATGAATCCGCCCCCGCGGGCTCCTGTATCGGGTAGACGGGGCGGCCGTGAGCTACGCCATCAGATCACAAAACCTGCAATAACAAGGAGAATCCCGGATGAAAAAACTGCTCGCATCCTTGCTGCTCATCCTGTCTGCCGCTGTTGCAGTCCCGGCCCTGTGCGCGGACTCGCTCGAGGAGGTGAGGAAGGCAGCCGGGCAGGGAGACAGGGAGAGCCAGTTCAACCTTGGCCTGAGGTACGAGACAGGCAAGGGCGGCGTCAAGCAGGACCTTGAAACGGCCGCCAACTGGTATCGCAAGGCCGCCCGGCAGGGTCACGCGAAGGCGCAGACCAACCTGGGGAATTTCTACCGGGCTGGCAGGAGCGTTGAAAAGAACTATGGAGAGGCCATGCGCCTTTACCGGCTGGCGGCTGACCAGGGCGATACCCGGGCGATGATCAACATCGCCATGATGTATGCCAGCGGGCAGGGTGTGGACAAGGACGAGGCGGAAGGCCTGAAGTGGCTCGAGAAGGCCGCCGGCGCAGGCGACACCCAGGCGATGGTCCAGCTGGGTACGCTCTACAGGGCGGGCAAAGGTGTCGGGAAGAACGATGCCATGGCCACCGAGTGGTTTCGGCTGGCTGCGGCGAAAGGCAATACGGTTGCCCAGCACAACCTGGGTCTGAGCTATTTTACCGGCAATGGGAACACGAAGGACTACGCCGAGTCGGTCAAATGGCATCGCAAGGCCGCCGGCAAGGGCTATCCGCCTGCCGAGTACAGCATGGGTCTGCGCTATGCCAGGGGCGACGGCGTCAAGCAGAATTACACTGAAGCGGCCAGGTGGTATCAGAAGGCGGCCAGACATGGCCACATCAGCGCGCAGAACAACCTCGGTCTCATGTACCGCAAGGGCCAGGGCGTCGACCAGGATTACGCGGAGGCCGCAACGTGGTTTCGCAAGGCCGCGGAGCAGGGGAATGCCCGTGCCCGGTTCAACCTGGGGAACCTGTACCTGAAGGGGCAGGGCGTGAAGCCGGACCGGGAGGAGGCCAGGAAGTGGTTCGCGATGGCGGCGGACCAGGGGCACAGGGGTTCCAGGGAGGCCCTGGACTCGATGAATAAATAACCGGGGTCGGATTCCGCTTATTCCCGAATATTCACAGCTAACCGGGATCTGATCCCTTCGATCGATCGTAACAAGCTGCATGGAAGCAGATAACTATCACCCCTGGACCCGTGGGCCGCTGAATTCTACGGCAGGCAGTTGCGCAGGTAACCGCTTGTTATGAAAACTGTCCCGAGCGTAGATCCTCGCGAGGTCGCCTACTACCAGCGACTGGCGCATACCTGGTGGGACCGCCAGGGGCCGCTGTGGCCGATTCATGCACTGAACACCCTGCGTGTGCGCTACCTGGAGCAAAAGATCGCCGCCCATTTCAAGACCGGAGTGCGATCCCGGGCTCCGTTTGACGGCTTGCGGGTGCTGGATGTCGGTTGTGGCGGCGGGGTTCTCAGCGAAGCGCTGGCACGACTGGGTGCCGACGTGACGGGTGTGGATGTGGCGGAACGCAACATCAGGGTTGCCCGGCACCATGCTGCTGTCTCGGGCCTGAGCATCGATTACGTCCCTGGCAGTGCCGAGGATCTTGCTGCACGGGGCGAGCGCTTCGACGTGGTGCTCAACATGGAGGTCGTCGAGCATGTCGCCGACCCGGGTGCCTTCATGTCTGCATGCAATGCACTGGTGCGCCCGGGCGGCATGATGTTCATCGCCACCATCAACCGCAACCCCCTGGCCTGGCTGACGGCCGTCTTCGGCGCCGAGTACATCCTGCGCTGGCTGCCGCGTGGCACGCACCACTGGCGCAAGTTGCGCCGGCCCGGGGAACTCGAGGCGCTGCTGTCCGGCGGCCGGCTGCAGGTGACCGACCGATCCGGTGTGCTGGTCAATCCCTTCACAAGACAGATGCGGCTCAGCCGGTTTACCGGCATCAACTACATGCTGGCTGCGGTCAAGGCGGCGGAGATCTGCGAGATCCCTCATCGGGCTGCCTCGCGGCGGAAGACAGCACGGTGAGTTCTTCATCACACAAGGTCTCCGCCATCCTGGATTATCCAAGACCCGTGGTCTTCTACGACGGTGCCTGTCCGCTATGCCGCCGCGAGATTGCACATTACCGCCGCGTCGACCAGGCAGGGCGGCTGCGCTGGGTGGATGCCACCGGCGAACCCGGTACCCTGGCCGGGTTCGGGCTCTCGCTCGAGGATGCGATGGCGGAACTGCATGTGCTGGACGCGGCCGGTGCCTGGCAGCGCGGTGTCGATGCCTTTGTTGTCATCTGGGAACACCTGCCTCGCTACCGCTGGCTGGCGCGGCTGGTGTCGGCCCTGGGTCTGCGCAGGCCCCTGGGTTTCGCCTACCAGCGCTTTGCGGCATGGCGCTACCGGCGTCGTTGCAGTGCGGATGGCTGTGCAGCAGCAAATGGTGCGCGGGGGCAGTAATGCGCAGCTGCTCTCTGCAGCGTGAGCAATGGGTGGAGCGGCAGCTGGAGCGGATCTTCGACTATCGTTCGCAGGTATTCAGCCGCCTCTTCGGCGGTGCCGGGCCAGGTGGCGCGCATCCAGGCCCCGGGGGGCACGTCGCTGGCAGTGGTCAATGAATATCGTGATAACAGGCGGTTCAGGTGGTATTGGCCGCGCCATTGTCGGGCAACTCGCCGGCCGGTCGAACGCCGGTACGATTATCGCGACTTACAACCGCAAGCCGCCCGGCACGGAGTATCCGAATGTCACCTGGCAACAGCTCGATCTTACCGATGAAAGCGCAGTGTGCGACTGGGCGGCGCAGACGGGTGACATCGACTGGCTGATCAATGCGGCGGGTATGCTGCATAACAGTGCACAGGGCCCGGAAAAGTCCATACGCCACATCGATCCTGACTTCTTTCTGGAGAATATGCGCATCAATGCCCTGCCGACCCTGTTGCTGGCCAGGCACCTGCATGCCCGGTTCCGGCACGGGCGGCCGGCCGTTTTTGCGGCAGTCTCTGCAAAGGTCGGCAGCATCGAGGACAACCGACTCGGTGGCTGGTTCAGTTACCGCGCCTCCAAGGCGGCGCTGAACATGTGTCTCAAGACACTGGCCATCGAGTGGCGGCGTACCCTGCCCAATGTTGCGGTTGTCGCCCTGCACCCGGGTACGACCGATACCGCACTGTCAAAACCCTTTCAGAAAAATATCCCGCCCGGGCAACTGTTTGCCCCAGGGCAAACCGCCAGTTACCTGCTGGATGTGCTGGACGGCCTGACGCCGGCGCAGTCCGGACGGTTTCTGGCTTTTGACGGTGAGTCGTTGCCCTGGTGACGGGCCGCGGGGAGTTGCACGAGAGGGACGAACCCCTTCGCCCCGTCTGAGGATGGTTTGGCAGGGGCTTTCGCTATGAACCTTGCCGGTGGCGTGCCAGGCAGGTGTGGATGCGCTGTTCGATGGCGGCGGCGGCCCCGGCAGGCACGGCGCCGGTGGTCAGCGCGGCCAGCAGCAGGTCCCCGGGTGAGTCCTGAGCGCTTTGGTCCTTTTTCATGGAGGCGTTGAGCCGTTCGATCTGGTAGGCCATGCGTTCGGCCTGGCATTCCGCCGGTGACTCCAGTTCCAGCAGGACTTCCAGCCTGAGACAGGCTGCCTGTTTTTCGGCAAGGTTGCTCGACAGTGTGTCGTCGTCGGGCCGGGTAAGTGCCTGCGCGAATCGCCGCTGCATTGCCTCTGCACTGGAAGCGGAAATTGCTGGCAGGGCGTTCCATTCGGACGTGGCGGCATGCGTATCAACCGCGTTGCCGGCCAGAATTGCCTGCTCCCACTGGTTGCAGAGTGCGGCGCGCCTGGCGATGTTATCAAGCTCGGCGGCATGCGCCCGGGATTTCGCGGCCCTGAGTGCGTTGGAGAATCGCTTCTGCGCGTCGCGCCAGCGGCTGTTGAGACCGTTTTCGTGATTGCGCGGTACCCAGCCGATTTCTTCCCATTGCCCCTGGATGCGGGCGAGTGCCGAGGCATTTGCGAGCAGTTCCCCGTCGCCGGCGGCAGCGAGACTGGCCAGTTCATCGATCAGCGCCTGCTTGTGCTGCAGGTTATTATTGCGCTCGGCCGCCTGTTCCCTGCGCTCGGTATCGCGGCGCTTGTAGGTCATGTCGCAGGCGGCCTGGAAGCGTTTCCAGAGTTTGTTCTCGAGGTCGCGCTTGCCGACAACCGTGATCTTCCACCGTCGTTTGAGCACCTCCAGCTGGTCAAGCGCGTCACGCAGGTTGTCCAGTTCAGCCAGTGCCTCGATATCGGCAATGAGTTTCTCGCGAGCCCTGAGTGAACGGCCGCGTTCGCGGGAGAGGTGCTCTTCGAGCTGTTCAATCGCCTCGTCCAGTGCCCTGGCGACAGGCTTGCGGTGCCTGAAATCGACATTGCCGGTTTTGTAGAAATCGCGGCGGGCATGGCTGACAAGCTTGTCGATCTCCCGCCAGTCAGGCTGCTTCCAGTCGGTTGAGGCGTAGCATGCATTCAGCCTGTCGATGATGGCCCGTCGCTTGTCGAGGTTTTCCCTGCGTCGTTTTTTCAGCTTTTCGAAATGTGCGATGCAGGGCCTGTAGGCTTCCTCGCAGGCCTGGTCGAATGTCTTCCAGAGTTCTTTGCCGGCATGGTCGCCGGACTTGTCCCAGGTATGCCACTGGTCGCGTGCCTGCTGTATGCGTTTGGCGAGTTCTTCCGGCTCAAGCCCCTGATCCTTGAGCTGTGTTATCTGATCGATGAGGTCCTGTCGTACCTGGGTCGTGCCCCAGTGGCGCCAGGACTCGAGCTTGCGAAGCTGCGGGCGTACCCGCTGCAGCCGCTTGTCGATGTCCTTCCAGCGCTGCTCGGAAAGTCCGGGGATATTGCCCATGAGCGACAGTATCTTCTGGTGCGAGCGTTCCGCATGTTGCAGTTCGTTGTCCCTGAGCGCGGTTTCCAGCTCATCCATCAGTTTTAACGCTTTGTCATAGTCGCGATTGCGGCGCTCCACCTGTTTGTGCACGCGCGCTCTCAGCGTTTCCAGCCCGGCATCGATTTTCGCATCCAGCTGGCTGTCGTCCTCGCCGGCAGGTGCGTCACCGGTGTCGCGCAGGGCATCCACCGCCTTGCGAACCTTTTTGGCGCGCGTTTCATCAATGCCGCTGGCGGCCTTGAGCAGGGTGCTGATTTCATCGAGAATGGCCTGGCGATTCCCGGGACTGGCGGTTTTTGGGTTTTTGCTCATTGGGGATGCAGTCGCCATGCGGTGCGGGTTGGCAGGGGGCTCTTTACTTCAACGTGGAGCCTATTATCGTCTGCACCGCCGGCCAAACCAAGGGTCAAAATCATCCGCCGGTACCTGATTGCCACTATACTGGGTATGTAGCCGGTTCCGCTGAGCCGGGGCTATCGTTTCAGTGCAAAGGAGATAACAATGAAACTTGTCTACGATGTTATCGAGGATGTTTACGACGACACAACCCAGATCAGGACCATGACCGAGCAGGCGCCCATGCCATCCGGTGGCTGGCTGATCAGGACAACCCTGTACACGCCTCACCATATCAGCATGGATGTCACCCACGTCTGCGGCAAAAAGAACAAGAAATCCCTGTTCAAGGCCGTGCGCTAGGGGGCTGTCCGGTCAGGACTTGGCGGTCCCGGACGCTGTCGGCGGTCCGGGGGCATCGGTTGGCATGCCCGCGGCTGGCGGGCAAGGCCGGGGTCTAGAGGAAACCGGGCAGCCGGCGCACGATCTGCTGCAGTTCCTTGCTCTTGATGCGTCGCAGTGCCTCGCGGTGGGGAAGCCACTCCCGGTCCCGGAAACTCTCTTCCCAGTCCCTGACGATCTTGCTGACCTCCATGGTGAACACCCTGACGGTGCAGGTTCCGCCCCACTTGCGGTAGCGGTAGGCGCCGATGGCGGGCCTGGACACCTTGCCGCGGATACCTGCTTCCTCCCAGGCCTCCTTCTCGGCGGATTTTCTATGCGACAGATGCGGTTCCTTGACACCCTTGGGAATGACCCAGCGCTTCTTTCCGGTTGAGGTCACCATGAGCAGTTCCAGCTTGCCCTTGCGCTTGCGGTATGGAATGACGCCTGACTGGCAAAAATAATGTTCCGGTCGTTTGCTCATCCGCTGTTTCTGTCCCACTTCCCTGATGGTTGCCGGAGCTGTTGCCTGGTTGCCCTGAATACTGAACACCCTGTACGTGGCAAGAATGCTGGCCGGAAACATAATTGCCTGCCGGCGTCATGTCAATGCCGGGTTTGCGACGCAAGCGGACCGCTGTATTCCGGGGAGTGGGGGATGAACGGGATGTCGGGTTACGGTGCTTCGCACATGACCCGACCTGCAATGATGCTTGTGTCAGCCATCGCAAGCTGTGGCCGCAGTCCGAAGGCCGTAATCCGGCAGCTTTGCTGCCCTGTTTACTCTGTTACCCGGCCCCGCAGTGCCTTTGTCCTGCCGCGCCGGGTTTTGCTGTCCAGCCGTTTTTCCCGGGAGCTTTTGCCTGGCCTGGTCGGCAGCCGTGCTTTCTGTACAACAGCCACACTCCTGATCAGTTCCTGCAAACGTTCAAGGGCATCTTCGCGGTTTTTATCCTGGGTCCGGTATTTCTGGGCCTTGATGATGACCACGCCTTCCTTGCTGATGCGCCGGTCACGCAATTTTGACAGGCGCTGCTTGTAGAAATCGGGCAGCGAGGATTTTCCGATATCAAATCTCAGGTGTATTGCCGAGGCGACCTTGTTGACGTTCTGCCCTCCGGCGCCCTGTGCCCGGATTGCCGAGAGTTCAATCTCGTCATCGGGGATGGAAACGTTGCGGGAGATGGTCAGCATGTTCAGTGTGCAAGGGGCGGGAAAGCCCGGTCGCAGGCGGCATCATGATTATATACCGGAACCCGAAAACAGGGTCACCCGGGGGCGACCCTGTTTACCTCATGTAACACGACGTTGACAGAAACCTGCCGTGCGTCGTTGACGCCTTGCGGACTCAGGCGTTACCCGTCGCGATGCCTTCCGGTCTGTGCGGCCGGCAGATCGCCTTGAGGGTCGTCATGGTGTCGTCATAGGACAGATCCGGTGTCTGGATGCCTCTGCGGCCGCGTTCTGCACGGGCAATGAGGTCCTCGATGGAGATGATGCCTGCCACCTGGCCGCTGTCATTGGTTACCGGCAGCCGGCGCACCTTCTGGAATGACATGGTTTTCAGGGCATTCATTATGTCGCTCTCCGGCTGGCAGGTGAAGAGGTGACGGCTCATGACCTCCTGAACCTGGATCTCGCTGGCGGGCTTGTGCTGTAACGCGACTGCCATGCAGATGTCCCGATCGGTGATGATGCCGATCACCCTGTTCTCGCCATCCACAACCGCCACGGTGCCGCAGTCACCGTTCCACATCAACAACGCGGCGGACTCCAGCGTGGTTTCCGGGTTGCAGGTCGTGACCTCCTGGTTCATGACTTCTCTGACGATCATTACGCTCCTCCTGATTATAGGAATATGTTGATAACACTTGCTTTACGGGAATCCGCACCGTGGATGCTGACTGCACCCTGTGCCCGCGCAGTTCCTGTCCGGTTGCCCCCCGGCCCCGATGGCATCCCGCCACGCGGCTGGTCACCCTTGCGGGCATGCCCGGCGTATGGTTCACACGGGTATGCTAAAGGTACGCCCGTGGGGTCTGTTGTCAAGTTCGATCGAGATGGGTAAGCCACTGAAATTAATGTAAATAATACTATTGGCGTCCCGAATTGATCAACTGTTGTTCGGTAGACTACTCTACAGGCCTGACTGACCTGAAATTAATCCTCTGCGCGGTGTGGCAGTTGCGAAAAGATCAATCAGGTCGTGGCTCTTGAGTGCGCGATACTACCTGGATGCCGGAGGCGGCCATGAAAAAGCTTAAGAACGAGAAGGAGTTGATCAAGGCGGCAATCATTGCGGGTGTGAAGTATGCCGAGGAGCGGGGCGCCGCCGTGTTCGAGCCGACGGATTCGGCGAGCGAGAAAATTTTATACATCTACCGGCTGCTGGTGCATGACAGGAAAATACAGCCCATGCCCGAGAGCCAGGTCTCCCAGCAGAGCATGCGGCACAGGCTCGCACTCTGGTATGCAAGCCAGCTGCCCGAGGATCACCCGCTTCTGCAATAGTCTGTTCGAGGGGCAGGGTGGTTGTGATTTTCTTTATGTAGCCTGCCCCCTTCGCGGCGGGATTCAATATAATCGGGGTTTGGCTGGCAAGTTCAGTCCGGATCACCACCGTACAATGAATCAGGAGAAGTAATTATGAGTGATACTCGGGAATCGGTCAGGAACATGACGGTCAGCGACGTGATGCAGCGTGAAATACTTGCCGTCGATGCTGGCTGGTCGCTGGAGGAACTGGCGGATTTTCTGGTCGACAACAGCATCTCCGGCGCGCCCGTCGTTGCCGAGGACGACGAGCTGGTCGGTGTTGTCTCCCTCACGGATATCGTGCGCCAGAACCGGCTGCAGGAGCATGGCTCGGGCGCGCAGGACATGCATGATGTCTACCTGTTCGAGCTGGACCGGCAGATGGGCAAGGACGAGTTGCGTGAATTGCACATCCAGTACGAAACACCGGTGATGGTGCGGGACATCATGACCCCCATGATCTTCAGCGTGAGTGAGGACACCAGTGTGCAGGAGGTGGCGGAAACCATGCTCAAGGGAAGAATTCACCGGGTGTTCGTTACCAGTGAGAACAGGCTGACCGGTATTGTCACGGCGCTGGACATGCTGAAGGTGATCCGGAATATCTGAACTGCCAGTTACCCGCTGACATTCGCCGCCAGTGGCGCCAGGGCAGGCCATGCTCGTGCGACTGGCAGTGGACTCCGGGATTGAAGGGGAGTGCAATGGCAAATGCATTTGGTGATCAGTTTCTCAAGGCAGGCCTGGTGAGCAAGACCCAGCTCGACAAGGCGAAGAAGTCGAAGAACAAGCAGCAGAAACTGAAGCAGAAACAGAAGATCGAGGTGGTCGATGAGGCCGCGGTCGCTGCCCGGCAGGCGGCGGCAGAGCAGGCGGCCCGCGATCGCGAACTCAATCGCAGGCAAAAGGAAGAGGCCGGGTGCAGGGCGGTGCAGGCACAGGTTCGCCAGCTGGTCGAACTGAACCGGCTGCCGCGGGACGACGGCGAGGTGGGTTATAACTTCCAGGACGGAACCGCGATCAGGAAGATCTTTGTCACGCAGGACATGCACGACAAGCTGGGACGCGGACTGCTAGCCATCGCCAGGTTTGACGATGGCTACGAGGTGATTCCGTCGGTGGTGGCGGAAAAGATCATGCTGCGCGAGGCGTCCTGCATAGTCAGCAACGAGCCGACTCAGCAGGAACATGGCGAAGAAGATCCCTACGCGGACTACAAGGTTCCCGATGACCTGATGTGGTAGCCCGCGGCTTCGGATACGCTGGCGCTGCAGCACCAGAGAGCATGAAAACGGAAGCGGGAAAATACCTGAAAAAGCACCGGGAGCTGGTCCACTCTGACATGCTCAGGGTGACATCGCATGTGCAGAAAGACAGGGGTGACTGGATTGTGAACACCCTCATGGTCGAGGGCTGCAGTGCTCCCTTCAGGTTCCGGCGCAAGCAGCCCTACAGGAACATCAAGGGCCGGCGCGTTAACCTGACCTATTATCCGGCCAGCGAAACGGTTGGCGGTATCGAGTTCGAGGTCATGAACGTGGTGCGCATCCGGATTGCCTGATGCAGGCACGGCAAGAGCCCGGGAATCCGGTGGGGCCGTTCGATGGCGGCCACTCAGTATGTTCAGGCTGGTTAATGGTGCAATCATGAAAATTCTGGTGCGCAACCTGTCCCGTGACACGACAGAGGCTGAGCTACTGGCCCTGTTCGGGGAATACGGGGCTGTGCAGTACTGCAAGCTGGTGATGGACAGGGTGACAGGGAAATCCAAGGGCTTCGGTTTCGTTGAAATGCCCCGTGCCGGGCAGGCCAGGGTGGCCATCAGGGAGCTTAATGCCCGCGAGATCGGCGGCAGCAGGATTCGCGTGAAAAAGGCGGAGCAGGGCGGGCAGGGTGCCGCCGGCAAGGGGCCGGAGGCGACTGGCTGATGCTGAAGTGCAGGGCTTCAGTGAGCCTGGTGTCTGCATGAGCCGTTCGCAGCCCAAAAATCCGCTGCATGGCGTGACGCTGGAGATGGTCCTGACCCGCCTGGTGGAGCGCCATGGCTGGGAGGAACTGGGGCGGATCGTTAACATCAGGTGCTTCACGCATGAGCCGAGCATCAAGTCCAGCCTGAAGTTCCTGCGGAAAACCCCCTGGGCCAGGGAAAAGGTGGAAGCGCTGTATTTGCGGAGCCTGGGGCCAAAGGGGTGAACGTCTGGCTTGCCCTGCACGGAGCGGGCCGGCCATGGGCAATCAACGGGGGACTTGCGGCCCGCCGGGGAAGGAACCCTGCATCCTGATGCCTGCTGCAGAGAAGTGCGTCGCCGGCCGCGGCCTGCTTTCCATGGAATGAGACCGTTATGACTCCCTGGGTATTACTCGAGCAAGCGCAGGTGCCCGGCAACGGCGGTGAGCTGCGCCTGTACCGGCGCAACGATGAGTTCTCGATCAAGATTGCCGGGCGCGGCGAGCTGATGAACAGTCGTGTCCATGGCTCCGAGGATGCGCTGGCCGAGCATACCTGTGCCAGGCTGGCGGGCTGTCCGCAACCGCGCCTGCTCATCGGCGGGCTGGGCATGGGGTTTACCCTGGCCGCGGCGCTCCGCCACCTCGGCGACCAGGCGCAGGTGGTGGTTGCCGAACTGGTACCCGCCGTAATGGCGTGGAACCGGGGGGCGCTCGGGGAGCCCGCCGGGCATCCGCTCCGGGATCCGCGTGTGAGCGTGCGCGAGACGGATGTTGGCCGTCTGCTTGTGGCCGGGGAGCAGGCTTACGATGCCATCCTGCTGGACGTGGATAACGGTCCCGAGGGCCTCACCCGCAAGGAAAATGACTGGCTCTATGGTGTGGACGGCTTGAATGCGGCGTACGCGGCGCTGCGCCCCGGGGGGGTGCTGGCTGTGTGGTCGGCCGGTCCGGCCAGGGAGTTTGCGCAAAGGCTGCGAAAGGTGGGGCTGGAGGTGGAGGAGGTGCGAGTGCGTGCGCATGGCTCGAAGGGCGCGCGGCACATCATCTGGTTCGCCACGCGCGTCGAATAGCGTTTCTGCCAGGGGATTCATGCCACGGCGGATGGCGGGAAGTCCAGAGCCCGGATCTTCAGCTATGTCGATATGCCGGATGATGCGACTGCAAAAAAACGCCCCGTTGCCGGGGCGTTTTTATCAGTACCAGCTGTCCGGGATTACGGACGGCATTCAGACGGACGGTACTTGGAAGGCATGCTGCCGTTGCCGGCGCTGCCGGA
>Ga0209536_100002771_pt1 | contig 28498 bp, 21 predicted proteins | sample DeeMarSeWOR28_12_FD_187461 | JGI IMG/M metagenome (GOLD analysis project Ga0209536, IMG submission 187461) | Marine sediment microbial communities from White Oak River estuary, North Carolina - WOR-2-8_12 (SPAdes) (version 2) | ecosystem: Environmental > Aquatic > Marine > Intertidal zone >... | reverse complement strand
CGATCACGATCATCAGTTCGATCAGTGTAAAACCCTTTTGCTGTTTCATGGTATTGCCCTCTGGCATGTTGTTAACATGATTGTTAACGTGATTTTCGTCTGATTTGCCCGTGTTTGAGCGTACGTCGCATAACCGTACTAGTCGGGCAAGCATCTGCCAGAGTTTATGGTTTACTGATTTACATGCACTTAATGCACCAATCAATGCGGTTGACCCGAAATAATGCTGACAGTAGTTTTCAGTACCTGCTATTGCTGATAGTTATCATTGTCTTGCGTGGATATCGTGTTCCTGGAATTCAGCACGATCTGCTGGCTGCGCCAGGCATGGAAGCGCCGGAAAGACAAAATAACGGTTAATCAGCCAGCAAATAAAGGCACTATGTGACGCACTGCGTCTTTCCGCCAGAAGGCAGCACCCGCGTATCCCGGGAATATCGACTGGATATAAATGCAGGTCGGCGGCCTTTAATCATCGAAGTTCAGCGTAGCGACAATCAAATTCAGCGCCCGCTGTTCGCCTTCATCAGGGCGCAGGGATGCATGTTTTCCCGCGCTTGCCAGCTCTCTAAGCCGGATGCCTTCGATGTACCGCTGGTTGCAGGCGATGATCTTTTCCTTGATTCTGGCCAGATGTTCCGGAATGTGTTTCATGTCCCGTACATAGGAATCAATGAAGGCACCCGCACTTTTTTCGATCTTGGCCGGTGGAACCAGATCCTTTGCAAGTGCGTTGAACTCATCGCACCACTCTTCCGGGGGCTTGTTTGAAAGCCTGAAGAACAGGTCAATATAGGGTTCTTTACGGATCCTGGGAGGACGTTTTTCGTCGATACCTGTGATCCTGATATCAGGGAACTCTTCCAAGCAAGGCACTCCTGTATGTGACATGCAAAAACCGGTAATCCAGCGGAACCCGCTTACTGGCAGGCAGATTATCTGTTGCAATAAATTATCCTGATTGTGTTTATACCTGACGACCTGTCAGCATGACAATGAGCCAGGCCCGGTGTAGTTTCTCTTCAAGGCAGGGCACATCCATCCTGTTCCTTGTGGTATGGACGATTGCATTGCCAGTCGTTTCCGGAATAGTCCAGATGGGCATTCTTCGGCAGCTTCACAGCCAGGCAGGACTCGTTTGCCTGTCTGAAACCGCGGTCACACGCCCATCCATATCCATGCCAGGAATTCGTCAAGTACCCGTTCTCCGGCACAATAATCCCGACACAGCTCTCCGCGACCAGGCGATACCCGCGATTGCATAGCCATCTGTCACCGGAAGCGTCCAGATAGCCATTCTCGGGGACCTTGATTGCAACGCAGGTCTCATCGACCTGCCGGTATCCATGATTGCATTCCCAGCCATGGCCGAATGACACATCCGTCGGATATGCATTCACAGGCACGGTGATGGCTGCGCAGCTATTCTTGATCATTCGAAAGCCCGGATCACATTCCCAGCCGCTCCCGTAGTTATTTTCATGCGCATTCTCCGGCACTTCGGCAGCACTCCCCAGGGCAAATACGCTTGCGGGTAGAGCCATCAGGATCACGGCAAGAATCAGTGATCGAGAAAATACGGCAGATGTGTGTTGTTTTCCGGGCATGGTTGAATCCTTCAAGCGTTCATTTCAGGCAGGGATATCACGGGGATATCAAGACCATAGATAGTGAAATTGACAGAGGCATCAGCACCTGTGTGATGTGCTGAAAGAATTCCGGGTCATGGCATCCGCACGCCAGCAGCCGGGTTACATGTCTAACCGGAAAAACCGCCTTCCGCTGTGGCAATCATTCCTGTTCGGTTAGTGGTGCCTTGAAGCACTCACCGGCCATTATTTCTATGGGAGCAAATAGGGGGAGGTAAGAAACTGAATAGTACACCCGGAAACTGTTTATGGCTATCTTTTGACGGGATTTTCATCAAGGCAGGCTGTTCGGTCACAGTCGAACGGGGCCCGTTGAAACCAGCGGCTGGACCTCATCAGGTCACGGTGGCAGGGCTTGACAATTCCATTCCACTGAGGCGGCCGAGTTGGCCTGACAGGGTGCCGGAGTAAATCGCCTGAATCTGCAACCCATCCCGGACAGTTCGGTGGGTATCAGCAGTTTGCATGCAGGCAAACACCAAGATCCTTGTTAACCGCTCCAGGCATATTGTAGTATTCGCTTTAGTTGTTACAATTGGGAAATATATCCCATATAGTGAGCTGTTGGCCCGGCGTCTATTCAATGGATGGGCGGGAGAAATGGAGCATTACCGATGAAAGCAGGACTGGGGACTACAGGACTCCGGGTTGTTCGGGTGGTTTTATTATTGTGGCTGGCAGCAATCATGTCAGCGGGTTCCGCCTCGGCAGCCACAGTGAACTATACGCTGGAGAGCGGTTTAACTGCTGCACGATAGCGATGCCTTCCGAAGACGTATTATTTCCAGGTGAGAATCCGGTGCTGCCGGAACCAGGTATTCAGTCCCCTGCTTGCATGAACATTAGAGAGGCAACAGAGGATGACTTTGACGAAATATGGCCTGTATTCAAAGAGGTCGTTTCAACGGGTGACACCTGTGCATACCCGCAAGAGACATCCAGGGATGATACTTTAAAGGCGTGGATCCATGATCCGGTAAAAACTTTCATTATCGAGGAAAGCAACAGGATACTCGGTACATACTACTTGAAAACCAGCCATGCCGGCCCTGGTAGTCATGTCTGTAGCTGTGAGTACATGGTTTCACCACAGGCAAGAGGAAGAGGACTGGCCGCGACCATGTGTGAGCATTCGCAAAACATGGCGCTTGAGCTGGGTTACAAGGCGATGCAGTTTGATTTTATTCCATCGACAAATGTGGTTGCTGTCGGACTCTGGAGTGAACTCGGCTTTGAGGTAGTGGGTCGTCTGCCCGGGGCGTTTAAACATCCCGCCAAAGGTTATGTTGCTGCACTTGTTATGTTCAAGTGGCTCGAATGATTGCTTCAGGCGGTGCCAGACCGGACTGTATGCGGCAACGCATATACATGGCTCAGCCAGTTTGACCAACGGCGGCCTGGGACCGTATAGGCACTGCACCGGGAGGGAAGAGGCTGCCACAACTACGGGGCGCAACCCCCGTAATCCGCTAGATTGAAGGGTGCCGTGACAGGTGTGCGTCCGGGGCCAACGAGGATATTCGTCCCGCCAGTGCCGCTGGCGTCGAACAGCACCGTCGCGCTGCAGGGGATGGTGAAATGGATGCCGTCATACCATGGGCTGGACATCCTGAGATCGAACACGATGCGGGATTCCGGAGTGTTGTCCACGACATCATTGCTCTCCAGTGATTCCGTTGTCACGCCGGTGAAATCCTGGTTCGCCAGCAGGCTGCCGGAGTAACGGTTAAAGCCCCTGCTGCCGGCCATTGCGATCAGATGCCAGCGGTCGCTGCTACAGTCTTTCCACAGGACGATGGCATTATCGGTGCTGCTGTCGTAGGCGGGCGGGCCGCAGTCGCCCGGCGGCGGTGTGCCGCACGCTTCCAGCGTATCCAGGTTGAATGGCGGTGTGACAGCCATCCGGCCCTGTCCGAGAAGTACCCGGGCGCCGCCCGGCAGGGTAGTGGCATCGAAGCAGGCCGCTGCGCTTGCCGGGACGGTGAAGTTAAAGCCATCCTCGCCCTTTTTCAGCATATTCAGCGTGTAGTCGATGCGTTGCGGGCTGCTGGTGTAATCCAGTGTGTCGCCGCCCTCGAGGCTGTAAGGTGAAACGTCAACGAAGGCCGCATCCGCAGTCACCGTGCCTGCGTAGCTGATCACGGACGGGCTGCCACCGGCGGTCGCCCGCAGGTGCCAGCGCTGCGAGCCGTCACAGTCCTTCCACAGAAAGACATGCGCCTCGCTGCCCTTGCTGTAGGCCGGCGCGCCGCATTCATCACCCTGTGCCGGCGGGGGGGTCTGCACGGCAACGAGCGCAGCCCCGGCATTGATTATCCCTCCGCTAGCTGTCTTGCCCAGCAAGCCTGGTACTGTCCTCGCGGCACCAAGGATGTGACTGATAACCTGTTGATAACCCCAGTCCGGGTTCTGTTCCTGAACCAGCCCTACCAGCCCGGCGGCATGCGGTGTCGCCATGGAGGTGCCGCTCAGAAACCGGTAACCGCTGCCCTTGTATGTGCTGTAAATATTGACGCCTGGCGCGCCGACATCGACAGTTGAAATCCCATGGTTGGACCAGCTGGCGAGACTGTCACGATTATCTGTAGCCGCAACAGAGATAATATTGTCCGCGTTGTAGGAGGCCGGGTAGAAAGGTGTCTCGCCGTTGTCATAGCCCTCATTGCCGGCTGCGGCGACAAAGATATGATCATTCGCCGCGGCATTGCTGATCGCGTTAAACAGGCTCAGTGAGAAACTGTAGCTGCCCCAGCTGTTGCTGGAAACCTTCGCGCCGTTAGCCACGGCATAGCTGATCGCCTGCACGGCATCAGAGGTATACCCGCCATTCGCGCCGATAAACCGCAGCGGCATGATCCGGCAGTCCCAGAGCACGCCGGCAACACCTTCGCCGTTATCACCCTCGGCGCAGATCGTGCCGGCCACATGTGTTCCATGGCCGTTATAGTCCGTGGGGTTGTTGTTGTCACTGTAGAAATCCCAGCCACGCACATCATCGGTATAACCATTATTGTCGTCATCGATACCATTGCCGGGTATCTCATCCGCGTTAGACCAGATGTTTGCATTCAGGTCAGGGTGGTTCCATTGCACGCCGGTATCGATCACGGCTATGACTGTGCTGCCGTTGCCGGTCGTTGAATCCCATGCCTCTGGCATGTTGATATCAGCCCCTGCCGTACCAGTCGAGCCATTCACGCTTTGTCCGGTGTTGTTCAGCCCCCATTCCTGTTCGAAACTGACATCGTTTGGGACCTTGACCGCCTGCAGCACGTAATCCGGTTCGGCGAATTCGACAAACGGCAGTCCGCGAAGGTAGGCGACAGCCTGCGGGACATCCATGCCGATATCGAGTCGCTCAAGGCCGGGTACGATCTTCATGTGATGACGCGCCGAGGTGCCGACGATACCGCGGGCGCCGGCCATTAACCCGGGTGGGGTGCCCTTGCGAAACCGGACCAGGACGCGTTGTGGTGCATATTCGAGTCCCGGGTCAGACTCAAGTGCCTGTTTTGAAACCCGGTCTGCTACCGCCGAGGCCTGCGTCGGGAGACCGGCATTAATTGCTGACGAAGCCAGCAGTCCCAGAATGGCGGCAGCCACAGTCATGCCTTTGGGTATTCTCGTGCTCATGGCAAACCTTGTTCACTCTGCCTTACGGTCTTGCGACTGTGTCTGTTAATCTGTCTGGCCTGAGCCTGTATTTCAGCCGGATACGTCTCGCGGATACTGTTTCTACCAGATTACTGGGGGTAAAAATAGTGCAGTGAGTAATATTCCCGGTAAATATATTTGATAGCCATGGAAAGCTGAATCAATTGACTTTTCTGCCACGCTGAGCAGCCCGCCAGGCCCGAACCCGAGGCGCTGTATAACTGACTAGAGGATCGTAGTATACCACATTGATGATGCGCCGGATTTTGGTTAACTTCGGCCATGCATTGCGACTCTTGCGAAGTGTTTGGTTGCAGCAGGTCTAACTGTACGTAGTGGGGCAGGGACGTGTGGTGCTGGCATGGCGACTGGCGTCCCTGTCGCCTGATTCAAATCATCTGGAAAAGGACTGGTTATGAAGCTTGAATCTCTGGCGTTACATCATGGATACGAATCTGAGGCAACCACAAAGGCTGCAGCGGTACCTATCTATCAGACAACATCCTTTACATTCGATGACACACAGCATGGCGCGGATCTTTTCGATCTCAAGGTCCAGGGGAATATTTATACCCGGATAATGAATCCGACCACTGATGTGCTCGAGCAGCGACTGGCGGCAATGGAAGGCGGCATTGGCGGGCTTGCGGTGGCGTCGGGGATGGCGGCCATTACCTATGCTGTTCAGTGTATTTGTGAGGTTGGCACAAACATTGTCAGCACCAGTCAGTTATATGGCGGAACATACAATCTTTTCGCCCACACCTTGCCCCGGCAAGGCATCGATGTCCGCATGGTGTCTGCCGACGATTTCGATGGTTTCGAGAGAGCTATCGATGAGAACACGCGCGCCATATTCTGTGAATCTATTGGCAATCCTGCCGGCAATATTGTGGATATCGGGAAACTGGCGGCAATAGCCCGCAGGCATGGCGTGCCACTGATGGTGGATAACACGGTGGCCACTCCCTACCTGTGCCGCCCTGTTGAGCTTGGTGCGGATATTGTTATCCACTCACTGACGAAATACATTGGCGGGCACGGTACCTCTATCGGCGGTATGATCATTGATTCCGGCAAATTCGACTGGGTGGCCAATAAAGGCAGATTCCCGATGCTGAATGAGCCGGACCCCTCGTATCATGGCGTTATATACACAGAGGCTCTTGGGCCGGCGGCCTATATCGGGCGATGTCGCGTTGTTCCGCTCAGGAATACCGGTGCCGCCATCTCGCCGCATAATTCCTTCCTGATCCTGCAGGGACTGGAAACCCTTGGACTGAGGATGGAGAGACATTGCGAAAATGCCGAAAAACTCGCTGCGTATCTCAAGGGCCACGCCATGGTGGACTGGGTCAACTACGCCGCCTTGCCAGATAGTCCGTACCACCAGGTCTGTCAAAAGATTACCGGGGGCAAGGCCTCTGGTGTACTGAGCTTTGGCATACATGGTGGCTCCGATGCCGGGGCGCAATTCATCGATGCCCTGCAAATGATCCTGCGCCTGGTGAATATTGGTGATGCCAAATCACTGGCCTGTCACCCGGCTTCCACGACTCACAGGCAGTTGAATGCTGATGAGCTGGCAGCCGCGGGAGTCAGCCCGGACCTTGTCCGGATATCGGTTGGTATCGAGAATATTGACGACATCATCGCCGATGTCAGTCAGGCGCTTGATCGTGTGTCATAAGGCAAATGACGGCTAACATACGGATCAGCAGGTTCCGGGCTTATGCTCACCAGGGAATACGTAATACGGTGCGTTGCCCGGTTTGCAGTCGCGATATGCGAGGCGTGAGCGTGTAATCGCTGCATGGCCCCGGGTTATAGCCCATACCAGCAGGCCATAAGTAGCGGTTCCCGGAGAGAAAAAGGCGACCCTGGGGCCGCCTGGTTTGCATCCCCGGCAACTTGCCGGAGTCCGGTCATTACTCCCTTGCCGGTGTCGTGTCTGTCATGGATGAACGATCATTTGACGACAGCTGCCGATCCATCCGAGAGTTTGCAGCGCTCTGCCTGAACGGCAGAAAGGCATTACCCTGCCCTTTGCCTGCTGACCATAGATATGTCAGGGTGTTTCGTGTCGATGGTCACCTCACGATGCGGGCGTGTACCAGATCGGTGAGGTGTAGGCCCGCTCCTGAGTCGAGGTTGGCGCGCCCTCGGGCAGTTCGACGTCATAGCGGAATGCATCATAGGTAGACCAGCGCGGGGTCGGGATCTCAAGTACTCGCGCATAATAGAACGCCTTCTGCGCAGGGTCGAAATCGGGATCGGTCCAGACTGTCGCCAGCTCGGCGTCACCGATCGTGTTGGTCCAGTTGGCGTTGGCCACGTCGACGGTGTTGCCCACAGGTGGCAGCCTGCCATCGACCCCCGGAACGCGGTTATCCGACCAGGCGACGTCGTAGACCTTCTCGTGCGTCGTGCCATCGGCGTCGAGCCAGCCCTTGATGACCTGGATGCGGTCGAGATTGGCGCCGATCGGATCGCGCAGCGCATAGACCATGAAGCCCGGGGCCTTCGCACCCTCCGGCATGGCTCGCAGGTCGCCGCCCATCGGTACGCCCTTTTCATATCCCACAACTGCCGGCATACGGGAATTTACATCCTGTTTCGTAAAATCCCAGCCGCCAAACAGGCGCACGATCATACGCGGGCCGGTCGTACCATAGACCTCCTTGCGTTGCATTGCATCGAAGATGGCCTCGCGTGTATTCTCGGTCGCCCAGACGGCGGCGAGCCCTGAGGCAACCATCTGCCAGCCCATGATCCTGCCGTTCTCGTTTTCCATAAATGGATGGGACATCCGGTCGGGTTTGGGTTCATAGCCGGTATGCTTGCCGAAGAAATTGTCCTCCTCGGCGGTCGCAAGCGAGGTGTGACTGTCGGTGGCGCCGATGATGCCGAACTTGTAGGGATTTGTACCCAGTTTCGTCCCGATCGCGAGGCCTCGCTTCAGTGCCTCGCGGGCATATTCACCGGCAAGCATGTCGTTGGTCTTGGCTTCGCTCACATCGAGGTTACCAATAGCCCATGTCTCGTAATCCGCGAACTCGTCGTCTGGCGAGAGGAAGGGATGTGCTTCGCCGTCGCCCTTGATCTGGGTGGCTTCGTAGAGTGGTTCCCACCTGTCGCGTTGCGTGACATAGGTCTTGTCGAGCTTTTTGCCGTTCCACTGCGATTCCAGAGGAAACATGATGCCGTTCGACAGGTTGCCGTTGTGCGGGATCGCCAGCACTTCGCCGCCGGTCTTTTCCTCATAACTGGCCAGATACTTCCACAGATCGCGCGGGTCGGGGCTGCCCTGGGGCGCCGTCATCGTGAAAGGCACTACCTGCCGTGCCCTGACCGGACCGTCACGCATGATGACGACACGATGCATGTTGTTGCCCTTGATCAGTGAGGTCCACTCAAAGCCGATAAACGCTGTAAAATGCCCCGGATCGTTGAAAGCCTCGGCATCGTCGATGACCCTTTCCCAGAGGTTCTTGTAGAGCTTCGAGCCGGGTGAATAGAGTGCCAGCAGTGCCGGGTCTATCTCGCCCTGCGAGAAGTTCGTGATCAGGTCAAGCGACGCCTGAACTGCAGCGTCTCCCCCCTCCTGGAGTCCCTCGTTCCAGCGCTTGCCCTGTTCGTAAGCCAGAACCTGCGGTTTGCCGGCTGCAAGGTCGCCGAAAAAACCCATGCCGTCAGAATGATCGGCAATCACCAGCCAGTCCAGCGGGCGCGACAGTCGAACGGCCTGACCTGTGGTGGATACCACTTCCTCACCACGCGCGAATCGATACGCATCGCGAGGCGGCAGGCGGTTGCCAAACAGGCCTGCATCCATCGAAAGCGTCGTGTGCAGGTGCGAATCGCCCCACAGCGGTCGCTCGGGGTAGCTGCGTTCCGCATAAGGCGAGTAGGCCTTTCCTGTATAGGTGGCGGACAGCGTTCCCGGCATCGGAGTACCTGCAACCGGAGCGGCGGCGGGCAGTGCGAGTATCAGCATCCCGGCACATGTTGCGGCAAGAATAGATCTGGTCATTGATTTTTCCCCTTTCAGGCTGGCAGGTCAGCTGTGCACTTGTTGTTCAGTTTATTCCCGTGGCGTATACCGAATGGGCCGGGTACCGGGAAGCATAACCCACGCATTCCGGAAATATCCATTCGTGGAATGGCTGTGGCGAAAGCATTTAATCGCGTCTGCATCGCTGGCTGCCCACCCTCGGCCTGTTGTCATGCTGCTAGCGCCCGGGTTTGCCGGCATTCCGGATATGCATGGGAATTTCGGGATCAACGTGTTATGGCCTGTTGCGCTGAAAAACCCTGATGCGCCGCCAGCGCGATATTTTCGCATGGAAAACGTGCAAGAGAGTGCCCTAAGATCAGGTTTTTTCAGCAGTAATTACCCTGGCAACGCAACCTGGCGCGGTTGAATCTCTGTGGGAGTGTTATTCTGCACAACAGGTCGAAGTGGTCATATAGTCGCGGCTTGTATTAACAATCACTTGACGGCTGGTATCGGCATGTAATCGGAAATCCGGGGTTTCTGCTGCGTACCTCCGGAGCCTGCTGCTGGCAGTTGTTCCCGGGTCAGTGTCTGGAAAGCGGCTCTGCTTTGTCAATTGTGCAGTTGTATCCGGGTATCCGATGTTGAGAGGATTGGTGGCCTTGATTGAATATTCAACTATCATTACAGGCATGCCTGAAATAATGACTTAATGTGCATTGTGATCACCGGCTAGCATATATCAATCAATAAGGAGGCCACCATGTCCATTTCGCCAGGCCGTATCGTGGCGGCTGCATTGCTCTCGGTGCTTGCGGGTTTGAGCTTCGCCTTCGAGCCGGCGCCGGAATCATCAAGCCTTAACAAGGCGTTCGAAGGAGAGTCCTACTCGCCCTATGCGGCACGGAGCTTTCCCGGCATGCCACTCTGGGGTGACTCGCACCTGCATACCTCTACCTCCTTTGATGCCGGTGCTTTCGGTAACAGACTTGACGCAAGAGCAGCCTACCGCTTCGCCAGGGGTGAGGAGGTCGAGGCCACAACGGGTATGCCGGCAAGGCTATCGCGACCGCTTGACTGGCTTGTGGTCGCTGACCACTCCGATAATATGGGGTTGTTCGATCTCATCTACTCCGGCGACCGTAGCATTACTTCCGATCCGGAGGGCAGGCGCATTTACGAAATGGTCAAGGCTGGTGGTGAAACCGCCGTGCAGGCATCGCTGGAACTGATAGACACTTTCTCGAAAGGGCAGAAGATTTCAGAGGCGCTTGAAGTTCAACCGGGCACCAAGCTGTTCCGCTCGGTCTGGGACCGGCAGATCGCCGCAGCCGAGGAGGCCTATGAGCCGGGTCGCTTCACTTCCTTCATCGGTTACGAGTGGACCTCACTGATCCAGGGTAACAACATGCATCGTGTCGTGATCCTTCGCGATGGCGGTGAGCGTGCACGGATGATGCCTCCCTACACGACCCAGCCGCCGTATGGCAGCCCCGACCCGCGTGATCTCTGGAAGTGGATGTCTCGATATGAAGAGACGACCAGGGGTGACGTACTGGCGCTTGCGCACAACGGTAACCTGGCCAACGGCATCATGTTCCCGGAAACCGCGCAGTGGAATGGCACCAGGCTCGATAAGGAGTACGTAACCCAGCGTGCGCTCTGGGAGCCGCTGTATGAGGTCACCCAGATCAAGGGTGATGGCGAGACGCATCCCTTTCTGTCACCAAATGACGAGTTTGCCGACTACGAGACCTGGGACAAGGGTAACCTCAATCTCAGTCAGGCCAAGACCGATGACATGTTGTCAGGTGAATACGCGCGATCGGCACTGAAAACCGGCCTGCGGCTTGAGGAAAGGCTTGGTACCAATCCCTACAAGTTCGGCATGGTTGGTTCGACCGACAGTCACACGTCGCTGGCCACTGCCCAGGAAGACAACTTCTTCGGCAAGCATTCTGGCACCGAGCCCGGCCCGGGGCGCCCGATGCATGTGGTTGGCCAGTTCGGAGACCAGAAGATAATGGGCTGGGAACAGGTGGCTTCTGGCCTCGCCGCGGTCTGGGCGAGCGAGAATACGCGTGAGGCGATCTTCGACGCCATGGAGCGCAAGGAGGTCTACGCAACGACAGGCTCACGAATATTTGTCCGGTTCTTCGGCGGCTGGGACTTCAGCGAAGAGGATCTGATGTCCCGCTCGCCTGCCTTCGCCGGTTATCGCAAGGGCGTGCCGATGGGAGCTGACCTGCCTGCGACGCCGGCGGGTTCGACAGCCCCTGCATTCATGGTGTATGCCCTCAAGGACACGATCGGCGGTAATCTCGACCGGATTCAGATCGTGAAGGGCTGGCTCGACGCGAATGGCAGTACCCGGGAGAAGGTATACGATGTCGTCTGGGCAGGAGATCGCCAGCCGGACGCAAACGGCAAATTGCCACCCGTCGGCGATACAGTTGATGTCAAGCGTGCGACATGGACGAACACGATCGGGGCTGCGGAACTGGCCACGGTCTGGACGGACCCTGACTTCGACGCGGAGCAGCGTGCGTTCTACTATGCCCGGGTCATCGAGATACCAACTCCGCGCTGGACAGCCTATGACGCTTTCCGCTTTGGCATTGACTTGCCAGAGGACGTGCCGATGAAGACCCAGGAGAGGGCGTACACCTCACCGATATGGTATACGCCTGGTGGATGAAACGCTCCCTTGAACAGAGGCAGTAACGTTCTCTCAAGGCAGCATTGCCCTGAATCAGTCTGTCAGCCGAAGTGCGAAAGCAGGATGTGGGCGGCAGCTTATCCTGCCTGTTCGCCCCTTCCCGGGGATGCACTACCAGTGCAGCCGGGCATGTTAACTGGTTTGAAACAATTGCCGTTGGGGTGATAAATCCGCATCCCAGTCCCGCCGGCTTGACGCCGGACTGGAAGGTGACATCAAAGGCAGGATCTGTGGGGATTTGACGCCCTGATCTGTCAGGGTTAAGTGATGAACAGATGGTCGGAGGGATGAAGCCAGCTTCTCGCCGGGGTCACAAGGAACCCGGTCGATTGCAAATGCCTGGGTCTGCTGGCCGGCCGGGATGGCCCCTGATGAAAGGAGGGTACAGAATCACATGAAAATCCTGTTCATTCTTAATGCAGCACCCTACGGGTCGGAGAAAACCTATAACGCACTGCGCCTTGCAATGGCGTTGCAGAAAGATCAGCCCGGTGCAGAGGTGCTGGTTTTTCTTATGGCTGATGCTGTTACGGCGGCACTGCCTGCGCAAACCACACCGCAGGGCTACTACAACACTGAGCGCATGATGAAGTCAGTTGTTTCCAGGGGCGGGCAGGTCAGGCTGTGTGGCGCCTGCTGCGAGGCTCGAGGGATCAAGGCGATACCCCTTCTGGAAGGTGCCGAGATCAGCACCATGAGCCAGTTGGCACAGTGGACGGTTGAGTCGGAAAGGGTTCTGGTCTTCTGGCTGTACGGAAACAACACTCCCGGGCAGACGTACCTGTCGCCTTACCGCGTTGTTATGTCCAGGTATGAACTTCAATAGTGAAGGCCCTGTTATGGCGGGTGGCTGCAGATCTGCCCGGCTGCTGATCTTCGCGGCGCCGTCCGACCGCCACGCTGCGGCTCACGGCCCGGCTTCCCCGCGTGACCGGGCATGCCGGACCAGCGGTCCGATGCTGAGTCCCTGGACCACGATTGAGAATATGACCACAACATAGGTGACGGTCACCAGCGCATCGCGCACCTCGCCTGCCGGGAGGGACAGGGCCAGGGCGACCGAGATCCCGCCGCGCAGGCCGCCCCAGGTGAGGATCTGGACGACCATGGGACTGAACTGCCGGTAACGTCGCATGAAGCCTATCGGGATGCCCACCGACACAAACCGGGCGAACAGTGCGATCGGGATCGCCAGTATCCCTGCATACAGGTAGGCCTCCCGGTAGGCCAGCAGCAGGACCTCCATGCCGATCAGGACAAACAGCACGGCGTTCAGGATCTCGTCGACCAGTTCCCAGAAGGTGTCCAGGTGTTCCCGGGTCCGGTCGGACATGGCGAGCGAGCGCCCGTGGTTACCAATGAGCAGGCCGGCGACAACGATCGCGATGGGAGCCGATAAATGCAGGGCCTCGGCGAGGGCGTAGCCGCCGGTGGTCAGCGCCAGGGTGATCAGCACTTCCACCGAGTAATTGTCCACCTGCCTCAGCATCCAGTAGGCCAGTGCGCCGATGGCGAGGCCGTAGGCGGCCCCGCCAACGGCTTCCTGCAGAAACAGCCAGACAATCGATCCGGCAGAGACTTCATGGCCGCCGCTGGCGATGCCCAGCAGCACCAGGAACACCACCACGGCAACGCCGTCGTTGAACAGGGACTCTCCGGTGATCTTGGCCTCGAGGGTCTTGCTGGCGCCCGCGCTCTTGAGGATGCCAAGCACGGCGATCGGGTCGGTTGGCGAGATCAGGGAACCGAACAGCAGGCAGTAGATCAGGGGGATGTCCAGGCCCAGAAGGGCGAATCCCCAGTGCGCCAGGTAGCCGATGATGAAGGTCGCACCCAGGACGCTGGCCGTGGCCAGGGTCGCGATTACCCAGCGCTGTTTCGCGAGGTCGGCGAGGTTGACGTGCAGGGCGCCGGCGAACAGCAGGAAACTCAGCATCCCGTGCAGCAGGGTTTCATCGAAATCCACGGCCTGCAGCAGTTGCTGGATGTGTTCCTCCACACCGTGGGTGTGGGGTCCAAGCAGGACGAGTCCAAGCGAGGCAAGCAGTGCAATCAGCATCAGGCCGATGGCCGTGGGCAGCCGCAGGTAACGGTGATTGAGAAAGCTGAATGCCGCCGCCAGCGAGATCAGGATGGCCAGGATATGGAACAGGTTCATGCGCTGCGGGACCTTGATGACGGGGAGCGATGCACAGTTTGCGGGGATCGATGGTCCGCATCAAGCCGCCGGAGTGCAGCCTTGCTGCCGTGCAAGACAGGCTGATGGGTGACAGGGGCCGTTATTCTATCGGTCTGTTGTATCGGTCGTTCGGCTCGCAGGCTCGGGGCGGATATGCGAGAATGCGCGCCTCGCAGGATCCGCAGCCGGTTTTTTGCCAGGATCGTCCGGCCGACAGCTCCCGGCCCCGCGCATTCGTTCAACCTCTTGATTATGGAAGAAGCCTCTTGATCACTACCGCCAATATCACCATGCAGTTCGGACCCCGGCCGCTGTTCGAGAACATCTCGGTCAAATTCAGCAATGGCAATCGCTACGGCCTGATCGGCGCCAACGGCTGCGGCAAATCCACCCTGATGAAGATTCTGGGCGGCGATCTGGAGCCGACCTCGGGCAATGTCAGCGTCGAGGACAATGAGCGCGTCGGCAAGCTGCGGCAGGATCAGTTCGCCTTCGAGGACCATACCGTGATGGACACCGTCATCATGGGTCATGCCGAGCTCTGGCGGGTGAAGCAGGAACGCGACCGCATCTATTCGCTGCCGGAAATGAGCGAGGAGGATGGTATGCGGGTCGCCGACCTGGAGGTGCGTTTCGCCGAGCTGGATGGCTATACCGCCGAGGTGCGCGCCGGCGAGCTGCTGTCGGGTCTGGATATCCCGCTGGAGCAGCATGCCGGTCCAATGAGTGCCGTGGCGCCGGGCTGGAAACTGCGGGTACTGCTGGCGCAGGCGCTGTTCGCCGAACCGGACATCATGCTGCTCGACGAACCGACCAACAACCTGGACATCAATACCATCCGCTGGCTGGAAAGCGTGCTCAATGCACGTAACAGCACCATGGTGATCATCTCCCATGACAGGCACTTCCTGAACAGTGTCTGTACGCACATGGCCGACCTGGATTATGGCGAACTGCGTGTCTACCCCGGCAATTACGACGACTACATGATCGCCTCGACCCAGGCGCGTGAACGGCAGTATGCCGATAATGCCAGGAAGAAGGCGCAGATCGCCGATCTGCAGGCCTTTGTCAGCCGCTTCTCGGCGAATGCCTCCAAGGCCAGGCAGGCGACCTCGCGCGCCAGACAGATAGAGAAGATCAAGCTCGACGAGATCAAACCGTCCAGCCGCGTGAATCCCTTCATCCGCTTCGACCAGAGCCGCAAGCTCTACCGACTGGCGCTGGAAGTGGAGGACCTGGGCAAGGGATATGACGGGACACCGCTGTTCAGCGGTCTCGACCTGGTGGTCGAGGTCGGCGAGCGCGTCGCCGTGATCGGCCCGAACGGCATCGGCAAGAGCACGCTGCTGCGGACCCTGGTCGGGGACCTGACGCCCGACAGCGGCACCGTCAAGTGGTCCGAGAATGCCGGGATAGGTTATTACGCCCAGGATCACGCCGCCGATTTCGCCAGCGATATGCCGCTGTTCGAATGGATGAGCCAGTGGAGGAAGCCCGGTGACGACGAGCAGGCGATCCGCGGTACGCTCGGCCGGATGCTGTTTTCGCAGGACGAAATCAATAAACCGGTCACAGTGCTGTCAGGTGGCGAGCAGGGGCGCATGCTGTTCGGCAAGCTCATGCTGCAGCGGCCGAATATCCTGGTCATGGACGAGCCGACCAATCACCTGGACATGGAGTCCATCGAGTCGCTCAATACCGCACTGGAGAACTTCCCGGGCACGCTGCTCTTCGTGAGTCACGACCGCGAGTTTGTCTCTTCGCTGGCGACACGCATCATCGAGCTGACACCGGACGGTGTGGTCAACTTCAGCGGCAGCTACGATGATTACCTGCACAGCCAGGGCGTCGAGGTTATGGGCAGGACCGGCACCTGAACGGGTCGGTGATGTCACCTGTGTATTGAGCTTCGCATTGGCACAGAATAACCGAAGGTGTTCGCTCAGGATTTATGCAAAACATGTGGGCGAGCGCGCTTCATTGACTGGTTTCACGCATTCAGCTACTGAATAAGGGATGGGCAGGGATCGCTTCCTGAAGCCGCGATGAGCAGACGCAGCCAGAGAAAGGCGAATACAGTAATCGTGCTTGATTTCGAGACCACCGGTTTGTCCCCTGATCACGGAGACCGGGCCATCGAGATCGGTGCGGTGCGTGTCGAGCATGGCGTCATCACGGACCGGTTTCAGCAACTGATGAATCCCGGCAGGCGGATAAATTCCTTCATCGAAAACTATACCGGCATCACCAATGCCATGTTGCGTGATGCTCCGGCCTGCAGGGAGGTCATGACTGAATTCAGCGACTTCATCGAGGATTTCGACATGGTCGCGCATAACGCCTCGTTTGACAGGCGTTTCCTCGAGGCCGAGCTGGGGCAGATCCGGCGAGGCTATGCGGGTGAATTCGCCTGCTCCATGCTCGTCTCCCGGCGCATCTATCCCGATGCCCCGGGTCACAGGCTGGGTGCCCTGGTGGAATACAAGTCGCTGCCAACCGATGGCACCTTTCACCGCGCACTTGCCGATGCGGAGATGACGACGCATCTCTGGCTGCGGATGCTGGATGACATCGCGGACACGCATCGCATCGCAGACATCCCGTTTGCACTCATGCAGCAGTTGTCGACGGTCTCAAAGGCTTCCGCGTCAGCATTTCTGCAACGATGGCGTCGGCAGGGCTGAGGGTAACGACCGGCATCCGGCTACGGCCTGCCTGTCGCCTTGCGAGGGAGCTGGCAAGCTGGCTGCTTGCCCGCGCTGCGCTCATCCGGTCGCTCCGGGCGCCTTGTTTCACAAAGGCTTTCAGTGGAAGCCGGCGATGAGGTTTTAACCTGGCGGGAGTTTCGAGATAATGCCGCCCGGGCAAAGCGAACTTGGGAAACAGGTGCTGCATGGAAAAACAATATGAAGAAGCCGGCAAACACAGGGGCTTGACCCCCGCGCGGACCAGGGCACTGATGGTGCTGGTCGCTGTGATTACCGCCATTGCCATATGGCTGGTGCCGGTTGACGAAAAGCAGGCGCCGCCGCCCCTGCCTGAATTGCCGTCTGCGCAGGGCACAACCGAGGCGCTTCCGCTGCCCGACGCGCCGGGCATGTCCGGCGCGCTTCCGCCAGTGTCTGAATCAGCTACACCTGAAGCACAGCCGTCGCCGTCCGGGCCGGCGACGTCCGCGGACGTCCCGCCACCGTCCACGGGTCCATCCGAGGCGCTCGCGCTGCCGCCGCCACCGGGCGGGATCGGTACCGTCACCAACGGCGGCGAGAGGGCGCGGGCCTTCATCTACGAATTGCGGGCCGGTGGCGCGCAGCCCGATCCGGAAGTGGTTTTCGCCGAGGCTGAGCGCATGCAGGGCGAGGGCAACCTGGAAGATGCCTACCTGCTGTATCGCTACGCGGCCCGCCACGGCCAGGCACAGGCGGCCATGAACCTCGGCACCCAGGCCGATCCGGCCTCCCACTCCGCGGCGAGCAGTTATCTGCCGGAGCCGGAGCCCGGGCAGGCGTACAAGTGGTACAGCATGGCGGCGGCCGCCGGCAACGGGGAAGCGGCGCAGCGGCTGCAGGATCTGCGCAAGCGCGTGCAGCGGGACGCCGAGGCCGGGGACGAGCAGGCCCGGCGCCTGTTGCTGCAGTTGCAATGATTACCGGGAGATTGTGATCATGAAGAAAGTCTTACTTGCGCTCATTATCGCCATGGTGTCTTTCCCGGGCATGACTGCCGGGGCGGCGGCTGCTGCCGACAAGCCGCTGCTGATGGCAGGCAAACACAGTCTTTACCAGCGGGTGCTGTCCGTGCCCGGCGCCCGGATCGCCGACAAGCCGGGCGCCCGGGCCAGCACGGCGGTGGTGCCGTTTACCGCCTTCTATGTCTATGCGCGCCAGGAGGAGGGCGGCCGGGAATGGGTCGAGGTTGGCACCGATCGTCACGGCACTCGCGTGGGCTGGTTACCTGCTACCGACAGCATCGAGTGGAACCATGGGCTGACGGCCGCCTTTCGTGACCCGGCGGGCCATGACCGGGTACTGCTCTTCAGGGACAGCGATTCCCTGCGCCAGCTTGCCGGCCAGGGTAACCTGAAGGCATACAAGCGGCTCTACGGTGAGGCGGTGCAGGGGCAGCTGTCCGATGATTCGCCCGTGGTCGCCATTCAGCCGCCCGGCTACATTGATATTCGAGAGGATTTCTACCTTGTGCCGATTCACCGCTACGAGGATGTTTTCCTCGGCAACGAGAAGGCACGCCTGTTGCAGGTGTCGAGTGTCCCGCTTGCCGGTGGGACCGCGGGTGGCAAGCGGGGCTATACCGCGGGTCTGGTGTTTGTCGTCGACTCGACCCTGTCGATGCAACCCTACATCGAACGTAGCCGCAAAGCGGTGAGCACGATCTTCGAGACCCTCGACGGGGCCGACCTGCTGGGCCAGGTGAACTTCGGCCTGGTGGCCTATCGCGATAACGTGGCGGCCGCACCCGGGCTGGACTACCTGGTGCGCACCTACGTCGACCTGGACGAGGGCCGCGATGCCGCCGGCTTTCTCTCCCGCCTGGAATCGCTGCGCGATGCCAGTGTCTCGAGCCGGGATTTCACCGAGGACGCCTATGCCGGCGTGAAGCAGGCGATCGAGGCGATCGACTGGTCGGGCCACGATGCCCGCTACATCGTGCTGGTGACCGATGCCGGCGCGCGCGACGCCGGTGACCCGCTGTCCAGCACGGGGCTTGATGCCGAACGCCTGCGGGAACTGGCCCAGGAGAAGGGCATCGCCATTTTCGTGCTGCACCTGCTGACCACGGCAACCATGCCGGACCAGGCAGCGGATGCCGAGCAGTATCGCCGGTTGGCGGACTTCCCGGGCATCGGCAGCCTCTACTACGGCGTCTCCACCGGCGATGTCCAGGAGTTTGGCCGTGTGCTGGATGCACTGGCGGGCCAGATTACCGGGCAGGTGCAGATGGCTTCCTCGAACAGGCAACCTCCGGCACCGGAGCCGGCAAGTGGCAATGCGCAGCTGGCCGAACTGCAGGCCAGGGTGGCGAAGCTGGGCTATGCGCTGCGCATGCAGTACCTGCAGAAGACCCGGGACGGCAAGCTGCCCAGCGTGTTCGACGCCTGGCTGCTGGATCGCGACTTTCGCGACCCGGCACGCAACACCCTGGACGTGCGGGTGCTGCTCAGCCGTGACCAGCTTTCGGACCTGAGTGACGTGCTCACGCAGGTGCTCGAGGCGGCCGAAGACGGCCTGCTGTCACCGCAGAACTTCCTCAGCGAGCTGAAGAGCCTCGCGGCGACGGCGACGCGTGACCCCGAGCAGCTGGGGGCCACCACGGCCACCACGGCGGGCACGGGCAGCAGCCTGGCGGACCTGGGCTTCATGCGCGAGTACATCGAGGACCTTCCCTACACCGGCGAGGTGATGGGGCTGTCGCTGGATGACTGGCAGAGCTGGTCCACGCAGGAGCAGATTGCCTTCCTTAATCGCCTGGAGGAGAAGATCGGCTACTACCGTGCGCTGCACGATCACACCGACCTCTGGGTCAGTCTGGATGGCGGACCGGTCAGTGGTGATTCGGTCTACCCCGTAGAGCTGGAACAGCTGCCCTGAGGCCGGCGGGTTACTGCAGGGCGTGAATACCGAATCTGCCGCAGGGGCTGAATCCAGGCACTCCACCATCTACCTGCTGCATGACGTGGTCAAGAACCGTGAGGCCAAGGGTGTGGCGTTCCGACTCAGGGTGCCGAGTCTGCGCATCGACCAGGGCGAGAAGATCGCGCTGATCGGTGAATCGGGCAGCGGCAAGTCGACCCTGCTGGATATGCTGGCTTTCATCCTGCAGCCTTCAGCCGCCGGTGCCTTCCGCTTTCGTCCCGATGACGGCAAGCCCGCCATCGACGTGGATGCCTGCTGGCAGAATGACGATCTCAACCGGCTGGGTGATATGCGCAAGCGCCATATCGGCTATGTCATGCAGACCGGCGGCCTGCTGCCCTACCTGTCGGTGCGCGACAACATCAGCCTCTGCCGTCGCGTGCTTGGCCTGCGGCGGGACGGGACCGTCGAGCACCTCGCCGAGATGCTTGGTATCGTCAACCAGCTGAAGAAACGCCCGGATGCACTGTCCACGGGTGAACGACAGCGGGTGGCCATCGGTCGTGCGCTGGCCCACCGGCCGGCGATTGTGATTGCGGACGAGCCCACCGCCTCGCTGGACCCGTACGCGGCGGAGAATGTCATGTCACTGTTTCTCGGGCTGGCGGAAGAGTTCAACAGCACGGTGATCCTGGCCAGTCACGCCTGGCGCCACGTCAAGGAGCTCGGGCTGCGCCGGCTGTCCCACAGAACCACGCATACCAGGGACAGCAAGCTGACCGAAACCGTGGTGAGTGGCTGAATTCATGATCAGGAACCTGTTCAAGATCTTCCGGCTGGCTACCCGCGACTATCTCCATGAGTGGCAGATGTCGGTGTGCTTCGTGCTCGGGCTGGCGGCAGTACTGGGGCCCATGATGGTGCTGTTCGGACTCAAGTTCGGCATTGTAGGGGCCATGATGGACCAGCTGATCGAGGACCCCGGTAACCGCGAGATCCGCCCCGTCGGCAGCGGCCGCTACGAACACAGCTGGCTGGAGAGTGTGCGCAAGCGGCCGGAGGTTGCCTTCCTGGTGCCGCGCACCCGCAGTATTGCGGCGACCATCGAACTGGCCAGCGAGCACGTGCCCCGCATTGTGCCCGTGGAGCTGATTGCTTCCGATCATGGCGACCCGCTGCTCGCGCCCGGTTCACCGGTGCCGGAAGGCCTGGACCGGGTGGTGCTGTCGCGCAGCAGTGCGAACAAGCTGGCTGTCAAGGCGGGAGACCGGCTGGATGGCAGCCTGGTCCGGCGTTATCTCGGCCAGCAGGAACGGGTGCACCTGCCCCTGACCGTTGCCGCGGTTGCGCCGGAGCAGGCGTTCTCGCGTGACGGTGCCTTTGTCTCGGTGCGGTTGCTGGAGGCGCTGGAGGATTTCCGGGACGGGCGCACGGTGCCGGAACTTGGCTGGGACGGCGTGTCGGCGAATACCGGGCGCAGTTACCCGGGATTCCGGCTCTATGCGCGTTCCATCCATGACGTGGCGGACCTGCGCGACGCGTTTGCCGCCATCGACGTCGACGTGCATACCCAGGCAGCCGGTATCGAGCTGGTGCAGCGCATGGATCGTAACCTGACCGCCATCTACTGGGCGATCGCCGTGATTGGCCTGGTGGGCTTCTCGCTGTCGCTGGGGGCCAGCCTGTGGGCCAACGTCGATCGCAAGCGCAAACAGTTGTCAGTGCTGCGCCTGGTGGGATTTCGCACCAGCGACATCGTCTGGTTTCCCATGGTGCAGTCGCTGTTCACCGCCGTGCTGGGCTGGGCGCTGGCAGTGACGATCTACTATGCGACTGCCTGGGTGATCAACGGCATGATGGCCGATCAGGTGGACGCGGGACAGCAGGTCTGCCGGCTGTTACAGATACACTATGCCATCGCCCTGGGCCTGACCAGCGGTGCCGCCGTCATTGCGGCGGGCCTGGCGGGTATGCGCTCGGCGCGTATCGAACCGTCCGAAGGGCTGCGCGAACTCTGAAGCCGGCAGGGCAGGCCACTGTGGCAGCCGGTTGCCTCAGTCGAGGCGGGTGACAAATTTCCTTGCGCTGTCCAGTTCCAGTTCGGCAATCACGCCGCGGTGATCGGACACCGCATCGGGAATCACCCGGTAGGAACGGAATGAAATCCCCGGTGACACCAGTATCCAGTCGAGACGTTCGCCAAACGCCGGGAAGGTTTCGAGGCCCGCATCTTCAGGGCTGTACGCGGTGAGCGCAAGCGCCTGGCTGATGTGCTGTACGGTGGAATTCCTTTCCCACCCGGCATTGAAATCACCCATGATGACAACGGGACGCCGCCGGCCCTGCAGGGTGGCGATCAGTTCCGCCGCCTGCTGTTTGCGAGTGGCCTCGCTGGCAAAGTCCAGATGGAGGGAGACGATGTCAACGTCGACGTCGGGTCTTCCCGGCCAGCTGACAGTCGACACCACAAAGCCTTTCGGCACCGGCGACAGGGAAGGATCAAAGGTGACGGCCTGAGGGTCTTTCAGGTCCAGCCTGGCAATCAGGGCCGTGCCGTAGGCAAGCCCCAGTCCGTCGACATGCATGCCGTGTACCGACTGTCTGAAATCACCGTTATTTGCGAGATAATCAATGTGATTGAAATTACCGCTCCAGAAGGAGGGGCCATCTGCTTCCTGCAGGGCGACCACATGTGCCTCGCTGTCCCTGAGCAGGTTGGCTATGTGTTTCAGGTTATCCAGTGTTGTGGCAGAACGCTGCAGCAACTGGTGGAAACTCTCACCGCGCCCGTGCGCAATATTTACCGTCATCAGCCGGAGGCTGCCGTCACTTGTCCCGCTGGTCTGGCTGGCAGCAGGGCGGTAAGAATGAACAGGGGGGGTGGTGTCGCGGTGGAGTGTTGCGCAGCCTGAGAGCAGCAGGCCCGACAGCAGCAGCCCCGGCAATAACACCCCCCCGCGTGTGGTCAACTGACTCACTGGCCGCGTACCGTGTAGGCGGCCAGTTCGGTCCTGAGCCAGTCGCTGGTTCTGACTTCGTTGCCCTGCTGGTCGATGACCCGGTAGGGTTCTCCACTCACCAGGCTGCGGGTTGCGCACAACCCGATAAAATCGTCAGGTGATGTTATGTCGTCCCGGAAGTGCCGGTATTTCTTTTCCATGTGTTCAGCGGCCTTGACCGGCGTGTACTCGTTGTCGTTGCGGATGAACGTCAGGCCGGAGCCGGCAACACGGTCGATCAGGTACTGGATGGTTGCATCGACCTGCACGGTTGGTTCGCTCCTGGCCAGGCCGGAGGTCAGCAGCAGGCAGATCACCAGTGCGATGCCGGTGGTGAATGCCAGGTGTGTGTTGCGTGGTTTCATTGTTGTCTGTCTGCAGTGCCCCGGTGAATGGCTGGTCTGGCGCCAGGCGGGGCAGGGCCTGGTTGCTACAATGTTCATTTGAAACAGTCTGTTGCAGCGGAACGGGTATTGTGACTCTGTCACCGCGGAAGTCAGTGGGCGTTGTGCCGGGCGGCGGCGAATGAGGCCGAAGGTTATTCTAGTGATCATTGGGTATGGAAAAAAGGTATCAGGGCACATTTTTTGCCTGTATTCCGGTATCAAAGGCGTCCTGCTGGCCTTTTACCTCATGTTCTGCCGGGGTGGCATTTGCCCGCAGGCAGATGCAACGGTGCCGCAGTACAGTGCATTTGCAGCCTGCCCATGTCCGCGGCCTGTATCCACTTGCATGTGAGCTCGCCTGATGAATTGCGGGAAGCGTGTGTCTGGTCTGGTTATGTATACTGCAGCGGTTACTGCAGTTCGCACGACTCAAACGGCAAACATGATAATCAACAACGCAAAGGAGACGGGGCATGAAAAGGTATGTTGCGGAGTTTTTCGGGACATTCTGGCTTGTTCTTGGCGGCTGTGGCAGTGCGGTTCTGGCTGCGACATTCCCCGATGTCGGCATCGGTCTGCTGGGTGTGTCGCTGGCATTTGGTTTGACGGTGCTGACCATGGCCTACGCCATTGGACATATCTCCGGCTGCCATCTGAATCCGGCAGTGTCGGTCGGACTCTGGGCAGGTGGGCGTTTCGAGGCGAACCAGTTGCCGCCTTACATCCTGGCGCAGGTCCTTGGCGGACTGTTTGCCGGCGGGGTGCTGTTTGTTATCGCCAGTGGAGCGGCCGGTTTCGATGTCTCGGCAGGCTTCGCGTCCAATGGTTACGGTGAACATTCACCGGGTGGTTATTCACTGCCTGCGGCGCTCGTCACGGAGATTGTCATGACCGCGATGTTTCTGCTGGTCATTCTCGGCGCAACGGACAGGCGTGCACCGCAAGGCATGGCGCCGATCGCAATAGGTCTGTGCCTTACCCTGATTCACCTGATCAGCATCCCGGTGACCAATACCTCGGTGAACCCGGCACGCAGCACGGGCGTCGCCGTTTTCGTCGGTGACTGGGCGGTCTCGCAACTGTGGATGTTCTGGCTGGCACCTGTCGTCGGTGCCATCATCGGTGCAGTCATCTATCGTTACATCGGCAGCACTGAAGACTGACGGGAGAATAAACGGGGTCAGCGACCGGTTGCCCACAATACAGGCAGTAGCCGGGATCTGCCCCGATGTGCGCTTACCCGGGGCACGCCCTGGGTTATTGCCGCCGAAGCACACGGAAAAGACACGGCCGACACACTGACGGTTGCGTATTTTCCGAGTGCTTCCGTGGCTGATTGCCGGTTTGGATAGATGCAATCCCCCAGCTAAGTACCATCCGGATTCAGCCCCGATTTTACTGGCCCGATGCCGGCGTCGTATCGCCGACCAGCGTGTGACCGCTGATCCGGGTTATAACCGTCCTGCCGTTCTCGATTGTGTAAAGGGCATGTTCGCGGTACCGGCTGACCATTTCCTCACCGTCCTGGATGACGTTTTCGGTTACGGTTGAGTACGACTGTCCGCTCATGCCGTCCGGCATGATGTGTATCACTGTGTAATCGCGCCGGTAGTCGTATTCCTCCGCGGTTGCCCAGCCTGCGTCAATCAGGCCAAGGTACTCGTCCCTGTCGAGTCTCACTTTCGCCATCCATTTGTCATGGGGAAACTCGATAATCTTTTCGAACGTCTCGCCCAGGTAATTGCCGATGCCTGCCGTGTCGCGCTGCTGCGCGGCGGCGTCCGTTGCATTGATAACCTGCTGTATCTGTGCCTCGGTGATCCTGTCTGCCGCCCGGGCGGGGAGTGCCAGTAAAGCGGCTATCAGCATGCCGTATAATCGTCTGTTCATGTCATCTGTCGCTGCGCCGGATCGAATGATTGATGCCGCAGATCGGGGAGCGGCAGGTCATGGGGTTCTCCGTGCCACCCGCTTACTGCCGGTAATGTAAATTCTGCGTAAAGGTGCCGTCGTTATTGTTGACGGACGTCATATTCCCGGTAATGCCGGCATAGTTTCCGGTGCCGCCGGTAATAGTGATGTTCGAGGCGCCCTGATCGAATTCCCTTCCTGCCACCTGGATGGTGCCGTCTTCCAGTGTCAGCGTCCACTGACACTGGAAACTGTGTCCGATGCGTGTACGTATACAGATACCGCTGTTGTTGCCGATCTCCTGCATGTCCGCATCCAGCAGTGGCTGATCGAAGACCAGGATATCGCCTGGCGAGTCACCGGTTTCGCCGGTGTCGATGAATTGCGCAGGGCTGCTGCGCGCATCTGCAATGGTGACCAGTGTCTGCGTGGCTTGCTGCGTGCAGGCCGCCAGTCCTGGCAGGATTGCCGCCAGCAGGATGCTCCATCCGCGATGCGATAATGGTTTCACTATGCCGGTTACCGGAAAATGGTTTCACTGCACATTTGCTTCTACTATAGGCGAAAGATCTGTTCCGGCATATTGCCGTATTATGTCAGCGATTGTTGCCATTGCCCTGGATGTCACCGCGGCATGGCGATGCAGCCTGTCTGAATGCTTGCGGACAGGATCGGGGGGAACACCTGCGTATGGATAGCCCTGACCTGGCGGGAAAAGGCCTCAGGCTTGTATAGACAGCGCTTAAATGGGTGCCGGGGGACGTTGCCATCATGATATTCGTCACACTGGCGCTATCCCTGTACCAGCAGTCACGGCTCATGCGCGGCATCGGGCAAGGCATGACACAGGCGGAGCTTGTCGCGGAACTCGGTGAGCCGCGCCTGGAGCTTAAGCAACCGGGATTCTGCAAAAAGTCGCCTGGCCGGGGGATTGCGCGGCGGCGGGGCAGTCCGGCGTCGTGCGTTACCTGGTCTGGAGATATGGTATCGATACCTGCCTCGTGGCTGGGCCTTGCTCGGATTCACGGGTGGTGTTTTATGGTATGGGGGATGCCTGTGGGCCTGTCCCGTATTACCGCCTGCACGGAGACTATAATCAGACAATGGCAACAGCAAAGGAGCGGTTTATGCGCCTGAATCACACGACCTTTATATTCATCGGCTGCCTGCTGGGTTGCGGCAGTGCGATTGCCGGCAAGGCCACGGGGGATGACCTGTGGTGGTGGGACGATGCCTGGTGGAACGAGAGCCGGATAGAGGTGCCGGACAATTACGAGATCGAAACCGCCTGGACCAGTTATATGAGCGGCGATGTCGAGGTGCCGGCGCTGGTTGCGCGCCCCGCAGAGCCGGGCAAGTTCCCTGCTGTGCTGTTCGTGCATGGCCGGCGCGGACTGGATGACCTGGCCCAGCGGCATGCCCGGCGGGTCGCCGCGCGCGGCTTCGTGGTGCTGGCGCCGGATATCTACGGGGCGCATTTTCTCGGCACCCATCCCATCGAGCACGATTACGAACTGGAGAAGGACGTCGACGCGGCGGTGGATGTGCTGCTGGCGCGTGACGACATCAGCACGGACAGGGCCTGCCTGTACTCGCATACCCGGGGCGGCTATTACGCCCTGAAGGTGGCTACCACCTTCAGGCGTCAGGAGAAGGATGTTGCCTGCTACGTGTCCTACTATCCGCATCTGCAGGACCCGAATGCGCCCGAGCCGCAGCAGGTCTACGGTTATGCACCGGAGATCGAGCAGTTCACCCTGCCGATGCTGGTGTTTATCGGCGACGGGGAACAGTACCAGCGCCGCCGTGTGATCGAGACATCCATCGGCATCCTGCAGGACAGGGGCCGGGATGCGCGGCTGGTTATCTATCCCGGTGTCGGGCGCGGTTTTGACTTCCGGGATGTGAACGTGCGCACCTTTGCCGATGACCTGGCATCGAAGGATGCCGTGCAGCGGGCGGCGAAATTCATGCGCAGGCACCTGGAACAGCCGGCCGGGGTCGCCGGCACGGCAGAACCGCTGACCGGCGATGCGCTCTATAACAGCGACAGGGCACCGGAGTCGGTGCTCTACGATCTGCCACGGGAGGTGGTGCCCGGGGTGTGGTCGGCCATCGGGGCCACGGCGCCGGGAACCTATGCGAATTCCGGGCACAACAACAACCTGTCATTCGTGATTACCGCCGGGGGCGTGCTGGTGGTCAATGCCGGGGACAACTACCTGCTGGCGAAGGCCCTGCACGAGGAGATCAGGAAGATCACGGACCAGCCTGTGAAGTACGTGGTGCTGGAGAACGGTCAGGGGCATGCGATGCTGGGTTCGGGCTACTGGAAGGAGCAGGGAGTGCCGGTGATAGCACATGTCGATGCCGCGCACGAGATCGAGGAGCAGTCGTTTGCGCTGCTGGAGCTGATGCAGGCGCGTGCCAAGGAGAAGGCCGGGGGAACGAAGGTGGTGATGCCGGATGAGACCTTTGAAGAAAAAATGGTGATCGAGCTGGGTGGCGAGCGGATTGAACTGCTGAGCCTGGGGCCTGCGCACAGCCCCGGTGACATCATCGTCTGGCTGCCGGAGAAAAAGCTGGTGATCGCCGGGGACATGGCCTTCCATCAGCGCATGCTGCCGCTGTTCGAGCACACCGATTCCGCGGCCTGGATCGAGACCTGGGACAAATTCGAGGCGCTGGGCGCCGAGGTGGTCATACCCGGGCATGGCGAGCCGACTGACATGGCGACGGTAAGAAAATACACGCGCGATTACCTCGCGTACCTGCGCGAAAAGGTCGGGGAAGTGATCGGCAACGGCGGTACGCTGCAGGATGCCTACGAGATTGACCAGTCACCGTACATGCACCTGCCAACGGCGGAGTTCCTGGCCAGGCGCAATGCGGGGCAGGTGTTCCAGAGTATGGAATTTGATTTCTAGCGGGTTTGCCGGACTACGGTGCTGGCGGACCTGATCCAGCCTGCGATGCTGAACGCGGTCTTTGCATCACGCAGGCCGGGTTAGCCCGAAGGGCGTAACCCGATACCAGTGCTACATGCCCTTGCTCTGTATCAGGGTCCACTGCATGAGCTGGGCCACCATTGCCTCGGCGTCACTGTCCTGGCCGTGGCTGCGCAGCCACCCGGCTGCCCAGCGATGCGCCCAGGCGCTGGCGTTGCTGTTGCTCGGGTTCTGCTGAACCTGTCCGGTATTGGCGAGGTACAGAAAGAACGCGCGCGACAGGGCGTGTACTGTCGCGGTTTTGCGGTCGGGGTAGTGCCACTTGCAGAGTCCGCGGGTCGTGTAGCGGTCCGGGATGCTGCGACGGCGGACGGGGCGTGGCGGGATGCGCCCCCAGTTGCATTCCTCTGCCGGGTAGCCGGCGCCCTGCCAGACATTGACCTTGATGCGGTACATGTGTTC
>Ga0209536_100002770_pt1 | contig 28498 bp, 46 predicted proteins | sample DeeMarSeWOR28_12_FD_187461 | JGI IMG/M metagenome (GOLD analysis project Ga0209536, IMG submission 187461) | Marine sediment microbial communities from White Oak River estuary, North Carolina - WOR-2-8_12 (SPAdes) (version 2) | ecosystem: Environmental > Aquatic > Marine > Intertidal zone >... | reverse complement strand
ATAATCAGACAGGTCAAAATCTTCCCAAACATCACGCGGATACTTTCTCAGTTCCTTCTGTGCCAGTACCAAGGTATCAAAAAGGCCACAATTGATGTTCCGTCCATCATAGTATTCAACACGCGCCCTGTACTTGGACCCCTCCAGCCTGATGTTCTTATCTTTTACATCGCTGGAGCTACGCATTCATATACCTCGCATCTGGAAAACAATTTATTGACCACAAAACATCCAAGCCTTCCCAAACATCAGGACGAAACAATGCAAGGATACGCTGCGCCTTATGTAGAAAGAGCTGCGGAGGAAGTAATAGAATATCTCCATCCATTCTCACTATAGGTTGATAGGTTCCATCTTCATTGATGGTAATTGATTTGTCATAGGCAACAGGTTCATATACTACCATGTTATGAAGTTGCTCTAAGATACCGTGCTTCTTTTGGTATTCCGTCATCACTTAACTCCCTATACTTGAATTCGACCACATCGCCAATTTTGAAATGCTTACCTTGAAAATGAAGGGGCATGTCGGCACCAGGATTCTGATAGGCATGAGCGGTCATTTCCTCCGTCTCAAATCGACGTTCCTCGTCTGTTAGTCCACTGAGTTCGAGCCTCTTTCCATTATACTCTAAGACTAGTGCTCCTATCAAGCCTCTAAGTTTGCTTCCTTTGTCGGTTTCTCTCCCAGAAGTAAAGCCTGTGACGGCACCCTGGTCATCTGTGAATGGCTTGACCTTCAACAGTGTCTTCACCCGCTTTGGCAGCCAGAGCGATTCTGGGGCACGTAGGATGGCTCCCTCGCCACCCTTGTCAAGTATTACGTCAAAGAACTCATTCAGCGTCTGTTCGGCCATTGATCTGTCGTCAGGAAGTCGCCACTGCTGATGGAGATAGGCCGTGCTGTCGTCCAGAAGGGATAGTGACGATTGTAGCAGTTGAAGTTCTTCCACGAACGTGAGAGTACCGTGATGCATGAACTCTTCCATTACTCCAGCTTCCGAACGCTCAGCAGTGAACTTCAGGATCACGTCTGGGTCAACGTCCAAGATGAACTGAGGGTTCTTAATCTGCCCAGCTTGGAACACCTGCCCTGGAGATGGTGTGCCAAACACAGCGAACTTAACCTCGCGCCAAGCCTCAGTGTCAGCTACGTCCTTTGCGACTATTGATCGAAGTTCCTGGAAATTACCGCGACCCGCAAACAACTCACCGTCAAGGAACATCTGTGGCAGTGTGTTTAGCCACCAGTCCGGGGCTATGATAGGATTGCCATAGCGGGTCCATAGGCCGGAGGCCACGGGCTTGATCTTTTTCTTCAGTTCCCCAGGTTTTTTCGGGTCCATTATATTCGCCCAGGGAACCTGCTCTGTTGGAACGCCGCGCGAGATACCGCCATCCCAGAATACCCTGGTTCCGTCCAGTTTCTCGGACACATACATCCCTGACGGATCGTGCTTTCCGACAACAAACTTGTCGGCAAGCTGTAGGAATTCTCGTCTGTTACTCTTAGTCATCGCAGGGAACCCAATATTTCTTTAGAGCATAGTTAGTAATGATAAACAATCCATGTGAATCTTCAGCAATCCAGTCACCAACGAATCCTGTGTCGCCATTTACTCTGACTTTTCGCTCATCTGGATAATAGACAACTCCAGATACGTGATTGTCATTTGGATGATCGTCATCAAAGTCACTGTCTTTGATTCGAGTGATAACTTCGATAGTCCTAGTTTGTCTGTACTTCATCGTCGTTTTCCAAGGGTTTTGGATATACCATCGCTTCAACGATGAACTGATGGCGATCAGGATTAGGTCTACGGGCAATATACACATTCACTGGTATTTTACCTTTCCAACATCTAAAGCCAATTACTTTACTATCCTTACTTGGAAGACCCATAGCTCGTGTACATACCCGCCCTAGTTTATTGATGCAAGGTGCAATGTAATTAACTATGACTGGTTTCAAATACAGCTCATATACTTCTGATGCCGTCATCTTGGCTACATCATCAGATGGTATAGAGAACGTATGAAACGCTCTGTATGAGTCATCTTCTACCACACCAGGAACAACTTCTGCTGTCAGATGTTTATCTAGTAGTTGAGACAGCGAGGGAATTTCATTTGGATTCATTTTGATCGTCTTGCTTTTTTGAAAAAGTTTCAAAGATACTTCCTACTATTGCTATTACACAATAGCTAACTAATGCGACAAAAATAATAGCGAAAAGAGAATCAAGTGGACCCATTAGAGTGTTAGTGATTTCAAACATGCTTTTCCTCACAGTAAAATGGGGATGATGGTTAAGATGGCGTCAATAGCTTCAACAGCGTCGAATACTTTTTGTATTTCCTGTTTAGCTGGATTAGCTTCTGTTGGACTGAGTTTCAATGCTTTTTCCAAAACTTCCAAACGAAAATATGCTTTGCTGAGTTCATCGTGCAGTTGGTTAATTTCAACTCGCTGTCCTTCTAAAGTAATTACGGCTTCCTTTAGAGCATTTTTCAATCTCTCATTTTCTTCCTCGACATTTGCAACGTACTGAGTCATCTTTAACTCTCGCTCGCACAGGATTCCATTTTCATTGGCCAGCATTCGCACGGCTTCCATTACCTCTTTGCTGAACATGTGAGCATCGAGAATTTTACTGTTCAAATTTGACAGAGCTTCTGCTGATTCAACGTGTGATTTCCATCGCCTAACTTGAGTTTCAATGTTAAGTGTATTGTAAGTAAATCCAGCTACACAACCAAGTAACAAGCAGATGGTCACAAACATAAATGTCTTCATTCTTCACCTCGTAAGTTTGAGATAGGTTTGATACAGCTCTTCACGTCTATTTCTAACCGTTTGGTCAGATACTCCTAGCTTTTTTGCCACTGCAACATCTGATAAGTCCCAGGATTCAGGAGATAGAATTACTTCATCTATATGATCCCTGGCATCTATTTTTGATACGGCGTCAAGTACCTCTACAATGCCATTGTCGCCATAGTCTACTTTCTGCTCCTGTTCCTTTATTTCTATCTCGTCAACACGTCTCGTTTCATTTAGACAATCTTCACCAGCAGCAGATAAAAGTCTCTGCTGCATATATGAAGGACAAAACAAATTGGCATCAACATTTAGTACGCTCTCAATAGCGTGTTTTACTCTGTCTGTTGCTACCAATAAGATATTCATATCTGGAGTAACTTCGTGCTCGGCAAATTTCAAGAGCGCTAGATAGCCCTCGCTCACTAAGTCATCAATATAGTGTTCTGCTAATCTAAAAGCACCTACATATCTACCGACTTGAAATCTTAGCATTGACATTAGAGCGAATGCTAACTCATCACGAGAACCTTTTGTGGCAATTTCTTTCAGTTCATCTTCAGTATAAGTCACTACATTATCGAATAATGGGTGCTCGATTTGCAAAACAATGACATCCTTGTCTTTTGTCAGCCTTTTGGGTTTCATTCCATTCCTTTCAAATTAACAGCCAAAACCTATGCGCATCAAAACTGTATTCAAGTCTATCACGCCACTTGTAAATATACCCTCTTGGATCAAATACTAGGGAGCCGTCCCACGCACAAAGATGCCCTCCATTAACAGTAGCGCCTTCTAGTAACCCCCATCCAAAAGTTAATTGCCTCTGCCACATTGTTTCTTCATCTGACCATACTTTAATAGGAGGGCATTCACTATTGATTGAGCAAGTTGGGTTACGGTTAAAAGGCATTATTCCATGAAAATGTTCTGTCCATAGCCAAAATGCTATTTCATCTGTTGTTGGTACTTTTGGAATTTCATCCCACGGAGGTGGAAATGGACAAGGCAAATCAGTAAATAGTTCCTCTAGAACAATATCTAAAGAGATGTTAGTTACCATTGCAAGGCTGGCTGCGACACAAGAGAAATTGTCTGGAGAAACTATCAATTTCATGTCACTCGTTTTCAAACTCATCAAATAGTTCCTGTAAATCAGCTTCTAGTTGCTCGCGAACTTCATCATACTTATCCTTCCAGTATTGACGCCAGTTTGGAGGCTGGAATAGCTTATCATAATCCTCATCAGCCCAGCCGGTAATAATCCAGATACCGACTTTATTTTCTTCCCATACGGGCCATTTCCATATTTGTGCGGCAGTAAACTCGTAGTCATGCGGGTTCTTTAGATCGACCCACCGCTCACCATGTTCAGGGTGCATGATATAGATATCAGGAATACCTTTTTGTAGAAGGTTTCCGATCATGCGCTCTATATGCCAACCTTTGACTTTAAGATAGCGGATAAAGTTGGCCTGAATTTTGGCTTCCGGGCCTTTTCCTCCACGAAACCTTTTAGGCTCCATTAAACCCTAGCAACTTTCTAACTTCGGCTTCGCCTAGCGTCTGCACAGCTTGTAACAAGTTTCTTTTTCCTGCATTTATTTCTTCAACAGCTTTCAATTTAGCCATTGCTTTTCGGTATTGCTCATATTCTTCGTCCGATAATATACCAAACCGATGAGCATCATATGGTGTAAGTGGATCGAACTCGATTTCAAGACCATCGTAATCTTGCACTGACCTTAGCCTTGTATATGCTCCATCAGTGTAAATAAATACAATTGCGTAGAAGTCATTATGGACAGCCTTAATTGTCTTTCCAATTATTTCATCATTTCTAGTAACTTGACGTTCAATTGTCAAATTAACAGCAACGGCGACTTCTGATTCAATTTGAGCAATTAGCCTGTCTCTTTCTATCTTTTCATTCATCTGACGCATAAGATTTTTGCCATCGTACAGGTCTGAATTTGTATGAATGCTCATTTTGCCTCTTTTAGAACTATCGTTATGTCCGATTTAAGTCCACTGATAGAAATGCTTGAGGGAATCAATGGCTTGCTAACTCGTTCTAATCTAAAAGTTATTGAAAAATCTCCAAGTTCGTCTGGCGCAAGTTTTGTTGCATCACAAAGAGCATCCAATAATTGCTTAATTTTCATAGTCGCCTTTGAAATACTCTTGCAGAATGGCAGTTGTTGTATGAATGATGAGAAGTCCCCAATAGCGAATCCTCGCCCTATCATTTGCCACAAGGGCACAGCGGAGTTCTTCCACTTGACTGTCGTGAGTATCAGTGTCAGTGGCCAGTCGCTCAAACAGCTTATGTTCCTCTTTCATATTGTCTCTCTCGGTTTATCCAGAGTCGGTTTCAAACTATTTTCCAACAGTTTCCTCTTCCACGCGGGCCATGTCGCAACAATTTTACTGGCCAAGATAATATGCCTGCGAAACGGGTCAGTGCAGTATTCCAGGTCGTCTATCTCACGCCCGTGGTCGGGCAACTCCGAGCGGTCCATCTATCACCTCACAATAGATTTTGGCCATTTCAAGATGTCCGGGTTCCAGTATCTTATCAGCGTAATCTTTCCAGCCTATCCCTCCGTCCAGGGCGAAGGCCAACATGATGGCGTCGTCCAAGGTGGAAGCCAGCACGCTGAAGACTCGGTGCTCCGTGTCTCCGTTATCGTTGGTGCACTCATCGAACACTTTGATCGTGTATCTGTTCACTTTGCTTCCAACTTTTCAACTACATCTCGGAGGCCACCAACAACATCCACTCGTCTAAGCGGTTCACCTTCACCATCTTCCCATGTGACATAAACAAGAGTAGAACGTACTGGTGAAACAGAATCAACAATTCGTATATCAGATTTTTTCAAAGCAAATTCAACTCTTGTCTCAGCGTCAGTAAAAATAGCGAACTCTTTCATGTGCTAATCCTCATGTTAGGAACTTGTCCAGATACGTAAAATAAACCTTGTTTCAAATCATACTCCATTTGTTGCCACTGGACTCCATTCAAATGATACTTAACGTCTTTATCAATGACTACCATGTCAAATTCTCTCGCGTTGTGTATTCTGTTAATGTAATCACTATCAGAAATAGTGTCACAGTAAATTGAAAGAGAGAAAGTGTATCCTAAAGGAACCCTAACTTCATCGAGAAGTCCCCGTTCCGTCACATAGTGAAACTCTTCTGACCAAGTGAATTCACCTTCAGTGAATGTAATATCAACTTTATGCTTGCCAAAATCAAGTTGAATAGCCAGCGGAGCATTTGACAATTCTGGTTTGGGCAGTATTAGATCATTGCCAACGCTTGAAAGATCACTGCCGACGCTTGGAAGAGCGATAGCAGTTCCAGCGAGCCCTAGAAATTTAAGAAAGTCGCGCCGCAACATGTCACTTGCCATCGTCGCCGATTGCCTCGTTCAGACCTTTTTTCAATTCAAAGATGGATTGACCAATCGACCGGGCGACACTGGGCAAACGACCACCAAATAACAACAAAGCTACCAGACCAATAATTACCATTTCCATTGGACCAGGAACCGCAAAAGCCAATATAGGATTCATGTTAATTGCCCTCTTCTAGCTGAGCGATCTTTTCATTATAGGCTTTCATCTTAATATCATAATCATTAGCTGATTTCCAGCTATTCATTTTTTCCTCATCATAAACTAGCAGGCACCTACGAAAATATTCGGCCTCTAATTCAGAACGCTGTCTTTTCAAATCTTCCAGAAGTTGACTTTCTAATTCTTCTGCTACATCATGCAATTTTAAGATGACTGGCTCGTTACATGCTGCATGTCCAGCCGAGACGTTATTCAACATTGATGACTTTGGTTGTCCACCATCAAATACATTCTGTGGTGTCCTAATACCATTTGGCTGCTTCGCGAATGGCTCTCGAAAACATCCAATATCTCCATTCTTCAATATGGCAGTATCTTCGTATGGACCCAACAACCGCCTTTCAATCTCTGTAGCAACATCCCGTGGAATTGATACAAGTCGATACAAGTCAACTAAGTTATCATCGTCCATTGCATTGATAAGAATATCGGCTACATTATTCATCAAAGCAACAGCATTAGACAGGCTATGATAACTCCAGCCACTTTCTGGTTTTAACGACTCAAGTACAATACGTGTTAGCGTGTAGTTTATATCTCCATTAGTGGCATGCATTTCTCTAAGTCGTTGTACCAAACCATCAACAGTATTGCGTACTTCAGGATATTTATGATGGAGACGGCCTAAAAACATATCTACCTTTGAGATATACGACCATGTTCCATTTACAACACACCTTAAAGCTGCATAACTAATGAAATTTTGAGGGTGTTCATACTTACGAATCTTGTCCACAAGACCGTCAATGATGACATTTAACATGACTCGGCGTTCATGGGTGATATATGGCATTATTGAGCACTCCAGTAAGCTGCCACCTCGATATTTGTCATTGATGCTACAGAATTAAGAGCAGTCATCATTTGATTGGCCGTTGGGTGTGGTGGCAATTCAAACACCCTTCTACGAAGCAACGCGCCTCGTTTTATAGACATGGAATTAGCAGTAGAGGCAAATAATTCATAACTCGTAGGGTTTAGACTATGTAAATGTCTAGCCCTTGCCAGATAAGTTATGTTCATTAGATGCACTTTGTTTAGATTTTGCGATTGATATGACCCTCCATTAGCTGGAGCAGTCACACCGCTTGGAGTGAATGGAATCATTGGATCGCAGGCATTTGGCCTCACGGTGACATTTACGGTTGGTTGTGATATTGGGGACAGCGGAACAATATACACGACTGGTCCTGGTACCGGAGGTGTTGAATACCGAATGTTTTGAGCGTCCGCCGTTGATATCAGGAACAAGGCGGGAAATAAGACAGTTGAAGTCTTCCACACTTATGCTCTCCTGATTTCAAATGTGACAATGTCGAATTCATATTTATCAACTAACATGTCAGTATCAAGATTGATTGCTATGAATTTTAGCTTTCCATTGGTATCTTTCAAAGTCTGGTCTCCATTGGAAAGTTGTATCCAATCCGCCTCAGTGTCAGAGTGCCATTGACTATGAACGATGGCTACCCATTTGGCAAGTTTACCAATGTAATACTCTTCAAAAACATCTCGAATTATAAAGTTCCTGGACACTGTGCAAAAGACACCAGAATCGTCACAGTCAAATTCAAAGCCAGGAGGGTTAGGTGAAAACATGTTAATATCCTATCACTGATTGAAATAGTCCAATTATTCCAAATACTACGCCAATTACTCCAAATGGCACAACATCGGGAAAACCACAGCTAACGCTGACAACTAATAGGACAGAGCCGCCAACAAACGACAAGACACTACACGCTTCATAAAGGGCATTGCTCGGTGTTTTCATTGTTATGCCTTAACAGGAACAAGGATATCTTCCACATCAGCCAGTTTCTCAATCAACGCATCCTTGTCCAGTTCAAAGGCTTCCCTGAACAAAATTACGTTCTTCTGTGTAGCCAGGGCGATCAATTGTGCCCGTGTCAGCCGTTCCAATTCGAGTCGTTGTTCGTTACTCATGCTTTCCTTTCTAATAAAAGTCTGGACACTGGCCAGCCAGAAGCATCAATATATCTCGATTAACGTGCAAAATCAGCCAACAGTGCCGGTGCTGCGGCATCGAATCCAACGAAGTCCATCATACCAATATCGTCTGGGTCGGCGATTGTGAAGTGCGAGTTAGCCAATCCGAAAACCGCCAGCTTGGCATTTCTCCCCATCTTCTGGCGATACTGTCCGAGAGCATATGATGGATGTGGCCCGCAGTTCGTCTCATTATCTGTGTAGATGCAGAACACATCCACCTCTATCTTGTTGTTTAGTGCCCATTCAATCGGAGCTGCACACCGGGTTGATCGGAATGGCAGCCCTCTCACGATACGGCAGGCGTCAACCAGTGAGGTTGTATTGGTAATTGGCAACTCAATCAGGTCGTGGCTGAATCCTAGGATGTGTGACCACTTCTCTGTTCGCTTTGCCGTCATGGCCATCACCAACGCGGCTTCCCGGCAGCTAATAATTGGCGATCCTATACATGGACACGACATCGAGCCGGATACATCTACTCCCAGTACGAATTTCTTATCTGTCGGTTCAACCACATCGAAAGCCGCATAGAACGCATTCTCCAGGGCTTCCAATACGTTCTGATCTGGCTGCCATGATAATGAGCCTAGCACACCACGACCCTGCTGATACGTCTTTAGGGCAAGCAGGATTGTTACCGGGTGAACACGCTGCGCCTTCAGGGCGTCACGATCCTCCAAAGCCTCCACGATCTTCTGCGAAGCGGCCGACAATGGCTTCACCAGTCCGATGCTAGTCATCTTGCCAAGATTGCGGATCATCGCTGTCAGTGGCATTTTCTCCAGTAGCGCATCCCACACCTCTATACTGTTAAGAGCTTCAGTTGGAACGTGCTCACGCACCAGCCCATTCGCCCTGATGACATTAGACAAGGCCGATGTGTCGCTGCCCAGGTTCTTTGCTACTTCTACTGCCATTAGCAGATTGGCTGACGGAGAGTCGATGTATTCAGCAGCTTCCCACTTGGCCTTCTGAGCTACATACTGAAGCACTTCATTTGTCTGGTCATTGGTTGCAATTGGGTGTGCCTTACGGAGCACGTCACGGTGCGACCATCCATTCCGCTGTGCATACTTCGTGACCTGCATCGCTAGTGCCTTTGGATCGCGGTCTGTGTACCATTCAGCAATCGTCCGCTTGAATCCACTGCCCCAGCCTCGGCCGAGAGCTTTACAGTTGTTCAGGAAATCAAACAAGTGCGTGCCGATCCGACAGACTTCCTTCACAGCAGGCAGGGCATGAATCGACGGAATACCACCCTTGCTAACCATGTATGCCAAGGCGAAGATGGCTGGGTCATTCTTCGGTGCTCGCCCTGATTTGCTGATGGTCACAATCTCTTGCACGGCAGCTTGGCAGCCTGCATTTGTTTTACACAGTCGGTCAATACAGTCCACTGTCTCTATGCTCAATTTACGCTGGTCAGCGTAATAAGTTCCACCTTGATGCCCCAGAATCAGGAACCTGCGAAGCCTATCAAGATCACCCACCTGGAAGCCAAACCCACCTCCCAGTCCTTTTACCATGTTCTTTCCACGAATTGGCTCTGTGCAATCTTTTGGCTGCAAGTCTCGTGCATAACTCATTTCAATACTCCAATTAAAAAGGGTCAACAAGTTGTGCTAATGGTATAGGTACAAGTTTGGATAACCCATCAGCGTCGGCTGACCGTGTATCAAGTGCTCGTTTTGCCGACCAGTAAGTTGGTTCGCATGGACATGACTTTATACATAGATAACCCATGTGATTCGACTGGGCGGCAAAACGAACACTCGCGGTCGAGTGCCACGTTTGCCGAGCGGTAAGTTTGTGAGAACGGGATGGGCTTGCTATGGATAAGATAACCCGATCTCTTCGACCGCGCGGCAAGCGTGGCACTCACTAACAGTCAGGTGGGTAGGAATCGAACCTACGACCTAAAGTCTACCAGATAAGGCAAGCCATCGCCCGACCTGCAATAGCCGAGAAGGAACGGTATGCCATTTTTACTTTTGCTCTACCAACTGAGCTACCACCTGAAATAGCGGGAAGTTGTTGGCACGAGGGAGGAATCATTGACAGGATAACCCTCGTCCTTCGCCCGCTGTATATTTATAGTGTATCACATGAAATGGAAAAGTCAAATTCTTTTTGTCAACAAAATTTCAGCTACAACGCGTACAAAATTTCCACCGTCAGTTTCAGTAAATCTGACTGGAACACGTAAAAACTCGTGATTTACTTTCACTATTGTGGCGCATTCGGTATATTCCTTATTATGTGTAGGAAGGATTTGATAGCGAAACACGTTACCTTGTAAAAATACATCGTGAGCCATGCATTCAAATTCTGGTTTAAGGTATAGGTCAAATATACGTTCAAAATTACGAGCACTAATAATGAAGCTACTTACGTAGTGCAAATGATCGTCTGGGTAGCAGAAATCATAAGTTCCATAATTTACTTCACCTATTCGCTCGACCTCATCCAGAATATCAAAGTCAACCTCTCCGACTATTGAGTCAGGTGGGAATAGACTTGATAGTAATTTTGCCGCTTTCTCATAGTCCGCTAGAAATTTCATTGTTGTCTCCAATGGGAGATGAAGGAATCGAACCTCTTGCCGCCACCACACATCTAAGCAACAGATTTACAGTCTGCCGTGTGGAACATCTCCCGGCAGACTCTGTAGCAGATGTCTAGTGCGCCGCCATTCCAGCTTATCTAGAAAACCGTCGTTTCTGCTCACCCTGACACGTACAGAGTCAAGTAACCCACCTGGGATTTGAACCCAGAATTTCCAGCTTGAAGGGCTGGCGACATTGCCGTTAGTCCAGTGGGTCATAAGCCGTTTGCCCGGACAAGCGCTCGATGAGGGTATTGGCTTACCACTTCTCCATCGCATACCTGCCGGACTAACACCAGCCAGGGAAGCACGGCCTCAGACTCCCCGGTGCTTAATATATTACTGAGGACTCGTTGGAAGACCGAGCAACAACTGTGGTGCCTGTTCGCCACTGCCAAGTGTCATCAGAGTCGCTGGGTACTTGCCATCCCACTTCTCGATACGGTTCTTCTCAACATCCAGTTGCTTGAGTTGGAGAAACAGCGGGTCCTTACCAGCTTCCTTAGTCGCGGAGGCAACCTTGCGAATAGCTTCTGCTTCAGCGTCGGCCAGCGTCAAGCGGGCATCAGCGTCACCTTGTGCGATTCGGCGGGCCTTCTCGGCTTGGGCGTTAGCTGCCAACTCAATAGTCTCATTCTTTTTCTGCTGAGCGTCGAAAGCCGCAGCGGTGCGAACCTTCTCTTGCTGAGCGATGAACGTCTCGTCAATAGCGGTCTGAATCTTGGGCTGCTCATAGGCAAACCCTCCAAACATTCCCAATGTGGAAATTGTGATGCCACGACCTTTGAAGAACGGGATGACATCGGTGCGGACAGCGTCGATGATTTCCTGTTTCTTCTCTCGCAGTGTGTCCAGGTTGTACTTGGCTGCTACCTCGGCTGCTACTTGCTGCACGCGTGCGCGAATCTCGGTGTCCATCACGGCTGCCAAACTGGCGACGCTCTTGTCAACGTCTTCCACGGAGTTGTCTTGCACAGTGGTAGGGTACATGTAGAGAAACTTGCTCGCGTCTTTCTCATCGACGAACGCCGAGCAGCTAAAGCCTAAGCTGAAGCCGATGGAGTCCTTCGATTCGATCCAGATAGCTTGGTCTGTCTTCGAGGTTCCGTTCTTCGAGTCGGCTGTCCACTGACGTGTGACAGGGGCGCGATTTACGACGACGAGTCGGACAGTGTCCATGTAGGTGCCAGAAGTTCGCCAGCGTCCTGTCTTCACCCAGCGGTGCGGAATCTGGATTCGCTTGACGGCCACCTTGTTCTGCGTGAGGTACTCTTCGCTATCGAATTTCTTTTGACCATCTACATTCGCGCCTTCCAGTGGAATAAGATAGCCAGTCTCGTGGTTCTGAATTTCCACGAACTCCGGCGTGTCGTAGGGTTTCATACAGCCTGTGCTTCCCAGGACCAGCAGGCCCAACAAAATAAATCTCTTCATCTCTTTTCTCTCCAAAAGTGAATGGATACTTACGCCTCAACGCTTGAGCGTAAAGTCAAGTTCCTTGCGAAACAGCCAGACTCCAAATCCGATACTGGCAATTACGCATACAATCGGTACGAGGTAGCGAAGCCCATCATATGAACGCATGGCTACAGCTCCCACCTCGCTGTTGTCCAGTTGGCGAATGGCGATTTCCGCCGACACAGGCTGTTGTAGCAAGGTTTCATACATGCCACCAACCAGTAACAGAGTCGCGCCCACCAATAGAAACAACCTACCACGAGCCTTAATACTCATACTCGAATTCCTAGAAAAGGTCTGGTGCGTGCAGCTTTATCTGGTCATACACACACCGTTGAAAAAGACCAAAGTCGATGGTAGGATTCTTCCACCGCTTCACTATATCAGGCAACTCTTCCTTCAGAATGCAGTAATGAACTGTACTCAGAAGTCGAGGTTGTATTGGTGTTCGTTTCTTCCCTGCTGCCACATCATCCTCAATCGCGTTCTCGATCTTGGCTCGTTCCTTATCCACGAGTGTCTTCGTTGTGTACTTGACCGCGATTGCCCGTTCAACCATCGTAGCACCCTGAATCACAGGAGCACCCATGTGCTTCTGGTTGGCTTCCTTGAATTCACTGCGAACAATCTTCGCCCAGGTTTGTCGCCCATAGCGATTAGCGTACGCATAGTTCTTAATGACTATCCCCTCGCCAATCTCACCCGGCTTCATCAGGTAGTCATTCCGCTCAGCTATGTTGTGGAACTGCTCTACTGTCCCGTCGTGCACCACGGCAATGCAGGGCACGTAGTTTACTCCGAACCGATCCAGCACTTCCTTGTATTGTTGATAGGGGATGTACCAATCATCCTCGTGAGCCAGTGGTGTAACGTCGAATACGTAGAACTTGCGCCACGCATCTTCTCGGTACGTCTTGAGAGTGTGTGGCACCAACCACTCGCCATATAAACGCCAGTTCGGATATGCATTCAGAAGGTCCCTGATAGGTTGTTGCAGTGCGATGTGATTCATAAAGCCCTGGTTGTCTTCCATCAGGGTTAGATGCCGCTTGCGTGATCCGCAATTCACCTCGCCATTAGCATCAAGCCACACACTGCCATTTGCTCCGTCAATCTTCGGAAACACATAGCAAGTGCCGATATTGATTCCCTCGACTTCGGCGTGTCCCCACCGCTCGACGTGTTGATACTTCACAAACATTGCAAAGCTCCTAAGTTCATGTCGCACTGCCTAACAACCAATACAGAACAAATTTGGTAGCTATAAACGATAATCCCATCACTGACAGCATAAGGATTATGGTATATACTGCAATTACCAACTTGACTTGTAGAGTCACGATGCCTTCAATATCTTTTTCTTTCATGTCTTGTAGTTCTCCACACCTTCAGGAAAAGTAGCTGGTAGGTTGATCTGGCCATCAAATTTACTTTTTCCTGTTCCTGTTTCCTTTTCATAGTAACAGTCTCTGTGAAAAGAACCAGCCTTGCGGATATAAATTCGCTTTTTTGTGACCTTGACGACAACATATTCAGCTTCACTGGCTTGAAGGCTCCACCTCGGTGGTCCTATCCATACCACTTTACGTAATTTAGAGTCTTGCAACTTTCTCTCAGCTTCCTCTATATCTCTCTTCGCAGAAGGTATGAGACCTGTGTGAAATGATTCGAGTTTCCGCTGTCGCTCTCTCAACAATTTTATATCAGCTTCCATTCTGAGAATTCGTTCTCGATTTTCAATCTGCTCGATCAAGAGTTCAGACAAACAAGACTCGGCATGCTCAAGCGTCTTTTCAAGTTCGTTCATATTGAGACTCTTTACGGTGTCAAATACTCTGGAAATTGTAATTTGGAGCAAATATAGAACAATGGGGTTGGGCGCACCTATCTATATCCACCAGTCCACGCTGGCTTTAGCCTGTCCCACGGGCCTTGTCACCATTCTATATCACCTTCTTAGCTTTCGCTCCGGCTTGCTCCAAGTCGCGGACCCTGGTGTTGATCCAGGCATCCCAGGGATATGAACCCCAGGTGAGCACCGGCCCGTCCGCAAGTGTTTAGTTTTCTAGGCGTGCGTTCAATCTGGCTCTCTCACGTTTAGCCCCAATCCCTTTGCCAAGTCGCTTATCCAACGTAACAAGTTGTTCTTTATCAGAACGATATGCTCGTGCATTGTCAATATCTAGCTGACGTTTTTTCTTCATCTCTTGCTTATGCTGCCACAGACCAGCCATTTGATTTCCTTTCATGTTTGTTCTAGAAATTCACAGTACAATTGCGCTGACCAGAATATCAGCATCAAAGAAATATTCTTTGATTTCTTCTATCTCATCTGGTGCTGAATCAAGCCAGTGATCTGTATGTGGATCATCTTCCACTCTCAATTTAGAATGAGACAAGATGGCTTCCCTCAATGAATTAGCTGAAACAACTTCCAGAATCAGTTCATTATCGAAGAAATTTACGTAACCAACGGCGTACTTCAATTTCATTTCAATCTCCCAGGTTAACATTTAACAATCCGCTACCCTATCATTTCCACTTCCTAAGCTGTGGGAGCAGGACTCGAACCTGCAATCTCGCGGTTAACAGCCGCACGCACTACCATTATGCTATCCCACAGTGTGGCAATAACATCGAATAAGTTCCTTTATGTGGATTACGGCCTGCTGCCGATAGTGTTTAACTATAGGGCAGCTCCCAACTAGGGGCTGGCTAAATAGGTTGAACTTTCGATCTCTTGCCACTCAGTTTTGTTAGCGGGCGTTACCCGCCATGTTACATTGGTCTGTCCTCCATCTGCATGTCTGTGTATGCTTTTTCGCATTCTATCTCAATTTTAGCTTTCATTCCGCTCATGGTCAAATAATTTTGAGAGTTTTCTACTTGGGCGAATCACGCGACATGATGAAGGTTCCTTATTTACAGGTTGTAGTGTCAACCCCCTTCCTTTGGGAATTCTTTTGGGTCCATCCCCACTTCAAAGTGTTCCGGCCAGATATGACCAGCTTCAATCAGCTCTATCTTGCCTGAGATTTCATCCTTTGTGATTTTGCACTCCATTTTGCCTTTCAGTTCAGGATGAAGCCAGAGAAGAAATCGAGCCACATATGGTGACAACTCATTGGGAAACTTGTACTCATCTGCTCCATATTCATACACGCACTCCCAGCGTACCCGTTCACGGAGCAGGTTGATGCCAAAACAACGATTACGATCAGACAACTGCATCGCGAAGGTCTCAAACATCTCCACGACCTTGAAGTTAGACCGAATCCATTGAATTGCTTTTTGTCGAGTGCTCATTGTTTCTCCAGTTGGGTTGCCTTTACACTATTAAGTATGTCACAGAAAATGGAAAAGTCAAATATCTTTTTCTCTTTTTACTGTCCTCACAATCTCCAGAGCAGCATACATATCTTGTACAAATTGTTCCGTTTCTGGATGCATATTACCTGGAGGACGGTCAGCATACACAATTTCATCCGTTTCAGCAATTACATATACCTCTTCTCCGTCTTCTGAATATTTGACTATGGTTCGTGCACTGCCCGGCATTTCCAACTTATGGAGTAGCGACAGTAAATTGCGTCGGCTGAGTGTAATTTCAATCATTTTCTTTTCCTTTCACTTATCCAAATGTTAATCGACTCAAAGATCATCGACACTAAACCACAAAGAGACAGGAAAATACATAATGCTGCAATACCAGCAATTATTTTCATGTTCTCGCTCAAACCATCGAACTCTTTTAGAAACTCAATCACAGATACCCCTCCAAAGATGTTTCAATTTCTTCATACGTATCCTCTTCATCCAGTTCTTCGAACTCAGTAATGTCAATTGGCGGGACATATGTGTCGTCTCTCAAGCCCGTTATTCCATGTGGTGTTATGTGTACAGTGTCACCACTTCCACCTTTCTTTCCTGCCCAGTTGTCCATGTCTTTAATCCACTTCATTCCAATCAGTGGAACTCTATCTCTAAAAGATTCCACTACTTCAACCACTATCATGGTAACATCATCTATTTTGTCTGGTCGCGTGACACTAAGAACTTCATCGTGAATATTGATTGGCGCAACAACCCATCCATGAACACCAGCAGGTTGCAGGTCCCAAATGCGTCTTTGTAAATACTTCGTGATGATAGCACCAGGAGATTGAATCAAGTGATTATTACCAGCGCGGATAGTAGAGGCTTGTATTTGAAAAGCAGCACCATATAAAGCACTACTGACCGCCCCAGCCGCCGTCTGCTCGCGATCCCTGCGAACTACCATTAGTTCGATGCTTTGCCATGATTTTGGAACATTGTGTGCTAAATCATATAATGCTTTAGCAATCATGTTTTCAATAGTAAAGTATCGACGAAAACCCAGAAAGGTCTCAATATACTGTGCAGGTTCACGATAGGTTATCTTACTGCCTATGTCACCTTCCTGTTCCAGAGCCGAGAACATTTGTTCGACTCGTTTTCTCGCTTCTCGCATTCCTGGGTATTTGTTCTGGAAATTTTCACAAGCTGCTTCAGCTACCTTCATTGGAATACTTAGCTTTTTGTTGATGGTAGTATGATCTCCACCATACAGCATGGCAAAGACAGCTTGCTTTCCACGGGTGTACATATCAATATCACCACCATCTTTGAATCCCTTACTTGCTTTGACTTGTGCTTCTGTTTTATCTGGATAGATTTCAACAGCCATCAAAGTATGAATAGACTTACCAGCAAGTAAGTCTTGTCTCAAATTATCATCTTGAAATACGGCATCGGCCAGCGTCACCTCGAAACCATCGAAGTCCCCTCCACATAGTTGCATTCCATCCCATGCTAGAGGGAAACTACTTCTAACTTCCTCGGAACCTTTAATACCTTGAGCATTAAGTCCATCACCTCCCGCCATACGACTGGAGAGCGTTCCGATAACCTTAAAGCTGGCGTGAAACTGACCGGCTTGAAGTAGTTTGTTATATAGTTCGACTTCCTTAGCTGCCGCCTTGCACTTGAGAATTTCATCTGCTCGGATGGAGGCATTTGTAGGACCCATGTAAAGGATGCCTTTTCCATCACATCTTGGACACTTTTCTTCACCTTCAATACCATCTCCAATACACCTGATACATATCTCTGCTCCAGGCTCATAACCAGTAGCTAGACATCGTGGACATTCTCCATTGCCTTCACAATCAATACAGAACGGACTATCAGGTGGCTCGTCACCCTCTTCTAGCGGTTCAAGTCCAGTCCCACCACATCGTTGACAGGTTTTATCTCCGTCGCATTCATGGCATAAATCATCACACAAGTCTTCGTCCAAGTCTTCTCTACCAACAACATACTTCGAGCGGATTGTCTCCAAATTTGCTTTTTTGGTCGACTTGTCGATCAACGTGGCTTCAGACTCATCCATTACCTCGCGCACGTATCTTTTAACCTGCACTGGCTTGTTGATATTTACTGGAGATGTCTCCAGCACCCTTTTGGATTTTGAAAGTAATTCGGCAATCTGACTGGTATCAATGGTAAAGCCGTGCCACCGAACAGACGATACCATGCAGGCAAGGGTAGAGTCGTCGTCTCCAGCGTCAGGAAAGTTAAAGTATCCGTCAAGCAGTCGCGTATATTTGATGTCGTCTGCCCCATAACCTCTTGCCTCTTCATGTGTTCTCCAATGTTCAATGTCATAGTGAATCAACGCTGGCCATGCATAACCTTTCAATTTTCCTGATTTGTCCCAGACCTTCCACTCTTTCTCTGGCGATGATATTGCCAGGGCAAATGGACAGTGACCAAGCTCGGCCAGCTTGTGTGGTCTTTCAGGATATACTTCCGAGAATGAATGGTATTTAGGATCAAGTCCCAGACAGTGTTGAGCTAGATATTTGAGTCCACGATTTGGCTTGAACTTCAGAACGACATCTTTGAAATTCGGATCAATCTGATCCTCTTTTCCTCTCTTAATCCTATCATAAACTGCCCACTTTGGAGCATTAGGATTGGCCCTTCCAGCAAACAGGATGCCATCGAGTTCAATTCGTTTTTCTAGTTCTGCCGCCAGCTTATGTGCCAGTGGTGTTGGTACCTTTGTCACTTTTATGTCGTGTCTCGACATGAGAGTCTGGAACTCGCCCTTCCGCGAGTGAAGCATCAGACATATCACGTCCTTCGGCTTGATGCAGGGGCCATCACGGGCGTCCCGCTCCGCAATTGCCAAGTCAATAACAGATATCTGATATGGGATGGCGTTCGGGCCAAACTTCTCGCGTAGCAGCAGCCACATTGTGTAAATCTTCGTCAGGTGAAACCAGTCGTACGTGGCATTGAAAAACACGCACGTCCCGGTACAGAACTTCTCGATCAGGTCGAGTGTTTCCTGCACCGGGCAGTCCCACAAGTTGTGCAAATGTATATCACCGTCTTCGTACGCCCATTGAACAAGCGTAGCCAGACCGTGAAATCCACACGTCTCCGTGTCGATTGTGTACGAGTCAGGTCTGAATTTCATTTGAATGGATTCGTCACTTGCGGTAGCTGTGGCTGTAACCTTCGATCAAATGTCAACTGTCTAAGCCATATCTTGCCAGACACTAACAGTGTTAGCCGCTCCCAAAGAGTCAATGTCCAGCAGGATATCGTCTCTTGCTCATCACAGTACACTGGCAATGGCAGATATTCTGGTTGGTCTTTTGCCAGTACGTGCGTTGCTTGTTTGAATTGCAGCGGTTTCATTCAACCTCCAATATGTCGTCTGGGTCAACCAGAAATGATTTCTCTTCGAGGCGGGTCTTGCACTCGTACAACCGAACGTACTTGGTAACGTCCAGTCGTGGAGGTTCGTCATACCCACCGTCCATATCCATGAAATGCTTGTGCCCGACATAGTTGCCGAGCGCTCGTTTTACCACACCGATTATGATGCAAGAGAAGTGCATCTCTTCGGAGTAGGTCAATGTCTTTTCACCATGTTCAGTGTAACCTATGAAGGCTATACGTGCAACACGAACACGCTCACCTAATCGAAGGCCGAGTGGATTAGTCTTTGTAGAAAACCGCAGTTCAGTTAGGTTTCCCAAGATTCGCACTCCGAATTTAGGATGATGCACTCAACCTGCTGATCTACCATTTTCTCGTTAATCTCACGACGAAACTTCATTGGATACAATCTAGACTCTTCACATTTTATCGCTGAAACCCTTCCATCTGGATACTGCAACTGATACGTAATCAAATAATTAAATGTCATTGCTCAACGGAAGTCGGGAAGAAACTTCCACCTTTCTTTTGTTCGTTCTGTCTTTTTATCAGCTTCATACTTGTCAACGTCGGCTTGGATTGCCTGTTCCTGCACATGTAGCCTTCTACTTTGAATATGAAAGTATCCTCCAACTCCAAGCAGAGATACAAATGTCAAAAGAACAAACACACCTAGAAGAAATTGTCTCTTAGTCATTCAAGTACCTCTAACTTATGAACTTCTATTTCCCAGCCGTCTGAATATCTACCCCAAATAAGAGTAGTTGCATAAACAAGACTGTATTCAGAAACCTCACAATCATAGTGTTGCTGGTAATATTCTAACTCTTTGTTGGCAGCTTTTAAGGCAGTCTCTTCACTTTTGAATGCCTTAAACTCAGCATCTGAGTGTCTGTCACCAATATACAGCAAAAACATCATTTGTCTTCTAGTACCTCCATAGCGTCAGCGAACGCATCATCGAGATTCAAACATTCATACAAAGTATCACAATCCATGTCTTGAAAACGTGGAATAATACGACGATAGAATCGTAGTCGAGCAAGAGGGCCGATACCGACATCCTTTAAGGCTATAATGATTTCTTCCATCAATTGACTGCCACTTGACCATCCCATCACTTGTCCTTTCGCACGTTGTAAGGAATGTAAGGTGTTGGATCAACTACTCGTATAACTGGTACACTTTTAGCCACAAGTTCAGCGACTATGTGTGCAGGCGTAAACATCGTGCTATTGTCGTCACTACCCCAGAGCGTTCCAGCGTAGTTTCCCTTCATATCAAGTATGGAACCACCAGAATCTCCGTTTCTGCACGATACATTAAGAATTTCCCTATATCCTCTTTCGTATTTTGTGGTTCCTACCTTTCCTATTGACTGCTGTGGTATTCCGCCTCCATATCCAAATACCTTATAACTTTCTCCAGTTTTCACATCTACATTAGTAAATGGAATAGGTGAAGCTGTCGATGGGCAGCGATCAAGCAATATCAAGCATAAATCTTGTTTGCTATCTGTTTTTGTTATCGTGCCATTTATCACTTCCCATGATGGAAATAGTACACGAACACGATCTGTTTTTCTGCTCTTTACAACATGATTAGCAGTTACAATGCAGGGATGAAAAGTGTCCAATACTACGTATGTTCCACTACCGCTTGAATCCGTTCCATCATTATCAAGTACGAACACACGTACACACGCTGCTGGAGGTACATTAAATGATGGAAGAGTTTCATCGCCTTTTACTAATGACAATGCACAATATACGGCCAGAATCATGCCAGCCAGAATAAGAATGTGTGCAAACGTAGCTTTCATTCTGTCTCCAGTAACTTATTGATGATGTTTCGTAAGTCGGTAAGATTCTCGTTCTTTGCTTCGACTACAGCATCCTGTCGCGAGGCTTGAGGCGGTCGATAACCAGCATCCCATAGTGCATTGAAAAGATTTTGAAAGCCAACAGGATTCTCATAATCAGGAACAGATAACAAGCACGGAAAACTGACATGTCCAGCTTCCTTTTCCTGCCATTTAACTATTGGAATGTATTGCTTGCCAAAACGATCATACGTCATAACTCGAAGTTCTTCTCTCTGACGTTCAATCGAATACATCAAATGGAATGCCAGTCTATCTGGTTCATTTGTTTGAGGATGCCAGAAATTCATTGTAAACTCACTATTAAAAGTGTACCACACTATCCACCATTGTCAAATGTTTTTCTCCAAAGTCTCGGTGAACAAGCTGAGAAACCAACATGTTGTCTTGCAGAATCCGCAAAGATTCAGCGGCCCAAAACTCTGGTATCGTTTTGTTCCCTACTATTGGGGCAGTGGCTACTGCCACTGTAATGGGGGTGCTGCCACTAAACGCAGTGAGCGGCAGCGCCACAGTGGCCGCTGCCGCTCCTATCACCCTAAGAAACGATCTGCGCTGCACGTTCAAATGCACCCAATCAGGTCACGGAACAATGCAGAAATACCGCTTTCGACTCCACCATTACTGGGATTCTCTTCGTAAGCTACATCCTTTACAACTGCGTCAAGTAGCGCTGGACTGAGTGAATGCGGACTAATGTCACCAGCGTTAATAAGTGCATAATCCGTAGAAGTAACAACAACTCCATGTCCCACAGGAGCACTTGCCGGAGCCACTACACCAAACAACTTCAGAAATGCCTCGGCAGGTCGATTCATAGTACCGACAGTGTTAACAGTTGGCGTAGACAAATAATCAGCGTCCAAGTCAACATTGGCCGTTGTGACCACCATGTATGCACCATTTACGGTGTCTCCATTCGCCGTCAATGTAACATCGTTTGCCGTGAGATTGTCCGTACATGCGGCATCAACATCGCCAGCATTGTAAGTAGAGACGATTGTTTCTCCACTCAAAGCCGAATCAATAGCCGTTTGAATTGTGGCAGCAGCCGCATTATATACGATGTTACCAGTTGTGACGGCTACACCATACTTTGGAAAGTTAATGGTGATTGTGAAATTACCAGAACTGATAACATCACTGTGGGCCGGGATCGTAGTGATGTGCGACGCTTGCACATAAGGTGATTCCAATGTTGGATCAATCACATTTTTCAAATCCACAATTTCATTGTAGACATGTCGTCCCGGCCCCTTTTCAATTGAAGCACTAATGTTCTTCGAGTTGTCCAATAGCGTAGCAATAACACCTGCCATTTACAAAAACCTCCAGAAAGTTGTAACTAATCCTTGTCGAGTTAACTAACGTCCACCTAAGACGCCATTTCAAAATTCAGATGCCACTTCATCCATCATATCAATCTGATATCTCTTTGGACCTACCCTCTCATATTCACATCGTAATCGAACTGGTAGTCTCCAAGTGATACCATACTTCCTATTTACACCATGTAGAAGTTGTGTTGGCTCAGTATAAGATGCTAGTGAGTTGTAACTATACGCATCACTTGCTGGCCAAGCACCATTGATAATCATTTCACCATTTACTTCAGTTGTGAAGCCGGGTCGGTGAAAATGCCCACAGCAGAAATATCTAATTGGAGTTCCATGCTGCAATGTATTAAGAGCCATGAGACGATGCTTGCGCTTTTCCAGGCCATACCACGGAATACCCAGGCTACTACGTACATCATCACCATGAAAGATATGAAAACCAATACCGTCAATGTCAATATTCACAGAAAAACTATTTGGAATATTGAAATTGATATTCTTTACATCGCGTAGGTGCATCTCGGCCACCTTCGCAATCATGTAATCCCAGTTATCATGTGCGCCAAGGTAATCTTTCTTTGGTGTACGACGACCATGATTACCAGGAACATACACAATATTTACTACTGGAAAATATGGGGCCAAGTCGCGATACATCAGTGCGTGTAGCTGGCCGATAGCAAACGCATTCTTAAAAGCGTTTCTAAAATAGGATCGTGATGTATGCCCATGAATTTCTCCACCAGTATGATCTCCATAAGCCAATACGGTAAGTGACTTGAAGTTGTAATTTGGTGAAAGGGTTTGTTGAGTCCATTTGATCGTGGCGTCAACATACCTCTCGGCCCTACACATTGAAATCGGAAAGTCATATGTTTCCAGTCCACCAGTATCAGCAGGTGTTATTACTTGATCGTGATGTCCGTCACTAAGGTGCATAACAAGATGTTCATCAATCGTATCACGAGCCTTTGTAAAGTTTTGTCTTGCATCTGGAAGTGCTTTCATTGGCTTAATACGCGAATTCATTTCTTCCACAATCGCATGAAATAAGCCGTGTGCTCGTGCTGCCGATTTCAATTGCCTTTTGTAATGATTGCGTTCTTCACGAAGATGTTCATTTTCAGATCGTAAACGAAAAATCTGAGCATCTTCAGTTGATATTCTGACTTCAGCTTGTACTTCCTTGTGAACTCTGCCGCAAGCAATATCACTGACAACCGAGCGACTTACGCCATATTTACCGCCGATTTCAGCTTGTGTCAATTTCTTTTCACTGATGTGCGTCTTTATTTCCTTAACTTGATCTTCACTCAGCTTTGTCATTTGATTCTCCAATTATTTTCGTTTCAGTGAAGGGGTGATGTGTGAGAATATATTGCACTGCTTGTAAAAAGTAATCATTCTCATCGAATAACACTTTTTTCAAATCTAAGTTAGCAATATGTTCTCGTTGGGCTTTCAAAAGGTCGGGATTTGTAATCAAATCAGCCGCTCGGTTAATCATATCACGAGGCGACTCAAAATTATTGTCAGACATTCCGACTCTATCATTTAACCACATTCCAGCTCGATTATAGAATCGACTGCCACAAATGGTGATAAATGGTAAGCCCAAAAATAATGATTCCACTAATACATTATAGCAGCCAAATGGAAATGAATTGATGGAGAAGTCGTGCATTTCTGCGTTCTCCATGTAGTCATAATATTCCTGTTCTGAATGTACAATAGCATTTGGTAATAGCCGTTTTACATCAGCTATGAATGCAGGGAGAGCGGCATACCGATTTAATCCTGGACTGCCAAAAAGATGAAGCTCGTGAGTTGATAATGTACCATCGCCACCTAACCTGCGAGCTACTTCGTGATTGATCTCTTGCAAAACTGACAACAGTGTATAGTTGTATTTATCTGGACCCCATACACAATTTACTCTTACAATATCATCATTCCTGTAGTTATTTTTTCGTTCATATGTTGGCCAAGCAGGATGCTGACCAAGTCCTGGTAACAAAACCATTGTCTCAGAATACTGGTCAGTTGAATCTTTTTCAATATCACCGCCAATGAAATAATCTATCTCGGAATTATCTCCTGACGTGTCCGGGTGTCCATATCCCATAGCTTGGATTGGAGCAATGCGAGAGTTACTAAGCCAAATAGATTCATTCGACATTCCAATATCCGTGTAATACACCATGTCGAATTCATTGTGACGCATTTCAGGAGGGATTACTAAATCACCATTATCTTTGAAGTAGCAATATAATACCTGCTTAAAGTAGTCCTTTACAATTGTGTCTGGTACTCTATCAGGTGGTCCTGTCCAAATAAGTGTCAGGTCTGCAAAAGGTAGTAATTGCTCTACCATAACACCTGCCGATTTATAGACGGCGTGGTTACGATGCCATTTGTTCGTAATAATGGCAATGTGAGGACGCTCATTATTGCTTTTAGTATTTGTGAATTCCCATGTCCTGGTCTTTTTGAAAGCACTATTCATAATTCCCTTGCAATGACGTGCCTCTTCTGGACACATGTAAGTGCAAGTAAAATATGTGCTCGTGACTTGATGAGTGTATGGAATCCATCTTTCATCCATGAATTTCAAATGGCGGTAACGATTTTGTTGCATTTCTTTTGTTGGTGAACTGATTCCAAGCAAATAAGAATTGTACCACATCGACGCCAGTACAGGGTGCATATCAAATATCTTTGACTGGTCGATCTGTACATCACATCTTGGACCTTGCAACATAAGAATCTTTGGAAGATTGTGCTGCTGAAGTAAGCAATTACGAAGCGCGGCGTCAGACGTTCGATAGCCAGTCAGTGCGAGTAAATGCTGAAAGATGTGTCCAAATTGTACTAAGGCTACAACTTTATCAGGTTGAGGGACAAAATTTTCATCGCCAAATGCAGAAAATACCAGAGTAAAAAACTCTGTCAGTTTTTTAATGGCGTCATTGCCAAGTTGCTTGTAGTGATGAATTTCAAAGAACGCCAAATACAATAATATCGCATCCCATACAACTGAATCTCGCTCAGCAATAGCTCTCACAAATCTAGAGTAATTTACTGCTGGGATATCACTTCTAGGGTCCTTTGGACTAATAATAAGTTCCGCACCTTTTATCTTTAACTGCTTACGAACTTTTTGTTTGCGAAGTTGCTGTTCTCGTCTTTTAGTTCGTGCCACGTAAAGGAACCTCCACTAACTCACCATTCTCGAACTTATACAATGTCTCTACTGGGAGTTTTTTTGATAGGATTTCATCTCGAATGTCATTGGCCCGCCACGACGTTGTGGCTATTACAATTGGTCTATTACTAGTAAACAGTGCTCCTGGTGCTCGCATTACCAACCCAGTACCAGGAACGTATAATCCCCACTTGGCGTCGTGACTGTCGATCACTAACGCGCTCTCTGGCACTCCAAACCTCCGCAGGAACATGGCGCTCTTACCGGCCCCACCCCAGAAAGCTATGTCGCCAAGGTTCCGACGAATCCAATCTCCAGTGCGGACAATGTTCAACGCAACCTTACGGTACTCGTCGCGAACACCGTCAACAAACTGCTTGATCTGAAATGGAGAGCCGGGCGACCGCGCTGTCGCCATTAGCACCTCGTCGCCATATCCCTTTTCAATGACGATATCAACATATCCGGCTCTTATTAGCAGGGCTTTGAGACTGCGGCGTGTAAAATGCTGTGGGTGCTCATATGTCCAGTCCTCGATACGACATCGCTTCAGAGCGTTTTTGCAATTTGGGACTTCGATGAACACTTTGATGTTGCCGCTGCGAGACCTCTGGGCGATGGCTTCGATAAACTCTCTTGGCTCAGTCATATGCTCCAGCAAGTGTCGCATAACGACCAGTGTGTCCGCCCCTTCAGGGATATGCTTCTCGGCATCAAAATACTCGCGGCGATATTGAATGTCAAATTCTTTTGCCCGCAGTATGGCTTCGCAAGGATCGACGGCCAGCTTCACGTTGCCAGATTCGACTTCCAAATTGACGCTGTCGAGAAACGAGCAATCACCGGCCCCGATTTCCAGTAGCAGTGAGTTGTCCGGCATCCACGCCATTTCACACTCGACCATACAACGCACTTCGTCCATATGCTCTTGCCAGCCGGTGCCAGTGTTATACATACGACAGCCTACTTCTGAATACACCACGGCATTTTGATCGAACTCTATGTTACAGACGTGTGTACATCGCTCGCAGATATACAGATGAATCGGATGCTGAGGCAGTAGTTCCGATTCCCGTGCATTGTCCTTCAGATCGACGAGAGACGTGGGCTGAGTCCCCATGTCGAACATCGGCTTGAAGGCATACGATTGGCAAGCTGGGCAAATCTTCATCTCATTTTCCTATCTTCGTCATCAGGATCAATGGTAAAGTAAACACCTTGCGAATCGTCGCTGATTACTGTTATTGGATAAGTCACTCCATTTATCTCAACGTAGACTTCACCTTCTGGATCGCAGGCTTCTAGTTCTTCAACTACGTTTTCAACTTTCACTTTTATCTTCCTTGTGATTTACACTTCCAATATACATGTCCTCTTGGCGTAGTTCTACATGAACATTATCACCTTCAATACATTGAAATGTGTAAGGTCCATATTCTAAATTCTCTTCCATCACTCCACACCAGTATCATCAAACAATGAAACTATTGCCACACTCTCTTCTACTGCAATTTTACGTAGAGTCTTTTCATCATACTCACCTAAATAAAGATAAGGTGCTTGTGTTAATCCATATGACGAGCAGAATATATGAGTAGCATAATAACCTACTGACAATTCATTCAATCGAATATCAATTACATTGCCACTCTCGTCAGTTATTACAGCTCCAATTATCTGAATATCTCCTAATTCGTGATTATGTTCCTGATGTAGGTCTTTCAATAGAACATAAATGGCGTCTTTCTCATATTCAGATAAATTATCACTGCTTTTGAAAGTTAAGTCACCTTGACGTTTCAAAACAGCCACAACCTTGTTATTATTGTCAGTCATCTAGGGCCTCTTGTAATTCTCCTAGTGTCATGTTTTCCAGGCGACGATTGTCGCGGAGTACGCTCAGCACTTTAGTATCAGTGCCTAAATGGAATAAGTCAACTATCGTGGCACCACGATTCTCATCCATTCCTGGGCGATGAATACGATCCTCTCCCTGCATTCTCGATTCTGGAGCAAAGTCATTTGAATAAAATACCGCCATACGAGACTGAGTTAACGTCAGTCCAAGTCCACCAGAAGCTGGATGAGCACAAAAAGCTACTCGCTCATTGTTCATGTCTTCCCAGTAATCTAGAGGTTTAATGTTACGACTAACAGGCTCTCCATCATGGCGAAGAACTTTCCATCCACGCCCATCTATCTTCACAACATCCCATCCTTGACCGTGACAGAGCTTGGTCAATTTATCAACAGAACCTTGGAAGCCAGCAAAGATTACAATGCGCCCTTGATCCTCGCATTCTTCAAGCAGCAGCTTGATTGCATCTTCCTTTGGACATCTCACTTCCTTTGTCTCGCGAACCATGTGAGGAACCTCACCAGCCCCTTTACATACATCGCAAACATCAAATCTCTTTTCTGGTCCTTCGTTAGTTTGTCTCCATTGGTCGCATTCACCCTCGCCTTTACACTGAGGACACGTTTCCATGCCTTCCTGCTTCTCACGATACTGGAATCCGTCAGACAACTCACGTAGCCAAGTAATACCTTGAATCGCCGTAGTGGCGATGGCAGCCAGACCCTTGGCAACTCTCTTGAGCGTACTGGTCGGTTCTAATTTGATCTCACGATAAATCTTATCGGGAATATTCAAGCAATCCTTTTTCTTCAGAACACGAACCAATCCATCCAGTCGATTAGCTAGATATGCTACTTCGTTTTTCGATGCTATCCACTGGTGTGATTTCTCACCCATTCCAAATACATCGTCACAT
>Ga0209536_100002768_pt1 | contig 28504 bp, 53 predicted proteins | sample DeeMarSeWOR28_12_FD_187461 | JGI IMG/M metagenome (GOLD analysis project Ga0209536, IMG submission 187461) | Marine sediment microbial communities from White Oak River estuary, North Carolina - WOR-2-8_12 (SPAdes) (version 2) | ecosystem: Environmental > Aquatic > Marine > Intertidal zone >... | reverse complement strand
CGGGTAAGTCAGACCTCAAAGCCGCTGGATATGACGCGTGGCGCGAAGAGCAATCTCCAGAAGCCGCTGAAGCTTACCGCCGCGAGTTCAACAAGGCTATTGAAGCCGGAGCATCTTGGAGTAAAGCCAACTCGAAAGGTTGGCAAGCTTTCAACTATATCGCACGCGTCAAAACTGTCAAGCCTCAAGGCTTAGAAGTCGAAACATGCGTCAAGCATGATGTCCTGATTATCAACTATGGCTTAGCTGCCTGGAAGCTCAACAACAGTCAGCTTTCACTCAATCCTGTAGAGAAAGCCAGGTTGAAGGACATTCTCACCTCTAAAGGGTGGGGAGCTAAGCTAGTGTCAGTTCTCTAAACCCAAGGCAAGCTAGCCTCTCAAGGTTAGCTTGCCTTTTTTTTTGAGCTCATACATCTCCCGCAAGCTAAGCGAGCAAGACAGCTCAGCGGTCTGGCACAGGTTCTTTTAAATGCAATAATACAAGAGACATTACTGCGAAATTTACATAATACACCCCAAAATACAAGTGTTACTACTGCAAAATACAAGTGTTACTACCCCAAAATACAAGGGTTATTACTGCAAAATACAAGGGTTATTACTGCAAAAATGTGACGTTAAGTATTAAGTGATACTCAGGAATTTTCGGAAATTTCCACTTTTTCCAATTACAATATGGTATAATTAAAAAGGAGGTGGTATATGACCCACTTGTTTGGTGAATTATTCGGTGAAAAATCATACAGAGTATTGATACCAAAGGAAACATCAAGCGGAGTTGTAATATATTACATAAGCGCAGTAGCCGCAGACAGTATAGAGCAAATAAGAGAATGGGTAGCCGGAAACTTTGGCGAGAACACAGTATTCCTCTATGACAAGATGAGCCTTAAAAGATACATGGAGAACAATGACATTCTATTGATGTGGGAGGATGAATAATGAATGCAAAGGTCTATATTGACAAGAAGGTAGAAAAGGGAAGAACATTTCCTGATTATCACGGTATCCATGTAACGGTTGAGCAACACCGAGATAGATACGACGACAACCATATGAGAATTCACTGTCACGCATCAAGAGATATTGAACTTCACATAAATGATCGGGGTGCTCTAGTATTATACTTTACAGATATTCACAATAAACAGCACATGCATGAGTTGGGTCATGTATAGTCATTGACATATATATAGATTAGTAGTACAATGGAGAACAACAATGAGTAAAAGAAGAAAGAAAATTGAGTTTCCAGTAGATGAGGTTACGCTAATTCTGCACAATGTTGACGTTCCTGATCTGCACGAGTGGCTGTGCAGTATTCCTCCAATACACATGTATAATGCTCCAGCATGGATAATAGAGTTACAAATTGTTTTAGATGAACAAGTAGATGGATGTATCCAAAATGCATGGTGAAAAATCCTAGCTCGAATTTCTCCGATACCGGAATTCTAGTTTGAACACCCCAGGTGGTGTTATGGCAATATCAGCAGAACAAAGAAAGAAATATGCGGTCCTTAGTGGTGGTAGATTCCCAATATTTAATACAGCAACGGCAAAAAGTGCCTTACGGCTTAGAGGTCATGCAAAGAATAAGGAAGAAAGACGCAAGATCATCAATGCTGCAGCCAGGTATTTACCACAAGCTGCAAAAGCTGCACGAGAGGAAGATCGCAAGAAAGGTCTCATTTGATAATACCAATCAGTTATTTGATTGGTGTTGTTTTTAGTGACGAGCTATTATCAAATCCAGGGTATATATTGTTTCTGTTATTTATCCTACTCTGGAACCTAGCTCTTGGTATATACTTTACATTAAAGGCATCAGAGCTAGATAAAAAATATGATCGATGGTCCGATGAGTGACGCCCTGTTCCCACGAGTGCAACAGGTACATCGTTAGCACCGTTAGCACACAGGAAAAGCGATCATCCGGCATTGAGTAAGGGGAGAGTATTTAATGGTACACCTTCCTTCTAGAGAATCTCTCCCCTCATACGGGGCTGTGCGAAGTCGCCCGATGAACTTGTACAAAAGCCGAAAGGAAATTGAACAAAAGCATCGGAAACTCGGCTGCAATGCCGACAGCTCCACTAAATCTAAACGAAAGGAGTAGATATGAAAAAGTACACCAAGCCAAAGATCATAGCAGAGCTCGACTTGGAAACTCGCGCAGGATCGTGTTGGAAGCCGCACGAGTTCGAGATTGAAAAATAATGTCCCTCAGCGAGGGCATTCCGTGAAATAGGCGTAGCTTGCGGCAAGCGGTGGGAAGTCGCGACCCACTTGCGTGGAAGTCCATTGACTTCGGCCTCCTTGGCTAAAGGTTGTAGCAAGCAGATTGAGCGACCTGGCAGGGACATTAGCTTGTGTAGTAACGGCAGGGGTAGAAATACCCCTGCTAGCGCGGAGGCAGAAATGAATACATATAATGAATTATTCGACGTTATAACAGTTTTGAGGGAACCATTGCTACGTCTAAATAACATCGAGATCAACAGTCAGCGTCATGCAATAGATTTATCTATCGCAAAATGGAGACTGTTGCTAAGTTTTGTTGAGGATGGTGTTCTTATTGATAACGGCGATTCTGGATCATGCGGTCTTTGTAGATTCAATGATACTGTATGCGAAGATTGCCCAATATTCAAATTTGACAATCGATACGACGGATGCGAAAATACTCCATATAATAGTTATGAGGAAGCGTACGATAAAAAAGACTTCTATGCTATGTATAAAGCTTGCAGACAAGAGATTGCTTTCCTTAAGGAAGTGAAATCATTTTGGATCATAGCTCATGAGAGATAAAAAGATATTTGTAATAGTCAAATCAGGTGGGGTGTGGGTTGTTGGCGGAACAAAGATTTACAAAAATATATCGAGAAGTTCAAGGTATAGGATTGAGAATCTGACTTATTTAGAAAAATACCGAACAAGTATAGTGTATCTTTCACATACAGAAACAACACTTGTGATTGCGAGGAAAAATCATGAAGAAAGTTATTAAAGCTGTAAAAGTTAGAACAGATGGACAAAGAGCATCGTTTGTCCCATTTCATGATAGCGAGTGGGAAGTGATCTACAAGAAAGGTGAAAAAGCGTATCCCCCTGAATATTGTCCAGGATCAAAGCTAATGGCATTTGCGACACTAGAGGATGCAGAGATACACGCAGCAGTAGAGGAGTGGGATTGTGAGATATGGTTAGCGGAAACAACTCGCGCAGAGTGCATATTCGAGGTTTCAAATATATATTACGGCGCGGAAGCATTTGACTTTTGGAAGCTTTACCCGAACTATTGGGGAAGAATAAAATATCTATACGAAGCTCCAAAAGGCTCACTGGCATGCGACGATATAACACTAATCGAACGTATTGGGTATGTGTATGATAGAGAGTTCTTCTTTGACAATGAATTTGACAACAACCTTCTTCAAAGCTGATCACCCAAATGAGCTGAATAGCTCCAGATTTCTGTGTATCATGCCGCACAACGCGCTGAAGGATGCGGGTTTTACCTCATATCTGTTTGATTTGGACGAGTATGATACTAGCTTTGCCCAACACGCATGTAAAAACTCGGACACAATTATCTATGAGAGGAACCTGGTTGGTCCGATCATAAGCGAAATAAAGAAATGGAGAGAGGCAGGAAAGAGGGTAATCATCACATTCGATGATGCCTACAATCTAATGCCGATCACTACTCCCTCGTATCAATATTGGCAAAAGGGTATAAGACCTGATGGCGTTGTTGTTAGTCCAGCTCCTATCAACCAGTTCAAAATGGGATTGAGACTGGCTAGTGCAGCCACATGTCCCTCACGAAAGCTAGCTGAAGATTGGTCAGATTACACAAAAACGTACTATCTCCAAAATCATATAGAGGTTGATGCCTATAAAGTAAAGAGAGAGGAGAGGGATACAATCAATATAGGTTGGGGTGGTTCGATTACCCACTATCACAGCTTCGTGGAGAGTGGACTTCCTATTGCACTAAAGAACGTATGCCATAAAAGAAAACAAGTCAAGATACTGGTTGCTGGAGACCCAAGAATCTTCAATTCCATTCCGGTGCCGGAATCACAAAAAGAGCATATCCGATGGGTGCTCCATCAATACTGGCCTCAGAATTTATCCAAGTTTGACATCGCAATCTCCCCCATGAGCGGCGCTTATGACCATAGACGCAGCTACATCAAGGCGCTTGAGTACATGATTATGAAGATACCTTGGGTAGCAAGTAGAGGCAGCGCGTATGATGAAGTCGCAGGATTCGGAACTCTTGTCGAGAATAACCCTAAAGCATGGGAGAAAGCCTTGCTTAAGATTGTTGATAATTACACAGAATATAAGCTGAGGGCAGCCTGTCAACCTTATGAATTTGCCTTACGGCATGATATACACGAAAACCTTGACCGATATATAGGCATTTATACGAGGTGAATTATGATATATGCAAATATTGACAATGTGTGGGCTCATACTACAGAAGAACAAGAGAAGCTACTGAAAGACAGAGGATACGAAAACCTTGTATGGCTCAAAGGCAAGCCTCGTGGATCAGAGCTCATACAACATACCCGTATTAGAGATAGAATTGGGGTTGTTGCTTTTACAAATGCAAACCGGACACACGCATACGTTTTACTTGATGATAACACTCTAGTACATGGGTGTTTTTTTGAACAGAACGAGAACTGGAATTTGACATGAAAGTCTACAAAGTAGTCAAGAAACAGGATGGGGTATTGACATCTATATGCTGTGACGCTGAGCCTAAATTCAAAAGGGTATATGAGGTAAACGAGACTACCTATCCCCCTGAAAAGTATCCTGATGCCTGGTTGTACGCATTCACAAACTTTGGGCAAGCTGCTACCTTCTTAGAATTCCTACAAAACGTGGAATGTAACCTCGTAGTATATGAGGCTGAGACTGACGAGATCAAGAAAGCTGAATTTTATGCTCTTGAAGATTATAGAAAATTCTGGACAAACAAACTTAAGAAGGGTGCCAAATTTAAGGCACCTGACGGTCATATATTATGCAGCAACATTACATTAACACAGGAGGTGTATGATGGAAAGGTCCCGTTCTGAGTATATCGATGTGCTAAAAAATCACGGATTCATTCGATTATCGTCGGAAGCTTGTGGAATTGGCTTACGTTGTCATTATGATCTAACACCAGAAGCTGTTGAGCTGATTACAGCCTATCTCGGTGGACTTCAACCTCAATATCCAAACATGAATAGCCGAGAGGGTCAAACACATTCAATGATGCTTCCATACGACATGATGAGGTCGCTAGCTATATTCTGTGAGCTCTACACTGGCGCGGACGCAGTTGTCTCAACACACGCACATGGATGGAGAAACACCTATCTCCTCATCTATAGAGACATAGACCTGAGAAGTGCAGAATGGTTTGAGGAAATAGACAATATCAAGAACGTGTTTGACGGCGATTGGAACTTATACACAGCCGATGGAACAGCTCGGAATGGAACCTCAAACATGCATGTATTCACAGGGAGAGTACCATGATCGTAGAATTGGGAATAGGGTTTATTATATGGCTCGTACTCGTGTTAATTTTCTGGTGGTTCATTTACTCCGCAACAAGGAATGATCCTTATGATTGAATTATTGCTTATCGGGTTTCTATTTATAATCATCGTGACAGTTATGTTTACTTACAGATGCTTTACTGGCGATAGATATAGAAACCATCCCTATGTACCAGATCGTCATATCCCATCAGAACCAAACGCTAGATGTATAGAGCTTGATGGAAGATGGGAGAGAGTAAGAAATGGAGGTGCTGGTCAAAGTGTAAGATGGCTTGATATGGTGCCGGACAAGTCTCCCGAGGATTACGATGCTCAAAAGTCATGGGAGTGGTTGCAGGATGAAAAACGAAAGCTTAGATCAAAGAAAAACGTTTTATGAACTCGCTAACCTCGCGCTGAAACACAAGCTTGTTACTAGTGACGAAATAAAGACCATCTCAAGACCTGGAACAAGAAAGGCAGGTTACTATGGTCGCCATGTTCATGACCTCGCCTCAGTTATGCTAGAAAGAATTGAAAAGATAAAACAGGAGATCGAAACATGCACTTAGTCAGATACAAGATGCAATACAAAACCACATTTGCGTGGAGTAGACTTCATATAACAGGCGATGGTGAACGAACACTTTGCGGATATATAGTACAGAAAGAATCAGAATCAGGACCGCTAATATATGATCCTGGAATATGTAAACACTGTCTAACAGAGTTTGGAGTAGTAGCAATGGAGAAGTACAACGATATACAAATAGAGCTCCAGACTAGAGACTACCTAGATAGTATACATGGAGTGAGACCATCATGAAAATTCAACTTACAGAAACCAAATACGTTGATGCCCATTTCTATCTCGATGAATACGGAGACGAAATCAAGTGCAAAAATTCATTTGTTAAATATCTAGCAACTGAGATGTTCGCAGGATATATGGGTGGATACATGATTTACTTAGGCGGAGGATATGATCCTCTGAGAATTGCCATAATTGCCAGAGACGAAGAAAATGCCTATGAAATCATGGAGGAATGGTGCCGGAATACAGATCGGCTAGAGGAAATAAACCAACACATCAACGAAAACGATGAGGAATGGGGAAACTATGAAAGCTTTATCCAGTGGTTGCCCGAGCCAGTCGCGGTAGTCGCGGAAAGATTCAATGACATGGTTGTAGCTCTGCGTACAATCAGAGATAAAACAGAGGGCTTCAATACTCATTACACAGCCAAAACGGCACTAGGAGAATACAATGAATGAAGACTTTGGTGGATTGGGCGAGGGATGCTTTGCCATAATTCTTGCGATAGTATTCGTTATTGTATATCACATTATATTCTAGGAGGTGCGATGATCAATTTTATTCTATGCAAAGTATTAGGTTTGCATGATTGGAAAGATTTGCCTCTCGGCGGATCAAGATATTATCTTTCAAAATGTACAAGATGTCATAAAAACAAAATATGGAGGATATAATGAGCTACTTTAGCGATCTTGACCTAAGAATAAGAACAGCAGGTTTTAATCCGCGTCATTTGTATATGTGCAATAAACCAAAATGCAAAGGAACAATTAGTATCACTGGCTTTAACGGAATCAAGGGACAAGGTGTATGTCGAACTTGCAATCAAACCAGTTGGGTGAACTTAGTCCGAATAAACAATTGAATGGGGTTGGCGAAAAGGAATGCCCCGAGTGCGGAGAGACACTTCCGCTGACGAAATTTTATCAGAGAAAGAACGGGAAATACTATCCGAAATGCAAGAAGTGTAACAACGCAGACAGATACAAAAATAAGAGAACTCCGTATAAACGAGGGTCCATATACTATGAGTTTGAGGTAGTTTACAGTCCAACTATCGATGGTATTGTCGCGTGGCCTCTCGGATGCTGTCTGCAGCGCATTGATGTAGCCTATTGTCTACAGTATGGATCATTCGAGATTGGAATGAAACTGAAGTCACGAAAGAATGGGCATATCTATACTGTTATGGACATGGATGATACACAGATCATTCATCATGGGGAATTTCAGTATCGAGGGCTAAACGGCTATCTGAAACGGGTTCGACCTCAATAACATTATCCATCGCCTCTCTGTATTCTGGAGGAACATTCACAGTTACCTCTATCTTGCGATCAGCAAGAAACTTGGCGGCATCATGACGTGACGTTTCCCTCGTTTCGACAGCACGAACACCAGCAAGAGAAAGAATATCCTTTGCAACCTTATATCTAACATTGTCAGATTCAGAGTTTTGCAGAAGATAAGACAATGTAATGTAAGCTTGAGGTAAAAGCTCGTTTACTATACCAGACTGTATTGCTCTGATAACAGGAGAATCGCTAAGATTGTGAAACTTTTTGTTGTATATCTCCTGAAACTCCTCCGAGTTTACAAGTGACCAAAACCTATGCTCAGTAAGACCAGTTTCCTCCATTATCTCGCTTACAGTATGACCGCGACGCGTGTCTAGAAATTGGTCAGCAATCCTCTCAGAAAGTTTCTCCCTCAACGCAGGAAAATCAGTTGAATAAGCATAATCGTTGACGAGATCAACAAGCTCAACGTCAAGCTCTTGGGCGATGTCTTTCATGTCTACTTTCTCAATCATCATATCGAGTATTCTATTAGCCATCTCCCTACGATTGATGATGCTCCTCTCCTCATTGTTCAAGGGGAGACGCTTGTTGCCAACAGCAGTTCCTCTATCGTTATAGGGATCGTCCATGTTATCTAGCTGAACTATTTGTTTTGTCATGCGAACATTATACCACATGCGACAACCCTTGACAACACAAATCTATACAATTATAATAAATATGGAGGCTAAGATGATCAGATTCTCAGATGTCGTGGATAGATTTCTGTCTAAGCCTATATTCTTTGTGCAGGTGGGAGCATACGACGGAGAATATAACGATCCAATAAGAAAATATATACTAAAATATAACTGGAAAGGTATCATGATTGAACCAAATCTGATACCTTTTGCTAAGCTTGTTGACCTCTACGGCGACAGTGAAGATATAGAGCTCATGAATGTAGCAATCACGCGCAAGGACCGTGGAATAGAACAGCTACGCTATATACCTGGCGAGGGACACTGGAAACATGCCTCGGCAACATTAGTACCAAAAAATACTCGCATGTATGAGTTTGTCAATGAGATATTACTGGCTCCGGTAAGGACAAGAACCATTGAATCTATCCTTGACGAAAGGGCAATAAAACAAGTCGATTTACTGCAAATTGACGCTGAGGGGATGGACTTCGAGGTAATTCTGTCCACAAACTTATATAAAGTAAAGCCTCATGTCATCCACTTTGAAGAACGATGGCTTAAAGCCCCTGAGGTATGCTACAAGTATCTTACAGCCTCGGGCTACAATGTATTCACAGAACCAGATAAAGGAGACACAACAGCATGGCTAAATTTACGCTAAAGAAAGTAAGTAGTTATAGAGTAGAGCTAAAAACGATAAGAAAGGAACCAATCGCTGTGTTCCATGTTGATGATCTCTACGACAGTGAGCTTCCAGAGATAAACAAAGTAATCAACGCGCTAGACATTGGAACCGAAATCCCCGTTAGTATAGTCCTGGAGGATGTATGATGTTCACAGAGGACAACTTTACACCATCAAAGTTTAGCACAGCACAAGAGAAAGCCAAGTTCGCAAACCAGTTCTGCAAATTCATAGAAAGCGGATTTGCTTGGACAAGCTTTCCAAAGTGGTTCTATACAAGGCTTAGTATGTGCTTCGGGTTCATAGCACACTATGATCAACATGGTTTTTACAATACATACTTTCTGAAACCACACACTAAGTACGACTTCATAAATCAGGTTATGGATTACCCATGCTACGGTCAACCACAGTATACATATTGTGATGTAGAGAAAGCATTACAGGAATGGTTAGCTGAGTATTTTGTGGAGGCTTAGCATGAAGCTTCGACACTACACAGCAGACATGGGAGGGTGGAGAAAATCTCTTTGGGCTCGTGATTATGCCGAGGCTTGCAAGTTTTTTTGCAAAGAGCTCGGTAAGAAAAGATTGCCTGACGGCATTCGCATTTGGGAAACGGAGGTAAGTAATGAACATAGAAAGTTACATTGAAAGATCGAAAGAATTTGACAGCAAGAAAGCCGACTTCATCGCCGATGTTAAGGATATAGTATTTGATGAGGGCGCGACACTCAGCAGGATCATTGTCCCTGATGATTTATGGAATGCAAACATCGCATTGCCCTTGACAGAGTGGTCTCTGCAACAAGCATGCGAGAAGCTTGGTCCTCCCCCAATGGGATATATGCGCCAGTGTCCACCAGACCTCATCGCGTACAACCTGAACTATTGGGTGGCAAAGAACCACAAAGATCGCGCATGGATGGTTAGATCATACGGCGAGGATTGCCGCGCTATTGTATCGGCACAGTATATTCCAGTCATGAATACATTTGTCCTTGAGACAGCCAGAGATTATCTCGAGGGTGTCGATTATAAAATTGCAGCTCCATTTGTAAGTCCAGATGATTTACATATCAACTTTATGTATAAGGACTTCAATGGCGGCAGCTATCGAGCTGGTGTTCACCTTGACAATGGTGAGACTGGTAAAACATTACTCCGCATTGCACCATCGATCCAGGTAACGGCATGCACAAACTCAATTCACTGGACAAAGGGCGGTGTAGAACAAAAGCACTATCACACCACATTGGGCTTCATGAAGGGTCTCTTAAAAGAGAACCTCGGTCAGTTATTCAATGTGTCTATTGAGATGGTCGAGGCTGCCGTAGCAGCCGAGGTCGAGCGCATCCCTGAAGTTGGCGATGTCATCTCCCAAATCTGCAAAGAAAAGGGATACTCAGAAGACATTGAGCGTAACGCACTTCTTGGAACCGAGGGAGAAAAGACGCTCATGGGCTTGGTCAACGGCTTTACGTATGCCGCACACGAGCTTGACGATGTAGACAAAGCACTGGAGTTAGAAAACTTGGGTGGCGCGATCCTGATGGACCGCAACAGTGTATTCTCACACAAAGTACAGGAGATTATTTCATGAACAACTTGACACGACAAGCACTAGAGGCAGAAATCTTAAATGATCTGAACTGGCATTTCAGAAAAGTCAACAATCTTGTAAAGACAATCAAGCTTGTGCCGGACATTTACAATGTCGCAAGGTTTAGTTTTGATCTTATCAATAATCTTCGCATAAGAATTCCGTGGAAAGAGGATGAGTATAGGCGTATTCGTGGCATTCTTGAAAATGCGGGGTGGGAGGAAACTTATTCGTCCGAATATGCTGATCAGGGCTCTAGAGTACACTCATTCAGACACGAGGATGCTCCAGAAAACGTTGTAATTGTCCTCGATTCAACGGTAAAGGGCTCAGTGTGTAAGCGTGTAAAGGTTGGCACGAAAGAGGTTGACGACTTTATCATGGAGTGCTCTCACCAAGTAGAGTTCATGGAGGAAAGTGGTGTTCTCGGAGATTAGGAAACTATATGATATAGAGACCATTCTCAGAAACAGCGGTGCCAAATTGAAGGGGTCGGGTAGAACAAAGTGGTGCGTATGTCCATTACCAAATCATGCGCACCACAACTTTACTCCATCATTCTCTATATTCTGGTATGACGGAGTACAGAGATGGAAATGTCACGGCACTTGTAACCAGACCGGAGATGTTATAGACCTCATCGGGTTTCTGGAAATACCTGGATATAAAAGATATAATGGAAGGCTATACTCACAAGCTGCAGAAACTCTAACCGGAGGACCAGTCAAGGCAACGATGCCAACTCCTCCTCCTCCAGCACCAAGCTTAGCACAGTGGATAGCAATAGAAATGTATCCACCTAGCGAACAGGCGGTAGAGTATGCCATAAACAGAGGAATAGGAGAGGAACAAATAGAACAGTTCCTTTTAGGATCACCAACACCCAAAATGAGGGAAGAACCTTTTAATATTTATGAGCCGGACAAATGGCTTTCCATTCCAACCTTTCACCACCAAGAGCTCATGGGAATTAAGCTTAGAAACACAACAAAGAGTGGCATAAGATATATGAGCGTGCCAGGTTCTCGGAAAGGATTGTGGAATTACGACAAGGTATTTCTATCCAGTGACACAGTGTTAGTTGTAAAGGGTGAGATTGCGGGAATTATCACAAGCGGTTTTGGCTTTCTTTGCTGTGCTCCAACTGGCGGTGAGAGTGGAAAGGTGAGTGATATAAAGACCGCACTTTCTTTATCAAAGAACATAGTCGTCGGAGATAACGACAAAGACCCCGAGACAGACAGAAAAATGAAAAAGGCTGCAGAGGCAAGAGCATTTATGCTGAACGCAGAGCTAAAGTTTCCGGCGTCGGAATACAAAGATATTGATGAGTGGTTACTAAACGATCCAAGTGCAGAGGATGTAATAGGGAGTTGGATATGAAGCCAAAAGTAGACACAAGATGTATAGCGAATGGTTACTCAATGGTAGATGAAAGGATCGTCGAATTTACATACAGCGACGGTTCCGGTGGACTTATTAGCTTTCGGGATGAAAAACACAATCTTTACATATACGCGTACGATCAAGGAATTGACATAAAAATCGGGTATCCCGTAAACCTAGAAAAACCAGAGTTCTACGCCGAACACATGAATGCGCAAAAGCAAATTGACACGGAGGAGGAGATCGCCTCATTTATATACGACAACTTCTACAGCGCAAATGAAGAAGAAGCCGCAAAAGCTGGTAGAAAAATTCTCAAGATGGTACTGGCAGAGTTTAGACCAGACCTATTTGAAAGCGAGGGATAACTATGAAAGTGGATATTTATATTGCAACAATACAAACAGAGTTACGGGAAGTTAGATTGACCAAGAACATCGCGAAACAGTTTCCTATAAGATATGGATCAGACAGATGGGATCGTTATGTCCGAGGCGAAGATGTCCCAAGGGCTCTCTGTAAGATACGCGGTGCTACCATTGGCACTTCTGGATGGCTGATCTTAGTAGAGGATGATGTTGCTGGTCTTGCGTGGGATGTTCCAGTAATGAACGATGAACTTGTCAAGAGCGGCTTTGATGATCTAACTGAGATACCAACGGTGATATTATGAAAACAGTATACAAATTATTCAGGCGCGTTGAAGGAAAATTAAGACCAGCAATCATGGATGAAGGTGCAGGATGTCTCTATCTATTGTACAAGAAGGGAGAAACAACATATCCTCCGGAGGAATATCCTGATGCATGGATGTTCGCGTTTGATACAGAAGAACGGCTAAAGGCATACTGCGGTGATCCAGGCGACAATGATGTGCTTTACGAGTGCGAGGCAGAAAATACAAGAGAGGCTCGCCTGAGAGTGTCCATGTCATCCATATATGCAGAGGGATTTTGGGATGGACTTTATTCAGAATACACAAGTCCGACACCACACGGAACAATAGAATGCAGCTCGATTAAGCCAGTAAGGAGAATACAATGCTAGAGGAATACCATAGTACAGTGTGGGAGTTCAGGCGTCTATATGATAAGTATTGGGCTACACCAGAGCCAAAAGACTGTCTCTATTATGCCCTCACAGAGATGGGCGAGGCTGTAGATGCCTACTTGAGAACAAAGAGACCAAACGACGCAAGAAACAGAAATAAGAAATTAAGTGTTTATGTAGAGCTTGCAGACGCCGCAATCATGCTTCTATCCTCTATGGATTACCTTGATGCAAAGAGCCCATTATTCCCACCATACTACGACCTCGATGAAGTATTCGTAAAGGTAACCAATGCAGTATTAAACTTTAACAACAGCCTGACACTGTGGACAATTCCAGTGATTGATGCACTATGGATGATTGAGGCAGCTCCATTTGACCTCGGCGAGGAGATAGAGCATAGACTAAAATCAATTTACCTAAAACACGCATATCCGTATGATGGCACACTAAAAGAGTGGCAGATAAATATCTATAACGGTGACGATCTTGTACATACTCAAGTTCTTGACCATCTGTATCCATCAGACGCGATGGCGGAAACAGAAGCCGGAAAACTGGCAGATACTCTTGTTCGTTCTGATGATGACTGGACACTAACAGTAAGAAGACCAACATTTGTCGATTGGCGTGGTGGCAATCATAAATTCTTTAAGATAGCCTGACGGCAGGAGAGAAACACGATGAATGCAATAATGGAGATGATACATAAAGATCAGGTACTTAATATTCCACAAAGCTGTCCCGATTTTGACAGCATTCTTTCTCTTATTGGGGAGTTAGAGACCGAGATTTGCAATGAACTCAACACCAGACACCCTCCACGCAGCTTCATGGAAATCTTATGGAGTATGGAAAACTTTATTGAGAGTGCTAGAGACATCAATTCAGAATTGAGAGAAATCGCATTCGCCAGTGCTGTTGATGCTGACAATGTAACTAATGAACTTAACCGAGCACTAGACCGATTGACAGTGGAGAAATAATGACTATATTTTGCTATAATTGTGATCGTGAAGCAACAGATTATGTTGAAGGGGAGTACAAAAGAACTCCATTATGTTTACAATGTCTGGACGCGTTCGAGCTTGGTCAAGCATTTGCAACAAAAGAGATTTGGGCTATAGAATGCTGGTACGACGAAATAGATGAGGGAAGATGTGAACATGATAATGAGGGATTCAGAATAGGAGATCACACATAATGGAAAAGTATTTGAAAGAAGCTGAAGATGCATTGAGAGGATGTGGGTATAATCTGCCTATTGCGTGGGCTTTGGGATTTATCCTTGACTATGGACCATCGCTAAAGATTGAGTATCGAAGCGTCGGAATAGACAGGATGATAAAGGAAATAGAAGATGACATCGAAGATTGGTCAAATTGGCAGGTCTGCACCCGCACCTAAACCAGCAAAAAAGAAGAAAACAATGAACTCAATAATTGGATATGATGAAGTCAAAACAGCATACATACTAGCAGACGAGGATTTATTCAAGGCGGCAACTCCATACAAAATCAGAAAAACACACAGTAAGCTCACACTTGAGGTAGACTTGGCGCTAGACGAATTGCGAGATGCAAAACAATGGCTAGATGAGAACGAAAAAATCCTCTTACGTTTAGTAAGTGTAGCATTCCATTTTGGAGCTGACTTTATAGTAATCTTCAGGGACAGCTACCATGATTAAGGCAACCAAATTCAAGCTGATACGAGCCGAAGGTCCAACATACCTATGCGGGATTGTAGAAAGAGCATACACTTGGGATCAAGCCAACTACCTTTTAAGAGCTATGGCACATACAGCTCCAAAGAAGATGGGATATGATAAAGTGGACTTCTGGATCACGTTCGAGGACGGCTATGTATATCAGGGTAGATACGATCTGAAGCATTACCTTACCGAGTTTCCAAATCTCAGGAAGCATGTCTATGATCACGTATCATTTCACGCGGGGATCAGAAAGCCTCACTGGCAAACCGACGAACAATATGCTCAATGTATGGAATTATACAGGGAGCACATCCCCGACTATCTTGATTTCTATAACAACTATGATCTTGGAGGACTAAATGACTAGTACGTATGTAATGGATTACTCATGCACAAACTGTTACAAGACAAGAAGTATACGGTTCATGTACGGAGAAGAAGCGCCGTCAGATATATTTGACGGTCATGTATGCCCAAATTGCGGTAATAAAACTTTCAAGAAGTGTGTGTTTCAAAATGGCTAAACTAACAAAAAAAGAACTGTCGCTACATAATGAGGCTCTCGATATTCTTGAAAAAGATAAACTAACCGACGATGAGAGATGGTTCGTTCTCGAGAACTGGCGTCCGTCTGCAGGAGATGTCACAGATGGTAACGCATACTTTACACCAATGTCTGTAGCTCAGAGTGTTGCTATAGAGACAATAGACCAGGGACATTTACTAGACTTATGTGCAGGTACAGGGCGTTTATCACTCCATGTCTATCTAAGAGCAAGAAATGTACATTGGGAAGACAAGATACAAATAACAGCAGTAGAAAGCAATCCAGACTTTGTAGAGGTGGGTAGAAAAGTTCTTCCTATGGTCAACTGGATATGTGACGATATATTTCGCAAAGATATGTGGAAAGGCAAGCGGTTTACTGCGGTTATCTCTAATCCACCATTCGGAAGTAGAAAGCGTGTTGACTGGTTGGGATACAATGGTCCGATGTCCCTGATGGCATTGGAAATTGCACTAAGAGTAAGCGATGCTGGTGCAACATTCGTTCTGCCGAAGGGATACGCGGAGTATGCGCATACCAGGAACGGGTACAAGAAACAAGAGCCAGCACATTACATGAGGAAGTTTCTTGATATGTTTGGCGTAGAAATGTCAACGAGCGCATTCCCAACAAGTGATGGTTCCTTTTCCGACACCGGAATAGAGACAGAGATAATCTCATTTGCCAGTGATGAACCAATGTATATACCGTTCCAGGAGACGCTATGGTGATATGGAGCTAATATTATGAATGACTTAGACGTTGTGCGTGCACAGTCGGACGACATTAAACTAACGAAATGGAAAACTAAAGACGGTAAAAAAATACCAATAGAGGAGTTGTCTGACAGACATTTGTTTAACATAATCAAAATGCTAGACGGAGTGCAGTATGAGCATTGGCGAAGCGTGATGATAGAAGAAGCTAAACGGCGAGGGATATGGGAACTATAAAGCGGAGGAGGAATAAAATAATAGTTGAAATGGACTTCGAGGAGATGCTCAAGCTTGCTCTTGTTGAGTACAGGGATAATCAACTAGTAGTCACCAATAGTATTTTCAACGCCGTCATTATGGGAACGCAGGAACTATTGAAGAACAAGGGAATTGACCCACCTCGTTTCGGCAAGGTAAGATATGAAGGTAAAGTAATAGTGGAGTTTAACAATGAATCAATGCGTTGAGTGCGGAATTAGGACAAAGAAGCTCGACAAGTATGGATACTGCGAGGAATGCAACCGTAAGCTAGACAAAGAGAGAAAGACCGGACGTTGTTCATGGTGCGGTAGACCTCTTTTATATTGTGTATGTGATTAGGAGATAACATGATACCAAGACATATAGTAGCAAAAGCATTAAGACAAATAGCAGATGATTTGCTCGCGGAGGGAAACTTTCCTGATAGTGAGTGGTTTTGTCTTGACGAGAATTGGGATATAAACTACTGGACGGATGTATATAATGACCAGATAAGATACTTTGCAACGATTTACAGAGTACGCGACGGTCAAACAGACACTCAGTTATCCAAACGTATATTCGATAGTGATATGGTAGATATGGTGCAACCATTGACAGTTGAAAAGTAAAATGGTACAATAAGATTCCCGCGAGAAGATGATGCTAATACAAGCCGACCTATCGAAACCAATCCCGCTCAAAGAAAACCTAGTTCATGCTGTCATCCTCTCGCCTCCATATTACGGTCTTAGAATGTATGATGTCTCTCCTCAAATATGGGGAGGATCAAGAACATGCAATCATACATGGACATGGGATACAAAGAGGGGTGTGACTGGTGGCACAAAATCTAAGAAAGTACAGATAAAGGATCAGGACAATTTCCAAATCGTACCAAGCACAAGGTACGGTTTTTGTGACTGCGGAGCTTGGTATGGTCATCTCGGTCAAGAACCAACACCAGACATGTTTATAGAACACCTCGTTTGGATTATGGATGATGTACGTAGAGTGATGAGACCTGATGCTGTACTATTTGTGAACATCGGCGATTCATTTGCTGGTAGCGGGGGTCCTGGATCGCAGTACAAAAAAGACGGCTTTCAATACTTTGACAATGCAAACAAATACTTGCCACTTCCCAACGGAAATAAGATACTCATCCCGCATAGGTTTGCTATTGCTATGCAAGACGATGGATGGATATTGAAACAAGACATGGTATGGGCTAAAGCTGTAAGCTTCAACGATGAATGGTCGGGAAGCGTAATGCCCGAGCCTGTCAATGGGTGGAGATGGGAGAGGCACAAAGTACATATAAAGACTAATGGGAAAAAGGAATACGTCGAATGCCCTGGTTGTGAGAAGTGCAAGAACCGTGATGGATTTGTTTTGAGAAAAGGTCAGTGGAGACCAACAACCTCACATGAGTATATCTTTATGTTCGCCAAAACGGATCGCTATTATGCTGACCGCGAAGCTGTCAAAGAAGCGTTAGCATGTCCTGATGCTCAGGGAATGCTATTCGGTGGAGATAAGCAAGCCGATGGAGATAATGTGAAATACTCTGGCAACGAATATGATGCGAGTAGACTGACCGGACGTAATCCCCGTTCTGTTTGGGCAATCGAGGAGGAGGAATGGCAACAGTTTTTACGGTGGAAAGAAGAATACAATCAGATGAAGTCTGTGACAGGTGCATCTACGGGGAACTACAAAGGTCATCACTTCGCCGCATTCGGTCCACATCTAGTAGAGCCTCTAATCAAAGCTGCAACACCCGACGGTGGTGTTTGTCGTGAGTGTGGAGCACCACTAGCTAGGGTAATAAAGAACCACAGTAATACACCTGGTAGTAAATACGATAGAGAGGAACAAGGAATATTGAAACCTCACCCGCCTGGCGTGGATATGAAAGAAAGAGGAATGCAGAACCTCGGTGGGAACCCACAATACCCTCCACCAAACGCCGGAAACAGCACAGAAACACTAGACTGGTGGCACACCTGTGAACATACCTCGCCATCAATACCTGCAACAGTTCTTGATATATGTATGGGTACTGGATCAACCGCTGTGGCAGCCCAAAGCCTAAGAAGGAATTGGATAGGAACAGACCTTTCATTCAGATACCTGAGACAAGCGCAAGAACGTACTGGAATAACAGCGTTGAATGAGTGGGAAAATGGCAAAGATGGAGAATGTGAGGTGAAAGATTTACCTCTGTTTGGAGGCTAATATGAGAATACAAGTATATAAACTGGATGATAAGGATTGCACACCAGAAATCGATGAGTATTGTGTCAATATATTTTCTCATCCAGAAAGACCGCATATACTACGTCTTATGTATGTGAACGACCCACACATGGGCGTAAGGTTCACGGACGTGGATACTAATCAATATATTGTGGACATTGTATGAAAGCAAGACCAAGGAGCGTAGAGAACGCAGTAGCAAAATACCTAACCGAGTGGTTTGAAACACTCGGTTTTTCAGCCGTTCGACGCATACCAACAACAGGACGTACTGGACCCGACATTACATGGAATGAGCTTGGACTTATTATAGATGTAAAGTCGCGCAAATCAATCCCTAAACTTCACAAGATTCCGGTACCGGAATGTAAACAATTCGGGTTCCTGATAGGTGTGAGGCTTAGGGATTTGTATTTAATATTCTCGGAGCCCACGGAATACCTCAAGCTATCCAAGACCGTCAAAGATTGGTACTTTCACATGGCAGAGTGGGGGAAAGTGCCTGACGGCGTTCCTGCCATCATTCTGCATTATCCGAATACACCAATCAAGAACAGCATTTTATTAGTGCATCACGCGCACAGGAGAAAACTCTATGAACGAATTAGCCCTGAAGGGCAACGACAATTTGATGATTTCGGTGTCGAGCCTAGAATCTCAATTCAGAGAGATGGCAATAGAGAACATAGGCGAGGAACTGAAAAGCTACAGTGGACCAGAGGCTATGGCGCTGGTGACACTGGAAGCATTGGGGATGGCACAGAAGGTAGAGCTGGCATATATACTGGTCAAGGGGAAGCTGATCTCAGAGACAGCAACGAGAAATTTGCACTCTCACCATCCAGAGAAATTCTCAAGCTACAAGGAAGCGGCGAAACGTTACGGCGTGTCTGCCTCACAAGCATCGGACTACAAAAACTGGTGGGAGACAATCGTCCCTTACTTCCTGAAGAACGGTATAGATGTTCTAGGGACTTGGGAGGAGGTTGGTCAATCCAATCTGAGAGAGATCACACCTTCATTGATGGCGTTGATAACCGGAGAGCATAGCCGTAGCGATAAGGTAAATGAGCGGATTGAGGCTGTGTATGATGACATCTATCTCACACAAGAGAATACAAAGCAAGAACTGGATGAGGAAGAACAAAAGCTCCTCGCTGTTGAGGTAATGCTTGAACACGGTAAAGGGACAAACACATCTCTAAGACAAGCACTATCCTCAACGCCACCAATAGACGCATACATTGTAAATAGAAATGGTTCTATGTTTCTAATGGCGGAGCTCTCACAGGATCAGCTTGACATGATATATCGCAGGATGGATAACAAGCTATCAGCACAAAGTATAGACCTGGAAAAAGAAAGCGCGGAGGCAATTCCAATGTTACGGAGATTGCTAAATGGATAATTATGAAAAATGTTTAATAGGCACTCTAATACAAGACCCCAAGTCCATATACGAAGCATACCACATACAGCCAGAGGACTTTCAAATTCAACAGCACCAGCTAATTTGGAGTACATTACAAGACCTGGTTGATAAGAAAGCATTATCTGAACGTTCTCTTATTGAAGCGCTTAGATCACAGAACCAGCTAGATACCATTGGTACAACAGATGCAAAAGGCGAGAGCTATATAAGTGAGCTTGTGAACCTGGCAGATAGTACAGCTATCAAAGAGTATGCTAAACAAGTTGTGGATGCATCAACAAAACGAAAGCTTCAGATGTATGGTGCAATGCTAACAGCAGCGGCACGCAATGGAAAAGAGGCTGAGGAAATTATAGAGGATCATGTCAAGCTAATTCTACAGCTTCGCAGAGAGGGAGTAAAGAACGTACACCCAATTGGTGAGCTCCTGCCGCAATTTGATGAACGCATGATGGACATTCGCAACCATAAGATAAGCCCATTTTGGAGACCAAATGTTCATGCTATCGCAGACGTTCTTGGTCACATGACGGACGTAGACTTTCAAATCGTCGTTGGTACTCCTGGTACAGGAAAATCCTCCTATCTAAGATATGAAGGAGTACAAACCGCAAAACTAAATCAGCCTGTCATAACCATAACTCTTGAAAATTCGGAGGAAGAATGTTTGTCGTGGGCTATTGCAATGGTAGCTAAAGTAAACCACTATCATGTGATCGATACCACAAAAGCATCTAACAAAGAGATGGAGCGCATCAAAAACGCCATGGATGAAGTAAGTAAGTTTCCCTGGTTTGTAGCAGAGATGGCAAGCGCAAGTTACACGGACCTCGCAGCAACCGTAAGAAGGGCATTACTCACACAAAAGGCATCTCTTATTCAAATAGATGGAATGTATCTATTACAAGGTAGAACAGATAGCCAGTATGAGACTATATCAACAAACGCTCAAAATCTAAGGTCTCTAGCTCAGGAATTACATATCCCTATTCAAGCAACAACACAATACAGCAGACAGGTAAAACACAAGAAAGAACCAACGCTTGCCGATCTCCTATATGCTGGTGAAAATCCAGCTCGCCAGGTACTAGGTCTCATCAAACAGGAAATGGACAATCGTACCGCAGCTGCATTTCCAGAGAACAAGGATCATAATGGACACATTATACATAGAGGCGATGGAGAGTATGATACCGTCGTTGTAAGAGCTAAAATCCTAAAGAACACCAATGGTCCAATCGGCAAGTCAGAAGAAATTGCCTGGATAAAACCATATAACCTATACAATACACTAGGCGAAGATTGGAAGCCAAGTCTACCATCCGCTCCAAAAGATATACCAGAAGATGTAGCAACACGCGTTGCCACATATCCGGAACAACGCCGTTTCACTCCCGATCCAAAGCCACAAAAGAAGGAAAAGAAAAGTAGATACTAAGGAAAAGAAAAGTGAATATTTACATAGATAAAGAGAAGGTAGATAAATTCCCAAGATTTATATTTCAAATAGAGAACGCGTTTTTGCTGAGGTTAACAGGGATAAACTTTACTGGTAAGGAGTTTGAGCCAATCTATAGACCTCTCATTCAAATCGAAAAAACAGACAACTATCTATACTTTGTATTCAATGCGGAGCACATATTTATATTCGTTCCAGCACTTCCATTCATAATATATGATAGAATTACATCAGTATCACTAACAAGAGTGGAGGACTTATGAACATCTTATGCTCGGGAGACTTATATGAAAAGCCAATTACAACTGAAGAATGTCTAAGATGTGCAACGTCGTTGGGCGGCAAACAGCCATGTGGGTATGGCTATAGACTTCTAAAATCAATCTTTGAATCTCAGAGCGAGGATCGCACAAACGAGATACATGTTACTGACATCACAGGATGTTTGAGGAAAGCTTACTATGATAAGACCAATCCGAAGCCAAGATATGTACATGAGCTTCTCCCTCTATGGCTAGGTATTGCTATTCATAATGACCTCGACATTACAGATGATGAAGTTATCAGTGAGAGACCAGTAAGTAAAGATGGTTTGATTGGTCGAATTGATGCTGTCTACAGAGATGGTCGTATTGAGGATGCTAAAACTACACGCTGGATGCACGTAGATAAATTGCCTTACGGCAATCACGTTGACCAAGTCAATCTATATGCCTACATGAATGGTGGAGCTGACACATTACAGATACAAATGATTGACATGTCAGGTCCAACAACATGTAAAAGCTGCAGAATACCATTTATTCTACGGGACGGCGAGTATATATGCCGTAAATGTGGTAAGACCTATAATAATGCCCACCTCGGAGCTCACATTGTTGAAATTGAACCACAGCCAGAGGAAGAAGTAAAAGTTTTTATCAAGATAAGAGTGTATGAATTAGAGGCGGCAATATATGTAACGAAAGAGCCTCCTCCAGTAGAACCAAGCTGGTTATGCAACTATTGTCCACATACTGAATGTCCGGAGAAGGAATAATGTTAAAATCAGAATACAAGCAACTGTACGAAGAATACCTTGAGGAGAACAAAAAGCTCAAGGAGGATAACAATACTTTGCGTTATGGTATTGACCAGGCAATAACGCTAATAAATGTCGGTGAGCCAAGTAATGCAAGAACGGCGCTAGCCATAGCATTAACAAAAATAGGAAAGTGATATGGTAAAATTTGATACTCATAAGGCAGAACGCAAGAACACTTGGCTAAGGTTAGCTTTCACAGGACCAGCAGGGAGCGGCAAGACACTCACCTCGCTTAAAATTGCAACGTATATGGCGAATAAGATGGGTACTCGTACCGCTCTAATAGACACAGAGGGCAACAGCTCAGAGCTGTATGGTAACAAATACGATTTTGAGGTACTACCATTTGAGGAAAACATGCCTCCAGATATATATGCTGAAGCAATCGTACAGCTCAGCCTCGAATTCAATCCTATCATTATTGATAGTCTAACTCATGCATGGATCAAATCTCTTGAGATGGTTGACAATATCGCCGATCAGAAATTCAAAGGCAATCGTTGGGCAGCTTGGTCTATTGTAACGCCAAAGGTGAATGCATTAGTAGACACAATCTTGCAAACTCCTGTACATATCATTGGTACAATGCGTGTCAAGACCGAATGGGCTACCGAGAAGGACGAACGTACAGGAAAAAGCAAGCCAGTAAAGATTGGTCTTGCTCCAGTGCAAAGAGAGGGGATGGATTATGAATTTACTATCGTGGGTGAGATGAATGAATCAGCGGTTACATTTACAAAGTGGCGAGATTGCCCAATAGACAACAAGGTCATTCATGAACCTGGCGAAGAAGTAGCAGAGGTTATTTGGGACTGGTTACACGAAGGAGAAGCTGAACCTCGTCAGTGGACAAAGTACCAACTCATGAAGTATGGTGAGATTGTATATGGTATTTCGCCTAAAGAGATCGGTCTTGCTCTTGAGAAAGCTAAACTCGAATTCGATCCCGAGAAATGGGATGAAATGAAGGAGGCTTTAGCTAATTATGGGTAGTTGGACTTGGTGTCCTCACTGTATGGTAAGGACCAATAATGAGACAGTCAATGGAGTATGGAGGTGCGAGTGTGGAAGATACCACCTTGGAGGCAATAAAGTCACTCCGGCTAAGGACGGAAGTGGAGTTTACATACGAGGGAGAAATTCAGAGGGGAATTTACCAGTTCCCGCTACTGACTAACCAAGGCATAAAATTAGCAATATCGCAATCCAAAAAATACCATCAGCCTTTACCTACGTGGGATTACTTTGACCACGAGGTAAGGGCTTTTTGGAGATTACTAACAATAGACGTGGAGGATATATGTTCTACATCATAGGAACACTACTAGTAATATGCGCATGGACATACATAGTAATAAAAGCATTCACACCAAGCAAAGAACAAAAAGAGGCCGAGAAGAGGGAACAAGCTCGCCGTGAGTGGATCAGGAAGTATGGAACTACGGAAGAAAAAATCCTGCTAGAGCTTCAGGTTCAAAATGAACAACAAGGAGCCCTAGCGGGACTGTTAGGGTTGTGGTTTATTAGGGGGCAATAGCGTCAACTATCTCCATTGGGACGTGAAACAACAATAATATTGCGCGTCTAAACCCCGACACGAACCACAAGTTCATGAGTATAAGAATAGCCATGAACATAAATGAGGCAAGTTTCGGATTACCTTTTATAAACTTCCCAAGCTTAACGACAGGATTCTCGAATACATGTTCATCGAGTTTGTCATTGAGTTTCTTAATATCATCCTTGATTTCAGTCACATCGTTGACTAATTCTTGTCGTTCCTCTTTTGCTATGTCTCTATCTTTCTGCATACATCCAATTGCCTCTACGGTTTCCCCCTGAGATTTAAGCATGAGACGCAAAGCTGCATCAGTGTCCAATTTCTTCTGTTCAACCAGCTCTTTTATCTCATTCAACATATTGCCGTTCATACGAGCTCCTTATTTCATTGGCTCGGCATATACACGCCCATTGTATTTACCGTAAATCCAAAGCTTCTCTCCTATTCTGTAAGCTAGATTTCCATTTTGATTGACAACTTCAAAAGCTGTAGGTACAGCTTTATCTCCCTTGAACTGACCAGCAAGAGTATCGTAAGCAACCCTCGGCTCAGTTCTTATGTTTAGAGCGCCACTCGATCCAATGTTCAGACGCAAAGGTACAGGAAACTCTACTACTGGAGGTGGCGGAGGTGGTTGTGTTGGAGGAACCTCGTCAAACACGTACTCCTTAGCGCGGTTGAGGTCTATATCCTTACTCTCTACTCCATACACAGGACCAAGGTAATTTGAATCAGAGTATTGATGGATAGCCCAATCGGTCCACTCGCCAGGTCGAGGCTTAGCCCAAGATGGGTCTGTAGGTAGCCAGGGTACCTCATACTTCCAGTACCTTGCAACCCAAAGAGGCCAGTTCTTCCAGTACATAGTATGACCAACTCTGATATTCCACCATGACATTCGGGTATATATGTAGCTTCTCTTTCCGGCGTGGCTGTCTGCAGCAGTAAGGCATCCAGATATAACCTTAGCGCAAACGTCCATATCCTTGCCGTCCGATAGCTCGCAGTCCATCACCCAACCATACTTGCCAAACTCGGGTCTGCGTGTACCAAGGGTCAGGAAAAAGTTGTTCATCTGAGAGGTAACAGTATGGGACGGCTTCACAACATGGTAAGCTGTTCTTAACAAACCAGCATTACCAGCGCCCTCCCAATTTTCCGAAAACCTCTCATCGTAGTAGTAATTGCCTATCGTAGCACGAATAGCAACACCCTTCACGTCCTGTTCAACGAACTTGTTAAAATCTATTTCGCCCTGGTGTCTGGATACATCAATTACTTTGAACATAGTATACCCCAAAATTGTCTTCTATGAACTTCTTTACGTCATCGATAACAATAGTTCCAGACTGAGTAGCCGCATCTTCAATTATACCATCAGTGTCATCAAGTACCATAAGTAGAGGTGTTCTGTAATAACTGTTAGCTCTCTTATCACACATAGATTCTGATATTTCACACTGAGTAATGAGATCATTATAGAAATCATACTCATTACCTTGAAGCTGAAGCCGATCAAGAAGCCATCGAGGATCAACGCTCTCGTAAAGAACTGTGGATATAATCATCTCCCTGAACTGAGCAACAAGCGCAGCCTCAGCATACGGGTGATCGCTTGATGCAAGGATCTCCATAGCAATAATCTGAGCGCTCCACTCAGTCTTCTCGGGAAATGAATACCCTATTGGACCTTGATACACATGTCCCATCTCGTGAGCCACAGTCTGTGTCCAAGTGGGATGCTGATACCAGTAATAGCTTTCCGAGTGCCACTGAGGATTGAAAACTATTTCACCATCGGCTCTACTAGTACCAGCCCTCCACCCTGGAGGCGGGGTAAACAGTGGCTTGAAGGTCCCATAGACATCTGCAGGAGCAGTCTTGCCTTTGCTTATAAGTCTATAAGGTGGAAGTTTAGCCCAATTATTGCTCTCCACATCATATTCGTTTATAAACCATCCACGCTTCCTATCGTAAATGTCATTTTCGATATATAGCGGGTCCAATTCGGCAGCAAACTGCCTCGCCTCTATTATATCATACTCTGGTGGCAGTTCGGGCATTCCAAACCACATAGTTTGGATAATATATATTAGAAAAAATATTGGGTTCATTCGGTCTCCTCTAAATTCTATTTACATCACGTAGATATATTACAGCCATCGCTAGCTTCTGAAGCACGACTTTAGCGGATGCCAGATCGGTAACATTAGTTTCAATATAATCTGAAGCCTCCTGTGCCGTCCAAGTAGCCCAATCAGGCATACTAGAAAAGTCATCCATCGCTGTAGCTGAAGCTAAGTCCTTTTGCTCCGTAGACGACAAATCCTCTGGATTATGAGCGTCTATTACTGCCTGAATAGCATCCAAGATGGATTGTTCAGGCTCATCTCCAACCCAATCAACACGTACAAATCCTGTACTGTATGGGAAGAAGGTAGCAGGGGAGGTGGTATCATGTTCCTGTTCTACAAAGGACAGTCCACTAGCCTCGTATCCTGCGTCAGAAAGTTGTTCGTTTAGTAAATCAAGTTTTGCGGTCATAGTTTTCTCCTTACATTGGAACTAATGCATTCAAGACAGTATCGTCAAAATTTGATGTAACACTGTTTGCATCTCTCTGTAGCATAGAATAATAGTGGTATCCAATATCTATAGTATGAGTAGAGGATTTTCCAATAGATATATTATCACCTTCTACTCTTGTAGTTACAATATTTCCAGTATCAAATACTGAAGAAGTGCTATCGTAACCTATTCCAGTTTGAGCATTACCACCAGTGCCACAAGTTAATCTTGAATTGATTGATAAGCCAATATCATTTTCGGATATTCCAATAACTAACTGAACTATATTTGTAGAATCATTATCAAATATCCTCCAGGTATTACTATCGTATCCATGATAATCAAGGTCTTTTTTATATAATTGCTTCTCCACCTGATTATAATAATTCCAAACAAACCTCTTAACCAAGCTATCCTCGCACTGCCCTATTGTTCCTGTAATTCTGATAGTGCCTAGATACTTGTGAGTATTGTCACTCGACTTGACATACACCCCATCTTGAACAGCTAGTGCTATTGATCTTGCAGTATCACTAGACCATGCAACACTGCCAAGAGTGAGAGTACCCGCATCGTTATAGATGAAGATGTCGAAGTTAGTGTTTGCGCTCCAACCAGAAAGACTTTGACTGATTTCTGTAAACTGGTGCGTCTCCCAACTTGAACCATTATAGAGCGAGACCTTATTGCCTTTATAGGGTGTGAAGTACAGTGTGGTAGCTGCTGTGACATCACTGGTCGTTACGGGACTTCCTGATGTTAGAGTAAGGCGTCCATCAGACGCTAATTGTTGTTCGGCTTCTCCAGAGGAAATGCGTGTCATGGCAAAATTCAAGGAGTAATCATCTACATAGTTAGCGGTTGTTGAACCACCACTGCTCTGCATACAATAAAGCTCTACATAGTCACCTACATCAAGGTCATATAATGCAACGGCAGTATTCGATGTAACTCCTGAATCTGGTGTAGCATGGCTTTTGTGATACGAAATCTCTGTCGTTCCATTCAGACGAACATTGGCATATCTAGCTCCAGATGAGCTTGCAGCCCACCCCACATGACCGACAATAATGTATGTGCCAGGGGTCTGACAAGTAAGTCTCGTAGGACTGCCAGAGTCCCACATATCGTCTGTATCCCAATCCTCTGTATCAAAGGATAGACTTTCCCAAGAAGTAGATGTGCTGAACGTTTGATTAGTTGATCTGTGTACTCTAACAGATGGAACATCGTCAGTAATATAACCAGAGATGAGATGCATAGAAAACTCTGGTGATGAATAAGGTTGGTTTACTATATCAAGATCGCCGCCAGAATTTTGATATACCTGTACCTCCAGATAATCCCCAACCTCCAAGTCATATACGGTATCCGCGATCATGTTTACAGCAAAGGAGGCGGTCATATTCCAATTTCCAGACTGTGCTATAGTATATGTACCATTCAATCTAATACGAACAAATCTAGCACCAGTAGCATTAGTATCAAATGCTACACACGCATTGATATAATATTTTCCAGCGACCTGACAGGTAAGCCTTGAGTTGTTTGTTACCGTGTCATGAATACCATCCGTGTCCCAACGTTCACTGTTGAACGATAATCCAGAACTCCAAGAAGCAGCCCCAACTGCTTGGTCTGTATCATGATAAACTCTTGCTCCGACACCAGTATTATCGGATGTTCGTAATGGGTCTATCCATGTCCAGGTAGAGCCATCAAACGTACCGATCTTATTGAGATCGGTAGCATAAGCTATCATCCCCTCAAAGGCGTCAATATCCTCAATCTCTGCCTGTGTTCCAATAAAGTTATTATGTAATGTTCTCATGAA
>Ga0209536_100002767_pt1 | contig 28516 bp, 22 predicted proteins | sample DeeMarSeWOR28_12_FD_187461 | JGI IMG/M metagenome (GOLD analysis project Ga0209536, IMG submission 187461) | Marine sediment microbial communities from White Oak River estuary, North Carolina - WOR-2-8_12 (SPAdes) (version 2) | ecosystem: Environmental > Aquatic > Marine > Intertidal zone >... | reverse complement strand
GGCGGAATCGCCCAAGACCCAGAAGGTGCGCAAACCGTGGATGGTGGCGGTGGGCTCCGTGTTGGCCGTGGCCGGCGCGACGATGGTGGGTGTGGGTGCGAGTCGTTTCGGCGATCACTGCGTGAGCGGAACCCCGTGCACGGAGTATACGACCCACACGCCCGCCGCGGGTGCGTTGGTGGGAGTCGGGGCAGTGGCCCTCGGTGGTGGAGTCGGGCTATTGGTGAGCGGGCTTCGGAAGGAGAAACGACCATGAGGTGGGGCTTATGCGTGATCGCGGTGGCGGCACTTGTTGGAGGAGCGGATTGCGCGCGCGAGACCGTGAGCTGTCCCGAGGGAACGGCGATCCCCGACTTCGACAGCGGGGGACGAGAGTGCGTCCCCATCGGCCCCGATGGCGGACTCGGTGGAATGGGCGGGATGGGCGGAGCCGGTGGGACAGGGAATCCCGAGTGCGAAGAGAACCTCGACTGCCCATTCGAGGAGGCGTCGCGGTGTGACCTCACCTCGCAAACCTGCGAACCGTGCCTAGAAGACCTCGACTGCGCTGGGATCGACGGCTTACCGCGATGCGATGCGGAGGAAGGTCTTTGTGTGGAGTGCACCCCCGCGACCGAGGCAATGGACTGCGGGCAGACGAGCTGCGACCCCGCCACGCGTGCGTGTAGCGACATCGTGCGCGGGTCGCGTGCCGAGTGCGAGGCCTGCGTGTCCGACAGCGACTGCATGGGGGAATTCGCCTGCGTGCCGATGCGGTTTGGAAATGTGCCGCTTCGTGGAGGCTTCTGTCTCCAGACGACCGGTACGGGAGAGTGCGCCCAACCCTTTGCGTTTCCCCTGCCAGAGCCTCGCGAGAGCTTATCGGGGGCGGCGCCCGCCGTTTACTGTGGCGTGAACGAAGAGCTGACGAGCTGCGATGCGGTTTGGGCGCTGGTCGACAATCAGTCATGCGAAGACGACTTCGATTGCGTGGCGCCCGGCGGGATTTGTCGTCAGGTAGGGGTGCTGGGCCTTCGTTGCACATATGAGTGTGGATTTGCGAACGAGTGTCTGCCCGGAGGCGGCAGCGGGTCCACGTGCGGAGATGACGACGGCGCTGCCGCCGAGAACTACTGCGGGGGTTAAGGGAATGCGCCGCGGTGTGGTTTAGGTCGAAGAAAGACAAGGCTTCCGAGAGTCACCTGCCGGGCCCATTCAAGAGCCCCGCATCGATCGACGCCTACCGCGTCGTGCGACGGATTGGAGTCGGCGGTGCCGGGGAAACGTTCGAGGTGCTCTGGGTAGGCGAAGACGGCACCGAGGGCAGGGGGTGCCTGAAATGGTTGCATGCGCACCGCGCCGAAGACCGACAAAGCCGGGAACACTTTGCGCGAGAAGCGCGCATTGCCGGACGGCTTCAGCACCCGAACCTCGTGGGCATCCTCGATCACAAGCTCGAGGCCGGTCGGCCTTACGTGGTGTTTGCGTTCGTGGATGGCGTGGACTTGCGGGTGCTTCGAAAAACGGGGCGATTGACGCCCGAACAGATCTTGTGGATCGGGAACCGGGTCGCGGCGGCGCTTCACTACGCTCACTCGTTCACGGACGGGGAAATTCGAGGGGTCGTCCATCGCGATGTGACGCCGGGAAACATTTTGGTCAGCGTTGAAGGTGTCGTGAAGCTCGCCGACTTCGGTCTGGCTCGCGTCCGGACCCACGGGACGGCCTCGCTCACGGTCGAGGGGGAGGTCAAGGGAACGCTGCCCTATCTCGCCCCTGAGTTGATCGTGGGAGGCAAGGCAAGCGAGCGAAGCGACATCTACGGGCTTGGTGCGGTGCTCTACGAGCTTGCGACTGGAGAGCCGCCCTTCGTCGGGGCGAATTCCTACGAGCTCATCAAGAAGATTTGCGAAGGGTATTTGGACGGACCGCCGCTCGCACAGGCGGCGAAGCATTTTCCGCCTGAGTTTCCTCAGCTGGTTGGGTCGATGCTTGCGCGCCGCCCGGAAGATCGACCCGAGAGCGCCCTACAGGTTCAGATTGGGCTCGAGGCGTGCGGTGCGAGTCGGCGCGAGCGACGTCGCCTGGGCGCGGTGGTGCGGCAGATCCAAGGCGAGCTTCGCACAAGTACCGCCGAGGAGATCAGCGCCGGGGTGCAGGACATCGCGCAGGGCGACGAATCCCGCGCGGCGACGATCGCCCAGCCCAGGCAAGAGCGCCCTCGCAGGGCATTCCTCAGCGCACTTGCACTCGTGACGTTGATTGGAGCCGCGGCGTTCGCGATGGCGCCTTGGGGAGCAGCGAACCCGAGTCAAGACGACCGAAGGGTGGCCGACCGCAGTGCAGCGTCGGCGGCTCCTGACCGTGGAGTTCTGACGACGCAGGTCGAGGAGGACGAAGGCAAGGAGCTCGCCACGATCGACCCGTCGAAGTCCGCCGCGGAAACGATCGGAACCGCCCCCGAGTCCGCGGCGACCAGGCCGACACCCGAAGAAAGCAAGCGGAGCGAACCCGAAGCGCGCGCAAAAGCCGAACGTGCGCTCTTGCGAGTCTTCGCGGACCCGTGGGGCAACGTCTGGATCAATGATGAAAAGGTGGGTCGCGCGCCTATTCGGCGGTCGGTGCGGCCAGGCACTTACAAGGTGCAAATCGGGGACGAGTATCCCGAGGAACCGAGGTACGTGAAAGTCGGTGCGGGGGACAACAGGAAGATCACCCTTCGAAAGGCGGAGATCGAATGACGGAGCGCACAAAGTACGCACTCGGTCGGAAGCTCGGGCAGGGCGGGATGGCCGAGACCTTTGAAGCGACGCGTACGCACGCGAACGGTCACGGATTTCGGGTCGCCTTGAAGCAGGTGCTGCCTGAGCTCCTCGGTCGTTCGGAAGAAAAGGAACGAGAGTTCTTGCGCCGGTTCTCGCAGGAAGCGCGGATCGGGGCCAAGCTCGAGCACCCGAACATCGTCCGAGTCGTCGACACGGGGATTCTCGAAGGTCGCCCCTACCTCGCGATGGAGCTGGTGGACGGCGTTTCGCTTGCCGACCTGCTCAACTTCTGCCGGAAAGAGGAGCGCCTCTTGCCGTCATTTGTGGTGATGCACATCGGGTGCGACATCGCGGCGGCGCTCGAGTACGCCCATCGTCACGGGGTTCTCCATCGTGATGTGACGCCGGGCAATGTTCTTCTGAGCAAGACGGGCGAGTGCAAGCTAAGCGATTTCGGAATCGCCAGGGTCTTGAGTGAGGACTTGGGACTGACGCGGACACGGGCCTTCATGGGCAAGTTCCCCTACGTGGCCCCCGAGGTCTTCCACGGTCATGCCGACGCGAGAAGCGATCTCTATTCGCTTGGCGTCACGATAACCGAGGCCGCCATCGGGAAGAGGCTCTTTCCGTCGCCGACGATCGAGGAGGGGCTTGTGGTTCGGAGTCGGACCGATGTGAAGCAGGTGATCGTGGCTTCGCGGCGTGACCTCCCGGCACGGTTCGCAGAGATGATGGACCGACTCACATCTCACGACCGCGACGAGCGCCCTGACGCCGAAGAGACCTTGGACGCGTTCGAAGAGATGGCGGGACCCACCACCACGATGGCCGAGCACGAGCTCGGCCGTCTCGTGTCCGAAGCCGCGCGATTGAAGGTGGAAAAGGTACATGCCGACGGTGACCAAGACGAACTGCCTGGGAACGGCGTACCGCCAACCGTCCGCCTCGCGCGAACCCAGAAATCCGAAGTACCGGCGGGGAGCACGGCGTCGGTCATGAACGCTGGCGATGAGCTCGTCCGCGGCATCGTGAAGCGCGTCACGGCGGGGCTCGAATTTCCGACCGACGCCCGTGATGAGTTCCTCGCGCAAGGGCGCTTGGGCTTGCTTGAAGCGCATCGGGAGTTCGATCGGAAGCATCGATCCGGCGCCAACTTCGAGACGTTCGCATTCCAGCGGGTTCAGGGGCGGGTACAAGAAGCGTTCGAGGTCCTAGGGGGCTTCCCACGCGCCGTGTATCGCGCGGCGAAGAAGAATGCCGCGATGGCGCGTGAGCAAGCTCACGGCGCGGGGCAAGTACACACCAAAGACTACTTGGCCCAGATGGTTTGCGAAGGAGCGGACCAGCTCCACCTCGACCCGTTCACGGCGATTGGCGAGCGGCTCGAGAAGAGCGCGGTGCGCGAAGCGATCGAGCGGCTACCAGACGCCAGTCAACGCGAGGTGCTGCGCCTGATCTACGTGGATGGCTTGTCGCAGAGTGAGGTGTGCGAATTGCTCAAACGGGACAAGACCCGCATCTCACGCATTCATAAGGAGGGCGTCGAGACGGTGCAGAAACTACTGGTCTTGGGAAGCGCCCTCGAAAAGGAGCAGGTTGCAGGGAGCCTCGCGCGCCTCGATGACCCTCTTCACCGCCTCGTCTTGCAGGCGTTGTACCGGGATCGGCTCGACTACGCGAGTGCTAGGGCCAAGCTCCGCGTTGGAGCGACGGAGCTCGAGGAACTTCATCAAGCCGCGCTCGAGGCCCTCGTGGAGTTTCTTGCGACGACGGGCTTGCAGATGCCGACCTAGAACGGTCCGGTGTGGAGGCTTTGGGGGTTCCCAAGCGAACCTCGCGCTCGCGACTCCAGCCAAGAACTTGCTTCGCCTTCCCTGAGCCTCCGGAAAAGCTGGGCCGGTTTAGAGGCCTTGTGCCGCAACAGTTGAGTAAGGTTGCTTCTCGCCCTATGTTTTGGTTGCTCACATAGCATGCCGACGGTCTGCTCCTCGGCGTGCTGCGTGAGCAGTAGACTGATAGGGGGAGCTTATGGGACTGGTGCGTCACCTGTCTGTGCGTGTGCCGTGGCATGACCGTGCGTGGGACGGCCACGTCTGTGATGCCCCGTTGGAGAACAGCTCTTGCCTGGCCCTGAAGCTCATTGCTGAGAACCGCAGGGACGATGTTGAGAGCGGCATTGCGGGGGAAGCATTCGACACACTGCGGCGCGACCAACTTCCGCCCTGTCTCAGGGCCAGCGCTAGCTTTCTAAGTCCCCATTCCCACGCGTTTGATAGCGTGATGGCCTACTCCAAATGGAGCAAGGATCACGCGCACATTCTTCCGCGCATCATGCACGTCCCAGCCTGGGGCGCTCTGGTTATTCCTTACCGCTGGATGCTGAAAGAAAGCGGTTTCCAGATTGCCCAGGATCTTGAGCTGGATGCCCATCCCGACAGAGAGCCCACGGATCCTCCCTGGCTTAAGCGCACGAGCTGGATCCAAGGTTATTCGAACCAGCAGTTGCTCCTCGACGCTTTCGCCGAGCCGCTAGCTGAGGGGGAAACTCTGGTCCTATTTTACACGACCCGGACCCCGCTAAGTGACGATGCGCGCCGGGCTCTCTTGGGGGCAGCGCTACTCCGCAAGAAGCATGATCTCACCGAGTATCCGTACGACAAGAGCAAGAACGGCGAGCTGCGTGCCATGGTCTGGGAGCGACCCGTTCAACACTCCCTTCGGCCGAAGAGCGGCGCCGAGGGATTCGACGGCGGCTTCGTGATGCCCTACCATTCGGTGCTAGTAGAATTGCAGCGCCGGCCGGAGCTGGTGCCGAACGACTACGTCGCGTTCGTGCCGGACGATGCGCGGATACAGTTCTCCTATGGCGGCGAGCAGGTCACCCACGGGGTGGCTGCATCGGCGCTGCTTGCGGCCCGTGGCGCGCTGGAGCGGACCGCGCAGATCCTCGAAGGCCCATGGGAGCGGTATATCGGCTGGATCGATGAGCGGTTAAGCCGGCTTTGGAAGCTCCAGGGACCGGCCCCGGGTCTGGGCGTGGTTCTGTCCGCCCTGCATCGCGGCTTCAACGGAACGCTGTTTGCGATTGCGCTGAGCGACGAGCTTGAAGAGAACGCCGATCCTTGGCCGGTGATCGACACCATTTTCTCGGGCAACCGGAAGCCACCGGAGGGCTCGCCTCCCGTTACAAACATGCTCCGCAAGCGATGGGAGCGTGTGAAGAAGAAGCCGCCGCAGCTCGATCGTCTGAAGCTGTTGGCGCGGATGGAATTGACCAAGGACCAGGCAGCCCGCGCGCTGGATTTCGACGAGAAAGAAGTCCTTGCCAACCCGTACCGGCTGTTCGAGGAGGATCGGACCGAGATGGAGCCGATCTCGTTTGGCGTGGTGGATCGCGGTCTGTATCCCGGAAAGGAGGTGGCGTCGGCCCATCCGCTGCCGGGAGCCTGCAATCCCGACCTCCGAGACTACGACAACGCCTATCGGCTTAGGGCCGCATGTGTCGAGATACTCGAACAGAAGACCGCAGGCGGTCACACGTTGCTGCCCATAGCGGACGTGGCCGAGGCCACCCGCGACCTTTCGGCAGTTCACGACATACCGCTCGACGCCGAGATATTGGATATCTGTCGGGACGACTTCGAGCCGGTGATTTCAGTCATCGGCCACGAGAAGGACATGATGGTCCAACTCGATCGCTACGTGCAGAGTGGGAGGTTGCTCCGGTCGGCCGTTGATAAACTGCTAAAAGACGTGCCGAAGGGGACGAAGGTCAACTGGCGGGAGCTGGTGGACGACAAGTTCGGGGAGCTGAAGAAGGGCGACACCGACGAGGACCGCGCTCGGGCGGAAAAGGCGACGGCGTTGGAACGTTTGGCAGGCAACCGCATTGCGGTACTTATCGGTCCGGCAGGGACCGGCAAGACCACCGTGCTTCAGTTGTTGCTCGGGCAAGAGGAGATCGTGGGAACCCGCGTGCGGCTCTTAGCACCGACGGGGAAGGCACGCGTGCGCCTCGGACAGGAGACAAGACGGGAGGGAGAGGTGCAGACAGTCGCTCAGTTCCTGCTGGGGCTGGAACGCTACGACACGGCCACGGGCCGGTACTTCACAAATCCTGCAGCTGCGAAAACGGAAGCCACCACCTGCGTAGTGGACGAGTCCTCTATGCTTACGGAGGACATGTTGGCGGCTATCGTGGATGCATTGCCGGTCAATTGCCGGCTGATCCTCGTGGGCGATCCCTATCAACTACCGCCCATTGGTGCGGGCTGCCCGTTCGTCGATATTGTCGAATATCTACAGCGTGAGCAGGACGGGATCGGGGTAGGTGAACTGACGACGCCCCGCCGTCAGGTCGGCGAGGAGGAGGCCGAGAGCGAGGAGAACACCCAAGCTCTGGCCAGAGCCGACGTTCAGTTGGCAGCGATCTTCTCTGGCCGGCCTTTGCTGCCGGGCGAAGACGAGATCGTCGTGAATGCCATCGAAGGCTTGGACGACGACACGGTGAAGTATCGGCAGTGGGAGAAGCCGGCGGACCTTGCCCACCTAATCGATAAGGTGCTGGCGGAAGAGCTTGAGGCAACAGGCGACGAGCTGGTGCCGGCCTTCGAAGCATCCCTTGGGGCGGCGAAGAACGACAAGGGGTATCTTGAGTTCGACCGGGGCAGCGCCCGCGGGGCGGACACCTGGCAGATTCTGAGCATCAACCGCAACGGCCCGGGGGGGTCCATATTTCTTAACCGCGGCATCAAAGAGCGCTTGCGCAGCGAGCGTCTCCGGCGGGCCGTGGAGTCGAACAACGTCCCCCACTACCGGGACTGGATGCGCTTCACGAAACCTCGGGGTCCGGAGCAAATCGTCTATGGCGATAAGGTCATCTGCGTCCGCAATCACCGGCGGAAGCCGTGGCTCTACGATGATAAGGCCGAAGGGGAGAGCGAGTTGCTCGCCAACGGTGAGATCGGGATCGTCACCGGCCAGAGGAAATGGGGCAAGGGCAATCCGGGCTTCACCCACGTGGAATTCGCAGGTCGGGGCGACCGAAACTTCTCGTTCACACGGTCAAACTTCTCTGAGGATGGCCAGCCTTATCTGGAGCTGGCCTATGCGCTCACGGTCCACAAGGCCCAAGGGAGCGAGTTCGGCAGCGTAATTCTTGTGCTGCCCTCCCATAGTCGGCTGGTCTCCCGTGAAATGCTCTACACGGCGCTGACCCGTCAGAAGCGCCGAATCTGGATCCTCCACCAGGGACCGTTCGACAGGTTTCTTGCCCTACGCGAGTATGTGTTCTCGGACATCGCGGCGCGCTTCACTAACCTGCTCCGTACGCCGGCCCACAAGGAGGCTCGGGTGTCGGCGGAAATACCCGCAGGCTTTACCGGATCGAGGCGGGGCTTCCTTGAGGAAAGGCTTATTCACCGCACAATCCGCGGTGAGATGGTGAGCTCTAAGAACGAGCTGGTCATCGCGAATATCCTGTACGGCCTCGAGAAGGACGGGCACCTCTCCTACCGCGTGGAACCGCAGTTGCCTTTCGATGACGGCAGGGGCCGGTGGGCGGATTTCAAAGTCGAGGCGAGCGGACAGACTTGGTACTGGGAGCATTGCGGGATGCTGAGCAACGAGCATTACCGCGATCGTTGGGAGAGAAAGAAGAAACTCTACGGGGACAACGGCTTCACCATCTACTCGGACAAGAATGCGGGTGGTCGGCTAATCGTGACGGTAGATGGACCGGAACAGGGCCTCGACGCAAAAGCAATCCAGGAACTTGCTCAGAAGCTATTCGTGGACTGATGAGAGGCGGCCAACCGGGCACGACGGCGTTTCCCGAGGACCTTTTGCACTGAATAGTCGGAAGCCTAGTGCAAATAGGCGTCGACCTTAGCGGAGTTGGAGCGGGTTGTGATTGTTCTCCATTGTAGCTAGCCGCCAGGCAGCGAGAATAGGTTTTTCGGTTGTGCAGAGCTTCTAGCGAGGCACAAACGCGCTGTGCCGCGGCGACCACCCGACCTCATCGAAGAGATAGTCGCCGAGTTTCCATTGCTCCTCACACGCAAAGAAGCCGCCGAGCTTCTGCGCTGCAGCCCGGAGTATATCAGCTGTCTCATCAATGAACGGGAGCTGCAGGCAGTCCAGTCCGTCGAGCCGGAAGCCGCGTGTCGATTCCGGAGGCCGCAATCCGACGTTACCTCCAACGCGTCTTGCTACCTGACCGGAAACGGACCACAGCCGCCGGCAGAAACCATGCGCGCTGATGTCGCGAGCCTCCGATCCGTGGGGTGTCTTCGTTGACGTGACGTTGACATGCCGATGTGAAATCCGGTGATATCGCGTGACGAACCGTGAACACAGCGACGCGGCTAAATTTCCGTGTCTCTTGGGGTTTTGGTTTGTTTTCCGTGAGTTGCGCGTGTCGCGAAAACCGGACTTTTTCACCTCATAACCCGAAGGTCGTCGGTTCAAATCCGGCCCCCGCAACTAAGGAAGTCAGGCACTTAGCAATCACGTTGAGTGCCTTTCTTTGTGCCTCGGTGCCTTAACGGTGCCACGAGGCGCCACGGCGGAGCGCAAATCGTGGCCTGAGCGATGCACCGAGTGCCGGAAAGCGTTGGGTTTTGATCTTGCGTAGACGGTAGCAACGCGACCTTGCGGGTGCATAACCCGAAGGACGGAGAAACGGTCTGCCACGACGATTCGAGGATTCGAGACAGGTCAGTGGAGTCTAATCAGCCGGTCTTTCCAATAGCCCGGCTTCCGAGTTAGGTGCGCGACGGCAACCACGGTTCGTATCCCAGGGTCCGTGTGCAAGAGTCGCTGACGCGTCCTTCGCGAACCTGCCGATGGTCGACATCACGACCTTGGCGAAGGCGCAATCACTGAGCAACCAGCGCATGGTCAGCATCGTCTCCGCGAACTTGCCTGCGCTGCACGCGTGTTGGGTCGCTTGGCGCGCAGGGCCTTAGAGACCAAGAAAACGAGCCGGTAGTCGCCGAAAGACTGGGCTTTGCGGGGGCATGATAGAATCCGCCCGATATGACTGCTGGATCCTCCTGTCTAGAGTGGACGGGCAAACGGCTAAGACGCCAGGTTTACAATGTTTTGGGCGAAGGCTTCGTCGGCGGTCTGCTGCGCCTCGGCCGATGGCATCCAGGGGCGAACCCCGCAACGCATGGTGTGCAGGTGATCAGGGATGTCGAGTACCTTCGCACTGGCGACCCACGGCACACGCTCGACATCTATCGGCCCACAACCCCGGCAGGCGCCTTGCCGATCGTCATGTACATGCACGGAGGCGGCTTCAGTCTTCTGTCTAAAGACACCCACTGGCTCGTGGCGCTGGCCTTTGCACGCGCCGGGTACCTCGTGTTCAACGTCGACTACCGTCTCGCCCCCCAGAACCCGTATCCGGCTGCGGTGTCCGACATCTGTGCCGCGCTCGAATGGATCGCTGCGAGCGCCGACGCGTACGGTGGCGACCTGAGCCGTCTGGTGTTCGCGGGCGAGTCCGCTGGCGGAAACCTCGCGACCGCGCTCACGATCTGCTGTTGCTACCGCAGGCCCGAACACTTCGCACAACGAGCCTTCGCAACCGCCCTGGTGCCGACCGCGGTCGCCCCCGCGTGTGCACCGCTTCAGGTCACCAATCCTGGGCGCCTTAACCGCAAGCGCAGGCTCCCGCTCTGGGTGAACGACATCCTCGAGGGCATGAACGAGGCGTACGTGGGAAGGCTCCACGACCGAGCACCCGGCGAGCTCGATCTGGCCGATCCGCTCCACGTCTTCGAGCGCCGCGAACGACCGGATCGCCCCCTCCCAGCTTTCTTTGTTCCGATCGGGACCCGCGACCCGTTGCTCGACGACACCCGTCGCCTGGATCGCGCGCTCAAAGCAATGGGAGTCGAATGCGAAGCGCGCTACTACGAAGGTGAGCTTCATGCGTTTCACGCGTTGCTGTGGCGACGCCAAGCTCGCCGCTGCTGGCGGGAGCAGCTCTCCTTCCTGGAGCGTGCGCTTCAACACCCCCGCGAACCTCGGCGCGAGCTCGTGGCGCAGGCCTAGTTGCTCCTTGATCGGCGCCGCAACGAGCGGCAGCGTCGTGTCGCGACGTCGGCGACGAGCTTGCGCTCGTAGTAGTCGATGCTTCTTCGCATCGCTTCGTGTGCGCTGACGAGCGGCTTGTAACCGAAGTCGTGGGCCGCCTCCTCATTCGCACCGTGGTGCGATATCGTCAACTTCGCGAGCTCATGGGGCGTGAAGAGAGGCCTTGGTATACCCAGCTTGAAGTGGAGATATTGCCAAGCGCGCATCACGCGCATGACCGGCTTTGGCGGAACGTCGATCGTGGGCATTCGATGACCGAGTGCTTCGGTCATGGGCCGAAAAAACTCGAACATGGGCATCGGCTTGCCATCACCGACGAAATAAGCCGTACCACAGACCGGACTCCCCTGAACCAAATGCTTGGCGGCCAGAAGCTCGGCGTAGACCAGATTGTCGATATAGATGTGATCATGTGTTGCGCCAGGACCACCGATCGTAGCAACGAACCTCCCCATGACGAGTTGCTCGAAGAGCCTATCGAGCATCACATTGCTATCAGGACCGTAGACCCCATCGGGCCTGAGCGCGGTGGTGAGCAAACCAGCTTCGCCGTTCGCTTTCAAAACCGCTTTTTCCGCAAGAATCTTGGTCTCGGTGTAGAGGTCGATGATGTTCGTTGCATAGGGCGTGCGGGAATCGATGTGCTCGTCCGCCTCCATGTTGAAGCAGACGTCAATCGAGCTCGTATGCACAAGTCGTTTCACGCCGTGCTGCTGGCAAGCCGCAATGACGTTCTTGGTGCCCTGGACATTGGTCGCGTAGGAGGCTCGTCGATCCCGTTCCGGCAAGGCACGGCCCCCGAAGAGAGCCATGTTCGCAGCCGTGTGGAACACACAATCGATGCCCTCGCAGACCGTAGCCATGCGCACACGATCCTCAACTTCCCCACGCACGACTTCCAGGAGAGGGTCCTCCAGGGGTAAGGGCGTATTGCGGATGAGCGCCCTCACCGGATAGCCGTTCCGCAACAGCGCCCGTACTAGATGCTTCCCGATAAAGCCGGCAGCCCCGGTGACTAGGCAACGGCCAAGCGATTCGTCAAACACCCGCTGATCGGAGCTCATGCATCGAGTTTGTGTCGGCTGGGGTCTCCTTGCCAAGCGCTACGTGGATGACTTGGCGTCGAAGAACACACGGCGTTGCGACCGAAGAGACAGCGTGGCACGAATATGGCGATGGAACAGCGGGAGCTCATCGTCCACGGCAAGCGCCTGACATACCGACTCGCGGGCAAAGGACCGCTGGTGCTGCTGATCCATGGGATGGCGGGCAGCGCGACGACGTGGAGACATGTCATGCCCGCGCTAAGCGAGCACTTCACGGTCCTGGCCCCGGACCTCTTGGGTCATGGCGAGTCAGACAAGACCAAGGGCGATTACTCGCTTGGCGCGATGGCGTCGACACTTCGTGACCTGATCGTGGCCCTGGGTTACAAGCGGGCCACCGTGGTTGGCCAGTCGTACGGCGGCGGCATCGCTATGCAGTTTGCATATCAGTATCCGGAACGCTGCGAGCGACTCGTATTGGTTGATTCGGGCGGCCTCGGGTCCGAGGTGAATCCCCTGTTACGGATGCTCACGCTGCCCGGGTCGGAAGCCGTGCTGCTGGTGGCATGTGCACCCTCCGTTCGGCACGTGGTCGAGAGCATTGGCCGCGCGGCACTCAGCAAAAAGATTCAGAACGCGCCGGTGATTCCTGAGCTCTGGCGGAGCTACTCCTCGCTTGGAAGCGTCGAAGCGCGCCGTGCGTTCCTCCGCACCCTGCGCGCGGTCATCGACCCGCGTGGGCAAGCGGTCAGCGCGAACGACAAGCTCTACCTGGCTGCCGGAATACCGACCCTCATCATCTGGGGGGCCGAGGATCGAATCATCCCCGTAGAGCACGCATACGCGGCGCATGCGGCAATCCCAGGAAGCTGGCTCGAGATCATCGAGGGTGTGGGACACTACTCGCACTGCGAAGCCCCTGAACGCTTCGTCAACGCGCTCACGGAGTTCATCGAATCCACCCGGCCGGCTCGAATCAAGGTGTCGCGGAGCCGAATCCTGCGACCGCCCTCGGCCGTTGAATCCGAATCGGATTAGCGAACGAGATCGACGCTGGCACATCCGAGCAGCGGCACTCCTACAGCGAACAACGCGGATCGCCGTCTTGTCCTGGTGTGCACTCCCCTCTGGATCCCGGGTTGGGTGCGGAACCAACGAAACCGCGCAGGCGATCGTCGGCGCCCGTAGCTCCACGAGCGCTTGCGCGTCATCTACGACGACGGGTTCTTTGTAATCTTGTGCCAAAGGGAGCGCGGCTGGTGCGTGTTGAGATTTGGCGTACATTAAAAACATGGGGGAGCCGATCGAGGTGCGGGTGCAGCTGCCGGACCAAGATGGTCGTGGGGCGCACGCGTATCCACGTGACCTCGCCAGGCTGGCTCGAGCATCTTGGGATCACGTGACCGTCCCCGCGGGTGCGGTCGCGAGCGGGGTCCTCGCTCCGGATCTGAACGTGCTCGAGCGGATATTGTCGACGTGCTATCAAGCCAGCTTATTGCGCGAGGAGGCGCGACCCGTCACGTTCCGGCTCGCAATCGGTGAACCCGAGTTGTTCGCAGCCGCTCAGGGGCCACCCGCTGGACTGCATCGCTTGATGTTCACGAAGTTTCGCCCGCTCGACGAACATGAGTTGCGGCGTCTCGCGCCCGCTGCGGGTTTCCACCGATCGCTCATTGCCGCCCGGCTCGACCAAGACGATGCCATCCAGATCTGGGGGCTCGTCCACTCGGGAGCGCGGTGGCTTCAATCGGTCCGTGGGGGACGGCATACTGAACAGTTCATTCCGCTCGTTCCGATGGTGGCAGTCACGGGTCCGGGACGAGTGCTCGTGAGTAGGGGGACACAGACGCTCGCTGCACTGGCCGGAGGCTCGCTCACGGGTATGGCGATGGACGTATTTTCCGCGCCCTGGCTGTTTGCAGTATTCGCCGAAGCACAACACGCGCAGTGGATCGCACACGTCAGCGCCCGCGAGCGATCGCCGAGGCCTTGGGGAGCCCTCGATCCACGCGTCGGCGCCGTCCTCGCTCAGCACGTCATGCGCCGCATCGTTGCGACCATCCGCGAATCGCGTCGGGGAGGAACCTTGGTCTTGTTACCGGAGCGATGCGCGCATGAAGTCCTCGCCGGTACCGAATATCTCAGCCTCAAGTACAAGTTCAGCGACGAGGAGCCGCGTCGTCGCATCGTCAGCCTAATCGTCCAGATCATGAACGAGCTTGCGAGGCTCCATGCTGCGATGGACCCAGTTGGATGGGCCGAGTATGAGGCGAGCCGTGCTCCGCAGCTCGCCGTGCTCGACGAGGCGCTTTTCGAAGTGGCACACCTCATAGCAGCGCTCGCCGATGTCGATGGCGCGGTCGTGATGACGACCCGGCTTGAGCTTATCGGTTTCGGAGGCGAGATATCGGGCTCTCTGCCCGAGGTGGCCACGGTTAACCGGGCGCTCGACATCGAGGGAGTGACGCATGCTCCCGAGCTTGCTGAACGCGTCGGAACGCGCCATCGGTCATCCTACCGGTTGTCTCGACACCTACGCGACGCCGTTGTCATCGTGGTGTCGCATGACGGAGGGGTTCGTTTCGTACGCTGGCACGGGGATAGTGTCATGTGCTGGGACCAGATTGCGACGGGCCCGTGGGAAGTCTAGCCGTCAGGAGGACATCTGTACGGTTGGTACCCGATCCGACCCGGACGATCACGAAGCGGTTCGCGCCTGGAGGCGACCCCTCGATGGACGAGCGCCCGCGCACCGAGCGCATCGTGTCGCGCATCCTCGCATTGTCTGAATCAGAGGCGAGGGCAGTGTTGAGAACGACGCAAGCCCGGTTCGCCGCGCGCCACGTCGACCTGAGGTCGATATTCGAGGCCAACTTCGCGGCCGTTGCGGCTGGATATGTCGGGGAAGTGGGCGAGCTCTCGGCGGAGCGCAAGCTGCTCATCGGCGCGTATTTCACCCAAGAATACTCAATTGAGTCCGTTGCGCTCAGCAATCCTTCGATCGTGGAGGCGCCTGACCAACAGGGCCTCGCCCCAGGCGAGCATCGCTTCGTCTTGAGCCTGCGGGCGATCGGCGAAGGGCACATCTCGTCGATCGAGTTTCGTTCCGGCGTCATAGATGCGGATGGCCAGATCGAAATCGAAGCACCGAGTCGGCACGCGGGTACGGCATTCCACAGAGCTCCGATCTACGAAAAGGACATCTTTCATGGCAAGCTTCGTGAGCTCCACGCATACAACGAGATCGCCGCCACCGTCCTCGACGCGCTTCCGGAGCGGTTCACGCTCGAGGAGATCGAGAACGTGATCCACGAGGTCGATCAGCAATACGGTCACAGAGTCGACGCAGCGCACACCACTCGATCGATACACTGGCTCGCGTCCTCGAACTACGAGAGCTCGTTCGCCCCAGACTCGGAGCTCTCCGAGCGTGTCCTCTTTCCGGCGGGACCGACCGAGAGTCACGGGATGGAGGACGCTCGCTTCGTCCGTTTCACCCATGACGACGGAACAGTGACGTACTTTGCTCCGTATACGGCGTACGATGGCTACGAGATCCTTCCGCAGTTGATCGAAACAGGCGATTTCGTGACTTTCAGAATCGCGACGCTGAACGGCGCGTCCGCGAAGAACAAGGGCATCGCACTGTTTCCACGGATGATCGACGGGCGCTATGCTGCGCTCTCCAGGCTGGACAACGAGAACAACTTCCTAATGTGGTCGGACAACGTCCGCTTCTGGCACCAGAACGAGGTGATCCAGAGGCCCGATCGTGCCTGGGAAATCACGCAGCTTGGCAATTGCGGATCCCCTCTCGAGACCGAAGCGGGGTGGCTCGTGATCACGCACGGCGTCGGTGCGATGCGGCAATATGCTCTTGGAGCCATCCTGCTCGATAAGGAGGACCCTGCGCGAGTCATCGGTCATCTCGCCGAGCCCTTGCTCGAACCCGCGGCCGACGAGTACGGGGGCTACGTTCCCAACGTCGTGTACTCGTGCGGTAGCATGATTTCTGGGGCGCTCCTGGTACTGCCTTATGGTTTCTCCGATGTCGGTACTCGGATAGCGACCGTGCGTCTCGACGACCTTCTCACGGAGCTCACCCAGGCTCGTTGACGGTCGCGCGCGGACCGAGTTACGCGTCCAGCGCGTGGCAGTAGCGTCCATACAGCCGGGGCAGCTCTGACGAAGGTGCGCGGTAAAACTCGACGACGTCGATGTCGATCCAGGTCGAGTCTGCGATCGAACGGTCGGACTCGGAGGTGGCGACTCGCTTCGCAAACGCCTCGACCACAGCCACCGTCGGCTTCGGGGAGCCGTCGGCGCGCCATAGCCCGAAGGATCGCTCGTGGACCGCTAGATCGAGCGGGGGAAGTCCCCAGAGGGCCTCCCCGTAGTCGGAGTAACACCAGAGCATCGCGCCCATAGTGCCGCACTCGAGCAGCGCGCCGAGGGCGCGTTCGATGTATGAGGCAGCCTCCTGCTCTTCAACGAGGGTGGGACCGGACGCGGGGACGACTCGTTCACGGTCTGGTTCACCACTCCGGGTGGTGGGCACGCCGAACTCGGCGAAGAGGAGGTCGGCGCCGCCGCCCAGCCATCGCGTCAACCGAGCGAGGAATGGGAGGACCCGCTCGTCCGTAGGGCCGTCCGCCCAAGGAGCGTAACCTGGATATCCGTGCATCTGCAGAAAGTCGCAGATCTCCGCGGCCTCCCGCGGGCCGAGCCTTCGGTCCTGCTCCAGATCTTCCATGTGGAGCCCCAGCGTGACGAGCGCACTGGCGTCGGCGCCACGGATGGAGTCCGTGACTCGCAAGAGCCACTCGCGAGCGCTAGCCTTGTCCGGCGGGACTGCGCAGTTCGAGTTTTCGTTTCCGAGGTCCCATGCCCACAGAGCCGCATGCCCTGCGAGCGCACCAGCGACCTCGCGCGCGAGCGCGCACTGCGCACCGACAATCGACATGTCGGAGTACCAGTTTGCCAGGTGTGACTGTGTAACTCGGCCTCCGGACACGACGCGGAATCGATCGTCGCCCGCCCCTTCACCGAAAGCCCACGAAGGAATCCAGTTCACCCCACTCATGTGGCCGGTGAAGAGCACCGGCATGACTGAAAGTCCAACGCTGCTAGCCTGATCCAGAGTCGAGATGAGGCGAACGACCATCGACGAGTCGACGCGCGAGGGGGTGGGCTGGAAGTCTTCCCACGTGAGGAAGATTCGGACCGAGTCGAATCCGCACTGAGCGATGCGAGCGAAGTCAGCCGCGAGCTCCGCCGAGTCGAATGCGGTCCACCAGCCCATCGCCGTGCGCGCAGGCCAATAATTGACGCCGAGCCGAAAGCGTGCGTTCTGGCTCGAACGAAGGTATGCGCTCACTGGAGGCTCTTCGGTGCGGAGACACCCAGGATGCGCCGATAGACCGAAATGTACTCGTCGACCATGCGGCTCTTCTCGAACCGGTGCTCGACCGATGCGCGCACATGCTCCGCGTCCAAGTCAACGATTTCGGCTACGGCCTCCGCGGCCTCGGCAGTCGAGTCGACTAAGCGGCCGTTCACCCTGTCCGTGATGATCTCCGGCATGGATCCGCGCCGGCTGGCGATGACCGGGGTCCCACAAGCCATCGCCTCGACTACGCTGAACCCGAACGGCTCGTCGAAGCTCACGAGATGGAGCAGGGCACGCGCGCCGCCGAGGAGCTCGCTCTTGCCCTTGGGCCCGATCGCGCCGACGAACCGCACCCTGTCACCGTCGACGTGTGGTGCGACCGCACGCTCGAAGTAGCCTTGATCCTGGACGATGCCGGCAATCACCAGCGGCACACCCGCGCGCCGAGCGACGAGAATCGCCTCCTCTGTGCCCTTATCCTGATGAATGCGGCCGAAGAACAGGAGATATCCTCGCGGGCCGGTGCCGACCGCGAATGCGCCCATGTCGATACCGTGATGGATGGTGGCTGCGTATTCGAGCGAAGGGTGTCGATCGGCGTCGCTGATAGCGACGTAGTGGGTGCGCCCGTTGTATTTTTGATAGACGGGGAGGATCCGCTCGGAGGAGAATCCGTGGATCGTGGTGACGACGGGCGTGTCGACCAATCCAGAGAAACTGAGTGGCAAGAAGTCGAAGCTATTGTGAATGAGGTCGAACTCGGCCGCGCGCTCGAATACGGTGGAGATGTGCAAGCACTCCCAGACCTTTGCGTCGACCGTGGCGTCTTCCGAGTATCCGCGTGGAGCGATCCCGACGAGGCAAGCTTTGGTGACGGAGTCAGCAGTGGCGAAGAGGGTGACCTCGAGTCCACGTTCGACCAGGCCCTCCGTCAAGAGAGACGCGAATTGCTCCCAAGGTCCATAGTGGCGTGGAGGAACCCGCCACGAGATCGGGGCTAACACCGCCACGCGGAGGGCGGGTCGGACATCTACTGAAGAACACGTCACGCGGCGCCTTCGCCGGTTTGAAGGGAGTGTGGGTTCTCGTCACGCAGCTGCTTTTCCGAGTCGAGCGCACCCATCTCGGCCAGCGCGAGCAAGAACGAGAGCGTCGATTCGGCGCCTTGGTTTTCATTCGTTCGATCGGGGTGAAGCCCATCGAGGCAGCCCCCGGTGGTTGGGTCGTAGAGCGGCGCTTGGAGTTGATTCTCACCGAGAAACCAAGTGAATGCGCGCCACATCTCGCGCGGCCACTCCTCGTCCCCGGTGACGCGCCACGCGTCGAGGCAGGCGGATACCGTGGCGCAGGCCTCGAGGGGTTGTTGGTCGAAGCGCGCCCTCTCCGCGTGTCGCACGTAGAATCCGTTCGAGCCGACCGGGGCAAAAAAGCCCTCGTCCGAGCGCTGGAGCTCGTTGAGCCATCGAAGGGACTCGAGCCCGGTCGCGACCATTTCGCGATCACCCAACTGGTTGCCCGAGACGATCAGGGCCTGTGGCAAGCGCGCATTGTCATATGCGATCACGTCCTCACACCACGGCCAGTGGTCGCTGCCGTTGGTCTGAAATCTCGACAAGAGTTGCTCGGATAGCCGCTTCTGCATCATCTCGACTCCGCTCTCTCCTTGAAACGCGCGCAAATATTCGTGGATACCAAGGAGCGCGAAGGCCCAAGCCCTGGAGCTCTCGAGTTCCTCGAGCGCGGGCAGGGCAGCATGAAAGAGCTCGCCGCCGAGACTCTTACGGCCAGGTTCGCGGGAGCGGCCCACCACGGCGCCAAGTCCCCAGAGCGCGCGACCGTGGCTGTCCTCGCTGCCGCGATCTTCGACCCATTCTCGGGAATACGCCATGAAGTTCCTGAACCGGCGCGAGTCCTGGTTGAAGGCATGGCTCACGAACGCGAGGTAGCGGGAAGAGAGAGCGCGAGTCGTCGATTGCTCGTCGGCGCCCGCGTCTTCGATCAAGGTCGTCAAGAGCAGGGCTCGGGCGTTGTCGTCGACGCAGTACCCATCCTCGTAGCGTGGAACTGAGAAGAGAGCATGCTGGAGTACTCCCGTGTCATCGGTCAGCGCACGCAAGTGCTGGAGATCGATCTCGGGGAGGTCGACCAGTCGTTTTGTGATTGCTTTCGACGCGAAGAAGGAGCGGCGCAAGGTCGCGCTCTTCTGGTGTGCACGCTCAAGGCTCGTCACATACTGCCGCGCTACGGACGGCCAGCCCATGTCGCGACCGTATTCGGCCGCCCGTGCGCCGAGCGCGCGGAGCCCCACGGGATCGCCGAGCAGCTCATCGAGCGTCGCGCCTATTGCAGCGGAGTCTCTCCACGGGACGAGGACACCGCGGCCGTCAGCCAAGAGCTCGCGGGCATATCGATAGGGGGTTGAAATGACAGCCTTTCCGGTTCCGACCGCGTACGCCAGTGTCCCGGAGGTGATCTGCTCGGGGTTCAGATACGGGGTGATGTAGATGTCCGCCGCCGCCAAGAATTCGGCGAGTTCGGAGGCGCTCACGAAGCGATCGTGAAAGACAACGTGCGCCTCTACGCCAAGCTTGCGTGCACGAAGCTCGAGGCTGCGCCGGTAGGCCTCCCCGTGCCACTGCTTCACGTGTGGGTGCGTCGCCCCGACGACCAGGTAGGTCGCGGTCGGGTGGCGGGCGACGACGTCGGGGAGGGAATCGATCACGTATTCGATCCCTTTGTCCGGAGACAGGAGACCGAACGTGAGAAGCAACGACATCCCCTCGACGCCCAGGCGCTTCTTGCTGTGTCGACTGCTCGGCAAAGCGGGGATCCCGTGGGGGATGAGGTCGATCTTGTCGGCCGGCACCGCGTGGACTTGGCGCAGGAGCTCGCACCCGCGGTGACTCATGACGATCAAGCGGCTCGATAACCGCGTGATCTCGTCCATCACCCGGCGCTGCTCCGCCGTTGGCTTACTGAGGATGGTGTGTAGCGTCGTCACGATCGGCATCCGCACCTCACGGAGAAGCGCGAGGACATGGCTGCCCGCCTTGCCCCCGAAAATGCCGTACTCGTGTTGGAGGCACAGAACGTCGAACCCGCCGACGTTTAAGAAATCGGTCCCGCGGCGATAGGACGCAAGATCGCTCTCGGCGATCTCGAATCGAACTCGATCGCTGTAGGCGTGGCGTCTCCCTACGTCGTTCATCGCGACGACGGAGCACTCGATGCTCGGGAACGTTGAGGAGATCGCATCCGCGAGATCGGTCGTAAACGTTGCGATCCCACACTGCCGCGGGAGGTGGTTTCCAAGCAGTGCTACGCGGCGAACTGCGCCGGGGTTTGCGTCTTGGTTCATGCTCGCCGCCGGCACTCACTTCTTTGCGGTGAGTGCCGCCTTTGCGACCTTGGCAGCTGCGTCTTGGCGCTGTTTGTCGTCCTTTGCGTGTTGTTTCTGTTTGGCCTTGCGACTCTTCTGTTTCGGGGACTTGTCGCCCATAGGTCACCTCCTAGGATCGGAGACGAATCGCCGATGGTGCGCCGCCGAATAAGTGCACTGTTGCACGTTACCGGCGGCTTGTCTTTCCGATTTCAATCCTGCGCGACGCGACAGATCGAGTTTTCCCCGGCGCGGCCGCACATTAGGTGGTACCGTTAGCGCGTGAGCGAGATACAGGGCATGTTGCGAAGCGCTTGGAAGACTTTTCGTCTCGATGTAATCCGTGCCGTGGTTCAACAAACGATTGGTGATCTCGAGGCATTGACCCCTGAGGAAGTGCTGGGAGGGGAGCCTTCGCAATCCGAGCTCGACGTAGAGACGGGTTCCGTTCGCGCCGCTCTGGAGACATGCTGCGACGAGCTTCGCGATGGCTGCGGGCTGCCCACCTCAGCCGGGCATTCGATGCAAATTCAATCAATGCACGCCGCCGACGCCGACTGGACCGAAAGCTTTTCGAACGCCTTAGAGGCCTATCGCAGCGCCGCGTGTGAGGAATTGAACGTTTCACTTGCTGCGCAGGCCTTTCCGCCGGAAAAACCCTCATCCACGCCGGAAGCGTTGTAGCTATCGGAAGCGCATGACCGCACGCCCTGCTTCGCTGGGTCGTCGTGTTGTCCAAGGCCGCTAACCTAGAGTGTCATCTCATGACCCTTCTCGACAACGCGGCACTCACGCTCGCGCTCGCCCTGGTTGCGGGGCTTGTCGCGCAGTCCGTAGCAGCGCACTTAGGGCTCCCAGGCTTGGTATTACTCCTGGCGACAGGTGTCGTGCTCGGTCCGGATGTCGCCAACATCGTGCGTCCGGACTTGCTTGGCGCGTCGTTGCACACACTGGTCGGCTTCGCTGTCGCCGTGATCCTCTTCGAGGGAGGACTCGGTCTCGACCTGAAACGTTTGCGTCGTGAGCAGCGTGCCATTCGACAGCTGGTCACATTGGGTGCGCTGGTGACGGCGTTAGGGGGAACGCTGTCAGCGCGGCTTGTGCTTGGCTGGACTTGGCGACTGTCGGCGCTGTTCGGTACGCTCATCATCGTGACGGGGCCGACAGTCGTTACGCCTCTGCTGCGTCGACTCAAAGTCAATCGCACGGTTACTACAATCCTCGAAGCGGAAGGCGTGCTCATCGACGCGATCGGAGCGATCATCGCAGCCATTGCGCTTCCCGTGGCACTGCTGCTGCGTCCTGGAGGTTGGCAGGTTGCGGAAGGGCTGGTCGAGGTTGCCTTCACGCTCAGTGTCGGGATCGTCTTCGGCGTTGTAGGTGGGCTGGTCATCGCCGTTTCGAGGATGCGTAAACTGGTCCCCGACGGGATGGAGAACGTTTTCACACTTGGATTAGTGTTGCTGCTTTTTCAGTTGTCGAACGTGATTGTGCAAGAGAGTGGGGTTGCTGCAGTCATCTTGGCTGGCATCGTTGTCCGCAACGTCGGTACGCCTCTGGGTGAGGAGTTACGCCAGTTCAAGCAGGAGCTGACTGTCATGCTCATTGGTCTGTTGTTCGTACTGCTGGCCGCCGATGTTCGAGTTGCGGACGTCATTGGCCTCGGGCTCGGAGGGCTGCTCGCCGTTGTCATCGTCATTGCGATCGTCAGGCCACTCAACGTGATCGTCGGCACCTGGGGTACTACGCTCGGCTGGCGCGAGCGTGTGTTTTTGGCATGGATCGCTCCAAGAGGCATCATTGCTGCAGCGGTGGCGTCCCTCTTCGTCATCGAGCTGGACCGCGCAGGGATCGAAGGCGGTCGCTCGCTGCGTGCCATCGTGTTTCTCGTGATTGCCGCTACTGCGTTGTGGTCAGGCCTAACCGGCGGTGTCGCAGCCAGAGTGTTGCGCTTACGGAGACCCGACGCCGACGATGAAGAGGTCTAGGCGTGCCCGATACATCGCTTGAGTTGCTCGATTTCGTCGACGAATGCGGTCGCGATATCTTGCACGTCGGGGACGAGCTCGGTGCATGAGAGGACCCCGACGCAGAGCCGGTCGACGACGCTCATCACCGTGATGTTCAGCCCCGAACCCTGCTGCACCGGACCCAGCGGGAAGAGATGGGTGAGCCGTGCGCCGGTGGTGTAGAGAGGGACGGGCGGACCCGCGATGTTCGAGATGACGAGGTTCCACAGGGGCGGGACTCGATCGGCTAGATGATGGGACGAATAGAAACCCATCAGGTGCGTGAGGAACCAGGGAACGGTGACGTTGGTCACGATGTCGGCGAAGTTCTTTAGGACGTCGCCGCCACCTTTGCCGCGATGCCGAAGCTTTTGGCGGTTCGTCTCTTCGTGGATTTTCATCAGGCGTTCAACGGAGTCGTCGAGGTTGATCGGAAGGTGAACGCGAATCACTGAGACGCGATTCGCCGCCTCGTCGCCCTCGTGCCTCACCGAGACGGGAACGGTCGCGACCAACGGACGCTCGGGAAGGCCCTCGTGGGCGGCGAGCCAGGACCGCAGGCTCGCGCAGCACGCCGCGAGGACCACGTCGTTGACGCTTGTGCCGAAGGCCTCTTTGATCGCTTTGACGTCCTCGAACGACACGTCGGACAAGCCAACCGAGCGATTGGGGGTGAGCGCGCGGTTGAAGGGCGTTGGCGGCGCCTCGAAAAGAGGCGCTTTCTCGGGCGGAGGGACCTCGGGCCGGGCTTGCGGCTCCGCGCTCCCTCGTGAGCGGACCGCCGAAGCCACCCGCTGAGTGGCCACGAGCGCCCGCTTCGGCTTGCCCATCAAGGTACGAAGGGTGTCGGAGGCGAGCCAAGGGATGCTCGGCTCACGATCGGGGACCCAGGGCCCGTCCGGGGACGGAAACGACCGTCCCTCTGGCGCGTCATCGAGAAGCTCGCCAGCGATTGCCGCTGCGCGGCCCCCATCCATCGCCGCGTGGTGGATCTTCATGACGAGCGAGAGTCGATCGCTTTCGAGTCCCTCGACGAGCGCTGCCTTCCACAAGGGCCGACTGCGATCGAGACGGCTTCCAGCAAACGCACCGACGAAGTCACGGAGCTCGCGCATGCCACCTGGAGACGGGAGCACGAACCGCACGAAGTGCTGGTCCAGGTCAAACGCGGGATCTTCAATCCAATGGGGGTCGCCGATCTGCAACGGCCCCTGCACGACACGACGCCGAAACGGCGGAATCAAATGGATGCGCTCGGCAAAGAGCTTGCGCATGATCTCGAATGGAGACCCGTCACCTGCGCCAACCGTGCGTTCGAGGATGAGAACGCCCATGGTGTGCATGGGCATTTCGGCAGTCTCCGCGTAGAGCATCGCTGCGTCGAGGTTGGAAACCGGGATCACGGCGAGCCCTCGCATGAGTCGTGCACGATGCTACACACCGCGGCTGAGTCTTCCATTCGGTGAGGAGATCGGCAAGGAGCTTCGGCGCTTCTGATTTTCGATGGTGCGAGCCGACGCCGAGGGTCAGGCCTGCGCCTATCACGGAAAATCCGTGATACCTAGCCGTGGGCGCGGTATCCAGCACGACGAAGCTCGAGCTGGCCTTGAGCACCATCCGGGCAAACGCCGTAAAGACGGCGAGCGCAGGTCTTCAGCAAGGAGCGCTTTACGTAGCGGTGGGATTCGTGGTCGGGATGGAACTGGGCGGCGTTGAAACGCACCCGGTGACACGAGGGTGCCTTAACGATCTGAAATCGAATGATATGTAGTGACGTCCCGTGAACATGGCGAAGGAACTAACGCCTGGCCTTCATTGAGTTTTCCTAGGGATTTCGATTGCTTGTGTTGGCGCGTGGAAACCGGGTTCTTGAACTCATAACCCGAAGGTCGTCGGTTCAAATCCGGCCCCCGCAACTAAGGAAGTCAGGCACTTAGCGAATCTGCTAGGTGCCTTTCTTTTTGCTCGTTGACGCGTGGTTGACATCTCGCCGTCAACAGGTGTCCAAAACGCGTTCTGGGTCGCTCGGGGGACAACCCATTTTCCAAGTCTTTTTGAAGATTCGTTGGCAACTCATGCGCGACCTTCGGGGGTGTTTCTTGAAGGTCGTAACGCTGTGTTGGGTGCTCTTGGCATGTTTCCGCCGCGGGAACATATTCAACGAGTGGGGCGTTACTTCGTGAAACATTCAGCCCATTCGAATCCTCATTCAAGACTATCCACTCAAGCGCACGGGTAGCGGCTGAAGCTGAAGCGCACATTCCCAGAAAATGGGGCTCTCTCGATTCCTCACGCCGGGAGGTTGACGAAGTGTCGGAACGCGTTGTCGTCCGGCGGGGGACGCGGCGCGACAGCTCCGTGCGCGAATTCGTTGCCAGCGGTCGCGTCCCCAACTTGGCGGCGTTGAGGAAGCGATCAAAGCGGAGGTCCACTTGCGCGAGTGGCAAGACGACCAGGTGGGCGCTTGGCGCTGCTTGTCAATGCACCAAACGACCGGGTGAAGAATTAAGTATGCCGCATTCATTTCGCGGGAAAACAGCAGCCAACGCAACATCTGCGCCTCACGGCCGTACAATTCACTGAGAACACCCAGCATCGCCGCTGGCACGCCCGCTGCACCTACAGCAACCGACCCTAGCGGCGAGACGCCAGACGGGAGGTTGTCATGCGGTACTTGTTTGGCTTTGTGATTGCGCTGGCGTTGGCGGCTTCGCCTCCAAGCGCGAATGCGCAACCTGCAGAGGAACACAGTCTGAGCTCTTGGCAGCAGGCGGAGCCAACGCCCGAGCAGCCGCCGTCTGAGCCAGCACCTGGTGTTGGCGTTGTGCCGTCGGGCTACACCGAGGAGAAGCCCGATGCGTTCTCGGCCGAGCTGAGGTTCCGCCTGTTCACCACCGCATACCGCTGGTCGAGCTATCGCTCGGGCGCCATGGACCTACCCGACTCGGGAAAGCGGAGCCTCTATGTGGTGCCGGCCTTGGGCGTGCGCTTCTATCCCAAGAACAGTCACGGCGTGCTGGTCGACGTCGACTATCGATGGGACATAGACCTCGACAGCGATGCCGAATTTCTCTGCATCTTCGACTGTCCGCCTCAGTTGTGGACGGAGTTCGTCGTTGCGCATGCGGGATACGCCTATCGGTACGTCATCCGGCCGCGTGAGTCAGGACGTCTAGCATGGACGCTGACTCCGCACGCAAGTGTGTCCGCTGGCGCGTCGTACACCGACGGAAGCGGACGCTTCAACCAGCGCGAGCAGTCAGCCGTCGTTGGAGCGCGGTTCGGGCTCGACATTGACCTTCACATCAATCGCTTCTTCATGGGCTGGACGCTTCGGTACGAGATCCTGAAACACACCAAAGGCAGCCTTCGATTGTCCCAGTTCATCTCCTGGAATGTCATTCCGGTGTTCGCGATCGGCGCCATCATCGGTCGCGAAGTACGGGCGCCGGTTCCTTAGAGGCCGCCACCGTTGCCGCCACTGGAAGTCCCGAAGAAGATCCGGCCGTCGATAGAGCGGCGGTTGGATCTGTTCGGATCTGTTCCGGACGCGATCAAGGCGCGCACCGCCTGCGCCTGTGCCTCCGTAGGACGCAAAAGCTGCGCGTGCTGGCTCAGGAAACCCCTGAAAACGCAGGGTTGCGCGCTGGCACGGGGAATGCAGCGATCTAACCACGCTTACTGAACCGGAGAGGTGTCATGAGGTTTGTCTTGGCGATGGGGGTCGCAGGGTTGGCGTTGCCGCTGAGCGTGAGCGCACAAGCCGGTGAGATGGAGGCGCCGTCGGAGCCAAATCTGGAGGAGCCCGCAGCGCCGACGGAGCCAGCTGGCGACGAAGGTGGCTTGAGTCCGCGGCTACACAAGAGAACTCGCCAGAAGTGGGACCCTGGTACTTACGATGTCCCGCCATCTAGACCAGCGACCGAAGAGCCCGCATTGCAACTGGAGCTAGATTCTGCGGGTGCGGGCCTCACGCTAATCCCACCAAGCCAGCCGCCGAAGCGCGGCTTGGACGCTCGTCAGCGAGCGGGAATCGGGGTCGGTGTCTCCGTCGTCGCTTTCGGCGCTGGTCTTGTGATGGCGGGTGTAGCAGCGGCGGGGTCGTTTCAGGCGTGTCTTCTGGAAACTCTTCCCTGCTACGCACCACGTTGGGTCGCTCCGGTTGGCATCACCGGCGCGCTTCTGGCGGTCGGCGGCATCGTCGGGATGGCTGTCTCTGGCAAGGAGATGCGCAAGCACCAGAGTGCCCGGGACGGGTTGAGGGCAATGCACTACGAAACCCCACGCAGAGTTCAATGGGATCTGGCAAAGTCGCAGCTCGTGTTCTGAACCACGTGGGGGCGTTTGAGGTGCAGCCGTAGCGTTTCAACCACACAGGCGCTGACGACATCGGGCACCCTTGCGACCCCAATCCGTAAGCAAGTACCGTCCCCTCACCGGGCAGGGCTTGATGCCGTTGCGGGCTGTGTTCGGGTTTCAGCGTACAACGGATTGGAGGATACAGGCTATGTCGGATTTCGCCGGAGCGGGAATGGTGGTTGCGCTAGGGATTGCAAATGCCTTTGTCTTCGCGTTCCTGGACAAATGGGTGAATGGTCGAGCCGATGCGGTTGCCGGTAGCCTGCAGGGGTTCAGCATCAAACACCGGCGCTACGTGCTCCAGATGAGTTTTGTCCTCAACTCGGCAACGTTGATCGCCATCGCAAGCGTTCTTACTGTCGGATGGATACTGATTGGCAGGAACGCCAGCGTCGAAGAGTTCAGACTGTTCGCGTATCTGCTTGCTTTCCTAAACGCGGTAGCGGCGATTGGGTGGGCAGTGACAGTTCCTCTCTTCTACCGCCACTTGGCATCCATCCTGCGCCAAGCCGAAGCAGACTGACCTTGCTCCTCCAATCCTTGGGCTAGTACGGTGCGCTCACAGGGCAGGGCTTGATGCCGTCGCAAGCTGAATTCTACCACGAAAAACTTTGCGCTAGAACGCGCCCCGCTCGTCACTCAGCGTAGGGACAGCAAAGTACAGGTTGCGCGGGTATCCTGCGCCAAACCGCAGTATTCATTTGTCCGAATGTCTAGGCAGCTGATGCGCAGCGCGTACTTCTTTGGTTGGGCCATTACCTCTTGCGCTTGGGCATAGCACTTGTTCGCTGCCCATTTGGCGCCTTCGCTTTCCGGGTCAAACCAAATATCCAGCTTGTAGTCGCTTCCGTTAGCATCCCAGCCAAACAGAACGAACCTTGCAAAGTTGTCTCTCTCCGGGCCATACGCCTGAATTGCGACCACGATGTCAAGCTCCACCGGACCGCCCTGCGCCCTGACCTCCGAAGTCGATGGCGACATCGGCCGGCGACGCGGAAGCCGACGGGGCCAGGATGTCACCGCTCGCGCCGATCACGATCTCGCCGTCCTCGACGCAGCGCACGCTGCCGTCGGGCAACGGCTCGAGCACCGTGCCGCGCAGCCGGAAGCCCTGGTTGTCCGCTGGTGTGTGCATGGATCGATCGGCAGCCTGGAGCAGGTCGATGGGTCGCCCGGCGCGCCGGGCGTCGCTCGGACTCGCACCGCTCGGAGGTCGGGTCGATCCGAGACGGTCGACCGTTCGAGTGTGCAGGATGACGCCCCGAACGACAAGGAGCGGGCAGCCGGCGGCGATCGCGCGGCTCGGGGCCTTTCCCCGGCCTCGTCTTGACATCGCCTCGCCCGCGTGGCAGGTTCGAGCGATGGACCGATTGCTACATGGGGTTGGACGACTGTTGGCAGGTCTCGCCGCGCTCCAGGTCGCCCTCCTGAGTCCGACCCTGATGGTCTCCCACGCCGACCAGCACCTGGCCGAGCACCTCGCG
>Ga0209536_100002766_pt1 | contig 28523 bp, 19 predicted proteins | sample DeeMarSeWOR28_12_FD_187461 | JGI IMG/M metagenome (GOLD analysis project Ga0209536, IMG submission 187461) | Marine sediment microbial communities from White Oak River estuary, North Carolina - WOR-2-8_12 (SPAdes) (version 2) | ecosystem: Environmental > Aquatic > Marine > Intertidal zone >... | reverse complement strand
CACTCAGCGTTTAGAAGATTAAGCAATCCAAGGCAAAAAAAGATGATATTGGTAATCCAAGCAGCAATAATGGCAGGCACCACCCCACCATAGCCAAGAGACATACAAAAACTATGCGTTACCCAGTAAAGAAACGCCAGGCCGATACCATATCCGATGCATATGACGAAGCCCTCCCTAACCCTTCGTTTTGCAGCAAGGCCTGTGCTGACGATTCCCATGATCACGCAGACCAGCGGAAAAGCAAATTTGGCCTGAAAATCAACTCGATAGGTAGTCGCATCATATCCTTCCGCCTCGATATCTTTAATATATGCATAAAGCTCCAAAAAATTCATCTCTTCTGACTTTTTTACAGCTCGCTTGAGGTCATCAGGCAAAAAATCCATCTGAACGACTTTTCTGTCATAAAAAGCGATCTCGTAATTAGCGAGATTTTTATCCAATACTTGCTCCATAATATCCAACAGGATCCATTGTCCGTTTTCAAAAACACCCTTGTGGGCTTCAATCCTTTTTATGAGTTTGAATTTATCATCAAAATAATTCAATGAGATACCGGAAAGCGTATTTTTTTGTGGATTGTAATAGGTAATGTGGTAGATGGAACGGTTGCCTTTGATCCAAATGTCTTTTTGTCTGGAGGCTACGAGGGTTTTTTTTTTGACCTCCTGCAGCCAGATTTTGTTGGCCTTGCTGGTCGTGGCCGGGACAACGGTTTCGGATAGCAGGAACTGACAGATGCAGAGCAAAAAGCCGATCACCAGGGTCGGCCTCAACAGGTAATAGATGCTGATACCGCCGCTCTTTAGGGCGATAATTTCATTATTCTTGCTCATCAGGCCCAGCACGATTAAAACAGCCAGGAGGTAACATACCGGGATCAATTCAGACACCACCAACGGAATGGATAGAATAAAATAGGTAATCATGCGACTCAGAGCGATGTCTTGGGCCATGAAATCATCGGCTTTCGGCAACAAATCCCCAATTAGATAAATTCCGGTCACAGCTGTCAGCACGATACACAGGAACTTGAGTATTTCACGGCTAAGATATTTATCGATTAGTGTCATAATCACAGTGATTTCTGCATGCTGCGCTGGATCGAATGGGATAAAACCGGATTTATCTGTATCCGCAAGTCATTCCCTGGAAGCCCGCATAAAAAAATAAACTCCGGCCGCGCCGATCACGATGTTTGGCAGCCACATCGCCACCACTGCAGGGATGACAGCTCTTTTGCTGAAATCCATGCCCACCGATAACAGGAGATAATAAAACAAGAAGAAAAAAAGCCCTAAAACCAGGCCTAATGAGCGCTTGGCAGATTTTGAATGCACACCGAGCGGCATGGCGAGCAAGCCAAAGACAAAACAGGCGACCGGTATTGAAAACCGGCGATGATAATCCAATAGCGCTTTATAGTAAAATTTATCTTTGGAGCCGTAGTTTTTGATATATTGCCGCAATTCCCATGGCCTCATTTCCGTGCGATGCTTTTCTTCATCATTTTCACGTGGAAGAGCTCCTTGAAGATCGAGGCTTAATCGGTAGGTGTCGAATTCATTCCAGTTGGCAAGGCGGTCTTCGAGGTTGGTCTGATGAATGCTTCCCCGGTAAAGCATCAGATGAAAAATGAATTTGCCGGGCTCACTGTATAGCTTGCCCCTGGGTGCAATAACCGTACTGACGATTTCGGGTTGTCGCTTATCTTCGATAAAGACATCGATCAGTTCCTTGTTTTTAATATCCACCTTATTCACATAGAGCATGACATCCTTGAAGCTGTCATTGAACGTCCTTTCTTTTAAACCGATATCGACATTGGACGCCGCTACGCTCAGGGTAAGCTGTTTGAGTTCCTGATTTGCCCAGGGCATCCCGTAAATGCTGATAAAAATGTTAAGCGCAAAACCCATAAAGCAAAAAAGTACAACCGGCGGCAATAACCCGTAAAAGCTTTGGCCACTGGATTTCAGTGCAATAATTTCATTATCATTGGAAAATCTCAAAAAAGTCAGTAAAACACTGATCATGACCGACATCGGGATGATGTACATCAGAAAAATCGGGATGGAATAGATGATCATCCACAACACGGCCAGCAAACTGAGATTATAATTGACGATCCAGTTTGCGATTTCAATCATTTTGGCCATCAAGAACACAAAAATAAAAAACAAGACACTCAACAAAAAAGGGGATAGCATCTCTCTGAAAACGTAGCGGTTTATGATGGAGTTAATTTTCATGTTCTTTTCGGCTTGAGCCGATGACCCAGGGGGGTGCTTTGAAAAGATGTCATTTAGACATCGGACCGGTACTGCAAAAAGCATAAATATTATAATTTTAGCATATTGTAAAGTTATAGATATGCGGAAGTGAACAAAACCCGTGAGGCCGGCCAACCCGGATGCCGGTATGCTAACACATAATTTGAAGGTATGATGCAAACGGCCAATAAATTGCAAGACCCGGGCCGGGCCCGTCAGCAACCGAACGCACTCAAACCGGCCACCTATCGGTTTTGTCATCGGGCAGAGGCCATTGACCTCATCGCGTATATAGAATATATTGCAGCGCGACGTTGTATTTTGATGGAGAATCGTTTCGCGGTGCACGGCCATGAGTTTTTAGCGCCTAAAGGAACAAGGTCTGAAAATTGTAGGGTTTCCCGATGGTTTTGATGGACGAATCTTCCAGGGGCAATCAAATCATAAGACAGGTGCTGTTGATAGGCTTCGCTCTGTCGCTGGGTCTTATCTCAATTTCAGGACGCGGCCTGGTTGATCACAATGATCCACGGGTTGCCGGAATCGCCAGGGAAATGATCTTGAGCGGCAATTTTGCTGTTCCCCGCTTAAATGGAACGCCTTTCTTCGAATACCCCCCCCTTGGCTACTTTCCGATTGCCTTTCTGGTAGGTTTGTGGGACCAGCCAACCGGCTTTTGGGCCTTGCTGGGGCCAATTCTGATGGGTGTCGGCACGATTTGGGTGACTTACCGCATTGGAAGGCATTTAAGCGGAGAGCGGGTTGGATTGCTGGCTGGTCTTTTTCTGGCGACAACGGCCGGCTTCTACACCCTCAACCGGCGCTGCACCGTGGATCCTTCCCTTGTATTCTGGATTACGGTATCCTTTTACGGTTTTGCCGCCGGCCTAAAAGCTGAAAAGAAAAATTTTCGGTACTTTATTATCTTTTATCTGGGAGCGGCAGCAGCGTTGCTGACCAAGGGATTGATCGGCCTGGCCATTCCCACGGTGAGTGCGGGCGTAATTATCGTTTTAAAACGAGACTACAGGATCCTTTTGAAGATGCGCCCTTTTTCGGGTATCATCGTCTTCTGCGTTCCACTGTTGATCTGGGCATCCGCTGCTTATATGTTGCTGGATTCCGCATCGTTTTTTGACACGCTCAGTCAGAGTATTTGGCGCTTTGCCTCCGCCACTGCTCCGCACAGAAGGCCCGTTTACTATTATGCCCAGAACCTTCCTTACCTGCTGCTGCCCTGGATTTTAGTCCCGCTGATCGTCATCTATTTGCGTTGGGGACCGCCGAAGTGCAAGTATCGCCTATGGCCCGGATCCGATGGCCTACTGCCTGCCGTCTGGTTCGGTGTGACGTTGATCGGTCTTACGCTGGCATCCTCCAAGCGTGTCATTTATTTAGCCCCTCTTTATCCGGCGTTTGCGCTGCTGACAGCCCAGATGTGGAAAAAAATAGCAGAAGCTAGGCCCCGGCTGCGCAAGAGCGAGCCCTGGATGTTGATCTTTTTGCTAATCCTGTTAACGTCCGCGCATGTCTTTTTGCTGCTGCCCAGGGACCGACAGCGTTCTGTGCGCGCGGAGTTCGAGTTTGTCCGACAGCAAATGCGGGATCGCCCGGTGCTGCTTTACAGACCTACTGAAACCAGTCGCGGTGCGGCCGTTTTTTACCTGGGCAGAACAGTGGCGGAATTACGCAGCCCGGCAGCACTCGAAAAAAAAATAAAGGGAAAATCCGAATTCCTGATGGTGGTGATGTACCCCAAGAAGGAGCTGCCCCTGGGCACCATGGTCCCGCCACCGGGGCTAAAGCTGCTGCGCCAGCGTGAACTCGAAAATCGATTTGGGATCGCCGTATATATCTACTCCGGCAGGCGGGGTCAGCCGGCCGAATGAAAGTAAATCGGACTCAACTATACCGCTTTCGCTAAGGCTGGATTATGCCTGAAGACTCACCCACCCCTGGCGACCGGGAATTTCTGATTTACAAACGGTGCCGGCCTGAACAATATCTGCTTCAGGCAGCAATGTACCCAAAGGCATCAGCCGAATTTGGCGTTTTTGAGCTGCTCTTAAAAAAGCAAGGAATAATTTTCTGCAGCCAATACCTTCTACTTCGGCGTGAATGGTGAGAACGTTCAACCCATCGGGTTTCACCAGCGAAAGAATGTAGTCGTTGTAGCCGGAATCGGTGATGCCGCAACGGCCGACAACCTCATCGTAGGTGGGCAGGGTCACTGGAATCTGCGGGGTGCATAGCGTACCTTCGATCAGGGGCCGAAAAATACTCCGTCCCCGACAATCACTGTTGTAAAGAAAGCCAAAGCGGTTTTTTTCCAAAAGGGCTTGCTCGGTGCATTTCCACCCTGCTGCTGCCGAACAGGCGGGTGCCCGGCCAAGAATGCGGCCCAGAGCTTCAACACCCCTGCTGATGGAACTGCGGATAGCTTCAGGGGCCATGCGTTCGATGCGAACCTGCCAGGCATGATGATCCCAGGCGTGAAGGCCGACTTCATGCCCGGCCTGCGCCGTGGCTAAGATGGTATCGCCGAACCTCTCCCCGATGAGGGGACCCGGCCAAAAGGTGCCCTTGAAGAGAATATCCCACCCGTAGAGCATGGCCGCGCGCGAACGAAACATTTTTTGCATGAATGCCGGCCTCAGCATACGCCACAAATGCCTGCCCATATTATCCGGTCCGACGCAAAAGAAAAATGTGGCTCTGACATCATGGGCACCCAGCAGGTTTATCAAATTGGGAACGCCCTCGCGGGTACCCCGATAGGTGTCCACATCGACGCGCAAGCCGAGAATCATGATCAAGAAGCTTTCAGGGGTTCGGCGTCGGTGTGTTGGCCGGTAAAATTGCGTGTATCAACGGCTTCCCGGAGAAAAAAATCAAGGGTGTGCTCCACACTCTGCCGCAAAGGCACGGCGGGCTGCCAGCCCAAAAGGCGCCTGGCAACCCGTATGCTGGGTTTGCGAAATTTGACATCCTGGTAACCTTTGCCATAGAAGGCCCGGCTTTCCATCTCGACAATTCCGGCAAAAGGCGGAAATTTGCTGCGTAAAGGATGATTTTGGAATGCGGCAATCAGCATTTCCGCCAATCCTTTGATGCTGACTTCGTTGCCCGGGTTGCCGATATTGATAATTTTAGCGTCACAAATGCTGTCTTTGTTTTCGATGATCCGAAACAAACATTCAATGCCATCGGTCACGTCAGTGAAGCACCGCCGTTGTCTCCCACCGTCAACCAGTTGAATAGGGGTACCTTCGGTGAGGTTCAAAATTAATTGGGTTATGGCACGTGAACTCCCGATGCGTGCCGACTGAAGCGAGTCAAGCTTGGGCCCAATCCAGTTAAAGGGGCGAAACAGGGTAAACTGCAGCTTTCGCTCTATACCATAGGCCCAAATGACACGATCCAGCAGCTGCTTGGAGCAGGCGTAGATCCAGCGCTGCTTGTGGATAGGTCCCATCACCAGGTTGGATTGATACTCATCAAAAATTTCGTCTTCACACATGCCGTAAACTTCAGAGGTTGACGGGAATACCACCCGTTTGTTGTATTCGACACAATAGCGAACCACGCGCAGATTTTCTTCAAAATCCAGCTCAAACACGCGCAATGGGTTGCGGATATATTCAATCGGGGTTGCAATGGCCACCAGCGGAATCACGACATCACACTTTTTAACGTGGTACTCGATCCATTCGCGGTGTATGGAAATATCACCCTCATGATAATGAAAATTCGGGCTGTCTATTAGATGCGAAACGTAATTGCAGTTAAGATCCATACCGTGCACTTCGTATTTGCCGCTGTCCAGAAGCCGTTCACTGAGGGCATTGCCGATAAATCCGTCAACGCCAAGAATGAGAACGGCCTGCTTTTTGGCTGCGTTCAGCATGCGACGGGGATCCGGGCCGAAGCACATCCCTTCGGCCAAGCCAAGCTCCTTGGACAGCTGGGATCCGTTCATGTAAATGCCGCCGTCCACCTGGCCGAATTCCACTTCAATCGCCCCTTCCCCGCAGGCAACCACCAGAGGGTCTGTAGATATGACGGTGCCCGGATTGAAATACCGGGATGCATCGGCATGCCCAGTCACCTTCCAGAACATGCACTTTTTGTCGCCGAGATAGCTGAAAGCGCCCGGATAGGGCCGGGTGACGGCCCGGACCAGATTCGTCATCCGGGTGGCGCTCTCGGACCAATCCATCTCACCGTCCTGCGGGCGCCGGCCCCCGAAATAGGTGGACTGGCTGTGGTCCTGGGGTAAGCGTGGCGCCGTCCCGTTCTTGATGGCCGGCAGAATTTCATCGAGCATCGCCGCGGCCCTGGTGGCCATCTTTGCATACAGGGTTTTAGCGGTATCCGCTCCTTCAATGGGCACTTTTTTCTGGCAGACGATATCACCGTCGTCGGGTCTGGGGGTCATATAATGCAGGGTCACGCCCGTTTCAGTTTCGCCGTTCAGAAGCACCCAATTCACCGGACATCGGCCACGATATTTCGGCAGCAGCGACCCATGCAGGTTCAGACACCCCATCGGCGGAATATCCAAAATCGTCTTGCTCACCATGAAACGATAGTAAAACGAAAAAAGAATCTCGGGTTGAAGATCGCTGATTTTCTTTACCCAGAGCGGGTGGTTGATATTTTCGGGCGCAAAGGTTGGGATATTGAGCGCTGCAGCCAACTCGGCCACCGAGTCAAACCAGATATTTTCGGCGGGATCTTCCCTGTGCGTGAAGACCGCGGCAATCTCAAATCCGTTTTGCAGCAGGGACTTGATTCCGATACACCCCATGTTGTGATAGGCAAGGACAACAGCTTTCATAGCATCTTCCCATCAAGCCGATATGCATACGACTCTATTCGTTTTTGAATGAAAAGTTAGTACCTCAGGATTCAATCGTTTCCGGAGCAATATGCGCTGGGTCGATTTTTTCACGCACGCGCGGATCTCTTCCGATAACCTTATGGATGAAGAAACGCGGGCGTTCCCGGACTTCGTCGTACACCCTTCCCAAATACTCACCCAGCAGTCCCAAACCAATAAAAATAGCTCCGATAAAGACAAACAGGATGGCAAACAAGGTAAAAACCCCTTCCACCGCCCACTGTGACCCGAAAATCAGACGCATGATCAGCAGGAATGCCCCCAGCCCGAAACCGCTTGCTGAAATCACGACCCCCAGCACACTTAGCAGGCGCAATGGAAAAGTCGTCATGCTGGTTACCAGGTCAAACTGCAGATTGATCAGTTTCCAGAGGCTGTATTTGGATTCACCACCGGAGCGCTTTTCATGGCGCACTTCAATTTCGGTGGTATGCCGTGCAAAATGATTGGCAAGCACCGGTATGAAGGTGCTGCGTTCGCGACACTGAAGCATGGCCCGCACTATGGGTCTGCGATAGGCCCGCAGCATGCAGCCGTAATCTTTCAAATTTGTTCCGGTGGATCTTTGAATGGTTTTGTTAATCGCGGCCGAGGCCCAACGCCGAAAAAAACTGTCCTTTCGTCGTTTCCGGAAGGTTCCGACGACGTCGTTGCCGGCTTCGATTTCCTCGACCAGCCGGGGAATTTCCTCCGGCGGATTTTGCAAATCGGCATCCAAAGTGACGATGATATCTCCACAGGTTTGGGAAAAGCCAGCCATTACGGCAGCATGTTGGCCATAATTCCGGTTGAAAAACACCCCGACCACCTTGCCGGAATTGTCTTTGGCCGCCCGGGCAATTATTTCCGGTGACCTGTCGCGGCTGCCGTCATCGACTAAAATGATCTCATAAGGTTTGTGCAGGCCATCGCAGGTGGCCAGCAGGCGGCTGAGAAGTTCTTCAAGACTATCTTCTTCGTTGAACACCGGGATCACAACCGAAATATCAATCTTTTGATCCATCACGCTAAAATCTCCTTTATGGCGTCAACGACATCGCCGACATCATTTTCTGTCATATTCGGAAATAATGGTAACGATAAGATCCTGTCGGAATTCCACTCTGTATTCGGCAGCATGCCGCGGCGGTATTTCATTTTCTCCCTGTAGTAGTGTTGGAGATGAACTGCCCGAAAATGCAGGCCGGTGCCGATGTTTCTGCGTTTCAATTCTTCCATAAAGGTGTCACGATCCAAGCCCGCTTTTTTTGTATCCAGGCGCACAACAAAAAGGTGCCAGGCATGCCTCATCGGATAATGGGGTAAAGCCAAAGGATGAATTTCTTCAACAGCGGATAATTGATCCAAATATAGACGTGCCAGTTCAGCCCTTTTTTGATTGAACTGCTCGATTCGGGCCAATTGCTGAATTCCCAGGGCTGCCATCATATCCGTCATATTGTATTTGAACCCCGGTTCCAGGACCTCAGCCTGCGGTGAACGGCCCTGGGTATTACGGTCATACGCATCCACGCCCATTCCGTGGAACTTCAATCGCCTCACCCGCGCTAAAAGGGACGGATCATCGGAACAAAACATCCCCCCTTCGCCGGTAGTGATATTTTTAATGGGATGAAACGAAAAAATACTCGTTCCGCGCCTTCCGATCCGCCGGCCATTGTATTCGGTCCCGATCGCATGGGCCGCGTCCTCTGCGATGAAAATTTTATTGCTGGAAAAACCCGCAACCGCCTCAAAGATCGAATCCATGTCAGCCGCGGCGCCGGCAAAATGAACGGGTAGTATCATTCGGGTTCGATTGGTGACTTTTTCCGTGATGGCTTCGGCGGAAGCCATTAAGGTGTCTTTTTCGATATCCACAAAAATCGGTGTTGCGCCTGCGAGCACGATGAGATTTACGGTTGAGACCCACGTCATGGAGGGGGTGATCACCTCGTCTCCCGGGCCGATTTCCAGCGCCTGGAGCAACAGATGCATACCGCCGGTGGCTGAAGACAGAGCAACTGCTGCCGGGCAACCCAGGTAAGCGCAAAATTTTTCCTCGAACGCTGCACACTTGGCGCCGGAGGTAATCCATCCGCTGGATAGAACCTCGGCCACTGCATCGATATCCAATCTTTCGATACAAGGACGGGAAAAAGGCAAAAATTCTTTACGCATGCTCACACATTCCTCTGTTGCTTGCTCTCTTTGGATTCGCAGAAAAAGCAAGTTATGGTGCCGTTTCTGATCCGGCGCCTATCCTTTTTCCAAATCTCAGACTCGGTGACCATAACACCTTCCGGTTCAGAGCCCTTTTACTGGTCATTTTCAAATTGCATGTGGTACAATTTACAGTACTCTCCCTGAATAGCCATCAACTCTGCGTGTTTGCCTTCTTCCACGATTTGACCGTCTGAAATGACAACTATCCGGTCGGCATTGTTAACGGTTGATAACCTGTGGGCAATCACCAGGGTGGTGCGACCTTTCATCAAATTTTCCAGAGCCTTCTGCACTATGGATTCTGATTCGGTGTCCAGTGAAGAAGTCGCTTCGTCCAGAATCAGGATGGGAGCATTTTTTACAAGCGCCCGGGCAATGCAGATCCGCTGTTTCTGGCCTCCGGACAGCCTGCCCCCGAGTTCGCCGACGAAGGTTTCAAAACCATTGGGAAAATCCTGGATAAACTCATACGCATAAGCGTTTCGGGCAGCCTGGACAAGATCTTGCTCCGAGGCCGCTGGGTTGCCATAAATGATATTGGAGCGGATCGTATCATTAAAAAGGATCGGCTCCTGGGTGACGACGGCGATCTGACGGCGAAGTGAGGCGATCGATGCATCACGGACGTCTACTCCATCAATAAGCACAGCCCCTTGGCTGACATCGTAGAATCTCGGGATCAAATTCACCAGCGAGGTCTTTCCCCCGCCACTGGTTCCCACGATGGCAAGTATCTCGCCTGACTTAACGCTTAGATTAATTCCCTTTAACACCATCTCGTCGTCATATTTGAAAAAAACGTTATCAAAGGTTACACGATGGGGTTGAGTGGGAATAACCACCGGATTCGGGCTTTCCTGAATGTCCGGCTCGGTTTCGATAATATCGAAAATTCTGTCGGTGGCAGCCAGTCCCTGCTGGAGCGCGTTGTTGAATCTGCTCAATCGTTTAACCGGCTCATAAAGCATGAGCACAGCCGTCAGAAAGGAGACAAAAGTTCCCGTTGTATAGGTTCCTTTGATGACATTATAACCGCCGTACCAGATAATAAAGGCAATTCCAATGCCGGCAAGCATTTCATTGATCGGCGCCGATAAAGCGCGAGCAACGACCTCTTTCATCTGTAACTTAAATAATTTCAATGACTTATCAAAAAATCGCTCCTTTTCATAATCTTCACGGCTAAAGGCCTTAACGATTTTATTGCCTGAAAAAGTTTCGTGTAAAAAAGCGCTTAGTTCTGCCATTGATTCCTGGTAGCCGGTACTGATTTTGCGGACCCGTCTTCCTATGGCAACAATAGGCAAAAAAGCCAGCGGCAAAATGAGGAAGGCGATGACAGCCAGCTGCCAGATCTGATAGAAAATAACGAAGATCAGGCCAAATATCGTAAAGCAATCCTTGATGGACCCGGTAACCGCTGTGGTCACCATTCTCTGCACCATGTTGACATCAAAGGTTATGCGCGACATGAGTGCCCCCGTCTTTTCTTTATGGAAGAAAGAAAGCGGCTGATCCTGAATCCGGGAATACAGCATATTGCGCAAAAGCCTGATAATGTCCTGACCAATATAGCTCATCAAAAATTGCTGAATGAACATGGCCAGGCTGCGCACAAGATACAATGCCAGCACCGCGACCGGCAATAACTTCAGCATGTGAATATCTTTTTTAAAAAAAATGTCGTCAAGCACGGGGCGGATTAAATAGGCGGTTGCCGCAGATGAAGCAGAGATGACCAGCATGCATCCCATCGAAATGAGAAGTTTGAGCCAGCCTTTTTTCAGCAATTCCAGCAAATGCAGGTGTCTTGCACTGAACTGATTCTTTAAGTTATTTATCATCATCTGCCATTGAACCTATAACATGCTTAACGCCAGTTCCGCTACCCGCCTTGATGCTCCCGCACCGCCGAGCAGATCCCTTACGCCAAGCAATTCACGTCTAATTCTATTCAGCCTCTGGGGGTTGCCGAGCAGCTCAGAAACTTCAGCAGCGATTTTATCCGGGCAGGCATCTTTCTGCACCAGCTCCGGAACAACCGTCTTGCCGGCTACCAGGTTGACAAGGCCGATATGATTCACCCGCACCAAAGCACGACCCAGCCAGAAGCTAAGCGGAGAAACCCTGTAGATAATTACCATGGGAACACCGTGAATCGCTGCCTGCAGAGTAACGGTGCCTGAAGCTGCGATGACGATATCACTTCTTCGAAATATTTCCTCGACACCGTCAGAGATGATTTCGCAATCAATTCGCTTGCTGTAGTGGTTCGTGTAGGATTCAATTTGGCGGCGATCAATAGCCGGTGCATGGGATATGAGAAAATTGGCTTTGGGGAAGTTTTCCTTTAAAATGATGGCGCTATCCAGCATGACAGCGGTATGCCGCACAATCTCAATCTCACGGGAGCCCGGCAGCAAGCCGATGACCAACTGATCATCTGCCGGGTTTTCGAGCACTTCCTCGGGCTGCGGCAGATGGGCGTCAAGCAGTGGATGCCCAACATAGGTTACCGGCACATGGTGTTTTTGATAATAACCTTGTTCAAAGGGCAAAATGACGGCCATGTGAGTGACAAGCTTTCCGATACGCTTTACCCTTTCGGGCCTCCAGGCCCAAATCTGAGGACTGATGTAATACAACACACGGATCCCCAGTTTTTTTGCCGCCGCCGCCACACGCAAATTGAAATCCGGAAAATCAATAAGAATAACAAGATCGGGTCTTAAACTTTTAAGCAGCCGCTTTAGGATCGTCAGGCCCCTGATCACAACCGGCAATTTTGAAAACACCTCGGTCAGTCCAACGACAGCCAATTCCGAAGCATCAACGAGGATTCGGACTCCGGCATCCCTCAGCGCCGGCCCACCCATACCGCAGAAGAATATATCGTTTTTTTGCTCCTGCATGGCTTCTACGAGCCGGGCTCCATGAGAATCTCCGGATGTCTCTCCGGCTATAATGACCACACAAGGTCTTGATGAAGCTGGGTTCATTTGCGATTAGCTTAAATATTGCTGAATGGAAGTATTGATCTGAGACATGATATCCAGGGCGATCATCAGAGCATCACGCCCCACCCGTCCGGAAACCTGAGGAGTTTGGCGGGTAGATACGGCCCTGATGAAAGCGGCAAGTTCTTCTTCCAAAGCATCGGATTTAGAAAAAGAGATCTGCCGGATATCCATACCGGGAATCAGGGCATCAGCTGTTTTCTCACCGCGCTTAATAACGGTAATATCCTGGCTGGCAAAATCGACCGATATATAGCTATCTTTCTGAAATAATCTGATCTTGCGCTGATTTTTAGCTGAAATCCTGCTCGCGGTAACATTGGCTATACATCCACTTTTAAATTCAAGGCGCGCATTGGCTATGTCAACGTGTTCCCCAATCACTGGGACTCCGGCCGCATGGATACTCTTGATATCAGCCCGGACAAAATTTAGAATAATGTCAATATCGTGGATCATCAAGTCCAGCACGACACTGACGTCGGTGCCGCGATTCTTATAAATACTCAACCGATGCGATTCTATGAACATCGGTTTGTGCACAATATCTTTTAAGGCGACTACCGCCGGGTTGTAGCGCTCAAGGTGGCCGACCTGCAGGATGAGCCCTTTGGTTTCTGCCAGATCAATCAACCTGTCGGCTTCAAGCAGGTCAGTGGTCATCGGCTTTTCAATCAGCACATCGATATTGTGATCTAGAAATTGTTTTCCAACTTCATAATGATCCGGTGTCGGCACGGCAATGCTTACTGCATCAACCTTTCCAAAGAGCGCTGCGCATCGGCTGTATGCTCTGGTGGAGAGTGCTGATGCCGCGGCCTCGGCCCGTGATAGATCAGTATCGACAACACCCACCAAATCCACATCTTCCATGCGGGCATATTTTTCAGCATGATATTTCCCTAAGTATCCTACACCGATCACACCAACACGGATCTTTTTCATTGAAAATATCTCTTTGCCATCAAAAAAAATAATGGGGAACCGATCGCTTTGTGCATCTCAACCAATCCCCCTCGCCCGGATGAGACTGAATCAAGCCGCCCTCCGATAAGAATGATGAAATATTAACGCGTAATACCCCTTGCTGAAGATTTGATAAAATTGATAAAGTTGACAACCTCCGGTATTTGATCAACCTCCGCACGCGCTCTTTCGATGGCCTCGTTGGTTGTTATGCCAATGCGGAAAAAAATACGGTAGGCCTTTTTCAGGGATTGCAAGGTGGCCTCGGAAAAACCATTTCGCTTTAATCCGACCTTGTTCAATCCATGCAGCCTTGCCCTGTCACCGGCCGCGATCACATAGGGAGGAATATCTTTAGGTACGGCCGATTTTCCCCCTATGTAAGCATAATCACCGACCCTCACGAACTGATGCAGAGCAACAAGCCCGCCAATCGTTACATTATCGCCGATAGTGATATGACCGGCCAGCGTTGCGTTGTTGGCTAAAATGACTCTGCGCCCGGTCTTGCAGTCGTGGGCAATATGACAATAGGCCATCAACAAATTTTCATCACCCACTTCCGTTACACCGGAACCGAATCCCGTTCCACGATTAATCGTCACGAATTCCCGTATCACTGTGCCGCGCCCGACTTTGACAAAGGTTTTTTCACCGGCAAATTTAACAGCCTGTGGAGTGGCACCGATTGAGGCGTATTGAAAAATACGGCATTCGGGTCCAATCGAAACATAGGGATCAATAGTTACATGCGATCCGACAGCCGTACCTGATCCGATGTAAACATTATCGGCAATAATGGAATACGGGCCGATTTCAACATTCGAATCGATCTCCGCATTGGGATTAACAATTGCTGTAGGGTGTATCACTTGTCGACTCCAAAAGAAGCCATGAATTCGGCTTCGGCTGCGAGATTACCGTCTACGCTTGCTGTCCCGGCTATTTTAGCAGCTTTTGACCTCAATTTCAAAAGACTCACCTTAAAAATGAGCTGATCTCCGGGGACGACAGGTTTTCTGAATCGGGCTTTATCGATGCCCATAAAATATACCGGCTGCCGGATGCTCTCTTTGGACATGGATACGATGGTCAGCACGCCCCCAGCTTGGGCCATGGCTTCGATGATCAGAACGCCCGGCATAATTGGTGTTCCGGGAAAATGCCCTTGAAAATACGGTTCGTTGATGGTGACATTCTTCAAGGCGACGATTTCTTCTCCCGGTACCAGCTTAACAATCCGGTCAATCAGGATAAATGGATACCGATGGGGCAAAAACTTCATAATAGCCTGGATGTCATGTATTGACTCCATTTTTTCTCTCCTGAATCAGTACCTTTAGAAGGGACAAATAGTATAAGCCTCATCCCCCAAAATCATGCTCCCAAAGCTCAAATTTTAGGTAATCCAACCCAAAATCGATAAGTAAAGCCGCAGGCCGATGCGCGATGAGATGACAAAGTCATTCATCTATTTCCTTTTTGTGCATTTTCTTTTCAAGTGTTTCAAGTCTTTTCTTCAGATCCGGCAGTCTGGAAATAATCCGCTGTATCCTGTAAAATAACTTGGGAGGCATCCCGGGCGCACCGATTAAGGTTTGGCCTGCGGGTACATCCTTCACGATGCCGGAACGAGGTCCGATGATGGCTCCATCTCCGATTGTCAGATGCCCGGCGATACCGGCCTGTCCGGCAACGATGGCGTTTTTTCCGATGGTGACACTTCCGGAAATTCCAACTTGAGCCACAATAACTGTGTTTGCGCCGATGCTCACATTATGGGCGAGATGCACGAGATTATCGGTCTTTACGCCTTTGCCAATCCAGGTTTTTCCAAAAGTGGCTCTGTCAATCGTATTGCTGGCGCCAATCTCAACGTCGTCGTCAATCTGAACAATGCCGGTGTGAGGTATTTTATGGTATCTTTCTCCATCAGGCGCGAAACCAAATCCATCACTGCCTATAACCGTGCCGGAATGTATGATGACCCTGTTTCCGATCTGGCAGCGCTGAAGAATTGTCACATTGGGATAAATGGTAACATCATCTCCTAAAGTCACACCGTCCCCGATGACAACGCCGGCATAAAGCCGAATGCGGTCCCCGACAGACACATTATTACCAATTACCGCGCAGGGCCCGATGGTGGCATCTTGGCCACAGTTGAAGTTGTCGCCGATTACCGCTTGCGGATGAATGCCTGACGGTGCGGTTGGGGGCGGGTGAAAAAATGCCATCACCTTGGCAAATGCTACCAAGGGATTTATTACCTGAAGCAGGTTTTGGCTGTCTGCGACAGCATGCGGCGGTACGATGATGGCCCCGGCCCCTGACTTATTCAGTTCCTTTAGAAATTTCTGATTCCCGGCCACAGTTATTTCATCCCGGGCCGCATTTTCAAAAGGCGCCACCCCACGGATCTCCTTGTGCGGGTCACCGGCAATTTCACCGTCAACAATTTCTGCTAAGTAGGATAATGCTATCTTCATTTGGGTTTGCTTCTACATCAATTCTATTTGCTCAATTACTGGCCTTCTTGGCATATTTATCGTTAAGTTGTTGAATCAATTTATCCGTGAGATCAATCGAATTGGGCGAATACAACACACCTATTTTGCTGATAATGAGAAGATAACCCTGCTTTTTCCCAATCTCGCCGACAAGTGTGAAAACATCATCCTGAAGTTCGGTGACAAGCTTTTTCTCAAGATCCTGGAGTTCGGTTCTGTATTTTTTTTGAAGTGATTTGAAGTCATTTAGCTTAATTCGGATTTCCCGTTCTTTTTCTTCACGCGTTTCCTTGCTCATTACCATGGATTCGCGTTCCAGGCGTTCTCTGAGTTTTTCCAGTTCAGCCCCTTTTTGGTTTAAATCCTGCTCCATGTTGTCCTTTTTTTCCTTAATTTGAGCCTGTGCGGATTTTCCGGGGCTGGATGTCTCCAAAACCTTTTGTAAATCCACGATGCCGATCTTGGCAACATCGGCAGCAAAAGAAATTTGAGCAATCAAAAAAATATTTGTGAGGAATAAAACCGCACCCAATTTTAGTGTTCGCATACTTTCCCCCCTCATTCAATAAAAACCATAATAATTTTGCGTCCGTTATTTTAGTTCTGCCTTTAAAACGCTGTCGCCATGGAAAACTCCCATGCACCGGGGCCATGGTCAGTGGATTCGGGATCAAGGATAAATCCATAAAACAGATTAACCGGCCCCATGGGTGAAAGCCACTTAATACCAGGTCCTATGCTCATTCTCAAATCGGTGGGGTCAAAAGGTTTGTTGACACCATAAACATTTCCGGTATCAAAAAAAACAACCCCATACATGCCGGCCTCTTCAACCAGGGGAAACCTCAATTCGAAATTGAACTGCACGAACTCATCGCCGCCAACCGCGGCGCCATTGTTATCCCTTGGTGCAAGGTCGTCTCGCTCGAATCCCCGCAGGGAGTCGATACCGCCCATATAAAATTTATCATAGTCCGGCAGCTTTTTCCCGGGAGTTTCCTGGATAACCCCGCCTTTGGCACGAGCAGCGGCGACAATCTTCCAAAAAATATTATAGTACCATGCGGTCTCAGCAATCGGTTTGATAAAGCCGATGTCTCCACCCAGACCGGCAAACTCAGTCGAAATGCTGCTGTCAGAGCCCTCCTTGGGAAAGAAAGCCGAGTCTTTGGAGTCATATGTAACGGTACCCTTGATACTGCTTTTTACATTGGTTCCCTGTAAATCCCTTATCGAATCGGCTGCAAAATTACTAACGTTGGAAACATTCGCAACATCGTAAGTATAGGTCAAATAGCCGCGCGTATAATCAAAAAGCGGGTATCCGAGCCTCAAATTTGCGCCGGTGCTGTTTTTGTCATATTCATCATAAGAGTATACCCAATTGTAGACGTCTGCACCGGCACTTAAAGGAATATCAAATAACCAGGGCTCGGTAAAGGCAAGGGTAAATTTTGTTGTTTTTGCCCCAAACCTTCCCTCAAATGAAAGTTTTTGGCCTCGACCGAAAAGGTTTCTTTCAGTAATATTGCCCACCCCAAAAAAGCTTTCAACATTGCCGTAGCCGGCACCGAATTGAAAAGCGCCGGTTGACTTTTCGGTAACATCAATTTTCAGGATCTTCTTATCCGAGGCGCTGCCATTGGATGTATTTACCTGAACATCCTCAAAAAAATCAAGCCGGTATAAATTGCGCACACTGCGCTTGAGTTGTGATGCGCTGAAAAGCTCCTGTTCATAGACCCTTAATTCCCTGCGGAGGACCTTATCGCGCGTTTTGGAATTACCGCCGATAATAATTCTTTCCAAATAGATCTGTTCGCCTTTTTTGATCTCAATTTCGATGTTGACAACCAAATTCTCTTCATCCTGATCAAGGCGCGGCACCGCATCGACATTCGCATAACCTTCGTTTGCATAAACATCGATGATGGCCAGTATGTCATTGCGCAAAATTTCACGGCTATAATACTCCTCATCGGTAATGCTGACTTTCTCCATCAGCACATCTTCCGGTACAATAAGGTCCCCGCTGAGCGATACTTTACCCACTTTGAACTGTGGTCCTTCAACAATTTTAATGGTGATTTCGATCTCATCGCCCTCGAATTGAACCTGAGGCTCCCCCGCTCTCGCCTGGATATAGCCGTGATTGTTGTAAAACGCAGTAATTTGCGCTACATCCTGGTCCAAATTCTGTTGGATTAAATCCCCTGCGCTGGTAAGCCAGGAAAACAGATTTTTCTCAGAAGTTGTCATCAAACTCTTCAGCTTTCTGTCGGAATAGGCCTGGTTTCCCTCAAAATTTATCTTCGTGATCCGAACCTTCTTGCCCTCATCGATATTGAACTCTATGTCGGCTTGATTATTATCGCGATCAAAAATTTTGTAATTGACTTTGACATTATGATAATTTTTCTCTCTATATAATTCTTCAATTCGGTTAATATCGTTTTTTATGTGAAAAATATTGAGAATTGAACCGGTTTTTATGGTCACAACCTCCCTGATCTCATCGTCATCAAAGGCCTTGATGTTTCCGGTGAACTTAATACTGCGCAATGTCGGTTTTTCCTTGACCCTGAAGACAACCTCTTTTCCTGCGGGTACATCTATGGCCTCGACACGAATGTCATCAAAATACCCCATGGCGAAAATGGCCTTCAGATCCGCGGAGATGTTCTTCAAATTATATACGTCTCCCGACTTTGTTTTGATCACCCTTTCAATGGCATCGTCTTCAATGCGATCGTTGCCTTCAATAAGAACCCGCGTGATCATTTCGCGCTTAAAAAGGATTAAACTGATTTTTTCTGTGAGAGCCTTTACTGAGGCGGGAAGATTTTCAATGCCCTTGCCTTCGACTGAGAGGAGGTTTGGTTTTCGTTCACCCAGGGACTCAATGATCTTGGCATCCAGGCTAAATTGCTGCCCGATCCAGGTCATGCTCCCCCACACAACAAAACCCGCACCGGTCTGAAGACCTACCTTACGGATTTCCGTGATACTCTCGATTTGCTCCTTCCAGGCGGGAACAGAATCGGTATTCAGTGCGAGCACCTTGGCCCCTTCTTGCTCCAACTGCCGTTTAATGGCTTCAGGGATTTGACTTTGCAAATATGAAAGTTCTCCCTTTGCATGAACCAAAAAGGGCATCACAACGACGCTGACCGACTGCTGCCCATAGGCGCCTGACAAACAATAGTAAAGAACTATAATAAAGACCAGGCATAGACGTTTGATCATTTTACTTCTTTGAATTGACCGTCTGAGATTGTTACGCGCCGGTACATCTGGGATGCGAGATCCATATTATGAGTAACCACAACAAGCGTCATGGACAGTTCATGGTTCAATTCAAGAAGAAGTTCATGAACTTGTTCGCTATTGCCTTTATCCAGGTTACCCGTAGGCTCGTCGGCCAGCAGTATTGAGGGTTTTAAAACCAGGGCACGGGCCAGTGCAACCCTTTGTTGTTCGCCCCCCGAAAGCTTTCCGACACGGTATTGAAGGCGTTCTTTTAATCCTACCCTTATCAGAATCAATTCAGCGGCCTCGGCTGCCTGTTGCCTGCTCATCCCATGGATGAGCGCAGGCATCATTGTATTTTCAACCGTGCTGAATTCCTGTAAAAGATGATGAAACTGAAAGACAAAGCCGATCGATTCATTTCGAAATCGGGCCAATCTTTCATCATTGTAGGCAAAAATGTCTTCTCCCTGGAAATAAAGGGTTCCGCTATCAGGCCGGTCAAGAGTACCCAGGATGTGAAGCAGGGTTGACTTTCCAATTCCTGATGCGCCCACAATTGCCATAGTTTCTCCGGATTTTAGATCAAAATCGATTCGTTTTAAGATATCAATGCTGACCCCACCATTGCTGAAACTTTTAGCTATATTCCGCGCAGAGATTAAATACTTTTCCCGAAAGTATTCCGGTATCGACTCTTCATCCTTTGCCGTCATTGGGAACTTGTCTTCATTATCCATAGCGAAGCGCTTCCACTGGATTGAGCTTGGCCGCTTGATTGGCCGGATAAAGTGTTGCAAGAAAGCAGATCACAAGGGCGGCGGATACAATCGAAATGACATTCAGTGCTTCGAGCTTTACCGGAAGTGTCGTCGTGAAATAATAGATGTCCCCCGTCAATTCGTATATATCATAGTGTTTCAATGCCACGCACAAGATCAGTCCCAAACAAAGGCCCAGCATCGTTCCGATCAGACCAATTACCATACCGTTGAAAACAAAAACTTTTCGGATGCTCTTATGGGTTGCTCCCATGGCTTTTAAAATGGCAATATCGCGGGTCTTGCCCATCACCATCATAATCAAAGTGCTGGCGATGTTAAACGCAGCCACAAGAATAATAAGGGTCAAGATTATGAACATCACCCGCCGCTCAATTTTTAACGCCCTGAACAGGTTCTGGTTCATTTGCATCCAGTCACGCGCCCAATATGGGTATTGCAACTTGTCAATTATTTTCCCGGCCACTTCTTTTGCTTTATAAATATCCCTTACCCGCACTTCAATACCGGTTACCGCTTCGCCCATGCGCAAAATCTCTTGGGCGTCGTTCAAATTAATGTAGGCAAAAGAGCTATCGAATTCATACATGCCGGACTTAAAAAAACCGGTTACCTTGAACTGCTTCATCGCCGGCACATGGCCGATCGGTGTAATCATGGCACTCGGCGATATCAGATACACTATGTTGCCCTCGATAACGCCCAAATGTTTAGCGAGCTCTCTGCCCAGCACAATACCGGGTGCTTCGGGCGAGCTGCTTTGGCGATCATTGGATTCCGATTGATAGGGCAATGACACATCATTCAGTGTTTTGATCACCCGCCCGGCGGTTGCCGGATCAATTCCCCTGACGACCGCACCGGCAGCTCCGGATTTTGATCGCAGCATCCCCTGCGTATAGATAAACGGTGTAGCGGCTTCAACCCCGTCGACTTTTTCAACCTCTTTGAGAACCCTCGGATAATCTGTAAAAGCCCCGCCATGGCGCAGGAGCAATATATGGGATTGCCCCCCCAGTATGCGTGCCTTCAGGTCGGCTTCAAAGCCGCTCATCACAGCAATGACAACAATCAGCGCCATGACCCCTACCGTTACGCCCGCTATCGAAAGGATAGTGATGAGATTGATAAAAGCTTGTTTCTGCCTGGCTCTAAGATAACGCCCGCCGATGAATAATTCGAATCCCATAAGGTGAACATTTATTTTAAGTTATTGAAAATTGCCTGATAATGGGTCTGAATTCAGAGAATTAAACAGAAATTGCTAACCTATTTGCCGTTATGTGTCAAGATTAACTTGGCAGGGTGCGCATGGGAAGGTGAATTGACCATCTAGCTTGGCAACTCAATCTGCTTGAATTTTAAAATAAAAGTGGTCCCTTTATTGCTTTCGCTTTCAACATCAAGCCGAAAATCGTAAGCTTCGAGTATCCGGTGGACGATTGAGAGCCCAAGCCCGGTTCCATTGGCTTTGGTAGTGAAAAAAGGATCAAATATCGAATTGAGCGTTTCTCTGGACATACCGCAACCGGTATCTTTTATTTTGATACAGGCATGCTTGTTTTTTAGCGGATACATTTCAATATCGATATAACCTTCACCTTCAATAGCTTCAGCTGCATTCAGAAGTAAGTTCCAGAGAATTTGGCGCAAATGCACCGGGTCCATTTCGATCCAGACCCCCGGTTCAATCTTTTTGCGGGTCACGATGCGCCCATCTTGTGAGCCGTCTTTTTCGAAAAGCTCAGCGGTTTCTATCAGCGCTTTGTCAAGCTCAATAGCTTCCACTTTCCCGGCCGGCGGTCTGGCATACAATAGAAAATTAGTGACCAGAGAGCTCAAACGGTCAGCTTCCCGTAAAATAATCTGCATAAGACGATCATGATCGGGATCATAGTGAATATCTTCTTTCAATAGTTGTATGGATCCGGTTAAAGATGCAAGCGGATTTTTTATTTCATGAGCCATGCCGGCGGCCATTTCCCCGATGGCTGCCATTTTTTCAACCCGTTTTACATGATCCTCCATTGCACGCAGCTCTTTTTTGGTTTTGCGTGTCTGTTCAGATAAGAGGCTGCTCAAAAAAGCAACTGCAAGACAGGCCATCATGGTAATCATGATTTTGTAGAGCACTTCATTCCATGCATAAGCAGCTGCCAGTAATTTATCTTCCATACCAAAAGGCGTGAAAACTCCAAAATATTCAAGATCAATCATTATTCCGTATTGAATACTGCATATGGCCGCCACCGCTATGGTGGCTCTGCGGGGCAGCAGCATCGTTGAATAAATAATGACGACCAGATAGAGAAACGAAAAAACACTCAAAAAACTGCCGGTCACGAAAATGATCAGGCTCACAATAAGCGTGTCAATACTGATCTGCACAAAAGCAAAGGCTGGGCCGTTCTTTATGTGCTTTAGCAGAATGGCATAAACAAATGAGAAGAAAAATATGGTGATGATAATTCCATAAAGGACCAGAAGCGGAGCATCTAATGGCGAGGAAGCCGCACCCAACTGCAGGATAATGGTTGAGCCCAGCAGCAGGCTCGAGAATAAAAGCCGAAAAAAAATAAGCCACTTAAGTCTGACTTTATAATCGTCGATAGTTTTTTGGGATGATCGGTTCATACAAGGGCAAAGGTAAATCCATTATTGGGGTGTCCGTTCAAACGGCAATCACTTGGAATTCATCTCAAAAATGCGCCCAAGCGCCCATGGCCTGCTGCAGAACGGCTGCAGGTCGATCCAAGCCTTTGCGGACTCCGCTGTCTGGTCAACCCGAGCTTTTTGAGCACCTTACTTTTCCGGGGCCAAAAAGGGAAATCCGGCAATTTGCGAAAGCTGTGAGCCCGGATCCGCAATTTTTGAGATGCCTATGAAAAAGCTGCCGTCATCGACAATCTAACCTTTTTTAGGATTCGAAGCAAATGATCTTTGATAAAACATGAGGTGAAGTGATTACAGAACTACCGATTATGATAATCCGGCAAGAGATGGCAGGTATCCGATTTTGCCCCGGCAACGGCTGTATCGCCTTGGCTTTATAGTGATTGCCAAAAAAAACCTTCCGATTGGGGCACGCTTTTTTGTTAAAACCACTTATGCCGCCATCATTATTATCGGAACATTATTATGACAAGCGGCATAAATGATTGCCTGAATATTGGCGCAAAATAACAATTTTTATGAAATCGCACCGGCCATTTTGAATATCGGCAGATACATGGCGACGACCAATCCGCCGATCGTTACCCCCAGAAACACCAGCATAAAAGGCTCAATCAAGGCGGTCAAATTTTCAACGGCCTGGTCAACCTCTTCATCATAGAAATCTGCAATTTTTTCAAGCATTGCATCAAGGGCTCCTGTGGATTCACCCACGGAAATCATCTGACACACCATCGGCGGGAAAACACCGCTTTCGGATAACGGATCAGCCATGGTTCGCCCCTCGGCAATGCCCGAGCGGACGTTATAGATGGCCTTCTCGACGGTTCTATTACCGGCTGTTTTGGCCACGATATCTAGCGCTTCCAATATGGCAACGCCACTGGCCAGCATGGTGCCCATGGTTCGGGTAAATTTGGATACGGCAACTTTGCGCAGCAGATCACCGAAAACAGGTAATTTAAGGACCAGACTATCCACCATATCTCGTCCTTTTTCGGTGGCATGCCATTTCCTGAAAGCAAAGACGAAGATTATTAGGGCCCCGATAATATATATGATTTTGCTCTTTACCATCTCGCTGGCGGCAACGACAAATTGCGTGGCCAGAGGGAGCTCGCCACCAAAGTCAGCAAACATTTCCTCGAATACGGGTATGACAAAAACCAGAATGACACCCAGCACCAGCACGGCGATGATTAAAGTCACGATGGGGTAGGTCATCGCGCCTTTTACCTTGGCCTTAAGCTTGGCGGCTTTTTCCATATAAGCTGCGAGGCGCCGTAAAATGGCATCCAGAATTCCGCCGGCTTCTCCGGCAGCAATCATATTAACGAAAAGATCGTCAAAATGCTTTGGAAACTTTTTCAATGCTTCAGCAAGTGTAGCCCCGCTTTCAACCGATTCCTTGATTTCTTTCAGCATCTTTCTAAAGGTCGTGTTGGTTTGCTGGGTATACAGGATATCCAAGCATTGAATAATGGGAAGACCCGCGTCAATCATGGTGGAAAATTGCCGGGCAAAAAGGATGACATCACCCTCTTTGACCTTCGGCTGGAGAAACGCAACGTTTTCAAAAAGATCTTTGGGTTTTTTCTTGATCTTGGAGGGGGTAATCTTCAAACGAACCAGGTTGCTGCGAACGGCCGCTTCGTTTACCGCTTCCATTTCTCCTTTTTGGGTTTCATTTTTTCTATTCGTACCTACCCATTGAAAAACTGGCATGATCAATCCTCCCTGTTTTCTTGCAAAACGGAGTTGCTGGAGCCTAAATTCAAAATCCTACATTAAATGGTTAACTGTTGGCACAACACCTTGCCGGGCAAGATAATAAAATGAATATCAGAATCATAGCCCGACAACAATAATTTTAATCCGCAAATCTCAGCAAAAGCGGCGTTAAGGATTGGCCGCCACTATAATTATATTTTTATCAAATGGTTATAAATAGTTACCAAAAATTTCGACTTGTCGCATATGATTTGTAGATTATATATCGGCTTTGTGGGCGGGGAACTTAAGTTATTTAATAATAAATGCAAAAAAAAGCGCTAGGCTGTCGATGGAAAATATAAACACCTTTGTGATCATGATGCACAGGCGTTTATGTATTTACAAATTCACTGCCCGGCACTCCGGATCTTTGAGGATTTAAGCTTCTGGCTTCAGGCCGTCCTTTAAAAGTTTTGCCCTGTTTTGAGGCGCTTTGGAAATATCTTAAAACGATATCAATAAGTTGTCAATAAACAAGCTAGATGATATTGGTATTTTATCATCAAATATGGTAAGTTATTTTATTTAATAACATTTTTAGGGATTTGTGAGCGCCCAATTAAATAAAGAATTTTTTCATCGTGACCCCAAAACCAAAAGCTGCCAAGAAAGACCTGACCATCATCACCACGCATGTAAACGCGGACTTTGATGCTATTGCATCCATGCTCGCTGCCCAAAAGCTGTATCCCAATTCACTGGTCGTCTTTCCAGGCTCCCAGGAGAAAAATTTAAAAAACTTCTTCATCAATTCGATGGCCTATCTATTTAACATGGCAGATCTAAACGATATCGACCTTTCGAAGGTAAAAAAGCTTGTTTTGGTCGATACCAGGCAGGCCAACCGTATTGGCAAACTTTCAGCCCTCGTTGGGAAAAAAAATGTAGAAATACACATTTATGATCATCACCCCTCAATAGAAAATGACATCAGGGGTCACGTTGAGATTCAAAGGCCTACAGGCGCAAATGTCACTATCCTGACGGAAATCATCGCCGAAAGAAAAATCCCTCTGACTCAGGATGAGGCCACAATACTCTGTTTAGGCATCTATGAAGATACCGGCTCCTTTACATTTCCATCCACCACTGAAAGTGATTTTTCAGCAGCTGCATTTCTGCTTTCAAATGGTGCCAACCTAAATGTCATCTCGGATCTCATTGCGAGGGAATTTAGCCCTGAGCAGGTCGTCCTTTTAAATGACATGATCCAGGCGGCGGCCCGTCATAATATCAACGGCATCGAAATTGTCATAACATCGGTGACCACGGCCAAATACATGCCGGATTTTGCATTTTTAGTCCAGAAAATGGTTAAAATGGAGAATTTGGACGTACTTTTCGCACTCGCCAGAATGGAGAACAAGATTTACGTGGTCGCCCGCAGCCGAATTAGCGAGGTTGACGTGGGGGCCATTGTCACCCCGCTCGGCGGCGGCGGTCATACCTATGCCGCGGCAGCTTCAATCAAGGGAAAAACATTAGCCCAAACTGAAAACAGGTTAATCGAAATCCTCTACAGCAAAATAAAGGCCCTTCGGCAGGCAAAAAACCTGATGTCTTCTCCGGCCATCACCAGTGCGGCAAACATTTCCTGCAAGCGTGCCCATGATTTGCTGACGCGATATAACATCAATGCACTTTTAGTGACGCAAAAGCAGGACGATGGGGAGAAACTTTGCGGCTATATCACCCGGCAGGTCATTGAAAAAGCGATTTTTCATAAACTCGATAATGTGGCCATAAAGGAGTATATGACAACCGAGGTTGCCACTGTGGATCTTGACGCCGACCTGCTTGAAATCCAGGAAAAAATTATTGAGAACAAACAGCGCATCCTGCCGGTGATCGATAACGGCAGGATTGCAGGTGTCATCACGCGCACAGACCTACTAAACATCCTGGTGCGCCAGACAAAACAGCCTTCAGATATCAACCCTGACCCACTCAAAGAGCCGATTCACGCCAGAACCCGTAACGTGACCAAATTCATGCATGAGCGTCTTTCTTCAAAGCTGGTGAAAGTATTGAAAAAAATCGGGAAAGTCGCAGATGAAATCGGCTGCGGAGCTTACGTGGTCGGCGGATTCGTCCGTGATTTGTTTCTTTATCGAACCGATGAAGACCTTGACATCGTCGTCGAAGGCGACGGCATCGCATTCGCACAAAAATATGCAAAACTGGAAGGAACACGCATTCACACCTATGAAAAATTTGGCACCGCCGTAATTATCTACCCGGACGGATTCAAAATCGATGTTGCCTCGGCAAGGATGGAATATTATAAATTCCCGGCCGCTCTTCCGGTCGTTGAAATGAGTTCTATAAAGCTTGATCTTTTCAGAAGAGACTTTACCATCAACACTTTGGCCATTCAGCTGAACCCGGAACGCTTCGGCCTATTGATAGACTTTTTTTCGGCCAGAAAGGACATCAAGGAAAAGACCATTCGGGTATTGCACAACTTAAGCTTTGTGGAAGATCCAACTCGCGTATTCCGCGCGATTCGTTTTGAACAGCGTTTTGGGTTTAACATTGGAAAACTCACTGTTGGCCTCATCGAAAACGTCGTCAACATGGAATTTCTAAAAAACCTGAGTGGACGAAGAGTGTTTTCTGAACTGAGACAAATCCTTGAAGAGGAAAATCCGGTTCCGGCGATCGCGCGCCTCGATGATTTCAATTTATTGAAAGTTATCCATCCCTCAACAAAGTGTGATAAAATTCTCATCCAAATGTTGAATTCGACGAAAAAAGTTCTATCTTGGCATGATTTGCTTTTTTTGGATGAATCTTATATGAAGTGGGTCGTTTATTTTCTGATCCTCATCAATCAGTTTGATCGCAAAAAATCAGAGGAAATATGTTGTCGTTTCGAACTGGCACCTCGCCTTACGAAGATATTCTGTATCGAGCGTTTCGAGGCAGCACGAAGTTTATACTGGTTGGAGCAAAATCTGCCGGTTTCAAACAGCATTTTATACAAGAAGCTTGCAGGCTTTAAAACTGAGCTGATCCTTTTCATGATGGCCGTAACCCGCCAGGAAAAGGTCAAAAAATCGATATCGCATTTTTTCACCCGACTGCGACGTGTTACCATTTCATTAAAAGGCGGGGATTTAAAAAATATGGGGCTCCAGCCCGGACCGGTATTTCGTGACATTTTGCAGGCCACTCTTGATGCGAAACTCAACGGACTGCTTAAAACACACCAGGATGAACTCGGATTCGCACGTGATTGCATCAAGCAATCTTTGACCGAGTAAAGATTTAGCACACAGATATGGTCGATGCTGGTCGATCCTTTTCTCAAAGATTGGGCAAAGCTGCTGTATTGAATTGATGCGGTAAGGAGCTTATGGATGGGTAAAAAACGAATTTTGAGCGGCATGCGACCGACGGGTCCTTTGCACCTTGGCAATCTGCTCGGAGCTCTGGCCAATTGGGTCGGCATGCAAGATGAATATGACTGCTTCTTTTTTATCGCTGATTGGCATGCCTTGACCAGCGATTACGACACGACCGATCCGATCGCGGGCTACAAAAAAGAAATCATGCTCGATTGGCTGAGTGCGGGGCTCAACCCGGACAAAAGCACCCTTTTTGTCCAATCACAGGTAAAGGAGCATGCCGAGTTGTTTTTGATTCTATCAATGATCACCCCGGTACCCTGGCTGGAGCGCAACCCAACGTATAAGGAACAGATCGGTCAGCTTACCAATAAAGACCTGTCCACTTTTGGTTTTTTGGGCTATCCCGTTCTCCAGGCAGCCGATATCCTCATCTACAAAGCGGGCTATGTACCCGTCGGAGAAGATCAGATTCAGCACGTAGAATTCTCCCGAGAAGTGGCCAGAAAGTTCAATGCCCGTTTTGGAGATACGTTTCCCGAGCCCAAGGTCCTTCTTTCCACTGCCCCTCGGATCTTGGGAACAGATGGAAAGATGAAGATGTCCAAGTCGATGAACAACACGATAGGTCTCCTTGAGTCTCCAGAAATGATTCGAGAAAAGCTGAAGACAGCAGCTACTTGCGAACACCGGCAACGCCGAAGCGATCCCGGTCATCCTGAACACTGTAATATTTTTACAATGCACCAGGCTTTTACGAAATCAGACAATATCGCTTCCGTCGATCACGGTTGCCGGACGGCAGGAATTGGATGCATT
>Ga0209536_100002765_pt1 | contig 28529 bp, 23 predicted proteins | sample DeeMarSeWOR28_12_FD_187461 | JGI IMG/M metagenome (GOLD analysis project Ga0209536, IMG submission 187461) | Marine sediment microbial communities from White Oak River estuary, North Carolina - WOR-2-8_12 (SPAdes) (version 2) | ecosystem: Environmental > Aquatic > Marine > Intertidal zone >... | reverse complement strand
CAAAACCTCAGATCAGGTTCAAGGGCAAGGCGCAGGCCGATCGAGAAAGCGCAGCATACATGGGTATGTGAGCATTTATCGGAGGTCTGCAACGCAGCCGTTGGGCCTCAGATGGGGTTTTGTAACCACTTCTAATCAATATGTGAAATCGCGCATGCTGCCGGGGTGATGTGCGCCTTATATTGGGCTTGAACATAAATAATTCCTGTTGTAAACAACCTTCAACGCTAAATTTACTTCTCGAGGTGTATTATGGGTCAAACCGTTGCTGAAAAAATTTTTAATTCCCACCGCATCGACAATCCCTCAGACGATATACATGTCTTGCGGCTCGATGCCGTTTTCTGTCACGAAATTACAACCCCGACGGCCATCGTGGATCTGATCGCAAGGGGTAAAGACCGGGTGTTTGATCCCCAAAAAATTAAAGCGGTGATCGACCATGTCTCTCCTGCCAAAGATTCAAAAACCGCCACCCAGGGAAAAATCATGAGGGAATGGGCGCGGCGTCACGATATCCAGGACTTTTTCGATATCGGCAGAAATGGTATCTGCCACGTTATTTTTCCCGAAAAGGGCTTTGTCAGGCCGGGGCATACCATCATCATGGGAGATTCGCATACCTGCACGTACGGTGCTTTCGGCGCCTTTGCGGCCGGCGTGGGAACGACGGATCTCGAGGTTGGTATTCTAAAAGGTATCTGTGCCTTTCATTATCCCAAAACCATTAAAATCGAAATCACCGGCACGCTGCCGGCCGGGGTGTTTGCCAAAGACATTATTTTATCGGTTATCGGTAAAATCGGCGTTAACGGCGCCACCAATAAAATTATTGAATTTTGCGGACCGGTCATCGAAGCGTTGAGCATGGATGCCAGAATGACCCTGTGCAACATGGCCGTTGAAGCCGGCGCCACCAGCGGCATCTGCTATCCGGATCAAACGACGCTTGAATATCTGTGGCCGTTTATTCAGGATGAATATTCCGATAAAAACACCGCACTGAAGGCATTTAAAGAATTCTGGCCGGATGCAGATGCGACTTACGAGGCGGAGATTGAACACGACGTATCGCAGCTGGAGCCAATGGTAACGCATGGATTTAAACCGGACCAGGTGCGCCCGGTCAGGGAGATGGACGGAACCGAGATCGACCAGATTTACATCGGATCCTGCACCAACGGCCGGCTCGAAGATTTGAGAATTGCCGCCCAGATTTTAAAAGGACACAAGATTGACGACAATGTTCGCGCTATCGTATCACCGGCAACGCCCAAAATTTTCCAGCAGGCGCTGGATGAGGGTATTATGGGTATCTTTATGGCTGCCGGCTTTTGTGTAACCAATCCCACCTGTGGCGCCTGTCTGGGAATGAGCAACGGGGTGCTGGCGGAAGGCGAAGTGTGCGCCTCGACCACCAATCGCAATTTCATGGGACGCATGGGCAAAGGCGGCATGATTCATTTAATGAGCCCGGCAACCGCTGCCGCCTCCGCCGTTGCAGGCCATATCACCAACTCCCCTCTTTTCAAAGGCTAACAAGTTGGAGGCAACCACGAAAACATCGCATTTAAACGATTAACAGTTTAACTGAGGCGACGGTAGAGTGCAATCAAGAGTCCATAGCTCACAGCTCACAGGTCATAGTAAAAATTCAGCTACAAGCTTTGAGCTAACAGCTTTGAGCTATAGGGTTTAAATTCCTGCCAATAGCCTCTATCCCATTTTATGGTATCGCTGAGAAAAAAAATTATAAACCTCATATAAAGGATCGGATCAAGCATGGATACAATTAAAAACTTCAGCGGCAAAGCATTGTTTCTGGATCGTGCGGATATCAACACCGACGAAATCATTCCGGCTAAATACCTGGCTGAAATCTCCAAAGAAGCGCTCACACCGCATCTATTTGAAGACATTAAACTTGACGGGTTTGACACGAACCGGGATATCCGCGGCAAAAACGTTATTATCAGTCGTGCCAATTTCGGCTGCGGGTCATCCAGGGAGCATGCACCCTGGGCCCTGGAAACCAATGGAATTGGCCTGGTCATTGCAGAAAGCTTTGCCCGTATCTTCAGGCAAAATATGTTTAACTGCGGGATGCTGGCAATAGAATTGTCGACAACTACCATCGATCATCTCTTTCAATCCTATGCACATCAAGAAACAATTGTGACGACGAACCTGAAAAAACAGGTGTTCATAATTGAAGCAGGCGAAACCAGGGAGGAAATCGAATTTTCGATAGCTGATTTTGACCGCGCCCTTGTGGAAGCCGGCGGCTGGCTGGGATACGCAGATACCCACTATTAAATATATGGAAACCGAACCCTTTATAACATTGGACAATACTGCCGTTCGATTGCGCGACAGGCTGTATCTTGAGAATACCTCCTGGCAGATCAAATCCAATGAACACTGGGCAATCCTGGGCCCCAACGGATCCGGAAAAACAACGTTTGCCAAATCGCTTTTTGGTGCCGTCCCGGTCGTAAGGGGCGATATCGTTTATAATTTTTCAAACGAATATCGTCGCAATCCGGCCACCATCGCAAATGCGATTGGATATGTTTCGCCCGAGCTGCACCGCGACATTATCGAACGCGAAAACCTGGAGGACAGTTTCAGGGAGTTTAGCGGCAAAATAGATGAAATCACAACGGTCAAACAGATCATTTTAACTAAAGCGGTCGAACCCGGCAATGGGGCTCAGGCTGAAAAAAGATTGACCACGGTTGCGAAAAAGATCGGAATTGAAGGGCTGCTGGAAAGAAATATAAGGTCGTTATCCACCGGGGAGATGAATACCGCCTTAATTGCAAGAGCACTGGTAAAGCGCCCACGGCTGCTGATTTTAGATGAACCCTTCGACGGATTGGATGCGCGCTCACGCAATGCCCTGGCCAAAATCATCAATGATTTAATGGTCGGAACCATGCAGGTCATTTTGATTACCCATCGGTTCGCAGAAATTGTACCGAATATAACCCACGTGCTGCTTTTAAAGTATGGCAAAATTTTTAAGGGCGGTAAAAAGGATGACGTTTTTACGGACGAAAACATCAACCGGGTTTATGAAATTGAAAACCGACCGCTGCAGGACTCACCCCAAAAAATAAGCCGGATCATCTCTGCAGATGAGAGGAAAGATTCACAATCGACCCGGATTTTAATCGAGATGAAAAACGTGGTGGTCACATATGGCCGCCGGCGAATTCTTGATAAATTTACCTGGCACCTCAAAGCGGGTGAAAACTGGACCATTTTAGGACCCAAAGGTGCCGGCAAATCAACCGTTTTAACCCTGATACTCGGCGATAATTTGCAAGCGTATGCGAATGAAATCTATCTTTTCGGGAAAAGAAGAGGATCCGGTGAAAGTATCTGGGATATAAAAAAGCAAATCGGCTTCATTTCATCGGATCTCCAGATTCGCCAGCATAGAAATATCGATGCATTCGATGTTGTCTGTTCCGGTTTTTTTGATTCAAACGGACTGTATAAAAAATGCAGTCCGAAAGAGCTTGCAATTGCCAGGGAATGGACAGATTTTTTGGGCATAGCGCAATTGGCCGACCAGAAATTCGGTCGCCTCTCCCACGGCCAACGACAGTTGATTCTTATCGCCCGGGCCATGGTCAAATCTCCCGAAATTCTTATTCTGGATGAGCCTTTTCAAGGCCTGGATATCAAGAACCGAACAAAAATACTGGATATTTTCGAATATATCGGGAGTCAAACCCGCACAAACCTGATCTATGTCCCCAATCAGGATGATGAAAGGTTAAACTGTATTACACATGTATTGAACATGGATCACGGCAGGGCCATTGATCAGCATGCTTTCGATAGCTAAGCGGGCGGGGAGTTTTCCCTAAAATTCATTATGAGGCAACCACAGCAATTTCAGATATAGTCAGAAGGCCCGCCCGGGGGTCCGCTCCACCGGCCCCAACAAATTTTTCCCTGCCTTTGACAACGCCCCCAGAACTTCTAGTTTGCCCAGTACAGGCAGCGATGGCCATCGCAACCGTGGAATTCGGTCCTCTGGGGCTGCCCCGGAGTGATACTTAGCGGGACTGCTGCCGCTGTCTTGAACTCGGCGTATATTGCTGGGGCCGGCGGAGCGGACCCCCGGGCGGGCCTGTCGAAAGACAAGGATGTAAAAACGTCCCGGGATCTGGGATAACTAAAAAGGAGGCAAAGCGGTAAAACGTGAAATTTTCAGAATGCAAACCTGGAAGAATTTTTATAATTTGTCTTGAAAATGGGGATATTGTTCATGAGGAGATCGAGCAATTTGCCCGCGACCACTCTATAGCGGCCGCTTCTTTGATCATCATTGGCGGTGCCGATAAAGGCAGTAAGCTCATCGTCGGCCCTGAAAGTGATGATGAAATGCCCGTATCTTCACTGGAGTACATTTTGGAAAATGTACATGAGGTCGCCGGCACCGGAACACTTTTCCCGGATCAGGAAGGTAGTCCTGTGCTTCATTTGCATATGGCCTGCGGCCGGAAATCATCCACCCGGACCGGATGCATTCGCCAAGGCGTAAAGGTATGGCACATCATGGAAGTGATCCTTTTCGAACTGTTGGATTCGAAAGGAAAAAGGATGTTCGACCCGGAAACAGGATTTACGCTGCTTAAGCTCTAGAGTGGCGTCCCGCAAGTAATTTGTAAAACATGTTTTTATTTTAGCTGTCAGGTGTCAGTCTCCTGGCTTAAAGGTTCAGAGGCTAAATAATAACAACAGATCAAATGTGATTTCGGTTAACAGAGGAGAGAAGCCATCAGTCAGCTTGTGACGAGCTCCCCCCCACAGCTCGGCACCTGAGCTTTTCGAAGCCTGAAACCATAGTCGTTACTAAAGAACTCAACCGCGACGTTCTTCCAATCCTTCCCGGTAGCATTTTTTCCCATACCAATCAATTTGTCGACAAATGCCGCGAATAATACTCACCTCTTTGGCCCGCAGCTTCAGGCGCGTGCCGAAATGGCGTATATTATTCATAAAATAATCGGGATTATCGGGCTGAATGTAGCTGATTCTAACCAGAATATCCTTCAATTGCGCATACATGCCCTCCAGTTCATGCCGGTTCGCAAGACGCGGTAAAAAGGTTTTTCCCCTGGGTTGGTTGTAACGCCGCAATTCATAGCACACGACCATCACGGCCTGGGCCAGGTTTAACGATGAAAATTCGGCGGTCGGAATGTTGACCAGTTCATGGCAGAACCGGATGTCTGCGTTGGTCAGGCCGCGGTCTTCAGGGCCAAACATAAGCCCCACCCTATTTTCCGCTGATATGGGTGCCAGTTTTTGTGCCAGTCCGGCCGCCGAACCGACCAGCTGCCGCTGGCCGCCCAGGCGTGCTGTCGTGCCGACGATATAGTTAAAAGGCCCGAGAGCCGTTTGCAGGTCCTCATAGACCTGCATTTGCTCAACCACTTCGATGGCGGCGTGTGTCGCCATTTTCAAAATCCGCGACAGGTCACAATTTTGCGGATCCACCACAATCAGCCGTTCAAATCCCATGTTGCGCATCGCGCGGGCGGCCGCGCCGATATTTTCCGGATAGCGGGGCCGGGTCAGGATAATGGAAACATTGTTTTGATTAATGGTTGCAGGCATCAGCTGACAATTTCAAGGTTGTTGAAAAAATAGGCTATTTCAAATGCAGCGGTTTCCGGAGCGTCTGAACCGTGAACCACATTTTTTTCGATGTCCGTTGCAAAATCCTTGCGAATTGTCCCTTCCGCCGCCTCCTTGTAATTGGTCGCGCCCATCAGTTCGCGATATCGGGCAATGACATCTTCACCCTCGAGGATCATCACCACAGCCGGTCCTGAACTCATAAACTCGGTTAGAGATTCAAAAAAAGGCTTTCCAAGATGCACAGCATAAAAGCCCTCTGCCTGCTTTTTTGTAAGATGTAGCATCTTCATCGCCACAATTTTAAAATAGTTGTCTTCAAGCCGTTTAATCACTTCACCGATAATTCCGCGCGAAACACCGTCCGGTTTAACGATCGCCAGTGTTCTTTCCATAATAGCCATTCCCTTTCCTTTCCTAGATTCTAGTTCAGGGTGCAATAACAAACGGCCACTTACAAGTCAACACCTGTCAATCGTTAGTTGTTCTTGCTAAGCGATCCGTCAATCAAACGCAACAGACCGCGGACCATTGACAACAAACATTTACCTAAATTGATCGTTTCAAATTTTAAAAATGGGTGAAACGTTTTATATTTAAGGAATTTTATCGATTTATATTTTTAAAACTTGAAACCCCACGGGGATTGCCGATCTCACCGCATCTACTGCGTCAGATGCCGTCCCGCATAGCTAACTATAGCGGAACGACATCTTCCTTGGAGCTGCGGCAACCTCGACAATCGCTCAACTTAGGATTTATTAAGTTGACAAAAAAATAGGCAGTTTCTATTATTTTTTTTGAATGCTTATCGTGCCAGTGGATAAACGAAACGAGGAGAGGTCATGCCCATCTATGAATTCTATTGTGAGGACTGTAATACCATTTTCAGTTTTTTTTCCAGATCCGTAAACACCTCCAAAAGGCCCAAATGCCCCAGGTGTAAGACAAAAACGCTTTCCAGACAAATGTCCGCATTTGCCTTTACCGGCAAAGCCACCGAAGACAGCGATGGGGATGACCTGCCGTTTGATGAAAATAAAATGGAAAAAGCAATGCAAATGCTGGCAGGCGAGGCGGATAAACTCAACGAAGATGACCCCCGGCAGGCCGCTAATCTCATGCGGAAGCTCTCAGATATGACCGGCCTCGAACTGGGACCCGGTATGAGCGAGGCTCTAAAACGAATGGAGGCCGGAGAAGATCCGGATGCCATCGAAGCGGAAATGGGAGATTTATTGGAGGAAGAGGATCCTTTTCTTTTGCCCGATAAAAAGGAAGGCACCAAAAGAACCCGAAAGCCTGCACCGACTAGAGATGAAAAACTTTACGATTTATAAGAATTGTTCAAGCAAATACGCCCGATAAAATCCGAAGCACGAAATTCGAAATGCGAAACAAATTCGAGTATCAAATGACCAAAATTATAATCCGTTTGGAACATTTTGTTTTTGAATTTTGTATTTGTTTCGAATTTAAATGACCTAAGCGACTCCCATATTTCAAAATTATTACAATACCTCAAATCAGAGATCCTTAAAAGGGGGGTATGAATATGGATAAGCACATATTAGAAAAAATAGAAATCCAGCAGGGCGACATCACCCGGCTGGAAGTGGATGCAATTGTCAATGCGGCCAATACAAAGCTGTTGGGCGGTGGCGGTGTGGACGGTGCCATCCATAGAGCTGCCGGTCCGAAATTATTGGAGGAATGCCGAACGATTGGCGGTTGTCCCACGGGTGAGGCCAGAATAACCGGGGGATACAACCTTCCGGCCCGCCATGTTATTCACACCGTCGGACCCGTATACAGCGGAACACCCAGAGACAGCCAGCTGCTAACCGGCTGTTATTTAAACAGCCTGAGACTCGCTGTTGAAAATCACCTTACCACAATTGCTTTTCCGGCAATCAGCTGCGGTGTATACGGGTATCCGATTGAAGAAGCGTGTAAAATCGCAGTGGATAGCAGCTGCGCATTTTTAAAGGACCATGCATCTCTGGAAAAAATTATTTTTATCCAATTTTCGCCGAAGGATTACGCAGTGTATGAATCCTATTTAAAATCAATATCTTAAGCGAATTTATTTTAAATTTGACAAATGGCCATGCCATAGTTAAAATAAGAGTTTAATAGCAAGATCGGTCAGATTACCCGAACTGAGCTGAAAACACGCAAGGAGGAATTAAATATCATGGTGGAAGTAACTGAGGAAGCGACTAAACAAATTAAGGAATACTTTAATGGCAAAGAGGTCACACCGATTCGGATCTTTTTGAATGCCGGCGGTTGAGGGGGCCCTTCCCTGGCCATGGCTCTGGATGAGCCCAAAGACAACGATAATGTGTTCGATGTAAATGGTTTCCAATTTATCATGGAAAAAGAGTTTTATGAAAAAGCGCAACCCGTAAAGGTCGATTTTCTCGGATATGGGTTTAAAATTGATTCCAGCATCGACTTCGGTCCTAGCAATGCAGCATGCGGAAGCTGCAGCACAACGGGAAACTGCAGCGAATAAAACAAATAAAATGCCAAGACAAAAGGGCGACACCCGGACGGGGTCGCCCTTTTTCTTTAATTAATTCGGATTAGAAGGGCGACAATGACATCCGAAACGTACGATGAAATAATCAGCTGCCACGAAGCAACCAAACATCATTATGACCGTTACGCCAGATCACCGGGCTACATGGATTGGAAAAATCAGCCGAACCCGTTTCGAACGTACGCCGGGTCGCCGGTTCACCCCCTGAAGCTGCTCAAAAAAGATCCACCCGGTACTTATCTGGATTTATATGAGCGCAAAAACAATCGGCAACAGCCTTTTACGATTGAAACCATTGCCGGCTTTCTTGAATTGTCTTTAGGATTGTCCGCCTGGAAAGCGGCGCCCGGTTCCCGGTGGTCGTTACGGGTGAACCCTTCGAGCGGTAACCTTCATCCCACCGAGGCGCATCTGATCCTGCCGCCCATGAAACCGATAAACAGCGGCGTCTACCACTACAATGCCCTTGGCCATGTACTGGAGAAACGCGCCGATATTCCCACGCCGTTATGGCAACGCATTGTCGCCCATTTTGGAACAGAAGGATTTTTAATCGGCATCAGCAGTATATTCTGGCGCGAATCCTGGAAATACGGTGAGCGTGCATTCCGTTATTGCAACCATGATGCCGGCCACGCGCTGGCGTGTGTGAGTTTTTCGGCCAATCTGTGCGGCTGGAAAGTTACCTATCTGAACTGCCTGTCCGACGAAGAGATCGATGCAATTCTGGGTTTTGACCAGATCCGTTTTCGAAAACTGGAAGAGGAGCACGCCGATTTCTTATGTTTTGTCCATCCGCATAAATTAAATCAGATCCCCCGTGGATTGCCGGACCGCCTTGTTTCGCAATTGGCCGATTTGAAATTTATCGGAGCGCCTGAAAACTTGAGTCAAACGTGCATAAACTGGGAACGCATTTACACAACCGCCGGCCTAGCAAAAAAGCCACCCACTGAAGAGGTCACCTGGGACCTGGCAAAGCAGCCGTGGTTGGCAAGCGAGGTCAGCCCGTTATCTGCAGTGGATATTATTCGAAAACGCAGGAGCGCGATATCTTTCGATCCCAATGGACCTATCTCCAGAAACCGGTTTTTAACCATGCTCGACAAAACCCTGCCGCGTAAGAATTGTGCGCCGTTTGACGCCGAACTAATAGGGCCTTCGACCCACCTGCTCATTTTTGTTCATAACGTCGTCGGACTACCACCGGGGCTATATTTCTTTTTGCGCACGCGAAGTGATTTAGATGAAGTCAAGCGATTTTCGCGATCCGATTTTAAATGGCAGCCCGTGGAAACGAATATTCCGCTGTATCTTCTTGCTGGGGGAGACTTCAGGCAGCAGGCCATGATGGTCAGCTGTCACCAGGAGATCGCCGGTTTCAGTGCATTTTCTCTGGGAATGATCGCAAAATTCAAAGAGATCGTTGCAGCCCATCCGTATCTTTATCGCCATTTATTCTGGGAAACCGGAATGATTGGCCAGGTGTTGTACCTGGAAGCGGAAGCCCACGGCGTTAGAGGCACGGGAATCGGCTGCTTTTTTGATGACGCCGTCCACGAAATAATGGGATTTAGCGACAACCATTACCAAAGCCTCTATCATTTTACGGTCGGAAAAGCGATCGAAGACCCGCGATTGACGACTCATCCGCCTTACGATCACCTGAAAGATCAACGCTAAATTGAAAATACTATTCAAATCAGTATGATAGCTTATTATAAGTCATAAATAGACGATGACAAGTTAAGCCATGCTGAATTCCGAGAAGGCGCATCCTCTGCTAGATACATTGCGAAAGGCTATTCGAGTACCTATTGTTTGGGGTAGCTTTATTCTCTTATAAAATTAAAAATGTCGGAAAGAAACCATCAAAATTCGGAATTCCTTTTTCGATATTCAATTCACATAACCGCTCAAGATTGAGGGTAATGTTTTACCATTCGGAGGATACTATGGCTCCCAATCGTCTAATAAATGAAAAAAGCCCCTATCTTCTGCAGCATGCCCATAACCCGGTCGACTGGCATGCCTGGTCCGAAGAGACGTTTGAGCTGGCGAAAACGCAAAACAAGCCGGTTTTTATTTCCATCGGCTATGCCACCTGCCACTGGTGTCATGTTATGGAAAAAGAATCGTTCGAAGACGAAGAGGTCGCCCGGGTTCTGAATGATACATTTATTTGTATCAAAGTGGACCGGGAGGAACGACCGGATATCGATGCCGTTTACATGGCTGCCTGTCAGATGCTGACCGGAAGCGGCGGCTGGCCTCTGAACCTGTTCCTCACGCCGGATAAACAACCTTTTTTCGCCGCCACCTACCTTCCCAAGCGCAACCGCTTTGGCCGCGCGGGCCTTATCGAACTTTGTGAGCAGGTAGGCAACCTCTGGACATCTCAAACCGACAAAGTGCATTCCTCGGCCGCCAGTATCGCCGCCACCATGGACCGTGCGTTTACCTTTACAGCCGCCGATGAGCCCGGTGAATCCTTACTGGATCATGCATTTGAGCTGATCTGGCAAGATTACGATTCCAAATTCGGCGGATTCGAAAGTGCCCCCAAATTTCCGACCCCCCATCGCCTGCTCTTTTTACTGCGCTGTTATCACCGCACCGCGGAGGCCAAAGCGCTGAAAATGGTAGAAAAGACACTGACAGCCATGCGTCTGGGTGGTATCTGGGACCACGTCGGCTATGGTTTTCACCGCTATTCCACGGATCCCCGGTGGTTGCTGCCCCATTTTGAAAAAATGCTATACGATCAGGCCCTCATCGCCCAGGCCTGTTTAGAAACCTATCAGATCACCAAAAATGACTTCTATGCCCAAATTGCAGATGAAATCTTTACCTATGTCATAAGAGATATGGCATCGGCGGAAGGCGCCTTTTTCTCGGCCGAAGATGCCGACAGCGAAGGCGAAGAAGGTAAATTTTACGTGTGGACCGTTGATGAATTCAGAAAGGTGCTGGGGGATGGCTATTCGGAAGTATGGGAAAAAATATTGAATCTGAAGCCGGAAGGCAATTTTTCGGATGAAGCCAGCGGGCAAAAAACCGGGGCCAATATCCTTCATCTGGAAAAATCGCCGCGCCAATGGGCCACAGAGTTGAATCTTACCGAACAAGAGTTAAACACGCAGTGGGAAAAAATCCGCCAAAAATTGTATCAATCCCGCCAGGATCGGATTCATCCGCTAAAAGACGATAAGATTCTTACCGACTGGAACGGCCTGATGATTGCTTCTCTGTCTCTGGCGGCCCGGATTTTGAATAAGCCTGCCTACGCCCGGGCCGCGGAGAACTCAGCCCGATTCATCCTCACAAAAATGCGTGATGACCGTGGCCGGCTGTTTCACCGTTACAGAGACGGCGAGCTGGCCATTGAAGCCCAGGCGGCTGATTATGCCTTTTTCATACTCGGGCTGCTGAATTTATACCAGGCAACCTTTGATTTAACCTACGCCGAAGAAGCGGCTGCGCTGCAAAAAACGATGCTGCAAAATTTTTGGGATGAAGCCAACGGCGGGTTTTTCTCAACCGCAAATAGGAGCGCAGAGCTTCCGATAAGACCCAAGGAACTGTATGATGGTGCGATTCCTTCGGCCAATTCCGTTTCGTTATTAAACCTGCTCTGGCTGGCCCGGTTGACGGGTGACCCCAAATGGGATACTAAAGCCCATGAACAGTTGCGCAGCTTTGCCGGCACGGTAAAATCCCAGCCGACGGCCTTCACCTATTTTCTACTGGGTGTCGATTTTGCCATTCGCCCGGGCCAGGAGGTGGTGATTTCCGGCGAACCCGATAAAAGCGACGCCCGGAAAATGCTGGCGGCGTTGAACCTCAATTTCACACCCAATAAGGTGACACTGGTCAAATCGGAACAAAATGCCGAACGCCTGGCCAAATTCGCAGGCTATACCGACGGCCTGCAATTCGTTAAAGGCAAAGCCACCGCCCATGTGTGTAAAGGCTTTGCGTGCAAAGAACCCACTTCGGATGTACAGACCTTGATAGAACGCATTATCGGCAAAAAGTAGCACACAATGGATGTGAATATCGATAGCGTAACTGCCATTCAAAATATATTGGCGGATCAGAGGCAATTTTTCAATTCAGGGCGCACCAAAGATCTTGATTTTCGCTTGGAAAACCTGAGCCGGTTAAAAAAAGCCATCATTCAAAATGAAGCCGGCATTTTAGAGGCTTTGAAAAACGACCTTCATAAATCCGCCTATGAAGGGTATTTAACAGAAATCGGCCTGGCGTTGGAAGAAATTCGGTTTGTAAGCCGGCACTTGAGATCATGGGTTAAGCCCCGCAAAGTCAGGACCCCTTTTATTCTCTGGTTTGGTTCAAGCGCCATTCATTCAGAGCCCTATGGCATTTCATTGATTTTCTCACCCTGGAACTATCCGGTGCAATTGACGATTTTACCGCTGATCGGTTCCATGGCTGCCGGCAATTGCACCATCATAAAGCCTTCCGAATATGCGCCGCACACTTCCGCAATGATTTCTGAAATCATCGAACGTCATTTCGACAGGCATTATGTTGCCGTTATCGAAGGCGATGTGCAGGTCAGCAAAGACCTTCTCAATGAACGTTTTGATTATATCTTCTTTACCGGCGGCGAGAAGGTCGGCAAAATCGTAATGTCTGCGGCGGCAAAAAATCTAACGCCGGTCACCCTGGAATTAGGCGGAAAAAGTCCCTGTATTGTGGATCAGGACGCCAATATCGACCTGGCGGCCCGACGGATTGCTTCAGGCAAATTTATCAACGCCGGCCAGACGTGCACCGCACCGGATTATCTTCTGGTACACCAATCAAACAAACCACAGCTATTGGATCAAATTAAAGGATATCTGCGTAAATTTTACGGTGAAAACCCGCGCAAAAGTCCCGATTACGGCCGAATCATCAATAAGCTTCAATTTGATCGTCTGGCCGCCCTTCTGGATAAAGGCGATATCGTCGTCGGCGGGCAAAGCGACCGGGACGACCTTTACATCGCCCCAACTCTCCTGGGACACGTCTCCTGGAATGATCCTGTCATGCAGGACGAAATTTTCGGTCCAATCCTTCCGGTATTGGAGTTTAAAGATTTAAGCGAGGTGGTATCCACCATCAATTCCCGGCCAAAACCCTTAGCCCTGTATTTCTTTTCGAATCAGCACAATAATTGTCAGCGAATCATCAAAGAAGTTTCATTTGGCGGCGGATGTATCAATGACACGCTTGCCCATTTTATCAATCCTAACCTGCCCTTTGGCGGCACTGGAAACAGCGGCATGGGCTGCTATCATGGGAAGGCCGGTTTTGATAACTTCTCCCATCAAAAAAGCATCTTCAAAAAATGGTTTAATTTCGATACGCCCTTGCGGTTTCCACCTTATAAAAAGAAGCTTTCCTTCTTGAAAAAAATCATGAGGTAACCGTTGCGATTCCTTTTTATCCAGGCAAAAACATGAATAGAACCACTTTTGCTGTAAAAATCCGATCCGGGCGATTCGTTCTTGCATGAATACCACCGACATTGAGTTTCTGAGAAAACAATTGATTCATTGGTATCTCGCGCACCATCGCGATTTACCGTGGCGCCGATCAAAAAATGCCTATCATATCTGGGTGTCAGAGGTAATGCTGCAGCAAACCCAGGTCAATACGGTTGTAAGCTATTACCGCCAATTTATAAAAACATTTCCAAATATTAAACAGCTGGCCGGCGCCGATTTGCAGGCCATTCTCAAAGTCTGGGAAGGGATGGGATATTACGCCCGGGCGCGAAACCTGCACCGGGCGGCCCGGGTGGTGGTGCAGGATCATGACGGCAGGATTCCAGATACCTGGGAGGCTTTTCGCAGTCTGCCCGGCGTTGGCGACTATATCGCAGCCGCCGTGCTGAGTATTGCCTTCGATCAACCGCATGCGGTGGTCGATGGCAATGTCAAGCGGGTACTGGCCCGCCTGTATAAAATGCACACGCCTGTGAATCAGGCAAGTTCCTATAAAGCGTTTAAAGCAGCCGCGGACAAGCTCCTGGATTCCCGACAGCCGGGGAACTTCAACCAGGCCATGATGGAGCTCGGCGCCTTAATCTGCACGCCCCGAAATCCCACCTGCAATGCCTGTCCGCTAAATAACCTTTGCCGGGCTTATCAAACCAAGCAGGTCGCCAGTTTTCCGAAAAGAAAACGGTCAAAAGCCACGCCGCAATATCATATCGCGGTGGGCGTTGTCTTTAAAAACGATCGGGTTCTGATCACGCGGCGCAAGGTCGAAGGGCTGTTGGGAGGGCTGTGGGAATTTCCGGGCGGCAAGATTAGAGACGGCGAGTCGGCTCAAGCCGCCTGTATCAGAGAAATCAAAGAAGAAGTTAATCTGAAAGTGAAGGTTGACCGACATGTGGCAACGGTTAAGCATGCTTATACGCATTTTAAAATCGTCATGGATGTGTTTTGCTGCAGATACGTATCCGGAAGGGTTAATTTGCGCGGCCCGGTTGCTTTTCGCTGGATCCGTTTGGATGAATATAAAAACTATCCGTTTCCCAGGGCCAATCATAAATTCATTCCATTGTTGATGCAGGGGAACAATATTCATCGCAGTAAGGAGAAGTAGACTTTCATGTCTGATATTCTGCTCATCCAACCCCCTATTCGTGATTTTTATCTTACCGTCAAGCGCACCGTTCCATATGGATTGGCCGGTATCGCCGCCGGGCTGATTGAAGCCGGATTTTCCGTACAAATCCTGGATGCTTTGGCCACTCCAAAGTCACGCATTGTCGATCTACCGCCAGAAATGTCTTATTTACAGCCGTATTACGGAAAGGCCGATCGATCTCCCTTCGCCCTGTTTCATCATTATAAACATTTCGGTTACAGTTTTGACACCATCGGCCGAAAGGTTAAAAAATCTCAGCCTTTTCTGGTGGGTATATCCTCCCTGTTTAGCGCTTACGCCGATGAGGCCGTAAAAACCGCTCAGATGGTTAAGGCCTATCATCCGGATTGTAAAATTGTAGCGGGCGGCCATCACCCCACTGCCCTGCCCCGACGCATGATGGAATCTTCTGCGGTGGATTTTGTCTTACGCGGCGAAGGGGAGGTATCAATGGCTTTGCTGGCAAAAGCACTTCGCAACGGAAGCGGCTACGATGACATACCCGGTCTTGTTTACCGCAAAACCAATGGCAGCCTGCATGTCAGCGAACCTGCCATCATGGGCAATCCGGAGGATTATCCTTTGCCCGCGACCCAGCTGCTGGACCGACGCTACTACCGCCGCAATAAAAAGGCCAGTACAGTTATTGTTGCCAGTCGGGGATGTCCACTCAAGTGTACTTACTGCGCTATCGGTGCATCGTCTCCCTTTCGCCATCGCAGAAGAAGCGTGGACTCCGTAATCGTTGAAATCGAAAACGCCGCAAGCCAATATAACGCCGGATTTATCGATTTTGAAGATGAAAATCTATCGCTGGATCGAAAATGGTTTTTGCGGTTACTCGTTGAAATCAAAAAACGCTTTGATGAGAATCAACTCGAGTTCAGGGCCATGAACGGGCTGCTGCCCTCAACGTTAGACGAGGAAGTCATCGCTGCCATGCAGGCAGCCGGTTTCAAGACTTTAAACCTGTCGCTGGGCACCACGGCAAACGCGCAGCTAAAACGATTTCAGAGGCCCGATGTCCGTAAGGCATTTGAGCGCGCTCTGGTTCTGGCCGAAAACTATGGTCTTAAAGCAGTCGGTTACATTATCATCGGAGCGCCGTTTCAAAAAGCATCAGATTCCCTGGCAGACCTTCTCTATCTGGCGAAACTTAGGGTTCTGGCCGGCAGCTCCATTTTTTATCCGGCACCGGGCAGTCCCGATTACGCGCTGTGTGCATCCATGGGGCTGTTGCCCAAAAAATTTTCCTGTATGCGATCCAGCGCCCTGCCCCTGTCCCACACCACCAAACGCCGGGAGTCGATCACCCTGCTGCGTCTGAGCCGTGTTGTTAACTTTATGAAGTCCATTGTCGACAGCGGCCTGCCGCTACCGGATCCTAAACCTGCTACCGCCAGCCTTCCGGATGTCAATGATCGCAATGATGCCGGCAGACAACTGCTGCAGTTCTTTCTACATGATGGCCTCATCAGGGGGGTAAGCCCGAACGGTGAAGTGTTTGATCATGAAATCTCCCGGGAATTGGCGCAGAAATTCCTTGCCGGATTGAGATTGACTGAGATAAAAGGTTGTCGAAGAGGCCGGGGGTAATCGTGAAGCTAATAAGGTCCTGAATCTTGCCCCGCTTCGCGGGATGAAGCGTCTAATTTTATGATACCAAAGGGCTCCTCATGAAAATTAATGAGAAGTTAAGAACGGAATCGAATTTTTGAACGAAGGTCGCAATCGATGAAAAAAAGTTATGACCCGCGGATGCATTCAGCCGAACATATTTTAAACCAAACCATGGACTGCATATATCAATGTGGCCGTTGCTTCAATGCGCACATTGAACGCAAAAAATCAAAATGTGATTACCATTTTAAAAAAGCGCTGAATGCGGAAGAAATCGAAGAGATCCAATCCCGGGTTAACCGGATTATTCAATCAGATGTTCCGGTAAGCGAGGAGTTTATAACTAAATCAGAGGCCATCCGTCGATTCAATACGGAAAAGCTGCCGGAAGACGTGGGCGACCGGATCCGGATTGTCAGTATCGGTGATTACGACCATTGCCCCTGCATCGGCCCGCATGTCAAATCAACCGCCGAAATCGGAGAGTTCCGGATCACCTCCAGCGCCTTCGAAGACGGTGTCCTCAGAATACGCTATAAACTCACATAAAAAATAATCTTCAGATATCAGTTAAAAACCTGTTACATTGCTTCAAACAAACCAGGATTTTTAAATGAAAGCTGCCTCAGTTTCGTAACTTCCCCGCCTTGATTTTATTAACCTAACGCTATCTCAAAAATAGTGGTTCAGGGTTCAGGGCTCCCGCAAGAAGCGGGATTTCGCATCATATCTTAATATATTGAGGTGCTCAAAAGGCGTTCTGTGAATTGATAACGGAGCGTACACGGAGTACGTGAGTATTTCAATTCGCGGGACAACGCAGCCCTGGGCACTTAGACACATTTTTGAGATAGCTTTTAGAATAATTGGAGACGCGTTCGATACGCTTCGATCACTTCTTGGGGATCATCGGTGATAACGATATTATCCTGGATCCAATCGGGAGCCCGACCGCGGGTGATCATTTCCTTGATCTGGCTATCGATACCATTCCAGAATCCCTGGCGACCCTCGGTATCAAACAATATAAGCGGAACCTGCTCCAGGATGGATAGCTTCATGTTACACAGCGTGATACCCAGTTCCTCGAGTGAACCCAAACCACCGACATTAAAGATCGGAAATGAGGCGACCTCAAACCATTTCTGTCTGCTGTGGCGGCAGGTCGCTTGAAAAACCTGACAAAAATCAACATCGGTGGTCATGGATTGATCGGTGATATCCAGAAAATTCGCTCCCGACAAAATGCCGCGTGTCCGCGCAAGGGTATTGGCCTGTTCCATTACGCCACTACCGCCCCCGGTGACAATTCCGATACTCTGGCCCCAGAACTCGATCAGTGCGTCCATCAGTTGTCCCAGACGTGATTCGCCCTCTTTCGAAAGCCGCATGTTAGAACCGTAAAACGCAAAAAGCATCGCTTTGTGGAAGTCGGCCAGCCGCTCCGGCAGTACAAAATACCCCATCCCATCGCGCATGGTGTGGACCATCAGGCAACCATTTAATCCGGACACCCAGTATACCTCGATCCCAAATGCGTTGTATTCCTGAAGGCGATTGTGATCCAGTTGTGAAAGAAAAGGTCCATGCTCGCAGGAAGGCTCATAAAAATAAAGCGCCTTTATTTTCCCCTCGCATGCCAGGTTGATGACGTCGCGATGCTCCATTAAATTCGGGAAATACTTCAGGGCCAGAACAGCGGATGAATTTTCGACCGCCCCGCCGAGTTTCGATGTGGCATACGCATGACTGCATTCACTGGTGGGAGAAAAATCGCGGCGTGCCACGGCACACAAGGCTCGCGTCGCTTTACAGGCCTTGTCGGGCCCATTTAAATAAATGCGAGCGTTCTCAATTGCATCTGTTCGCTTATCGATGACGGCAATGGGTTTGTCCAGATAGTGGCAACTTGCAGGCTCCGGATGATCGAATCTGCTTTCCAGCCGGCGCATGTCCTTATACGTAAAAAAGGCACCGCCTTTGGCATAATTTTTCGGCCGTGTGCTGTTTTTGGATTTTGCGGCGCAATAGACTTTCGCGGCGATCAAGGGATTTACGATCGGGTGCCGGGTTTGGTTGACGATTTCAAGATAAATCCGGATCCCGCGGGTTTTGATGGGATCCAAAACCGTTGCCGGCAGGTTTCGGCCCAGTTCAAAACCGCTCTGCAAAACGACATAGTGCTCGTTTAAATACATGGAGCAGGTGGTCACGGCACCTTTTCCGGCAGCGATGTTTAAGGCCTGAACGGCCTTGCGCACCTGATAGCGGTTTAAAAGCTCCCGGCCGTCTTCGCGCAGCAAAATACGCCCCAGCGCTTCCTTGTCCAGAGGCTCTCTCAATTCACAGATAACCTTATGGGGTGCAATGACGATACTGCCGTCGGCCGAAATGGTTGTGGATGCCGGCAATTTGAGTTCCGACCGTTCGATCGCCGCCAGTACCTCATCGGACGTCAAAAGCGCCTCGGGATCGCAGAAAACCAGACGCCCGACAGGCAATCCCAGGGTGATGAATTCGCGCAACTCATTTAGGCCCGGATAACCGGGTATCACCGGTGATGCGACCAGCGTCAGGGTGACGGAGTCGCCCTCTAAAGCCTCCGCAGAAGGCGGTTCGCATTTTATTTGGATGCCGAGGCGGGCGATGCGGGATCGTTCGCTAAATACAATATGCTCGGCTTGATTTTTTAGATGCTCGATAAGCTGGTCGTTTAGTCCGAAGGTGGTCTGAAAGGTAATTGTCCGGGAATTGGCGTCTACCACCTTTGTAATAACCCCATCATTGGACTGCAACAATCCCCGATAAATTTGATTGTCTCGCTCTTGTTCGGCCATATTTTATCCTTCGGCACTACGATTGGGTTTTCCAAACCCGCAACGATTGGGGCACTTCGCGCCCCTGTCTTTTCCCACCTATGGCGGCAAAATCCAAACCACCCGCTGTGCGGGTGGTCGTTGACTCCCATGACGGAGATCAAAATGGCACCTGTTCCCCCGTCCAATATAAGTTTCTCAGATTATCCAATTTTCACTGTTTTGGAAAAATGAGGGCGTATAATGCTCTTTGATAAAGACTAGAAGTGGTTTCAAAACCCCATCTGAGGCCCAATGGCTGCGTTGCAGGCCTCCGATAAATGCTCGCATACCCATGTATGCTGCGCTTTCTCGATCGGCTTGCGCCTTGCCCTTGAACCTGATCTGAGGCTTTGAAACCACTTCCAGAAGCTGGAGTCAATTGGAATTGCCAGCCAGGGAGCCGTTAACATAAATCCTTTATACAATTTTAAATCGATTTAATCTATTCAAATCTCGCTTTAAAATGACATTAAACGATTTATAAACTTAAGGCACCTATTGCTTGCTAAAAACCGGGTGGCGTAATGGCTTGAAGCCTTATTTTTATGATGAGTGACACTCACGGCCGCAGTGAAACCCGTTTCCCCAAATAACATCAGCTCTGATTAAATCGTCGGGTTTTCGGTTAAAATATTCTCGATAATCTTAATTAGCGAAGTTTCCGTGATACAATCATCTCTGAAATTGATTCGCTTTATTTCCTGCAGCATCATATGATCAAGGACCCACCCAAATCCCAGTTGCTCAAAGAAAATGATCGTCTCCTTTTCCATTCCCAAAATCAACCTCCGTTTGCGATCGCTATAGATATTTTCGCCCTGGTCTATCGCTATCCTTTGGTTAGACCAGTTAAATGCGTAATGGAATCAGGCTTCAGCTTTTCAGTTGGCCTTAAAAGGCTTAAAACTAGCTGATTTCCCTGTAATTTATATATCGTCACTTTAGACGGATTCCTTTAGCTGTTTTGTTGGCAATTGTTTTGGTGCACCGTTTCAATGCAAGGATAGGTTCCGTTTCCGGGCAGTGTGTTTAGAAGTGGCTTCAGGACCCCATCTCCCCGCTTAATGACGCGGGGGCACTTGAACCTGAGCTGAGGTTTTGAAACCATCTCTAAAACCGTGCCGACGGGATTTTAATTGACACACAGATACCCTTTACCTATTATCTTTCATTAATTTTCATGTAAGATTCAGGTGAAAAGTGATACCATAAACATGCTAATTTCTCATGAAATCCAACCATCGGATTGGAGAAAAGGTAAACCGCCATCCGGGTTGTTCGTTTGTGACTTTGACGGCACCCTACTGCGTTCGGACCGCAGTTTTTCCAGTGCCGACATAGCGGCACTAAAGCAGCTCGACGCGTTTCGCATCGTCCGGGTGATCGCTACAGGCCGTTCCATCTACTCATTGAATACCGTCTCTATTTCAGAGCTTCCGGTGGATTTTATAATTTTTTCCAGCGGTGCCGGGGTTACCCGGCATCCCGACGGCCAGATTATCAGACAAGTGAGCCTGGAAACTCATGAGGTAAGTCGGGCAATCGCAATCCTGCAGGCCGACAACCTTGATTTTATGGTTCACCGCCCCATACCGGACAACCATGTATTTGGTTATTTTGAGTCAACCCCCACAAATGCCGATTTCAAAAGACGTATCGATCTGTACAGCCAATTTGCATTTCCTCTGGATGAGGTCTCCGACGGTTTTGGCATGGCGACGCAATTGCTGGCGATTCTTCCGCCGGAGGGCAGCCCGCAGGTTCTCGATGGCATAAGAAAAAAGCTGCCGGATTTTAATGTCATCCAGACGACCTCGCCGCTGGACGGACAATCCATCTGGATCGAAATTTTCCCGGCAACTGTTTCAAAAGGTCTTACCGCAGCCTGGCTGACCGCAGAATTTAACCTCGATCCCGACCGAACCCTTTCCATCGGCAACGATTACAATGATCTGGATCTGCTGGAATGGACCGGAAGAAGCTTTGTTGTGGAAAATGCGCCGGAGGACCTAAAAAAAAGGTTTCCGGTGGTTGCCTCCCATAACGAAAGCGGCGTGGCCGAGGCCATTGAGCGCTGGCTGGCTTCAAGTCAATTCGAAGATCAAAAATAATGCTCTGATGTCGGACCTTCGCCGCGCCAGAGCGGCTATGGTCGCGCAGGCGGGTTTCGGCAAATAGCTCACAGCTGATAGCTCATCGTCATAAGGCTGGAAGGCTTGGAAGCTGGAATGCTTGAAGGCTCTGAAGCTGTTGAAATTCCGTGCTTTCTGGCCTCCCAGCTTTATAGCTTGCCAGCCGACTAGCCTTTTATTGAACCTTTGAACCCTGAACGTCTGAGCCTTTTTGAGTAGATCTGCAAATAGAAATCAGCTGCAAACTTCACGAACAGCCTCTTCAAATATGGACAAACTCAGATCGATTTCTTGCGCGCTCACGGTTAAAGCCGGGCAGAAACGAATACTGTTTTCCCCGCAGCCTAAAATCAGCAGGCCTTTTTCAAAGGCTTTGCGAATGATCCTGGGCCGCCACTCCGTGGCGGGCGCTTTGGTCTCACGATCCTTTACGAATTCAACCCCGACCATCAATCCTTTGCCGCGGACATCTCCGATACATACATACGATTTTTGCAATTCGTGCAGGCCGGTCATCAGTCGGTCCCCTTGAACGGTTGCATTTTTCATTAAACTTTTCTCAAGCAGTTCAATTGTGGCCATGGCCGCCTGACAGGATATCGGATTGCCGCCAAAGGTGGAGGCGTGGGATCCGGCCTCCCAGTCCATGGTATCCGAAGGCGCCACCATGGCACCAAGCGGCATTCCGGAAGCAATGCCCTTGGCGATTGCCGTGATATCGGCCTCGGTTTCAAAATGCTCCATGGCAAACATTTTGCCGGTGCGGCCCATGCCGGATTGTACTTCATCGGCAACGTAAAGAATGCCGTACTTTTTAGCAATCTCATACATTTTCCTGTGAAACCCGGGCGGCGGTACGATGTACCCGCCTTCGCCCTGAATGGGTTCGACAAAAATGGCGGCAACCTCTTCCGGCGGTACGGTCGTCCGAAAGAGGGTGTCTTCCACCCATCGCACGCAAAACAGCTCACAATCCGGGTAGCACAGATTGTAAACACAGCGGTAACAGTATGCATAAGGGATATGCGTAATTCCGGGCACAAGGGGATTATAGTGTTTTTTTTGAACCGTTTTACTGGCGGTCAATGACAGTGCGCCCATGGTGCGGCCATGAAAGGCCCCAAAAAAGGCGATGTTTAATTCACGCTTGGTATGCCAGCGGGCCAGCTTGAAGGCCGCCTCCACGGCTTCGGCACCCGAATTTCCGAAATAAACCCGTTTACGCCCTTTTCCGGGAACCAGTGCAGCTATTTTTTCAGCCAGCTGAATTTGAGGTGTGTAATAAAAATCGGTGCCGGACATGTGCAGTAACTTTTCGGCCTGATTCTGGATGGCCTTAACCACATGCGGATGACAGTGACCGGTGGCATTAACGGCGATGCCGGCGGTAAAATCAAGAAATATATTGCCGTCCACGTCATGAACCCATAACCCCTGGGCCTGATCGACGACCAGCGGGTAAACCCGTGTGTAGGATGGCGAGACGTAAGACTTATCCAGTTTGATTAATTTTTTCGCACGCGGGCCTGGCAGCGCAGTTTTAATCGACGGAGCTTTCAGCATGATACCTCCTGGTTTGAAGTTCAGATTTGAATTCGGTGGTCTGAAATAATCCGAATCCATAAAACTTATATGCTTATATTACAATAGTTTATCCTTTTTTATATAAAAGTGCAAGAACGCGTTGCATCAATTATTTGCGACGGATCAGGAAGTCAGAGCCCATGATTCGGACACAAATCCTTTCAAACCCTCAGACATTACCTCACAAATCGGTCTTCGACTTAATGTTGTGGTATAAAGGCCTATGCAGGACTAGCTGCAATCGAAAGGAATTAAATAATCACGAAAAGGGAATTAGCAAAATTTCGTGCTTTTTTAATTTCGTGTTTTCGTGATGAAAAATATTTATGGTATAGTGCATTGGATTTTAATAATTTGATAGAACCTATCTCATCAAATGAATAAGGATAATGCGATGCCTGCAACGATAAACAGCCAAACCACTTTGCATCGAGGCCGGGTATTTCGTCTGGTAAATGAAAAATACACCCTGGAAACCGGGGTGACCTCGGATATGGATTTCATTCAGCACCCGGGGGCAGCTGCAATGGTGCCGATGCTGAATCAAAAGAATGTCGTATTGATCAAGCAGTACCGCCATGCCATCCGGGAATTCATCTGGGAAATACCGGCCGGAACACTGGTTCCCCGGGAATCGCCGATTAAATGCGCCAGAAGGGAATTGATCGAAGAAATCGGATATTCAGCAGATGACTGGCATCAACTGGGCGCCATTACACCCCTGCCGGGCTACACAGATGAGCGCATTCATATCTTCCTGGCTTCGGGGCTCAAACCGGCCAAACAAGACCTGGATGCAGACGAATTGCTAAATGTTCATAAAATGGAATTGAATCAAGCGATACAAATGATAGTGAGCGGAGACATTCAGGACGGTAAAACCATATCCGGATTGTTTCTGGCATATAACTGGCTGAAAAAAAATCATCCTGACATTTATGATGAGCGTTATTTTGATTAAAGGCACCCGACCAATAGTTAAATTTATTAACCGCAGACCCACGCGGATATACGCAGACGGTTTCTTTTCCTTGCTCGACCTGAGCAAGGAAAAACTGCATGCCCTGCGGGCAAACAGTTTTGTTTCGGTTTAAAACGTTGTTAGTAGATAGACTATTCACACTGCCCAAGTGATTACATCAGGTTAATATTTTTTTAATCGCGAAGCGATTGACGGTTTTTGGCCGGGCAGGTCGCTCGGCCAAAAGGTCTGTGTGAGTCCGTGTGGGTCTGTGGCTAATCCTGCGAACCCGCTTAAGTCTGCAAATTGATTAGAAGGTCTGCGTTCATCTGCGTGCGTCTGCGGTTAATTAAAAATCTAAAACGGTCCGCTCATAGCTGACTTGACTTTTTGCCGGTCATGCTTTCGATTTCAACCTTTATCACCAGGGTTTTTTCGAACGCTTTTTCTGAATATTCAAACGGGCCATCGGCATACTGGGCCATGATAACATCGAGTGCCTTGTGCTTGTCTTCCGGATCTTCAATAAAAGACGCCCGCCCGTATCCGATAACGCTGCGGAATTTAATCCCCCAGTCACACGCCGTTTTTGCGGACTTAATCTCAAGATTGCCGTCAAACTCGAAGCAAACCGCATTATTCCGTCTCAGTATTTCAATTTTTCGGCCCTCTCTGGCAGAATGAAAAAACAGGCAATTGTCTTTGTATCCGAAACAGAGGGGTACAATGTAGGGTGTGCCGCCCTCTGCCAACCCCAGCCTGCAGACCAGGGAATTGCGAATAATCGATTCAATTTCACTTTTGTCGGTAATCTCCTTTTCTTTTCGCCTCAATCTTGGCACCTCCTGATCTGACAGAATCTGAATGTTGAATTAGCTGAAAATTGTTTCAAAATCAACACACCTTTACGCCACCACTCCAATACTCCAACATCCCATAATTTATTATTTGGATTTTTGATGAAAGGAAAAGCTTAGTTTGCGGAAGCGAATCTTCTTATTTGAGGGCCGGCTTGCTGCGGTTGACTTTCAGGCTCACGCTCTAGTGAAGGAAGAACAGCAATGATACCGGCAAAGAACCAGAACGGCTCCATTATACGGACGATAATAAATGTGTTCGCACCTAAAGAATGAAACAATAGTCCGATGGTACCGGCAAAAAAACCAATTGTAAGCCCTTGAAAATAAAAGGTTTGCAATTCTTTCAGATTATTTATGGTCAATCTTATTATTGAGTATATAAGATAAAGAAAGGCGAGAAGACCCAAACTACCTGTTTCAATCAGAACCCGTGGCAGCTGAGAATCAATGAAACCATACCCGGTAACGCCGTAACCAAAAACCGGTTTTTTCGGCCAGTCTCTCATTATTTCTTTCAAAGTTGCAATCCTGGCAGACGTTGAAGTATCCAGGCGTACATCGCCAACTTCTACCTGACCGGACTCTTCAGGTTGGGTGAAAGTGTAAAGAATTCTATTTTTAACCTGGGTCGGCAAAAATACCGGACTCAATAGAAAAACAAGCGCCAGTAATCCGATGACAATTATTTTTCTTTTTGCCAGGAATCCAATAATGAAACATACCGGAACCACACCAAGATAGGATGAACGCGATTGTGTAAAAAGAAAAGGAGTCATTATGGCAATCAACAATATAATGAGAATGTGTTTTGATCTTGAATTTTCAGCCTTTAGGAACAGGCCGGCAGCAATCGCACCGACAAACAAAAGATATCCGCCGAGTGTGTTGGGCTCACCGCGTTCACCTTCAAATGGAGCACTGACGCGTTCACCACCCGGAATTTGGAGGATTCCAATAATAGATGTAATGAAACACGTCAATAAAAGACAAAAAATGAGTCGTTTTATCTGGGCAGTATCTTCTACTTGATTGGCGACCACAAAAAAGACGATAAAATACTCAATATACTTGAGTATGAAAAGAGAACTGGTTTTTGCATCAACCCCTCCAAAAGCGATACCGACACCGGTTGATATCATACAGGCCAGGATATAGAAAAAAATGGGCTTGTTTAAAGGTGTTTTTAAAAAAAGTCCCAGCTCTTTATTTACAGCGTTTTTAGCAAACCAGCTTAATCCGATAACCACCAGCAAAAAGTCTTCAAACCGAAGTGTTACACCCCGTTCCAATGATGAACCGACAGTTTCACCGATATTGATTTCCGGGCTCAGGAGCATGGAAAAAATCAGTATATATAAACCCCATTCAAATTTTACAAACGTGATCGTAAAAATAGCAAAAGCCAACGCTCCCCAGACCAAAAAGGTCGGCGGGTACTGAGAAATTAAAAACCCCACCAGGAGCGCAACAGCAAGAAAACAAAGGAGTAACAGATTTGTCCGCATGGTTATTTCCTGATATCGATGTTGTTCGCTCAAGCACACACATCAGTGTGATGGGTATGTCGTGAAACTTTCAAGCGAAACTCAACCAGTTTGATAAAGAGGTTGTTTGCTACAACCCCATGTTCAGATTCAAGACTTGTTGACCGGCAAAAATTATTATCCCGCCATTAGGCGGGATTGATTTTCATCATTTAATTAAAATAAAAGAAATTCGTATATATGCATAGCCACTCCCGATTCGAAAATTCTAAATCATGCCAGAGAAAACCCAGCAACCCCAGAGATATTAGGATAACAGTGATAGCGATTTTACAATTTTCCGTTTGGAAAAATTTTTAGATAATTTTTTCTTTGAGGATTTTCTAGATTTAACTTTCCTAATTTTTTTACCCTTCTTAACTTCCGGTTCACTTCCATAGTAATAATACGAATGATACTGATAGTATTCTCCACCAGCATCTGATCTCACTTTGTTTAATATCACCCCCGTTAATTTGGCATCGACATTTTCAAGGTTTGTTTTAACCCGTTTTAATACGCCCCGCCCGATTTTCCCCGTCATGTAAACCAATATTACACCGTCCGCCAGGGTAGCAATATCCGAGGCGTCTGCCACCGGCATCACAGGAGGGGCGTCAACAAATATAAAATTGTAATCTTTGCTGACCTCTTTTAAAAACTGTTTAAATCTGTTGGAGCTTAATATTTCAGACGGATTCGGTGGTTTTGTACCGGCGGTTACGACATGGAGGGTATCCATCCCCGGTGTTTTTAGAATATCATCGATGCCGAAATCACCCAACATGATGTCGGATATGGTATTGGTTACTTCATTCCAGTTGTAATTGCCGAGCACATAATCGGTAAGCCCCGGCGCTATGGGCAAGCCGTAATATTTATGGACCAACGGTTTGCGCAAATCTGCATCGACCAGCAGCACCTTATTACCTGCCTGCGCCATGATAAGCGCTAAATTAATCGCGTTGACCGTTTTTCCTTCCTGCACAAAGGCACTGGTAATTAAAAAAATTTTACCTTTGGTTTCCAGGCGAAGGAATTGAAGGTTTGTTCTCAAAGCCCTGAAAGCTTCGGCTCCCATGGAGCCGGGTTTATAATGGGTCACCAGATCCCGTGTTCGCGTCCTTGCAGGCTCCCTGTGCTTAGTGCGATTCTTATCAATCTCTTCGCTCTCCAAAAACGGGATAACGCCCAGGACCGGCACCTGCATTAATTCTTCTACATCTTCGATTCTGCCCATCGAGGTATCAAACGTTTCGGCCAGAAACGCAAAGACAATGCCGATAATCAACCCCATTACAAGTCCGGTTCCGGCGACAATTAACTTTGATGGAATATTTGAAGGCTTATCAGGGGGTACCGCCGGTTTAACAATAGATACTTCTTCGACCTTGCTGGATTCCTGAATCAAGGTCTCCTGGTATTTCTCCTTTAACTGGGAATACAATGAAGCCTGCAAATCGACTTCCCGTTGAAGCCTGACCAACTTGAGGGCTTTCTCCGGTAAGCGTTTGTTTTCTTCCTGCAAATGAGCAAGTTTATCTGAATACTCTTTTGCCCTGGTTTCAAGTGAGTGCAATAATGATTTTAGCTCTCTTTGAGCCTCGTAAATTAGCGCCCGGATCTGATTATCGATTTCTCTCACCGCGGGGTGCTCGACAGTAAAATTGATCAACAACGTTTGCCGCTTTAAGACTAATTCACTCAGTTTCTCTTTATAGGTGTATAGAGGAGAATCCGGGCCCGTGGAGGAAAATACCTCTTTCGATCTACTTATGAGTCCTTTCTTATCATCTTCCAACAATCTCAACCGCGCGGCCACCTCTTCTTTTTCTGTTTTAATTTTTTCAAATTCAGTTTCAACAGTGTACATTTTGTCAAGGGTGTTTTGCGTCTGGGTATCCATTGAAATCAAGGCATAGCCTTCTTTAAATGATTGTAATTCCTTCTCAGATTCCTTGAGCTTGTCGGAAGTTAGACGCAGCTGTTCCTCGATGAAGGTCTTGGTCTCGTATGTTTTTCTATTTTTTTCCTGGATATTGTAATGCCGATAGGCGCGCGCAAATCCATTGGCAAGCGATGCTGATTCGGGGGGGTCTTTTGAGACAACTGT
>Ga0209536_100002764_pt1 | contig 28531 bp, 26 predicted proteins | sample DeeMarSeWOR28_12_FD_187461 | JGI IMG/M metagenome (GOLD analysis project Ga0209536, IMG submission 187461) | Marine sediment microbial communities from White Oak River estuary, North Carolina - WOR-2-8_12 (SPAdes) (version 2) | ecosystem: Environmental > Aquatic > Marine > Intertidal zone >... | reverse complement strand
GGTTATGAACTTAAAAACTCCGGCTTCCCGGCCAAAAGAAAGCCCCAGCCGCATTGAATCGGATTCGGAAAGCTCCACCACTTTGCTTTCGATCAGCACCTGCGGAATCGGCCGGTCGATCGAACAAATTAATTTCCTGGCCTCATCGATCGCCGCTCTTTTTCCCTGTAGAACGATTGAATTCGCCCGCGCCCCCGCCGAAGATTTTATGGCTGGAACAACTTTTCCCAAGAGCAAGCTTAGTTTATCCGCACTGAGATATTTTAGGTCCACCGCTTCAATCTCGCCGTCCACATCCGACGGCGATGGAATACCGGTTACTAAAATCGCGTCTCCAATTCTTTCATATGCAAGACTATTGGTTTTTAAAACATACTCGATCGCCTCTTCCGCTGTTACATCCCTGAGATGCAGCGAAGTGCGCTTGGTCTGCGCCAAATTCCCGCTTCCGGAAATTACCAGATCAAGCCCCGCCTGGCGCGCCAGGGTCTCGACCACATCCGGGACCGAAGCATCCGCAAAATCCACCCGGGCAATCCTCGGGCCGGCATCGGCGATACCAAATAATGTAAGCGAGCAAAATAGGATAACAATTACTTTCCACATTCTTTTTCCTCCTTCCGCACTAATGACACCTTATCAAGCAATATGCCCAAAACTCGATAACCGCTGACCGTATCCCCGTTTCTCAAGGCGAGCGCGCGTCCTCCAGCCTCAACCAGAGCTATCGGCCCGCCTCCGTCAAGACTTCGGCGGGCAGGCCTACCCCCGCCTGCATCGCCATGCTCTGCATGGCGGGCAGGCCCACTGACCACCCCAGCTAGCCGAACATAGACGGAGGCCAGAAGGACGGGCTCGCCATTTAACTTTAAAGTCAATTTCTTTGCAGTATTGGGGGATTTGTCCTTATAAACGAATACCGCTTCCCGCTTTTGGGCCTCCACCGTCGCCGGGGGATCGAAGAATGGCTCGTCATCGGCAGCCTTTTGAGGGCTTGCTTCGGATGCGCAGGACGAAAGAGCCATGGCTAAAAATAGCAGGATTATTAATACTTTATTCATCGTGTCACCTCAATTAAGGTTACAGCAACCTTATTGCCAGCCCATTTTTAAATATTTACGAAGGAGGGTGTCGAGATCTCGACACTTCCCCTTGTCCATTCGTCATCAAAAATGCTATACTTTCTTAAAATCAGCGGAGGTGCTTGTGATGAAAAAATTATTAATTGTTACCTTAGCCCTGTCTATTGCTTATCCCTGTTTTGCCGGGAAGTTAGACCTGATGGGCCGGGCGGGTATTTATACGCCTCCCGTGTCCGGAGCCGCCCCTTCTATAATGTATGGTGTCGGCGCAGAGTACGGAATAACTGAGAACCTTTCCATCCGCGCCGCAGCGGATACCACCAGCTACAGCGACGGGACCAATAATTACACGCTTACGCCAGTAACCGTCGATCTGATCTATCACCAGACCATTCAGGGGATGCTGACTCCCTATGTTGGAGCTGGTCTCGGATATTACGCCTATTCAATGAATGGGAATACCAGTTCGACAACCGGTCTGCAAACCGAAGCCGGAGTCAAGTTCGCGCTGGGTGGATTTAACGCCGGTTTTGAAATCAGATATTTATTGCCCGATACAGCGGATGCCAGTAGCGGAGCCTTTACAACTAACGGTTATGCTACCGGGCTATACAGCCAAAGTTTTGACATCTAAAACCTGATCTGAAAGTCCCTAAACTCTCCGGTAGACGGTTCAGAGGAAATTTTTTCTTCGCGGATATAGCGCGACATTGCGGATTTTATCTCTTTAAGGAAGCTATCCAGCGCGGGCTCTTTTGCCTCCGCCGTTAATTCAACTCCGCCGTCCGGGGTATTCCTGACCCACCCTTTTATCCCGTAACGGCGGGCAACATCCACCGCGGTGAAACGAAAGCCAACCCCCTGCACATCACCCGAGTAATATGCGCGGACGCGTTTCATTAGAATTTAAATAAGGAGGCAATCACCGGATAAAATTTGGCGATTACCGGACCGAAAACCAGTGAGACGATTGACATCAACTTCAGCAAAATATTGATTGATGGCCCCGAGGTATCTTTGAACGGATCGCCGACGGTATCGCCGACCACTGCTGCGGCATGGATCGGGGTCCCTTTACCGCCTAAAAATCCATCTTCGATCAATTTCTTGGCGTTATCCCAGGCGCCGCCGCTGTTGGCCATCATAATCGCCAGAAGAACTCCCGTCGCCAGGGCGCCGGCCAGAAAACCACCCAGCGCCGCCGGGCCCAAAAGAAGCCCAACGACCAGCGGCACGATCACCGCCATTGCTCCCGGAACGACCATTTCCCGCAGAGCAGACTTTGTAGAAATATCGACACAACTTTTAATATCCGGCCTGGCTTTGCCTTCCATCAGGCCGGTGATCGTCTTGAATTGTCGCCTAACTTCTTCAACCATGGCGTAAGCTGCGCGGCCAACCGCCTGCATGGTCAGGGCCGAAAAAATAAAAGGCATCAGGGCGCCAATAAAGAAACCAACCACTACGGTAATATTTAAGAGATTGATGCTGGTTATCCCGACGGTCTGCGTATAAGCCGCGAACAAAGCCAGGGCGGTCAGCGCCGCGGAGCCGATGGCAAAACCTTTTCCAATCGCCGCGGTCGTGTTCCCCAATGAATCGAGTTTATCGGTGATTTTTCTCGCCTCGGGCGGAAGGTCGGACATGGTCACGATCCCGCCGGCGTTATCGGCGATCGGGCCGTAAGCGTCGACCGACATAAGGATCCCGATCGTTCCAAGCATCCCGACCGCGGAGATCGCTACGCCGTAGAGGCCGACAAATTTATACGAAATCAGCAGGGCGATACAGATCGAGAGCATCGGGAGCGCGGTGCTTTTCATCCCGATCGCCAAACCATTGATGATATTTGTCGCCGCGCCCGTCTTGCAGGATTCGGCCAAACCTTCGACGACCTTGCCCGAAGTAAAATGCTCCGAAAAGAGGCCGATCGCGACCCCGACGAGGATGCCGGAGAGGATCGCCCAGAACACGCCGATGTTTCCGGGCAGCAGCCAGTTAACAATAAAAAATGCGGCGCCAATAAAAAGGACCCCGGCGACGTAAGTTGCATAACGCAGCGCCGCGGCCGGATTAATGTCTTGAATAAAATTAATAAAAACGGTTCCAATAAACGACGCGACCGTGCCGGCAGCGACTAAAAGCAGCGGCAGGAGCATCCAGGAAAGCGCCATCTTGGGCATTAAAACTCCCAGCGCGATCGTCGCCACGATGGACCCGACATAAGACTCAAACAGGTCCGCGCCCATCCCGGCAACATCGCCGACATTATCCCCGACGTTATCGGCAATAACCGCGGGATTCCGCGGATCGTCTTCGGGGATCCCGGCTTCAACTTTTCCGACGAGGTCCGCGCCAACGTCCGCCGATTTCGTATAGATACCGCCGCCAACGCGGGCAAAGAGCGCGATGGACGAAGCTCCCATTGAAAACCCGGAGACCACTAGCGCCTTGGTCCTAAGATCGGGGATGAGCCACCAGATCAGCGCCAAGCCGATGATCCCCAAGCTGGCGATCGACATTCCCATGACCGCTCCGCCCTTGAACGCGATGCCCAACGATCTTCCCTGATTGCCGGCGGCCGCCGCGCTCGCGGTCCGGACATTAGCTTTGGTCGCCGCGGTCATCCCGATATATCCGGCGAGCATCGAAAAGAGCCCTCCGGCAATATAAGCCAGGGCAACCGGCAAGCCGATAAATGCCAGAATGGCGAGAAAAACCAGCGCCATAAAGACCACCAGGCTCATATATTGCCGTCTCAGGTAGGTCATGGCCCCTTCGTGGATCGAAGCGGCGATCTCTTGCATGCGCGCGGATCCCGCATCCATGCGGATAACACTCCAGAGCAGATTAAAAGCATAGACCATCCCCAAGATTCCGACACCCAAGATCAAATAAATCATCTTAAATCTTCCCCTTTCATATAAAAATGCAACAAAATGCGATTATAGGGTAAACTCGGAAGAGTGTCAAGGTATGCGAATTATGCTAAAATGACCCCATGTTCGTCATAACTGAGCGGCAATACAATATAATAATGAAACAATGCCAGGCCTGCTACCCCCAGGAAACCGGCGGTTTTCTAGGGGGACAGGAGAATAAGATCCTCGGTGTCCTCCCTATTCCCAACAAAAATCTATATGATCGCACCGAAGTCTTCGCTTTAACCTCGGACGATGTCGACCTCGCTTACCGCTTCCTGGCTAAGCATAAGCTGGAGTACCTGGGAGTCTACCACAGCCACCCCAAAGGAGTGCCGATCCCTTCCGAGCAGGATCTTGCCCACCATCAAAAATATCTGTTCATTGTTGGGCTGCAGGACCGCTATAATCCGGCGCTCTACGCCTGGAAGGTGGAGGGCCGGAATGTTTACCAGGAAGATATTAAGATCGTGAGCGACGCCGGCGTTACGGTTGTCGATATCCGAACCGGCCAGCCGCAGATGTCGGAAAGCGCCCCCAAACAGGAAATGGACCACATCGCCAATATGGTTGAAGACCTCCTGACCGAGGGCAAAGAGCCGCAGTATAAAAAGATGAATCCGACTATGTGGGATGCCTCGACCTTTTCGACGTTCGCTTAAAAACTATATTTTATCTTTGTATAAATGATCTTGCTGCCGATAAAGCCCGTCGGATCGATCTGCGATGTAGGCATATATTCCGAGCCGGGTTCACCGCCCGAAAAGAGACCTTCTAAACTGACATCGATATTCTGGGAAAAATTGTAGGAAAAAGAAGGATAAACGATCTGGCTCAGGTCATCCGCGTTCAGGATGATCGAAAGCTGAATGGTGGTCAGCTCGTCCAGCATTTTCTTGAACCCAAAATAGAAATAATCCATGGCCAGCTGGTTAATATTACCCGCCATATAATTTGGCCAGTCATAATTCTCTTTCTTCTTTTCACCGATCCCGTTAAAGAAATACTCGGTGCTCAAATACCAGCCGTTCTCGAAAGTATAATCCAGTCCCCAGACCGATTTAAAATAGCGGTTGGCCTCCGTCGGGCTGACGAGCGCGATCTCGCTGCGGACCCCCAGGTCAAAAAGCTCGCCCGCCAGGTCGAACCCGAACTGGAACCCTTTGTCCCCTAAGTCCACGTAGCTTGCCGACCAGTCATAATTGTAAACATTGGTTTTCCGCTTAATGGCTTTGATCGAATTTTCCCACTTCTCTCCTCCGACAATAAATCCGTCGAACCCGTCGGCCTCTCCCAGCGGGACCTCGAAGCGGAAGGCGAGCTTGTCCTGCTCATCTTCCTCGGAAACGGCAAAAGACAAGGTGAATGGATTGAGAACGTCCGTCGGATTCCAGATATAGCCGGTCCCCCAGGCAATACGCTGCTGGCCCAGGGTGAGGTCTGCCCGCGGTAAAATGATTTTCGCATAGGCACGGTCCCAGACCAGCTGGTCCAGGCCTGAGGTATCGCTAATCAGGGGAAGCGGACCGCTTTTGATCAAAAATTGATATTCGGGCTCAAGATGGAGATTAACATTAGCATAAATCTCGGAATCGATCTTTAAGCGCAGTTTTTTTAAATTCCCGATCAACCCGCCACCACCCCGCTTAACTACTCCGACATAATCGCTTTCCAGATAACCGCCGATCTCCAAACTTGCGAAAGAGAAATCACAAGAACCAAGCACCAAGCTCCAAACAATACCAAAGCACAAAATTTTAAATATTAAATATTTGGTATTGTTTGTTATTTGCAATTTGTTATTTGTCATTTCAGAACAATTATACTGCGAAGCTTAAGCGATAGCCATTGCAAATACTTTTTCCGCTTAAGCGCCCCCTGCATTAATATCTGGTATTTACGGCCGAGTTCCTCCAAGACTAGCTGCTTTTTCTCGTGGTCTAACCCTTCCCCTAACAATTTTTCCAGTGCCCGGATGCGGAAGCGGTCCATTCCCCAGTATTTTCTGGATAATTGGTCCTTATGCCCGCCCCGCTTAATGATCAACTTCTCATCCAGATAAGCGACCGGATGCATCAGCGACATTCTCAGCCAGAGATCATAATCTTCACAAACGGGAAGCGACTCATCAAACCCGCCCAGCTCATTAAAAAGCTTGCGCGTCATTAAAATTGAAGAGGCACTGATAATACAAAGCGGCAGGCATTTTTCAAAAATTTGTCCGTGGAATTTCTGGTGTTTCTTCATCTGGTTGAGATGTTTTCCGTTCCGGACCCAAATCTCATTAGTGTAACAAGCTTTAAACTTTCGGTTCTCTCCTAAAAATTTAAGCTGTTTCTCCAGTTTCTTCTTTTTCCACAGGTCATCCGAATCGAGGAAGGAGAGATATCTCCCTTTTGCTTTGGCCGCGCCCTGATTCCTTGCCCATGACGGCCCTCTGCCCTTGGTGTCTTCAATAACAATAATCTCAATACCTTTATAGGTCTGCGCCTTAACAGAGGCAATGGCTTCTTCGGTAAATTTGGGGCGGTTATGGGTTGGAATGATAACCGAGACTGACATTATTTTCGCAGATTCCGCTGCGTAAAAATACCGGCGGGCAATCGAACGTCAAATTGCGCTTTGTCCACAAACATCTCCGTCAGCGAATCTTTGCGCAGTAGATTCTCCATAGTCATATAGAGCGGATAATACCTCTTTCCGTATTTCTGGATCCGGCTAAGCGTCATGACCTTTAGTTTCTTGCCGGACTTGGCAAACAACTCTTCTTTAACCGGCACAAAAGTCCCCTTGTGCACCCAGATTTTCCGGCGCCAGTAGGTAACGTCCTTGACCTTTGCAGTAAGATCGAGAACATAACAAGGGTACAGAACTTTTTTCTCTTCTCCCTCAACTTTTTCAGTTATCGAAGCGGTTTCTTCTCCGATCAGTTTAATCGAATATTTCTCGCGCAGTTTATTGCTCTCAAGGGCGTCTTCGTAGCTGAAATCCGACCCCATCATCGACTGCCGCAGCATGTGCCCGGCGATCTTGATGATCTTGTCGACCGAAGGCAGGTACATCCACATATTGTCATCGATCTTCAAATATTTAACGCCCTTGTCCCGCGCCGGGTAAGTGAATTCGGCGAATGATTTATTTCTGCCTTCGGCCCAGCTGACCATTTTCTTGGTGCGGACCTGATCGCGGACGTTAATGACCATCGTCGTCTCAAAGCGTCCGGTTCCATAGGTCATATTTGCGTCGACTTTATTGATGATCTCGTTACCAGTGATCGCTGAAGCGAAATTCCAAGATCCAAGCACCAAGCTCCAAACAATACCAAAAATCAAATATTTAAATTTAAAAATTGTTATTTTGGTATTGTTTGTTATTTGTAATTTGTTATTTGTCATTTATATTTCTCTCAGTGCTTCCGTAGGTTCCATCTTCGAAGCCCGCAGCGACGGCGGGATCGCCGCCATGATCGAGAAAAGGATCCCCATGCAAAAACCGAAAAAGATGATCCCCCAGCTAAAGATCGCCCGGTAAATCGAAGATATGGGGAAATTAAAATTCCCCATGGTCTCAAAAGTCGCCGTAAAATCAATCCCCACCACGGTCAGGTAGTAAGCCACTCCCGAACCCCAGATCGCTCCGATAAAACTGGCGATCCCGCCGACCAGCGTGGCCTCAAGCAAGATCACGCCCATCACCTGGCCATCCTTCAGCCCCAGCGCCTTCATCATCCCGATCTCCTTGGTCCGCTCAAGCACCGCCATATACATGGTGTTTAAGATCGTAAAGCTGGCCAGGAAAAGAACCAGGAAATAGATCACCGCATAGGTCCCCTTGGCCAGCCGCATATAAGCCCAGTAGAATCCCACATCCCGCCAGGTCCTGGTTACATACTGATCCGGATATATCTGGTTAAGGTTGTTTTGGATCTCTTGGGCAACCTTAGGTGCTTTATCCATATCTTTTACAAAAACAAATATCTCTGTCACCGCATCTTCCAGATCAAGCAGCTGCTGCGCCTTGGAAAGGGGCATAAAGAAAGTCGTCTTGTCAATACTCACCACGCCGAAACTGAAAACCCCCACAATCTTTAGGTTCATCGCCCCCAGCGATCCATAGGCGGTTTGGGTAACAACGGTCAGGGTGTCTCCCACCTTTAATCCCAGATCATTAGCCAAATTGGCTCCAATGTTTATCTCTTCCTTGCCGGGCTCAATCATCCGGCCGCTGACGATCTTCTGATCAAGGCGGGAGATCTTGCCCTCAAGCCCTGGAATAATCCCCGTGCCAAACACCGGCTTATTGTTCCCCTTATAATCCAGCAACACGCCAAATTTGATCCGGCCCGCTGCCAACGTGACATCCGGGTTCGCCGCGGCGATCTTTTCCACCGGCTTGTAATCCTGGATATTGGCTTCCAGGGGCAGCATTTTTTCGCGCTTAACGTAGTTTGTATTGAGAACGCGGACGTGGCCGCTGGTCATACGGATCGTGTTATCAAACAGGTTATCCATGATCCCTTCGACCAGAGACCACATATAGATCGCGATCATGACGGCGACCGCGATCGACAGTCCGGTCAGGATTGATCGGCGCTTGTTTCTGAATATATTTCTTAATGCTATTTTAAACATTTAATATTTCCTCAAGGCCTCAGTTGGTTCCATTTTTGAAGCCACCCGGGCCGGATAAATACTGGTGAGGGCCGAGATCACGATCCCAGCAATAAAAGCGATCACGAACATATCAATATTCCATACCCCGCGGGATGCCCCGGTAATGCGGTAGCCAACATCACCTATGTCCCTCATCATGGCACCCCAATTGATCCCATAGGTAACCAAAGGAATATTCAGCAAGAAGCCGAGCAGACAACCGGTAATACTGCCAAAAACCCCGATCATCGCCCCCTCCAGAACAAACAAACGAACGATCTGCCCGCGCCGCATCCCCATCGCCGCCATCATCCCTATCTCGCGGGTTCTTTCAAATGCTGCCAGCAGAATAGTATTGCTGATGCCGATCAAAGCGATAATAAAAACGCTGAAGAGGAGAACAGAAGTCCCTCCTCTTTTGGCCTGAGCAATGGCAAGCACATCGGCAGCCAGATCTTTCCAGGTGGCGATCTCCATCGCCGGTATCTCCTTGGCCAGCATTTCTCGAAATTGTTCAATCCTGGCAGGATCTTTTAGCTTGATGTCGATCTCGGTAACGCCTTTGCCCATATCCAGCGATTCCTTGCCCAGGTCTAACGGAATAACTATCGCGGCCCAGTCGATCTTAGGATCCTCGGTTCTAAGGATCCCTTTGATGCGCAGATCCAGCGCCTGATAGGTATCATATTTGGTGCGGGTCAGGACCGTCATGTAATCCCCAACATCCACCGCAAAGTCCTCGGCCAGGCCTTCTCCTATCAACATGGCTTCTTCGCCTTCATTCAAAAATTCGCCTTTATCAACGGCCTGTTTGAGGCGAAAAACCGATTCGTCATCTTTTGGATCGACCGCGATCCCCACTGCCGGGTATTGGTCGACTCCGTCGGAAAGCATGATCCGAAAATTAATTCGCCCGGTAATTCCGGCAACTTCGCTCGCCTTGCCGACCTGGGCCACAATTGGGGCTGGATTATCGATCGCTTTATCCAGGGGAAGATTCTCTTCGTCCTCGCGATAGCCCCGGTCAAAGATCTTAATGTGGCCGGTCTCATAATTAATGATCCGGTCAAACGATTCCTGGTCAATGCCGGTAAGCATTGAGTCCATAAGGATCAGGAACATCAAGCCGATGGCGATCGCCAGGAAGGTCAGGAATGTCCTGGTAAAATGCCTGAATATATTTCTAAAGGCCAGTTTTAAGAGCATTTACTTCCTCTCGTCAGATTGAATTTGCCCGTCATGCACCCGGATTAGGCGCTGGGCGTAATCCATGACCATCTTATCGTGAGTTGAGAAAATAAAAGTTGTTTTGGTCTTCTGGTTCATCTCGCGCATTAATTTTAATATCCCTTCGCCGGTTACTGAATCAAGGTTAGCCGTTGGTTCATCTGCCAGAACTATTTTTGGGTCTTTCACCAATGCGCGCGCAATCGCCACCCGCTGCATCTGTCCGCCGCTCATCTCATTTGGCTTACGCTTCGCCAAATCTTTAATCCCGACATCTTCCAGCGCCTGCATAACCTTTGCCTTCCTCTCTTTGGCGCCTCCCTTCTTTAAAAGAATTAACGGGAACTCAACATTTTCAAAAGCAGAGAGGACTGGAATTAGGTTAAAGGTTTGAAAGATAAAGCCCAGATTATGATTGCGGACGTCCGCCAGCTGGTTCGAAGTAAGCCGCGCCACATTCTGATCGCCGATAAAAACCCTGCCGTCACTCGGCTTATCTAAACAACCGAAAAGGTTGAGCATTGTGGTTTTCCCGGAGCCCGAAGGGCCCGCGATCGAGGTGAATTCACCCGGTTCAATTGAAACGGTAATCCCACGCAGCGCCGGCACCTCTACCTTCCCTACTTTATAATGTTTAACCACTTTATCCATACTGGCAATTGGCATAATTTTCCTCCCTGCCCTGAGCGAACGAAGTGAGTCGAAGGGCTCCTTGGGCTTGTTCTGGACCAATTTTAGTACTAATATATGGTCAATTCAACCGGATAATGAAACATCTTGAATTTGAACGCCAAACTAAAGATGGCCTAAAACTTTTCTTCCAGGAATGGCAGCCGGAGAACGAAAGCAAAGCTGTGGTCTGCCTGATGCACGGCTTCCCGGAACACAGCAGCCGCTATGCCCATGTAGCCGCTTTTCTTACCAAAGCAGGCTTTGCTCTCTTAACATTTGACCTTCGCGGGCACGGCAAATCCCAAGGCAAGCGCGGACACGTCTCTTCATACGAATCTTTTTTTGATGATATAGCTGTTCTGGAAGAAGAAGCGCGGAACCGCTTTCCTGGCAAACCAATATTCTTTTACGGACATAGTTTTGGAGGAAATCTGGTCCTCAATTACGCTTTGCGTCGCAAGCCAAAGATTGAGGGAGTAATTGCTACCAGCCCCTGGCTCAGGCTCGCCTACGATCCCCCTCCCCTAAAACTAATTATCGCGTGCATCGCAAATAAATTGATCCCCAGCCTAACTTCGCCCTCCGGCCTGGAAACCAAAGCCCTTTCTCGAGATCCAAAAATTGTTAGTGCCTATGAAAATGATCCGCTAATTCATAATCGTATCTCATCCCACATGTATCTAAGTATTGTTGAAGCCGGGGAATGGGCGCTCGACCACGCCAACGAATTTGCCCTTCCTCTTCTGATAGTGCACGGCGGCAGTGATCGCATAACTTCGGCAGAAGCCAGCCGGCAGTTTGCCAACCGAGTTCCCGGAAACTGCACCTACAAACTTTGGCCCGGGCTTTATCATGAAATCCATAATGAACCCGAAAAAAATGAAGTATTCGCTTTCATTATCAACTGGCTAAATGATAGAATTAACGCAAAATGAAATTTAAACTGATCTTTAATTCTGGATCTCGCAAAGGCCGGGCCATAGAATGCCTGGAAAAACTGCAAAAGTTTCTCGACCAGCAAAAGATCGCTTATGACCTCGAAACGATCTCGGGCATCGGCCAGGGCACTTTTGCCGCCAGGAACGCCGTCCAGGCGGGGTTTGACACCGTTGTTTCCGTGGGGGGAGACGGCCTCACCAACGAGATCGCCAACGGCATAATCGGCAGCGACGTCAGGCTGGGAGTAATCCCCTGCGGCGAAGGAAATGATTTTCCTAAAATGTTAGGCGTTTCGGAGCAGAACGTGGCGGAGGCCTTCAAGGTAATAAGCGAGGGTTACACCAAAACCATGGACGTCGGATTCGCTAACGGAAGGTATTTTCTAAATGTCATGGGGATCGGCATCGACGGCGAGATTGGCGAGCTCAAGGCCAGAGCCCCCAAAATATTCCATGGATACTACGCATATTTATATGCCACCTTCCCCGCCATATTATTCTTCAAGCCCAAAAAGGTCAAAATAAATCTCGACGGTAAGATCATCAGCGAAACCGTTTCGCTGGTGACCATCGGAAACGGTAAGTTCAGCGGCGGCGCTTTTCAGCTCACGCCGGACGCGGAGATCGATGACGGCTTTCTCGATGTCTGCGTAGTGCGCCACACCAGCAAATTAAAAATGTTAAGAGATTTCCCCGGAGTAATTTCGGGGCAGCACATATTTCTGCCTTACGTTAAAATGTTTAAGGCTAAAACGGTCGAAGTGTCATCCAAAAATGCCATGACCGCCCACCTTGACGGAGAGATAATGAAAAGCGACAATTTTAATATTAAGATCATCCCCAAAAAATTAAATGTTCTAGTAAAAAAACCATGAATTCACTGCTTATTGCCATATTCGGATTAACCTTCTTCGGCCTCGGTTATGTTTTTTACGCCGCATTTATTGAGAAACATGTCTGGCAGCTTGATCCTCGCAAAAAAACTCCGGCGGTTCTAAAAGACGACGGCCTGGATTATGTCCCGGCCAAACACTGGACGGTGCTTTTCGGCCATCACTTTGCTTCGATCGCGGGAGCCGGCCCGATCATCGGTCCCGTCATCGCCTGCGTTCTTTTCGGATGGGGCCCTGCTCTCCTCTGGATCATCATCGGATCGATCTTCATCGGCGGGGTGCATGATTTTTCCGCGCTGATGCTGTCGCTCCGCCACGGCGGATCGACCGTTGGGCGCGTTGCCGAAAGCATCCTCTCCCGGAGAAGCCGGCTGGTTTTTTCCGGCTTCCTCTGGCTGGCCCTTATTCTGGTCGTCGCGGTGTTTGCCGCGGTAACCGCCAAGACCATGGTCGCGGAACCCAGGGTCGTTATCCCGACCCTGGGAATGGTCCTGACCGCCATCCTGCTCGGCACCATGCTTTATCGCTGGCAGATCAAACAAATAATCGCCACGGCGATCTCGCTCGCCCTGATGGCGATTTTTATCTATCTGGGATTGGTCTTCCCGATCGCGCTTAATTTGCCGCAGGCGGTGAATCTCTGGATCCTGATTCTTCTGGCCTACGCCTTTATTGCTTCGACCATCCCGGTAAACATACTCTTGCAGCCCCGGGATTACCTTTCATCATTTATCCTCTTCTTCGGTCTGGTCTTAGGATATTTAGGGATTTTTGTGACGCTCCCCAAAATGAACGCTCCGATGTTTATAAGCTACCAGAGCGCCCAAGGGCCCCTCTGGCCGATGATGTTCGTGATCATTGCCTGCGGCGCGATCTCGGGCTTTCATTCGCTGATCTCGTCAGGGACAACCTCGAAACAATTGCCAATTAAACCCGCCGCGAAAAGGATAACCTTTGGGGGAATGATCCTCGAAGGGGTATTGTCGCTGCTGGCGATCATTGCAGTTTGCGCCGGGTTGTACTGGGTCGGGGGACCGCAGGGATTGGTTTATCCTGAGCTCATGAAAGAAAGCGGCTGGATCGTGACCTTTGGAAAAGGTTTTGGACAATTGGTTGCCCCAATTATCGGATCGACCGTCGGCGCGCTCATCGCCATGTTCACCCTGAACAGTTTTGTCTTAACCACCCTCGACAGCGCTACCCGCATCGCCCGCTATATTACTGAGGAAACACTGGGCGACGCATTAGGATTAAAGCTCTTTAAAAATAAGTATGTTTCGACCGCTTTAATCGTTTTGCTCGCCTTCTGGCTGGCGATGGGATCCTGGACGGCCATCTGGCCGGTCTTCGGGGCGTCAAATCAGCTGATCGCCGCTATGGTTTTGCTGCTCGCCTCCGTTTATTTGTTCCAGAAAAGGCGGCCATCCATCTATACTTTTATCCCAGCCGTATTTATGACCGTTACCACCATCGCTGCCCTCGCCTACGAAATGTTCCATTTCTTCAAGAGCAATAATTATCTGCTTTTTACGATCGCCGTTATTCTCCTGGTCCTGGCCGCGGACATGCTGGTCGAAGCATATAAGGTCATAAAACAGAAAAAAGCATCTTGACTTTCCACCAACAAAGTTATATCTTCAATACAAATTAAATGAGGGGGTGGTAAGAGGAAACAAACTCAGCTCCGATTTAATCACTTAGGAGGAAAAAACATGAGAACATTTTTAATTTCTTTACTTTTAGCCGCATTACTGATTTCAACCGCCTCAGCCGAGGTTTTAACTACTGCTAACCCCATCGGGCAAGGAAGATGGGCCGTCTTGGGTTCCGGCGTTCAAAATCAGAATGTTTCTAATAATTCTGGTTATTCATCCTTGCTTCTCGGAGGCTATGTCGGATACGGCTTAACCGATACCCTCGATGCTTATATCCAAGCAGGCACCGGAAGCACGACTGGTTTACCTGCCGTTGTCACCGCGAACTCTCTTACCGCTCTCGGCGCAGCGGTAAAGTACCAGCTTATGAAAGAAGGAGATAGCTTGCCAGTTTCCGTAGCTCTCGCCGCCCAAGCTAAAGCTATTACCGCAAAGCAAACCATTGGCACCGAAACAACCATGAATGGCTCACAATGGACCATCGGCCTGGGCGCAAGTAAGGTCATGATTCCTTTTATCCCTTATTGCGGATTGGCCTATCGCAGTTCAGGTGGAGAAATCACCGAACAAACCCAATTCGACATAACCGTCGGAACCGCCATTGCCTGGTCTGAACAGGGTGCAGTTTTCGTTGAATACACTGCCCAGTCAATCACGCCTACCGGCGGAACCAATTATTCCAGCGGCCAAGTCGCCGGCGCAGTAGCTTACAAGATCTAACCAGATCTTTAGGTTTGGACTTAAAAAGCCCCCGGTGTTAGTCCGGGGGCTTTTCCTTTGTCCGGCTAGAATTGCCCCTCCGAGTGTGCTAAAATGACCTCGAAAAATCATTCTAGAGGTGCAATATGATTGTAACGGTTACCCTTAATCCCGCCTTCGACCATCTTCTCCAGATCCCGGATATTAACTTAGGCTCATTTAACCGCGCCCAGACCACCACCCGGATGCCCGGCGGAAAAGGGATCAATGTCGCCTCTTCGCTTTCAATTTTAGGAGACGAGGTCATCGCCACCGGCCTGCTGGGCGGCCAGGGTTGCGCGATTTTTGAAGGGATGCTCCGCAAGATCGGCGTCACCACCAACTTTATCTATGTCGACCAGGAGATCCGCACCGATTTCTTTATCATGGAAGAAGGCAAGTGCCGGCAAACCCTGATCGTTGAAAAAGGCAGCCCGATCGAGCTGCGCTACCTCAACAGCTTTAAATCCAATTTCGAAAGGCTCCTTTCCTCGGTAGATATGGTAGAGATCGGGGGGAGTCTCCCCAGCGGAGTTGCCCCCACCTTTATTCGGGACCTGGTCGTGGCCGCCAATAAAAAAAAGGTTAAGGTCGTCTTGAACCTCCCGGAAGATTGCCTGCTCGAATGCATGCAGGGGACCAAACAATTCATCGTCTATCCAGACCTGCGCGAAAACAAATCAATGTTTGGAAAAGACATCTATGACCCCGCAGCCCGCCTTGGGATCATAAAAGAGCTCCGCAAAAAGGATGCAGAAATAATCATTTTGAAATTTGGGAACCTAAACTATCTGGTCGCCTCCAAGGACGAGGTCTGGGAGGGAGAGATCGAGCTTGGAGCCTGCACGGTAATGATCGGCGTGCGCGATGCTTTTCTGGCCGGATTCATCCATAAGTACCAAGAAAAAGAGAACCTGGGCGAAGCCCTGAAATACGGACTGGGAGCCGGTCGCTCCGCCGCCCTGAATAACCGGAACCACCCTAAATCAAGACAAGAGGTCGATGAATTCTATCTCATGGCCAAAGTAAGGAAGGTCGGTTAACATGAAAAAAGTAAAAGATTTTATTACCCGGGACTTGACCTCGGTCACAGAAGATACCCCCCTCAAAGAAGTGGCTGAGCTGCTCTCCCTGCGCGGGGTAAATGGTATTCCGGTAGTCAACATGAAAAACGAAGTCACCGGTTGGATATCTGAGCGAGATCTCATCACGTCGATCTTTCCGGAAAAAGTAAAGTTTGAAAATCCGGATGTAATTGGGTTTTCGAACCTAAGCCAGGTCGTAAAGAAATTGACCCAGGTAGGACATGCGATGGTCAAGGATTATATGAGTAAAACCTTTTATCCGGTCAAAGAAGACACTCCCGCCGCGGATGTTGCCGAACTGATGCTGCATAACAATCTGAAACGCGTCCCGGTCCTGCGGAATAACCGGCTGGTAGGGGTCGTCGACCGGGCAAGCCTATCGGCCATTATCCTTGAAGAAGGATCACTCGACTAAAAATGTTCAATCTGATTCCAGATATCATCAATCAGGATATTTTCTTGGCGTCGGCAGGCCTGCTTCTTTTGGGCTTTCTTTTCGGGCGCTCCGCGAACCTGGTCCGGCTTCCCCGAGTTACCGGCTACATTATTTCCGGGATATTGTTCGGGCCTTCGCTCTTTAAGATATTCAGCGAAAGCTCCATCGATAAACTCGCTTTTATCCCTCAGTTCGCTTTAGGTATTATTGCTTTAACGATCGGAGCGGGATTAAGTTTTAGTCTTATTAAAAGATTGGGTGTTCGCCTTCTATTGATAACGCTTCTCGAGTCGCTGGGGGCGTTTTCGCTCGTTTTCCTGGCCCTTTATCTATTTAAAATGCCGATCGAAGCGGCTCTTCCTTTGGCGGCCATTGCCGCCGCTACCGCTCCGGCCGCTACATTAGCGGTAATAAAAGAATACCGGGCGCGAGGCCCCTTAACCGAGACCACCCTGGCAGTTGTCGCCTTAGACGACGCGGTCGCTATTATCCTCTTCGGCCTAATCTTAACTTTTGACCTTAAACATCTTTCAACTTTCGGCGAAACAGCCATTCAATCTTTGAGCACTTCTTTTATCGAAATATTGAGCGCTCTTATTATCGGGATCGTGCTGGGCATCGTCGCGCACCTTCTGATTAAGGCCTCCCGAGAGATCGCCGACAGTGTCATAATCGTTCTGGGAATAACGCTTTTAGGGACCGGGATCGCCACCATCTCCCATACATCAGCCCTTCTGACTAATATGTTGCTAGGGCTTACTCTGATCAATATCTCTTCGAGGAACAGCGAAATTGTGCCGAATCTTGAAAAATTGACCCCTCCAATCTATTGTTTCTTTTTTGTGCTGGCCGGAGCTCACCTGAATCTAAAGATATTCGCTTCGGCCGGTTTTACCATTCTTTTTTGGGGAATAGCCTTCGTGGCGGCGCGCATTCTGGGTAAATTAGCCGGGGCCTATATTGGCGGCACTCTCTCCCGCGCGCCGGATTCTATTCGAAAATATCTTGGTTTTGCCCTGATCCCCGAAGCCGGTGTCGCCATCGGTCTTTCGCTCCTGATCAGCAAAACCTCGGTTTATTTCGAATACCGATCTATCATCTTGAATATCACGTTGATCGCGGTTGCTTTTAACGAAATTATTGGCCCCATTTGCACCAAGTACGCCCTCTTCAAGGCCAAAGAAGCTACGGTGGAAGAATAAACTTTGAGCAAAAATAAAATCTACCTTAACGGAAAAATTGTTCCCCCGAGCGACGCCCGCGTTTCGATTTTGGACCGCGGATTCCTCTATGGGGACGGCGTATTTGAATCTTTAAGGACCTATCAAGGAAGGCCTTTCCAACTAGAAGAACACATAAAAAGGCTGCTGCGTGGGACCAGAATTCTTCGTCTGCGGCCTAAGTTAAGCGCCGCCCAATTAAAAAATGCGGTACTAAAAACCATCCAGGCAAATAAATTTAAAGAATCATATATAAAAATAATCATTACCCGCGGAGAAGCCAAGGGCCACGGCCTGGATCCTTCGAAATCTGCCGGCAGGGCAACGGTTATAGTTTTGGCGGAAGAACAAAAGGCTTTTTCCCAAAAAACATTCATCCAGGGATGGAAAGCAACCATCAGCCGGATCGTTCGCCCCGACGTTCCGGCCTCGAGAATAAAATCGCTTAATTATCTGAACGGCGTCCTGGCTAAAATAGAAGCCAAAAAAGGGGGCGCCGACGAAGCTTTTTTGCTGGATGAGCGTGGATTTGTTGTCGAAGGGACGATCAGCAATATATTCCTGGTCAAACACGGGACGATCTATACTCCCCCCAAAGAGGCCCCTATCCTGCTTGGGCTGACCCGAAACCTGGTCATCAAACTGGCAAAACAATCTGCCTTTCACGTGGTTGAAAAGAACATCACTCCCAAAGAGATCTACACGGCGGATGAATGTTTTATTACTTTTAGCGGCGCGGGCATCGTCCCGATTACCCGGATATGGAATAAAAAAATCGGTTCGGGGAAATGCGGCAATATTACGGAGAGCCTGATCGGGCTTTACCGGGCAGAGACCCAGAAACTAAGGTAGCATAACATACTTGGCTTTTTTGGTGTTGGGGTTCTTCTTAACCGCAGCTTTTATGCGATAGGCCTTCCAAATATTTTCCGGCGTCACGACTTCACCCGGGGGTCCTTCGGCAATTAATTCGCCTTTCTTCATCAAGATAAGCTTCGAACAATGCCGCGACGCCAGGTTCAGGTCGTGAAAAGTCGAAACAACCGCGCGGTTGCGGCGCAGCTTCCAAAGCAGCTTGCAGATCTTCACCTGGAAGCGAAGGTCGAGGTGAGTGGTCGGTTCGTCGAGCAGCAAGACCCTTGGTTCCTGGGCAACCGCGCGCGCGATCGCCACCCGCTGGAATTCGCCGCCGGAAAGCTTGGTAACCGAGCGGTCCCTTAATTTATCGATCTTTAGCTCGTCAATTGCCCAGTCAACCGCCGCGTAATCCTTCTCGGTCTCAAAAAAGAACCTTCCAAAATAAGGGGTCCTCCCCAAAAGCACCAGGTCCTCCACCGTAAATCCGTCCACCGGTTCCATCATCTGGGGAATAAACGCGACACGCCGCGCAACCTCCCGGCGCTCCAGCTCCCCGACCGGCTGGTTGCTTACTTTGATCGTCCCCTTTTGCGCCTTCAACAGCCCGATGATCGCCCGGAGCAGGGTGGTCTTGCCGGATCCGTTCGGCCCCACGATCCCCACAAACTCTCCCTCGTCCACACTGAAAGAAACACCGTTAATGATCGGCTTTTTCGGTTTGTACCCGCAAACTAAATTTTCAACCTGCAGAACACTCATGAATTTTCCATTCTCCGGCGCCGCAAAAGATAGAGGAAGAACGGCGCGCCTACCAGCGCCATGATAATGCCGATCGGGATCTCCATTGGGGACAAGACCGTCCGGGCAAAGGTATCCGCCACAACCATAAAAAGCATGCCCGAAAGCGCGGCCTGCGGGATAAGGGCCCGATGGTTGGGGCCAATAATTAATCTAACCCAGTGCGGAATAATAAGGCCGACAAAACCGATCAATCCCGAGACGGATACGGCCGCCGCGGTCATCAAGGAAGCGACGCCGATCAGGATCAAGCGCGTGTTTTCCACATCCACTCCCAGAGTGGTTGCCATCTCTTCTCCCAAGAGCAAAGCATTTAACTCTTTTGAATAAAAATAAGCTACGCCCCCGCCGATCAAAGCCGCCGGGACGATTGTGATCACGTTGTTCCAGTTGGCGGAGGAGAGGCTTCCAAGGAGCCAGAAGTAGATTGATTGCAGGCTGCCGGTGACGATAATGATCAGCGCCAGGATCGCGGCGCAAAATGCCGACAGCGCCACCCCCGCCAGGATCAGGGTCTCAGAAGAAGTCTTTCCAGCCGACTTGGACAATTCGTAAACGATAAAGACCGCGAGCAGAGCAAAAATAAAGGCGGTGATGGGGATCGACCCCACCCAGATGACCAAAAAATGCGACCCGATCGCCAGCGATATTGCCGCGCCCACCGCTCCGCCGGCTGAAATTCCCAGAATATAGGGGTCGGCGAGAGGGTTCCGAAGGATCCCCTGCAAAACTACTCCCGAAACCGAGAGCATGAGCCCGACCAAAGCCGCCAGAATGACCCGGGGAAGCCGGATCTGCCAAAGGATCTCGCTCCCCCAAAGATCTCCCGGAGAAACAAAAACCGAACCTAAAAAGAGCGAGAAAAACATGGCCAGCGCCAGAAGAACGATCAAAGAAAGAGTTATAATGCCGCCTTTGATTTTGTTGCGTTTATTTACCACAGTTATGGATATTTTACAATACCCTCCCGGCTAATTCAACATGATTACTGGTACACAAAATCGGCGATCTTTTCGATGGCCTCGACCACCCGCGGGCCGGGCCGGGACAATATATCCGAATTCACAAAAAGGATCTTGTTCCTGCGAACCGCCGCCAGGCTTTTCCAGCGGTTATCCCTTTTAATTTCTTCCCGGCGGATGAGGCCTTCCGGGAAAATAATATAATCGGGGTCTTCCTTGAGCAGGTTTTCAAAACTGTATTGGGGATACGCTGCTTTCGCCTGGTAGGCGATATTTTGCACGCCGGCATGATCGAGCATATCATCGATCAGCGTCTCTCCCCCGACCACGACCATCGGGCTTAATCCGATCACCACCAGCACCTGGGGCTGCTTGATATTCAGGAGGTGGTATTCGACAATCTCAACGATCTCTTCGCCGTCCGTCTCTTCTTTGGCCTCGATAAATTCATCCTTCGGCCCCGCCAGCGCAATGTTATACTCAACAAAATCAAGCTTCTTTTCCATCCCGGCCACCACTTCCTCTGCCTTTTCCCGGGTGCCGGTAAGGTCGCCCAATTCCCGGAGGGTTTGCTTTACCTCTTCGACCGAATGCGGATTTACCGTACGGACGGTAAGCCCGTAAGCTTCAAACTTTTTAATATCGCGCTTTTGCGCATCTGCATCCATAATTACCAAATCCGGGGCCAGCGATACTACTTTTTCGAGATTTAAAAAGAATCCTCCAATCTTTTCCTTGGATTTTGCGGCCGGAGGATAATTACAATTAGAAGTTACGCCAATGACTTGATTTTGCAGTCCAAGGGCAAAAAGCATCTCGGTGATCGAGGGCATGCCAGAAACAATTCGCCGCGGATAATCGGCAAATGAAGGCAACCCCAACAGATTAAAAATCAGAATAAGAAGGATTAGGACCCGCATGGCATATTAATTATACCCCAAATTTTGCTGAAATTATAGAGAAAAAGTGATGATAACTAGGAGGACATTATTACCATGAGAATATTTTTTAAACCATTTCTGCCAAAATCCTTGCGGGATCACTTGATGCATCGCAACAACGGCCAGGTCCATATCCGATCCCGCGTTATCAGCACCCGCACGTCCGGAACTAACCAGGAATTCTTATTTCGCCTGGCTGAAGCCAGCTTCCCGTTCGGAAAACCTGTCTATTTTTTATCATCCGAACTGTATCGGGTTCTGGCTTTTAACGCTGAACTGCCCCTCTTGCCGGCAGGTTTCCTTGACTATCGCATTGTCGATCCCGAATCATCGCCCAGCTCCGTCGTGATCGATAAAACCCACAATTCAAACGCAAGAGACCGTGTCGCCATAAAAGTTGAGAGGGAAACCCGGGAAAAATTCCGCGGGATCGGGCGCGCCATGGCCAGCATTGCCTTTACCCACGCTGCCAGTCTCGGCGTCACCGATGTTTATATTCATAATGCTCTTGCTCCGCGGTTTTTCCGTGATTTAGGGGCGCGGGAAATAGAATTTTTCCACGACGATGTTGGCACAGTACCCGTTGAGCAGATAGCATCTATGCGCGGGGTTTCCGTAAACATGCAGATGCGGATCACAAATATCCCTTGTATCCAAGTTACTTTGCGCTCAGAGCCGATCCAGACCTTAATCCACGCCCAATGATTTAAGCGTTTCAAGTGAGGCTAAAATTCGGCGGGGTTTGTTTTCGCCTTCGGGCGGGGAAACGACACCGGAAGATTCCATCTCATCCATCAGCCGCGCAGCGCGGTTGTAGCCGATCCTGAATTTCCTCTGAACATATGAAGTTGAAGCCTGGCCGGTGCTTACGATTAATTTCGCAACCTCGCCAAAGAGCGCATCCCGATCTCCGCCTGCTCCGCCATTTCCGCCACTTGCCCCTTTCCCCATATCGATCGCCTTAATTGTCTCGATCTCTTCGAGATACTCCGCCGCACCTTGTTCCTTAACAAACTTAATAATCCGCTCCGTCTCCTTATCGGCAACAAAGGACCCCTGGACCCGGGTTGGCTTCATCGCCCCGATCGGGTTATAGAGCATATCACCGCGGCCGAGGAGCTTTTCAGCGCCGGACGAATCGAGGATTACGCGGGAATCGATCTGCGTCGCCACGGCAAAAGCAATTCGTGACGGGATATTGGCTTTAATTAAACCGGTGATAACATCGACCGATGGCCGCTGCGTCGCGATCACCAGATGAATCCCGGTTGCGCGCGCCATCTGGGCAACTCGGCAGATCGCTGACTCAACCTCATTGGCCGCTACCATCATCATATCCGCTAGCTCGTCAACAATGACCAAGATTTCGGGCAGGCTCTCTTCTTCCCCCGCCTTACGGTTATAGGCCGCCAGGTTTCTCGCTCCCGCATCATGGAAAAGCTTATAACGGCGCTCCATCTCGGGGAGGACCCAGCCCTTAAGGGTTGCAGCTGCTTTTTTCGGATTAGTGACTACCGGCGATAATAAATGAGGAATCCCGTTATAGATCGACAACTCAACCATTTTTGGGTCGATCATCAGCATTTTAACCTCATCGGGAGTAGCGCGCAAAAGGATGCTGGTAATTAAAGAATTAATCGCAACGCTCTTTCCTGACCCGGTTGTTCCCGCAATCAGCAAGTGCGGCATTTTTGCAATATCCCCAAATACCGGCTGCCCGCCCAGATCTTTCCCGATGCCGACGCAAAGCTTCGAAGCATGCTCTTGGAACTTTTTGGTCGCCACAATTTCTTTCAGCCGCACCGGCGTAATAAAAGCGTTTGGAACTTCGATGCCAACCACCGATTTGCCGGGGACCGGCGCTTCGATCCGGATCCCGCCGGCCGCGAGATTTAGCGCGATATCATCGGCAAGATTGGCGATCCGGCTGACTTTTACGCCGGGCTCGGGCTGCAATTCATAGCGGGTAACGGCCGGCCCCTGAAAGATCGCGACGACCCGCGCCCCCACTCCGAAGTTGCGCAGCGCCTCTTCCAGCAACACCCTTCTCTGCTCAGTGGTTTCTCCCAGCTTCTCGGCCTGTTTTTTCTCTTTCGCGGTCGCATCATCCAGCAGGTCGAGCGGCGGAAGATTATATTTCGAATTTTTCCTCCTTGGCGAATCCGAAGAAACAACTTTTACTTTCTTGGCCGGTTCGGTCTCGGTCTCAAACTTGGGCAGCGGAAATACGACTACCGGCTTTGGCTCGGGCTCCGGCGGTGGAGAAGGAATAACTTCAACTTCCGCCGGCATATCCCTGATGACCGGCAGCTGTTCCGCGGTCAATTGCTTTTTAAGCTTGGCCTTGATCTCTTTGTCGCTGAGCTTTTCATCCTTTTCCGGCCTGAGGATATGATAAAAAGCCCCGATCAGAGTGATGACCGTCACGTTCATTACCATCAAAGCCCCGATCAGGGTCATGGCAGTTAGAATAATGTAGGAACCCCAATCCCCGATCGTGCGCGTCAACCCGTATTTAGTGCCGTATCCGAGCAAGCCCCCTGCTCCCGCGAAATAAACCGCTTCGGCGTCGGCAAAATAACTATTTGAATAGAATTGGGCAACCGTGATGTAGGTTAAAAATAGAACCAGAAGGCCGGTTAGCCGGACGGTCAATTCTTTGATCTCGTGGCGCATCAGCAAGATAACTCCATAGGCCGCAATAAAAAACGGAAGAACCAGAACCCCGACTCCCAAAGCAGACCGCAGAACGGTTTTTACGACAAAGAATCCGACCAGGCCGGTCGAAGAAGAGAGATTCGCAACAAAAACAAAGACCGCCAAAGCCAGCAGCAAAATCCCGATAATATCCTGCTTGAATTTTGATGGCAGCCGGCTGACGGGCTTGTCTGCCTTAGCTTTGCTGCCATTCCTGACTTTTCTTCGGTTTTTGGCCTTGGGGGGCATTCTGTGTGAAATTATAACAAAATATACAGTTCCTCACAAGAAAAACCTAAACTAAACCGACCAAAAAAAGAGCGTGAAATTTTGAAAAATTAAATCCGATACTTTTACTGAATGAATATGACAAAAACTTATGCCGCAACCCAATACCGAATAGCAAAATACGAGATCTCGACATCATTTAACGGGCGGTTTATAAAAAGCATCGGCAGGAAGCCGATCTTTTTCCGTCCGATAATTACGGCGCATCCTTATTATGTCCGAGGAGCAGATCTAGAGCTTTTTTCGAAGCGGGATATTGTTCAAGTTCATTTAACTAAAGACTCCAGTAGGGACCAGCGCAGGTTTGAAACCGCGCTTGCTTTTTTTTCTTCTTATGTTAGGAACCAAATGTTTTCCCTGGCAAGGGTTTCCGAGACCTCTTATATACTCCCCGAACCGGTAGACGTAAGAATCGGCGGGGAAGTATTTGCCTATACGCCATATAGCACCGATCAGTGCTGGAGAGAAACCCTATCTCTTGACGGCAGAATAATTGCCAGGACTACGGGGAAGCTTAGTTGAGCCCCGGAGCCATTTCCCGCCCGATTCCAAAAAGCGCGGCAAATGAGAATGCTCGCGCCTTGTTGCCAGGGAAAAACTATCTATTTTTACACTTTGAAGCTACCTTGAGAAATCCTTTGTCCCCTTTTATTAAAGCCAGCTTTTTCGTCCGCGACCATCGCTTTATCTGAATTTCCCTTTTTGTCGCTTCGCTTCTGGTTTCGCATTTCTCTTGGTATCGAATTCTTTTCCCGGGGTTATAGCTTGTATAACGCCCACCCTTTCCGGACCTATGCTGCTCTAATCGTCGTTCAAGATTATTGGTTATGCCGGTGTAGAGGGCTTTATTAGCGCATTCGAGGATGTAGACAAGATATGGCATGATTAATTTTTAGACCTCGACGCACTCATTTCGTTCGCTCGACATCCTTCGCCTCGGAAGATAGGACGAAGTCCTGAGCAGGGGAGCGTAGCGACCGAGTCGAAGGACTGGGGGACAGGGACTCGAACCCCGACAGGCAGAATCAAAATCTGCTGGCCTACCATTAGCCGATCCCCCAGCGTGTAAAACAGTATATCAATCTACCTGAAATTTTTCAAATAAAAAGACGATAAAAATACAGCTATGACCAGGATTTTGGGCAATCTACATCTATATCGCCGCGTATACTTCAGTCAAAAAGCAGGAGGATCAGGAGAACCCTTGCCTCCAGGCTCTCGACCAAGGCGACTCCCGACGCTGGATCTTTCGGCTATTACTCCGTTAATTATCCATAGCAAAGATCTTTTAATGCTAAAAAACGATCTTGTTCAGGAGATGCGCTCAAAAAAAACATATTCTGAACAAGATCTTGAACTTATCGAAGAATCATTCAGCTTAATGATCAATTTTCATCGAGAAAAAACCCATCCTGAAAGTGGAGAAAGAATTGCCATTCATTTACTGCAAACCGCCCGCACTTTAGCGATGTGGGGTGCCAACGCCGTTATTGTTTCTGCCGGCCTTTTACACCTTATTCCCTTGGATAAAATTAATGATTCTAAAATTTCAGAGGATGTTTTAAATGCCGTCCGCAGAAAAAAGGTTCTTGGGAATTATCTATTCGCCAAATTAGAAGGGGAAATAACCGCTCACGAGTCTAGATATTTGTCAAAAATGTGCTTAATCCAGGAAGGAGGCAAGAACATTTGGCTTTTGGAAGCCGCGGATGAGTTTACCACCTTATCCGTTTTATCTCCGACTGGAAATTGCGCCTCGCGATCCTACCATGTGACGGCAAATATCTTAAGATGGTTTTCGTTAAATAAGATTGCCCTTGTCTTAGAAGATATCGCCCTTCTCCGCTTAGATAAAATAGAATATGAACGAATTGAAGGAATTATTGAAGATGCTAATAAAAGAGATCGCAAGGCAGCGCTAGATCGTCTTAGATTAATTACTGAGCTAATCGGAGATGAACTTACAAAAGTCGGAATCAACTTCCGTGTACAGATTGACGTTAAGAGCGTGGCGAGCGCCAAGAAAAAAATGGAAAGAGGCGACGAATTAACAGATGCCAGCCGATTTCGATTTATCATCGACGGCCAAAAAAAACAATGTAAACAAGCCATGATAATAATACAAAGCGCGATGGAACAACTTGACCATTCCGAAATAATAAATGGAAGAGCAAATTACATTGATGGAATAAGTATCGGCGCGGGATTCGATAAAGGTAGAAAGCCGAATGGTTATGAATCAATCCATCTGCACTATGCAGGAGAAAAATATGAGCCGATCAATGTTCAAATCCGCACCGAAGAAATGCATGAATGGGCAGAAATGGGCGGAGCCGCCCACGGTCGTTTTAAGCTTTTGGGCATAATCAAAGACGGTGCCGTTGACCAAGCATCTCAAGCCCAAAAAAGATACCTTGAACAAAATCGCAAGTACGTCATCCATAATGGGACCATTTATCGATTAATTCCCGACCCAGCTAAAAAAAATAAAAAAGTAAACGTGCTCGACCTCGCTTTCGCTGTCAGTCCGGATCACGGTCTTCGCTGCCCTGATCAAGTTACCATCGAGCGCGCAAGCCCGTTAAGCGGCGAAAGAACATTTCTACAACTTCCATTTTCGGCCCCACTTAAAAATGGAGATATTGTTCATTTTGAAAAAGGCAAAATAATTCGCCGAAAGCCGAGTCAGGTCGCCACAATTTTTGCTTCCACAATTTTAGAACTTGTGTTGCGGCATAAAAACAGCCTGGATCCCAATGCCCTAAAAGAGAGGATCTCTTTTATCGCCGAAAAAGGGAAAATGGCAATTGACGCAAAACTCCTGCCCTGGCAAGCCTCGCTGAGGACCCATCTTCTCAGGATATTAGCCAGAGAAAACATTAAAGAAGGAGATATTGATAGTATCTATGTATTAAATTCTAACGAGCGCGCGGCAAAATACGCTTCGCTTTCCGGTGGAAGTAAACAGCTCTATCTAACACTGGGCGTAAATAGGGATCCTATCCAGGTTGAACAAACTGTTGATAATTTCATGCAGGAAGTTAGTAAATCTTCGTTGGCCCTCGCCTACCGGGCGGGCGAAAACGAAGCAAACTTATGGATGCTGGTTGTGGATGTCCCCGGAATCCTTCCTTCCATTATTCGCGACTTAGTTAAAACTTTCGGCAAAAATGGGTTCAACATAAATTCATTGGAGGCCGAACCAGTAACCAGTAGAAATTTCCGAAACTATTCTTTAGTAAAAATCAACCTCCGGACAAAAAGAAAAGAGATTAGGTCCGATTTAGAAGAATTTTCTCTCAGTGCCGTTGATATTTATAAGATCACACGCCATAAACCAGCGGGAAGAACAACTCAAATTAAGATTGGATTTACCCTAAACCGTATCAGTCCACGACTTCTTTTAAGATTTTCTGAATACCTTTTAAGAAACGGAGCAAATATCAATCAATCGAATATAATCACAAAAAAAGGAAAAAAAGTAGCATTCGCTTTTACAGTTTCTGTTCCCGAAAAATCTGCTGAATTGTATGGAAAAAAGCTGCGTGGAAACCTTGAAAAACTTAAAAGAGAAGTTAAGTGGCTGCGTATGGACGGCAGAGAAGTGGAAATCGAAACGATTAACTGATTAACGCATTTTTCTCTCCGAATTTGTCAGTTTAAAAACCTGCCGCAAAAGATTGGCGTCCTCGTCCGTTAGTTTCACGCCCCGCCGCCACATCACCGCCCCCGCCGTCTCGATCGCCTTTTGGAGGTTGTAGGCCGCCCGCGGCCCCCAGCTAAAAGAAGGGGCGAACTTAGGGGCAAAGCCTCCAAAAATGTTCGCCGCTACGCCAATGGTAGACCCGGTATTTATCATGGTGCCGATCCCGGTCTTGGCATGATCGCCGATAAAGCAGCCCACGAACTTCTCTTTGGAATCGACCATCTTTCCAGACAACACAACTTTTACCGATCCATAATTGTTCTTAAGGTCGGAATTCGTTGTGCCAGCTCCCAGGTTTACCCACTTTCCGACGTAAGAATGACCGATAAATCCATAGTGCTGTTTGTTTGAATAGCCGTGAAAGATAGATTCTCCGATCTCACCGCCCAATCGGCAAACCGGCCCGATTGTCAACGGCCCTTTTAAGTAGGTCAGCGGACGGATAATTGTATTCTTGCCGATAAAGACCGGGCCGCCGCGGGCATCGATCACCGAGTTCGCGCCGATCTCAACGCCTTCAGCAATAAAAACCATTTTGTGGTTATAAAACACGACCGATTTATCGATCTGGATCCTTTCTCCGCCCTTTTTATAATGTTTCCAGTCTTCTACGATCTGCTCGCCGTTTTCCTGGATTAGATCCCATGGATATTCGATCACTTTAACCCGGACCTTCTTGATCTTGGCCTTTTTACGCACTTCCTCAAAGTTGCCGCTCACCGCGCGGATGGCCACGATCTCATCTCCCGCCACAAAGACCTG